>Ga0315904_10000702_pt1 | contig 53592 bp, 48 predicted proteins | sample LakEriMetagenome_6_FD_203529 | JGI IMG/M metagenome (GOLD analysis project Ga0315904, IMG submission 203529) | Freshwater fungal communities from buoy surface, Lake Erie, Ohio, United States - Buoy 12 MA120 | ecosystem: Environmental > Aquatic > Freshwater > Lake | place: USA: Lake Erie, Ohio...
CTGCAATTCCGGTGGCAACCAACCCTTCCCGGTGGCATCAGCAGCTTCCCGGCTCCACCGGACACGGCCCCATGCCCATCCTCGACGTCAGCAACCTCCGCGTCTCGTTCCACACCCGGAACGGCATTGTCCGCGCCGTGTCAGGCGTCTCCCTCTCCGTGCCCAAAGGATCCACCGTCGGCATCGTCGGCGAATCAGGCTCGGGCAAATCCGTGACCTGCTTCGCCCTCCTCGGCCTGCTCCCCTCCCCGCCCGCCCGCATCGAGTCAGGCTCCGCCCGCTTCGGGGGTCACGACCTCCTCCAGCTCACGGAAAAGGAACTCCGGAAGATCCGCGGACGCCGCATCAGCATGATCTTCCAGGACCCCATGACATCGCTGAATCCCTGCCTGCGCATCGGGTCCCAGCTCGCCGAACCCCTCCAGATCCATGAAGGCCTCAGCCGCCGCACCGCGGAACCCCGCATCATCGAAGCCCTCGCCTCGGTCGGCATCCGCAACCCGGAGGAACGCATCCGCCAGTACCCTCACGAATTCTCCGGCGGCATGCGCCAGCGCGTCATGATCGCCATGGCCCTCATCACAAAACCCGAACTCCTCATCGCCGACGAACCCACCACCGCCCTCGACGTCACCATCCAGAAACAGGTGCTCGACCTCATCCGCGAACGCCAGCGTGCCCTCGGCACCGCCGTCATCCTCGTGACCCACGACCTCGCCGTCGTTTCAGAAACCTGCGACCATGTCCACGTCATGTACGCCGGCCGCATCGTCGAATCCGCTCCGGTGCATACCCTCTTCCAGTCACCCCGCCACGCCTACACCCGCGCCCTCATGCGCAGCGTCCCAGCCCTCCAGCCCAAGGGCTCCGTCCTCCACACCATCCCGGGCACCCCGCCAGACCTCGCACGCCTCACCTCCGGCTGCGCCTTCCGGCCGCGCAATGCCCCCAGCGGTCACCTCTGCCTCACCGACCGCGACCCGGAACTGATCGAAATCGCCCCAGGCCACCTCGTCCAGAATTGCCCGGGCTGCCTCGAAAGGGGGGCCGCATGACGCCTCTCCTCCAACTCGACAACGTCCACGTCCACTTCCCGGGCCACCGCGGCCTCTTCGCTCCCGCTCCCCCGCCCTTCCGCGCCGTCGACGGTGTCTCCCTCACCATCGCCCGCAGCGAAATCCTCGGACTCGTCGGCGAATCCGGCTGCGGCAAGACCACCCTGAGCCGCGCCATCATGCAGCTCCTGCCCGTCACCTCAGGCCGCATCCTCATGGAAAACCGCGAACTGTCGGCCCTGTCACCCGCAGACCTCCGGCGCGCCCGCCTCGATTTCCAGATGGTCTTCCAGGACCCCTACGCATCCCTCAACCCACGGCTCACCATCTTCAGCACCCTCGCCGAAGCCATCCACGCCAGACGCCCCGCCCTCAGCGGCCCCAGCCTCCACTCCGAAGTCACCACCCTCATGGACAGGGTCGGCCTTCCCAGCTCCGCCGCCGCCCGCTATCCCCACGAATTCTCCGGCGGCCAGCGCCAGCGCATCGCCATCGCCCGCGCCCTCGCCCCCCAGCCGAAGCTTCTCCTCGCGGACGAACCGGTCAGCGCACTCGACGTCTCCATCCAAAGCCAGATCCTCAACCTACTCCTCGACCTGCGCCGGGAACTCGACCTCACCATGCTCTTCATCTCCCACGACCTCGGCGTTGTCCGCTTCCTCGCCGACCGCGTCGCCGTCATGCAGTCGGGCCAAATCGTGGAATCCGGCAGCGCCGACACCATCCTGTCGCATCCCCAGCATCCGTACACCCAATCCCTGCTCGCCGCCGCCCCCGGCCTCAGCCGCCTCGCCAGCCCCCCGGAGACCATCCCGCCCTCACATTGACAAGGCTTTCTACCGGAACCATGATCCCGTGCGGCCTCACCTGCAGAACCCAGCCCGCGCCAACCCATGAAGCGATTCGGCATTAAACTCAATAACGGGAAACTCATGTGGGTCACGGCCGACTCCGTGGAATGCCGCGACGGAGCCATCCTCTTCCTCCGCGCCAGCAACGGTCAGACCGAAATCATCGCCGGATTCAGCCTCATCCAGGTCAATCACTGGGGCGTCAGCGACGCCTTCAGCCACGAATCGACCTGACCACAGACGGCCCCTCACTCCAAGGTCCTTCCATGAATCCATCCCGAATCCTCATCGCCACACTCGCCACGGCCACCGCGCCGCTCGCTGCCCAGTTCCCTCCACCGGAACTTCCCGCCGCTCAGGAGCCAGCCCCCGCGCCCCTCCCTCCCCCGGGCCCGCCGCAGGCCGCCAGCGCCATGGAGGCAGTCTCCACCTTCCGCGCCATCACCGGCATCACCAGACTCAATCAGGTGGTCGAACTCCGCGGAACCCGCGGAGCCCCCACGCCCGCCATCTGGACCATCGTCGTCCACGACCCCGCCAGCCCCACCAGACTCTCCGAATTCACTATCCGCGGCCCCCGCGTCGATGACCCGAAACCTTCGAAGGATTTCTATCCTGCCCGCGCGCCGGAAGGATACTTCGACTTCACCAAGGTCACCGTCGACAGCCGCGCCGCCTTCCGCGCCGCCGACCGCGAAGCCGGCATCGCCCGCATCGGTTTCGACTTCATCGATTACCGCCTCCGCTGCCGCGAATTCAGCGACGATCCCATCTGGGACCTCACGCTGCGGACAAGCGACGGCGTCGCCCTCGGCACCATCTCGATTTCCAATAAAACCGGCCGCGTCCTCCGCGCCGTCTGGATGCGCCCAGGCCCCCGCGGAGCCCTCGCCATCGCAGAAGACAGTGCCGAACCCGGTGCCCGCCCCCTCAGCACCCAGGTCCCCATCACTCCTCGCTCGCCCAACCCGCCACCAGCCCCGGCACCCACCCCGGCGGAAGTTCGCCCCGCCCCGCCCTCCGGAGAACCACAGCCAGCCGATCCCATCCCCGCCCCGGCCGACCCTGCCGGCGACGTTCCCCGCCCCGCTTTCGGGCCAGACGAACCCCGCTGACCAGCCCATCCGCCACTTTTCCGCATGGCCTCCGCCACTCCCACCACCGCACCCGCAAGAAGCCACCCCGCCGCTCCATGGCTGCCGCTGGCTGCCTGCCTGATCCTGCTGGTCCCGCTCTTCGCCCGCTTCTTCAAGAATCTGTGGATGCGCGAGCCATACCAATTCTTCCCCCTCGCCATCGCCGGCGGCATCCTGCTCGCCATCCGCGGCCGCTCGGAAGACGATCCCGGACCGTCCGCTCAACCCATCAGCACTTTCCTGAAGGCTATCCTCTGGATCCCTCCTCTGATCCTCGCCGCCGCCTCCGTCGCCATCCGCTCCCCATGGGTCGGCATGATCGCCTTCTTCGCCGCTGCCGTCGCCCACACATGGTCCACCGGTGGCTTCCCCAGACTGCGAGCCTACGCCCCAGCCCTCACCATGCTGGCCATCATCGTGCCGCCCCCCTTCGGAATGGAGCAGGAACTGACACGCTGGCTGCGCGCCCAGGCCGTCGAATGGTCCAGCCGCATCCTCAGTGCCGCGGACACCTTCCACATCCGCAACGGCAACATCCTCGACCTCCCCGTGCGCGAAATCATGGTCGAAGAAGCCTGCGCAGGCATCAATTCCACCCTCTCCGTCGCCGCCGCCGCCTTCTTCTACCACCTCTGGATGCGCCGCCCCGTCTGGTGGCTCGCCATCACCCTCCCCCTCTCCCTCGTCTTCGTCTTCGCTGGAAATACCGCCCGCATCGCCGGCGGCAGCCTCCTCCTCCAGCACACCGGAATCGACCTCTTCAAAATCCCCTTCCCCCACGAATTCGTCGGACTCTGCGTCATCGCCCTCTGCCTCTTCCTCATCGTCAGCCTCGATAACCTCCTCCAGTTCGTCAGCCGCCCGCCCGATCATACTCCCCGGCCCACCAGCCCCTCCGGTTCCCCGCCCCCAGCCATGCAACGCCTATGGCTGCCAGCCCTCGCCACCGCCGCCATCCTCGGGATCGGCAACCTCCCCTTCATGCACTCCGCCGCCTCCCGCGGCCTCGCCGCCAGCGAAAACCTCGAGAATCTCCCCCAACCCAACGCCTTTTCCCTGCCCAACTCACTCGATGAATGGGAAATTGTCCCGGAAGACCCCGACACCCAGACCAGTGTGGAAACCTCCGGCGTCCGCAGCCGCGTCTGGCGCTTCCGCAAAGGCAACGAAATGGCCGTCGTCGCCCTCGATTACCCATTCCATGGCTATCACGATGTCTCCATCTGCTACGCAGGGAGCGGATGGGAACGCGTGAGCCGCACCCCCATTCCGCTCAGCTCGTTTCCCGGAGACGCTGTCCGCAGCGAACTGCAGCGCCGCGCCGACGAACACAGCCTCCTCATCGTCAGCACCGTCGATACCAAGGGGAATTTCGTGGAGAACAATGCCCTCACAGGAACTTTCTCGGAACGCTTCCGCGACTCCATGGACATGAATACCACCTTCCGCGTCCAATGCTTCTGGACCGGCACAGAAGGGGCCACCAGAGAGAATTCCGAAGCTCTCCACCGCCTCTTCCTCAACGCCCATTCACAACTCATCGGCCAGCTCCGCCAGCACGGCCTCATTCCGCCCGCGTGAAAGATCCTACCGCCAAATCCCGACTCCCATGGGACCGCATCCTCCTCGCGGCCCCCTCGGCTCTCGTCGCTCTCAGCGTCGCCTCGCTCCCGCTCATCCTGCCCGACAGCTCCGCGGAATTCGAAGCCTCGGTCAACCCGGATTCCGCCGCATCGTTCCTGCTTGCGCCAGAACCGGACTACCGCGCCGCCATGATCCATGCCCGCATGGCGTCCCCGGGAACCGACCCCGCCCATCTCGGCCGCGAAGCACGCACCCTCGAAACTCTCGCTCTGCTCGCCTCGGAGTTCCAGTTGCGCGACGATTCCGCCCGCTGGCACCGGGAAGGCGTCGCCCGCTTCAAGCGCTTTGCTTCCAGTCCCGCCGCCGGAACCATTCCCGCAGCCCCCACCCTTGCCCCATGGGCCCTCTTCGACCAGCTCTCGAAGGAGGAATGGAGGGAAATCGCCGCAGCCAGAGCCCAGCATCCGCAGGAAGACCCCTTCACCTCCGCATGGCTCGCCGTGGTTTCAGGCGACACCGCTGCCGACCTTCCAAAACTCAGGGAACTGGCCGCTTCCTCCCATCAGGCAGCCCTGCTCGCCGCCATCGCTGCCCACGCCCGCCAGGAAACCACCCTCCGCGACCAACTGCTCAGCCCGATCCTCTCGGAAACCACCGATCATCCCGCCTCGGCCACCGAAAAAGCCGCTGCTCACTACCTGACCGGCAACTGGCCGCTGGCATGGGAAACAGCCCTGCAGGCCCCGGAATCGGAAGAACCCATCCGCTCCGCCGCCCTCGCGGAAATCGGCAGCCGCCGCCTGCAGTCAGGCGAGTTCACCGCTGCGGACGACCCCACGGCAAAGTCCATCCTCGCCACCGCCCTGCGGGCCGCTCCCACGCGGCCGAACCTTGCCGTGGCCGCGGCCCGCCTCGCCTTCGAAGGCCCCCCAGTCACACCGGCCACCGGAGCAACCGAGGCCCTCGATCTTCTCCTCGCTTCCTTTCAGGCCGCTCACCGCGGCGACACCAGCCAAACCACCGAACTGATGCAGCGCACCGTCACGCTCTGGCCGGAAGCCGTTCTCTGCGTCAACCGCCTCGCAGCGGGAATCCCCAGGGATTCCCCCTTCCGCCCCGCCATCGATCTCGTCTCCAGCTCGACCAACCGGCCTTCGTTCACCGGCCTCCGCAGACGGACTCTCGAAACCGATCAGGTTCCCCCAGCCTCGGCCCTGCTGTGGCGGTCGGAAGGCTGACTCTCCCCAGCCCAGTCCTCATGCGCGCGGGCCGGAAATGCGTCCTCTTCGTGGCCCCGGTGCCTCCGCCCGTCCACGGCGGAGCCCTCGCCATGCAGTACCTGCTCGACGAAACCGCGAAGGATCCGTCGCTCACCGTCCTGCACGTCGATTCCCGCTTCGCCGCCAGCCTCGCAGACATGCAGAAGTTCCGGCTCTCGAAGCTCCTCCGCATCCCCCGCTACTGCCTCGCCATGCTGCGCCACCGCCTCGCAGGCGGTCTCGACGCCATCGTCCTCACCCCGACGTTCCATTACAAACCCTTCCTCAAGGACGCCATCTTCATCTGGTGGTGCTCCCTCGTCCTCCGGAAACCACCGGACGCATGGCTCCACATGGATTTCCGCGCCATGCACTACGATGCCCTCCCGGCACCCGCCCGCTGGTTCGCCCGCACCACACTCCGCCGCTGCCGGCGCTTCCTCGTGGTTTCCCCACGGCTCCAATCCTTTCTGCCGCCATGGATCGAAGCCACGAGGACCGACGCCCTTCCCAATGGCATTCCCGCACCCATCGAGTCCCGCCAACGCCCGGCCGACGCCCCCCTCCGCGTACTCTACCTGAGCAATCTCGAGGAAGCCAAAGGATGGCAGACTCTTCTCGACGCAGCCCGCCGCGTCTGCCGCCAGCACCCGACCATCGAATTCATCTTCCATGGCCGTCCCGCCTTCGGACTTAGCGACGATGACATCCACCGCACCATCGGCAGCGATGACGCCGCGGGCCGCATCCGCTTCGCCGGCCCAGTCTACGACTCCGCCAAATGGCAGGCCCTCGCCGACGCCGATCTCTTCGCCTTTCCCTCGTACCACGAGGCCTTCCCACTCTCGATCCTCGAAGCCATGGCAGCCAGCCTCCCCATCGTCGCCACCGACGTCGGCGGCATCCCGGACGCCTTCTCCCACGGATCAGGTGGCTTCATCGTCCCCCCGCGAAACGCAGACGCCCTCGCCGATGCCATCCTCCAGCTCGCCCACAACCCGCAGCTCCGCGAGAACATGGGCTCCGCCAACCACCAGCGCTACCTCTCGGAGTTCACCATCACTGCCTTCAGCCAGCGCTGGAAATCATGGATCCTCACCCACACGGACTGATCCCTCCCAGCGCCCCCCGACAGTTTCCAGGAAAAGAAAAACCCCAACACCTCAGGGACCAGCCGGCTTCACCCGGATCCCCAGATGACTGCCCGACGGCCGCTCGCGCCCGGGAATCCCCAGATGAATCGGGCGATTCACCACTTCCACTTTCCCATCCTTCCCCGCCACCACCATCGTGGTCGTCCCCCCGCCATCAAGATTGATGGCGTCATCAGCCCCCAGCCTCTTCAGCCAGACCGCCATCTCGGGCGTCGTGCAGCCTCCGCTCCACGTCTTCTGCCGCCCATCCACCACCAGCAGCCAGAGGGTCCGGCCATCCGCAGAAACCCCCGCCCCCGTCCTCGGATGCAGATTCCGGTCCCGCCCCACCACCTCGCCATCCCGCAGAATCACCGCAAATCCCGATACCGCCGTCACCGCCGTCTTCACCACCTCATGATCCACATCGCGAACCGACCCACGGTTCTCACGGTCAAATGCCAGACACGGCCGCCCATCCGCCGGAGAAATCATCCGGCCTTCCCGCACCATCAATCCATGCACATCCTCCGGGCCTCCCGGTTCCTTGTACACATGGCTGAACGGAGCCGCATTGACCGCTGCCACACAGCCTTCCGTCCGCAGAAACTCGCTCGTCACCACCGCATCAGTCTCATCAGGCTTCTCCCCGTTGCCACCCGTCGTCACCAGTGACAAACCCGGAGCCGTCAGATCAACCCGCAGCACCTCCGCCCGGATCAAGCGCGGTTCCCGGAGCGCAAAACTCCCGCGGCTCACCCCCGCCGCCACCGGTTTCCACTCACCCACCAGCGGCGCGTCCTCCGCCCTCGCGGAAAGCACCAGCAACCCGGCAAGGAACACAGCAGCTGTCTTCATGCCTCCCTCTACGGCGCCAAGTCACGCTTCCGTTCATACCGCCGCCACTCCGCCACCCCCGGCTGCCGCCCGATCACCTCCAGCACCGGAAACGCATCCTCAAACACAGGCATGAACGCATCCCCCTCGGCAGGCCCGGCCAGCACCGTCAGATACACGCTCTCGCAGCGCTCCAGCAGCAGCCGGTAAATCTCCGCCCCACCGATCACAAACACATCACCCTCCAGCCCAAGTCCATCCAGCGCCTCCACCGAACCCACCACTTCCGCCCCCGCCACATCCCGCAGCCCGCGGCTCAGCACAATGTTCCGCCGCCCCGGCAGCGGCCGCCCCAGCGATTCCCACGTCTTCCGCCCCATCACCACAGGACAACCCAGCGTGGTCTGCTTGAAGAATTTCAGATCTTCCGGCAGATGCCACGGCATCACTCCACCCCGCCCAATCACTCGGTTCGCCGCCATCGCCGCAATCGCATGCCACCGCGCCCTCATACCGATACCTCCCCCCTGATCGCCGGCCACGGATCATATCCCTCCAGCACAAAATCATCATAGCGGAATTCCTCCAGTTCCCGCCGCTCCGGATTCAGCCGCATCACCGGCAGCGGCCGCGGCTCACGGCTCAGCTGTTCCCGCACCTGCTCCAGATGATTCACATAGATGTGCAGATCACCAAAGGTATGCACAAAATCACCCGGCCGCAGCCCCGTGACCTGCGCCACCATCATCGTCAGCAGTGCATAGCTGGCAATGTTGAACGGCACCCCCAGAAACAGATCGGCACTCCGCTGATACAACTGACAGCTCAGCGTCTTCTCTTCGGTGTCGACATAAAACTGAAACAGCGTGTGACATGGCGGCAGCGCCATCTTCGGCACATCCGCCGGATTCCAGGCACTCACCATCAACCGGCGGCTGTCAGGCCGCTCGCGGATGTCCCGCACCACCCCCGCCAGCTGATCAATCACCCTCCCATCCGGCCCTTCCCAGCGCCGCCACTGCTTGCCATACACCGGCCCCAGTTCCCCATCCGCATCCGCCCACTCATCCCAGATGCGCACCCCGTTCTCCCGCAGATACCGGATGTTCGTGTCGCCCGCCACAAACCACAGCAGCTCGTGAATGATCGAACGCACATGCACCTTCTTCGTCGTCACCAGAGGAAACCCGTCGCCCAGACCATACCGCGCCTGCGCCCCGAACGCAGACACCGTTCCCGTCCCTGTCCGGTCACTGCGCCGCTTGCCATGCTCCAGCACGTGCCTCAGCAAATCATGATACTGCTTCATAATTCATTCCCGTACCGGAGCAGACTCACCCGCCGCTTCCCCACCCGCACTCTTCTCCTCGACCGCTTTCTCCGGACCGGCCGCGGCCTTCTTCTTCTTCGGCTCCTTCAGCTTCTCCTGAAAACGTGACCTCGCCCCGTCGGACGTACGGTCGTCAGCCGTCCCGAAAACCCCATCCAGCCCGGCACTCACGGCACGGTACCGCCCTTCCACAACCTCATGCCGGATCTCCCGGCCGTAGGCATCCAGAAAACGGTTGTTCCGAGGATTGGCCGAACGCCCCGCAAAATATCCATCCACCAGCAGTTCCCCAGTCACCGCATCCTTCCGGCGGATCATCTGCATCAGAAACCGGTCCGGATCCCCCACAGCAGGAACCGGATCCATCACCCCATCAGGCTCACCCTCGGCAGGCAGTACCACCCCGGCAGCAATGCTCCTCGCCCGCTCCTCCACCGCATCCCGCAGATCCGCCAGCAGTTCCTCGTTCGCTCCCTCCATCATCGCAGGCACCGTCCCGCGCTCCCACGAGAAAACCAAAGCCGCCGCCACCGTGGCCACGACCGCGAGCGCCGGAAACCAGGTCCGCAGAAACATGAATCCCATCGTGGCGTTCATAATCCCCCGGGCAAGCCCGTAATCAGCGCCACAGGTTGATTTTTCCCTCACAACCTGCTCTGCTCCGCCCCCATGCCAGACGCCGGTCAAACCCCCATGATGAAGCAGTACCTCGCCATGAGGCGATCCCTGCCCCCCGACGTCATCCTCCTCTTCCGGCTCGGCGACTTCTACGAAATGTTCTTCGACGACGCCAAATCCGCCGCCGCCATCCTCAACCTCGCCCTCACCCGCCGCAACGATATTCCCATGTGCGGTGTCCCCTTCCACGCCGCCGAAGGATACATCGGAAAACTCGTCAAATCAGGGAAACGCGTCGCCATCGCCGAACAAACCTCCGAAGCCATCCCGGGTAAACTCGTCGAACGCGAAATCTCCCAGGTCATCTCCGCAGGCTCCATCATCGACCTCTCCCTGCTCGAAAGCCGCCAGAACAACTTTCTCGCCGCCGTCTTCCGCGCCGGACCCAAATCCCTCGGCCTCGCCTTCACCGACCATACCACCGGCGAATTCCGCGCAGCCGAATTCGCATCCCCCTCCGACCTCCTCGACGAAATCAACCGCCTCCAACCCGCCGAACTCCTCCACAGCTCGGACCAGTCGGCTGAATTCGGTCAACTCCCCGCCGCCACCCCGCTGGAACCATGGCCCTTCCTCCCGGATCAGGCCCGCCATGTCCTCCTCGACCACTTCAGGGTCCAGTCACTCGACGGCTTCGGGCTGGCCGACTGCCACGCCGCCACCTCGGCCGCCGGGGCCATCATCCACTACCTCAAGGATGTCCTCCGCCGCAGCGTCAGCCACCTCCGCCGACTGCAGCGAGCCTCAAACGACGACACCGTCATCATCGATTCCGCCAGCCGCGCCAACCTCGACCTCGTCTCGCACCGCTCATCACCGGAACATAGCCTCCTCGCCGCCCTCGACCGCACCGCCACTCCCATGGGGGCGCGCCGCCTCCGCACATGGATCCTCCACCCCCTCCGGCAACTGGAACCCCTCACCGCAAGGCAGGACATGATCGCTGCCTTCATCGCCCATCCCTTCATCCTCTCCAAAACACGGGAAACCCTCCGCGAAATCCGCGACATCGAACGCACCCTCGCCAGACTCAATCAGTCAGGCAATGCCCGCGACATCCAGGTGCTCGGTTCCTCCCTCCGCGAAGTCCCCTCCATCCGCCACCAACTCGAAGCCCTCGGCCCCTCCCTCCCGCTGGCAGAGGAACTCAAACCCGCCCTCGCCGACTTCCCGGAACTCAACGACCTCATCGCCCGCTCCATCACCGACGAGCCCCCCCTCTCCACCCGCGACGGCAATATGATCCGCGACGGCTGGCTCCCGGAACTGGACGAACTCCGCCGCGCCAGCTCCGATGGCAAACAATGGATCGCCGACCTCCAGGCCCGCGAAATCGAACGCACCGGCATCAGTAGCCTCAAAGTCCGCTTCAATGCCGTCTTCGGCTACTTCATCGAAATCACGAAGGCCAACCTCGCCAAAGTCCCGGACGACTACACCCGCAAGCAGACCACGGCCACCGGCGAACGCTTCATCACCCCGGAACTCAAACAGATGGAGGACCGCATCCTCGGAGCCGACGAACGGGCCAAACGCCTCGAATACGAGGAATTCCAGGCCATCCGCAGCCGCATCCTCCAGCACATGGATGCCATCCAGAACGCCGCCGCCGCCCTCGCCGTCACCGATGTCCTCGCCAGCCTCGCCGAAACCGCCCGGCTCTTCCATTACTGCCGCCCCCTCCTCAACCTCTCCCAGAACCTCTACATCAAGGACGGCCGCCACCCCATGCTCGACCAGAACCTCACCGAAGAAAAATTCGTCCCCAATGACGTCCTCCTCGAACCCGCCGAAAACCGCCTCATCATCCTCACCGGCCCCAACATGGCAGGCAAATCCACCTACATCCGCCAGGTCGCCCTCCTCACCCTGATGGCCCAGACAGGCAGCTTCATCCCCGCCGCCCACGCCGAAATCGGCCTCGTCGACCGCATCTTCACCCGCGTCGGTGCCAGCGACGACCTCTCCCGCGGCCAGTCGACCTTCATGGTCGAAATGAATGAAACCGCCGCCATCCTCAACAACGCCACCAGCCGCAGCCTCGTCATCCTCGACGAAATCGGCCGCGGCACCGCCACCTTCGACGGCCTCGCCATCGCATGGTCAGTCGCAGAACACCTCTGCGACGAAATCCAATGCCGCACCATCTTCGCAACCCACTACCACGAACTCACCGCCCTCGCCTCCCGCCGACCCTGCGTCCGCAATGCCAGCGTAGCCGTCCGCGAATGGAACGACCGCATCATCTTCCTCCGCAAAATCATCCCCGGAGCCGCCGACAAAAGCTACGGCATCCAGGTCGCCCGCCTCGCCGGTCTCCCCCAGCCCATCATCGACCGCGCCCGCGAAATCCTCGCCCGGCTCGAACAAGGCAGCCCCCAGCCAGACCCAGCCACCGCCGTCAGCAGCGAAGACACCTCCCCCACACGCCGGCGCCCGCGCCGCACCCCCACCGCCCCGGAAATCGACGGTCCCACTGCCCAGCAGGCCCAGATGGACCTGTTCTGATCATCCCCGCGCGCCAACTCAGCGCGGCAGCACAAGGCCAACTCAGCGCCCAGCCTCGTCCTTCCGGTCCAGCTGCGCCAGCGCCCGCTTCGCCTCCGCACGCGCACTGAGCCACGCAATCACCGGTGGTGCCAGACTCACCCCGATCACCGCCAGAATGATCAGCTCGAAATGCTTCGTCACAAAGGGCAGATTGCCGAACAGATAGCCCGCCCCGGCACAGACAATCACCCAGAAAAAGGCCCCGAAAATCCCATACGCCAGAAACGTCGGATAGTGCATCTTCCCGACCCCCGCCACAAACGGCGCAAAGGTCCGCACCAGCGGAATGAACCTCGCCAGAATCACCGTCTTCTTCCCGTGCCGGTCGTAATACGACTGCGTCTTGTGCAGCACATCCGTGTTGAACAGCATCGACTTCTCCCGCGAGAAAACCTTTGGACCAAGGAACCGCCCAACCCAGTAGTTGACCGTATCCCCCAGCACCGCCGCCGCCGGCAGCAGCACACAGATCCACAGCAGACTCAAGTTGCCTCCCCCAGCCGGCGCACACAGAGCCCCAGCCGTGAACAGCAGCGAATCACCAGGCAGAAACGGCATCAGCACCAACCCAGTCTCGCAGAACACAATCAGAAACAGAATCCCATAAACCAGATTGCCATACGCCCCGGTCCACCCGGCGAGCGATTCCTTCAGATGCGTCACAAAATACCAGGCGTTCTGCAGCAGTTCCATGCGGGTCAGGAGATGTGTTCAGATTGAAATTCTTGGCTCGGCCGTCAGCGCAGGGGCGTGAGCGGCCAGATCACTGGTATCAGCACCGAACACAGAATCCAAAGCAGAATCGTCAGCGGAATCCCAATCCTCGCAAAGTCCCCGAAACGATACCCGGCCGCATTGTAAACCAGCAGATTCGTCTGATACCCGATCGGCGTGGAAAACGCCAGCGTCGAACCAAACATCGCCGCCACCGCAAACGGCTTCGGATCCACCCCCAGCTGCAGCGCCGTCTGAATCGCAATCGGCGTCAGAATCGCCGCCACCGCCGCGTTGCTCAGAAATTCCGTCAGCACCACTGAAATCAGATACACCACCGAAAGCACCACCCACGGACCCATCGACTGAAAACTCCGCACAATGCCCGACGCCAGCGTGTCGGCCACCCCGCATTCCTTGAGACCCGCCCCAATCCCCACCGTCCCCACAATCATCAGCAGTATCCGCCACTCCATCGCCTCGTAAACCTCCGCCATGTCAATGCAGCGGAAAAACACACAGAGCAGAGCCCCGGCGAGCGCCACCAGTCCAAATCCCATCGCCGGGAAACCAAGCCGCGTCAGCATCGTCTCCCGCTCCCTCACCACCAAAGGCCGCACCGCCCGCTTCACTTCGGCCTCGCCAGCCGCATCCAACCTTTGCGCCGCCAGCGCCGCCTGCAGCGGCCCACTCACCGCCGCCACCACCGGAGCCGGATTCCCATCAGGGAGACCATCGCTCACGTCGGTCTCCGCCAGCGCCCCGGCCAGACACACGCACGCCATGATGATCCCCGCCAGCCACGCCTTGTTGCGCCGCGGCCGCGTGTCCTTCGGCTTCGTCAGATTGATGAAGCCACGCTCCCGGAACAACTGGTTCATCTGCTCGGCAGGCCCCTCCAGCAGCAGGGTGTCCCCCATCAGAAACCGCATGTCCTCAAAGCGCTCCCGCAGATTCACTCCCATCCGGTGCACCGCCAGAATGATGACCCCGTAACGCTGGCGGAAATTCAGCTGCCGGATGCTCTTGTGCAGCAGTGTCGACCCCGGACCCAGCACCGCCTCCATCAGAACGGCCTTCTCCGTCTTGATCTGCTCCAGCCCCAGGGCCCCGTCATCCCGCGTCACCGCCAGCCCGTCAGTCGACCGCACCGTCATCACATCCTCCAGCCGCCCCTTCAGAATCAGCTGATCCCCCACCTCCAGCCGCAGTTCCCCGAGCGGCACATCCAGCAGCGCACCCCCGCGGATCACATCAATCAGCCGGATGCCCCGCAGCCGGGCAAGGGACGTCTCCGCATACAGCCTGCCCGCGAGGGCCGGACCCTCCGACACAAACGCCCTCGTCAGATACTCGCGCGACTGTGTCTCCTCAATCAGCTGCGACAGCGCCATCCGGTCAGGCAGCAGCCGCGGCGACGCCACCGCCAGATAGACGAGCGTCACTGCCATCACCGCCAGTCCCAGCGGCGCAATCTCAAACATGCTGAACGTCACCCCCTCAGCCTTCGCAATCCCCGCAGTCACCAGATTCGTCGACGTCCCCACCAGCGTCACCATCCCGCCAGCCACCGTCGCAAACGACAGCGGAATCAGCACCCGCGAAGCCGGCACCCCCTGCCGACGGCACACCGACATCACAATCGGCAGAAAAATGATCACGATCGACGTGTTGTTGAGAAAGGCTGAAATCCCCCCGCACACCAGCATGAGAACCCACAAGCCGCGCCGCTGACTCCCCCCCGCGACCCGTTCGTAGAACGTTCCCACCCGCTGCAGCACACCCGCCCGCTCCAGTGACATGCACACCACCAGCATCGCCGCCACCATCACCACCGCCTCATTCGAAAACGCCGCCAGCGCCTTCTCCATCGGCAGAATTCCCGTCAGCACCATCGCCACCATCCCACCCAGTGCCGTCACCTCGGGCGGAATCCGCTCCATCACGAACGACGCAAAAACAGCCACGAGGATCGCCGCCGCAATCCACTCGCTGGTCACCTGACTGAAGGCATGGATCATCAGCTCCGGCATAAGATTTCTCCCTACGCGTAGCGCCTCCTCAGCCTCCCCCGCAATCGCTTTGTCTCCCAGGGATTCAAATGCCTCCAACAGCACCATCGCGGGCCGCCATCCATTCCTCGAGAATCACCACCGCAGCCGCCTGGTCAATGACGGGACGGTGACTCCGGCTGCGGCGACCCGATACCCGCAGCTGCTCGGCAGCCGCCATGGTCGATCCATACTCGTCCTGAAACACAATTCCCACCCCGGCCGGCAACTGCTGCGCCAATTCCGCCGCAAACCTCCGCACCTTCGCCGCCACCGTCCCCTCGGTCCCATCCATGCGCACGGGCAAACCCATCACGACGGTCCCCGCCCCGCGCGCAGCCACCACCTCCGCAATCTTCTCGGCTGCCACCAGCCACGGACGCGCCGGAATGGTCTGAATCGGATGCGCCAGCAACCCAAGGGCATCCGTTCCCGCCAACCCCATGCGCGCTTCCCCGTAATCAACCGCCACCACCCGCTGTGCTCGCTCTGCTGTCATGTCCATGATTCACAATGCTTCTCAGTCAGCCCAGGCCCGCCATGGCGCTGTCCCCAGCTCCGCCTCCCGAACCTCTTTGTTCCCTACGCTCCGCCAATCCCCCTCTGTCAGTAAATTCCCCGGCAGAGAGAAAAGAACCGGCCGCGGAAGTCACCCCCACGGCCGGTTCCAGATCATTCCATCCCGACCGCTCAGCGCAGCGAAGGCAGCTTGCCTTCCTTGAGCGCATTAAGCGTCCGCTCCATCACCGGCTTGACCTGCTCCGGTGCCTTGTCGAGCGCCTTCTCCGCCAGCACAACCGCCTCGTCCTTGCTGCCGGATACAAATTTCACCCGCGCCGCCGCCTCCAACGTCATCGCATCCTCTCCCTTGGTCAGTTCCATGGCCTGGTCAACCAGCTCGGATGCCTTCGTGACCACTTCCTTCGGCGCATCTTTCATTCCAATAAGCTGGCGCGCCACCGACGCAAGGTACTGTCCATTCTTGCCCATCGGAGAATCCGCCAGCTTTCCGGCATGCTTGAGCGCCGCCTCGGCATCCCCCTTGTCCACGGCCACCTGCAGCCGCATCCCCATCAGACGCTCTGCCATCGCCGGATCTTCCTTCTCCATCGCATCCAGCTCCGTCGTAACCTTGTCCCAATCCTTCGCACGCGCCGCTTCGTTGATCGCCGTCATGTGCTTCTGCATGCGCGACCGCCCCTCGTCCTCCTTGGCTTTCTCGGCCTGATACTTCGCCACGTCAAAGGTTCCAGCCACGATTTCCCCGAGGGTCTCGCTCTTCAGTCCAGCCGGATGGCCGATCCACGCGATCTTACCATCCTTGCCGACCACAAAGGCACTCGGAATGCCGTTCTGCCCAGCCGCCTGCATCCAGTTCACCGCCATGTGCCCCTTCTCCACCTCGCTCTTGTCATCAAGTGCCACCCGGTACGACATCTTCTCCCCCATCTCCTTCACAAAGGGTTCCACCTTGTCCTCTTCCCGCTCCCAGCAATCCTGCCCGATAAAGACAACACCCTTCTCCTTCCACTCCTCGTGCAGTTCGTCCAGATGCGGAATGGTGGCTCGGCACGGACCACACCACGTCGCCCAGAATTCCACCACATACACGGTGTCCTTCTCGAATCCCTTCACCGGTTCCCCCTGCACCCATTTGCCGGTCTTCAGCGCGGGAGCCGCATCCCCGATCTTCAGGGTGGCTTCAGCAGAAACAGAAACCGCAGTGCAGAGAACCGCGGCAGCAGCAGTGGAAAGAAATGAAATCTTCATGGTTTGGAAAGGCCCAATCATACACCGTCTCCCTGACACTTGTCGCTGGGAATTTCACGGATTCACCGGGATTCCCCACTCGCCACTCTGGGACTCCCCCCGCAGATGCTCCCGCAGCTGGCGCACCGCCCGACCCTGAATCCGGCCGGCGTTCCACATCACCGCCACCGTCCGGCTCGGCCGCTCCCCGCTGAACGAACGGTAAATCCGCCGCTCGGTCCGGTCCACCTCCCGCGCCATGGCCGGTACCATGGAGACCCCATGGTCCAATGCCACCAGTTCCTGCACGGTCGTCAGCTGACTCGTCCGCTCAACCGCCACAGGCTGAACCAGCTGCCGACGGCAGAACGAGGCTATGCTCTCGGAAAGACAATGCGCCTCGTTCAGCATCACAAAAGGATAGCCCCCCACCAACCCCGCCGTCACATCCTCGGCCTCCGCCAGCGGATGCCCCGGCGGCACCACCAGATACAGTTCCTCCGAGAACAGGGGCTCGACCTCCAGCCCTCTCCCCGCAATCGGCAGCGCCACCACCGCCAGATCCACCTCGCCATGCAGACACCGCCGCATCAGCTGGTCGGTCGTGTCCTCCTGCACCGTCACCGCCACCTCAGGCCGCGCCGCCGCAAAGGTCGCCAGCACCCGCGGGAGAAAATAAGGAGCAATCGTCGGAATTGCCCCCAGCCGCACCCTCCCGCGCCGCCCCACTTCGGCCACCTCCACACAGGTCTCCTCCACCAGCTTCAGAATCTCCCGCGCTCTCCCCACCAGCAGTTCCCCAGTCTCAGTCAGTACCATCGCCCGCGGCTGCCGCACAAACAGGGCCTGCCCAACCTGATCCTCCAGGCGCTGCAGCGACCGGCTCAGCGCGGACTGCGAAAGATGCAGTTCCCCAGCCGCACGCGTCATGTTCCCCGTCCGCGCCACCACCAGAAACTGCTCCAGCAAGGTCAATTCAAGGGTCCTCTTCACTTCCTTTCCCTTTTATCATTCACAAAACGCATCGCAACCATGAAAACAATGCATTGGATGCATGGAACTGGCGGGCTTTGAATGTGGAAGTCGCTCCCCCCGACCAATCACAACCCCACCACACGCATGAAATCCATCCGACTCCTCAACCGCACTTCGCTCCTCGCGACTCTCGTGCTCACTCCCCTCACCTGGACTCACGCGCAGCAATCCAAGGAGGGAACCAAACCCGCAGCCGCAGAAAACGCCGCCAAATGCCCGGTCATGGGCAACGTCGCCGGCCCCGGACGTCACACCGCCGCCGGTGCCATGACCACAGCCGACTGGTGGCCCAATCAGCTCAACCTCCGCATCCTGCACCAGAATTCCCCGCACGGGAATCCCATGGACGGCTCCTTCAACTACGCGGAGGAATTCAAGAAGCTCGACCTCAAGGCGCTCAAGGAAGACCTCGCGAAACTCATGACCACCCCGCAGGACTGGTGGCCCGCCGACTACGGCCACTACGGCCCCCTCTTCATCCGCATGGCATGGCACAGCGCCGGAACCTACCGCGTCACAGACGGCCGCGGCGGTGCCGGCTACGGCACGCAGCGCTTCGCCCCGCTCAACAGCTGGCCCGATAACGCCAACCTCGACAAGGCCCGCCGCCTCCTCTGGCCCATCAAGCAGAAGTACGGCAAAAGCATCTCATGGGCCGACCTCATGGTCCTCACCGGTAACGTCGCCCTCGAATCCATGGGCTTCAAAACCTTCGGCTTCGCCGGAGGCCGCGCCGACGTCTGGGAACCACAGGAAGACATCTACTGGGGACCCGAAGGCGAATGGCTCGGCGACAAACGCTACGAGGAAGGCCGCAAACTCCAGAACCCCCTCGCCGCCGTCCAGATGGGCCTCATCTACGTCAACCCGGAAGGCCCCAACGGCAAGCCCGACCCCCTCGCCTCTGCCAGAGACATCCGCGAGACCTTCGCCCGCATGGCCATGAACGACGAGGAAACCGTCGCCCTCATCGCCGGCGGTCACACCTTCGGCAAAGCCCACGGCGCCGCCAGCCCGAAGGATAATGTCGGCCCCGAACCGGAAGGAGCCCCGCTCGAGGAACAAGGCCTCGGCTGGAAGAACAAGTTCGGCAAAGGAAACGCCGGCGACACCATCACCAGCGGCCTCGAAGGCGCATGGACCGGTGCCCCCGCCCGCTGGACCCACATGTACCTCACCAACCTCTACGCCTACGACTGGGTCCTCACCAAAAGCCCAGCCGGTGCGCAGCAGTGGATTCCCAAAGACGGAGCCGGTAAAGGCACGGTGCCGGACGCCCACGACCCGAAGAAGACCCACGTCCCCATCATGTTCACCACGGACCTCGCGCTCCGGATGGACCCAGCCTACGGGAAAATCACCAAGCGCTTCCTCGAGAATCCCAAGGAATTCGAAGAGGCCTTCGCCAAGGCATGGTTCAAACTGACCCACCGCGACCTCGGCCCGGTCTCCCGCTACCTCGGACCGGAAGTTCCCAGGGAATCCCTCATCTGGCAGGACCCCCTCCCAGCCGTCGACCACGAACTGATCGGACCAGCCGACACCGACCAACTCAAGACAGCCATCCTCGCCTCGGGCCTCACGGTTCAGGAACTGGTCTCCACCGCATGGGCCTCGGCTGCCACCTTCCGCGGCAGCGACAAACGCGGCGGCGCCAACGGTGCCCGCATCCGCCTCGCCCCGCAGAAGGACTGGGAAGTCAACCAGCCGAAACAACTCGCCAAGGTCATCGCCGCCCTCGAAAAGGTCCAGAAGGAGTTCCATGACGCCCAGACCGGCAAAAAACGCGTCTCCCTCGCCGACCTCATCGTCCTCGGTGGCTGCGCCGCCATCGAATCGGCTGCCAAAAAGGCCGGTCACTCACTGACCCTGCCCTTCCAGGCCGGGCGCACGGACGCCACCCAGGAAATGACGGACACCGCGTCCTTCGCCGTGCTCGAACCAAAACAGGACGGCTTCCGCAACTACCTCGGCAAGGAACTCGACCGGCCAGGCCCGGAAACGCTCGTCGACCGTGCACAACTCCTCACGCTCTCCGCTCCGGAAATGGCTGTGCTCGTCGGAGGCATGCGCGTCCTCGGCACCAATGCACTCCACCCGGACCTCGGCGTCCTCACCGACCGCCGCGGCTCACTGACCAATGACTTCTTCGTCAACCTGCTCAGCATTGACACGGAATGGAAGAAGTCGGAAGCCTGCGAACACTTCTTCGAAGGCCATGACCGCGCCACCGGCAAGGTCCGCTGGACGGCTTCCTCCGTCGACCTCGTCTTCGGATCGAATTCCCAGCTCCGCGCCATCGCCGAAGTCTACGGCAGCGCAGACGCCCAGGAAAAGTTCGTCAGGGACTTTGCCGCCGCATGGACAAAGGTCATGAACCTCGACCGCTTCGACGTCGCCCAGTAAGCGCCCCCAAACCCTTTGCGGGCCTCCGGCGGACTAACCATCAGGAATCCCCCGGCCCGCAATCACCCCAGACCCACTCCGGATCACCCGACCGGAGTGGGTTCTGTGTTTCCACCCCGCGCCGCCCGCTAACCCGCGCCCGGACATCTCAGCGTTCCGCCGGCCGGGCATCATCGCGGTCCTCGCCCACGGAACCCAGATTCCAGATCCTCTCGAGTTCCTCCACTGACGGAATCTCGACCGGCCGCACCAGCCGGAAGCCAACAAAAGTCGCATTGGTCAGGTACCACAGGCTCTTCGGCAACTGCGGATCCTGCGCCTTCCACGAGGCCCGACTCGCCCGCCGCGCCGCACTGCGCGTGTCCCGGGGATCGTCATCCCACGATCCCCCGCGCACCACCCGCCAATACCTCCCCAGCGGTACCCGCCACGGATCCTCCCGCACCCCACCGTCCCCCGGATACCCACCAGGCACATACTCGTCCATCGTCCACTCGGCCACATTCCCATGCATGTCGAACAGGCCCCACGCATTCGCCTTCTTCCGCCCCACCGGATGCGTCGTCTCCACCCCTTCCACCGCACTGTTCCCGTAAAACCACGCATGCTCCCCGAGTTCCGCTTCGGCATCCCCGAAACTCCACGCAGTCACCGACCCCGCCCGCGCCGCATACTCCCACTCGGCCTCCGTCGGCAAACGATAGTAGTGCCCCGTCTGCACACTCAGCCACTGACAGAACTTGAGAGCCGCATGATCCGTCATCCCCATCACCGGATACCCCTGCTCCCCCATCCCCCACGTCGGATCCATATAGGGCGAAGTCGGCCCGCTCACCGCATCGGCATCACTGCTCCCACCGACATTCCCCCGCACCGACCCATCCCGGTACCGCGGCACCGGTGCCTTCAGCCACGGCATGAACAAATCCCACGTCACTTCATGCGACCCCATCCAGAAGGCGCTCACCTTCACTTCACCAACCGGGCCTTCGTCCTCCCGCCGCCCCTTCTCCCCCACCGGACTCCCCATCCGGAACTTTCCCGCAGCCACCGGCACCATCCGGAATTTCACCCCGCCCGACCCCGGCACCACTTCCTCATACCCCTCCACGGCCCCTTTCTCCCCAGCCGCCCGCGCCACCAGCTTCGCATGAATCCTCCGCACCAGTTCCCTCCCATCCGGATTCTCCAGGCGGCCACGCTCACCCGCCGCTTCCGCCAACCCCGCCAACCGCAGAACAATCAATCCCACCAGCAACCCCGCCTCCACCGCCAGTTTCACGGCAACCCGGGCACTCTCGCCCGCAGAAACGGCACCAGTTCCGCCACCCCGAAGTCCGCCAGCACCTCCCCATGCCAGTCCATCGTCGGTGCCTTCCTCTGACCAGACAGCGCCACCATCTCGTCCATCGCCTCACGGTTCCCGCTCACCACCACCCTCCGCACCGCAATGCGCCGCGCCGCCAGCCATTCCTCCACCTCCTCACACCACGGACACCCAGGCTTCACATACAATACAGGAAGGTCTTCCGATGCACTCATGACTCATTCAGGCTAGTCTGCTTCACTCGCGGAAATACGTGTACGATTTCAGATTCCTCCGGTAATTCCGGTAAATCGCATCGGCCTTCTCGGGATCCACCCGCTTCACCGCCGCCGGATCCTCCGTCAGATTCCGGAACCTCCGCAGGAGATCCCGCGGCACATACTCCAGATACGACAGCACCTCGGCCGCCGTGTCCCCTTCCAGTTGCCGGCTGTAGCTGATCTTGCCTCCCTTGATCCGCACCGTCACCACACTGGTGTCCCCCAGCAGATTGTGCAGATCACCCAGCGTTTCCTGATACGCTCCCACCAGAAACACCCCCATCATGTAGGGTTCATTCGGCTTCAGCGGATGCAGCGGAATCGTCGACCGCTTGCCATCCTCACTGATGAAACTGTTGAGCACTCCCTCGCAGTCACAGGTCACATCCGAAATCACCGCATCACGGGTCGGCTGCTCTTCCAGACGGTGAATCGGAGCCACCGGGAAAAACTGCCCGATCGCCCACACGTCCGGAAGACTCTGGAACATCGAGAAATTCCCATAGTAGAAATCCGCCAGCCGCGTCCGCAGGCCATCAAGTTCCTCCACCCCATCAGCCCGGCGCGCCACCTTGGTCAGCACATTCCAGTAGATCTGATCCCCCTGCGCACGCTCACGCAGCGAAACCTGCCCGGTCCGGAACAGGGTCAGCAGTTCCTCACGGTAGAACAGAATGTCATGGTACGTCTCCCGGATCGCCAGCTTGTCCATGTTCTGCACCACCTCCATCATGCTCCTCAAGGTGTCGGAACACCCCCGCGGCAGCTTCGGCAGCTGATCCTCGTGCGCCATCCGGTTCACATCCAGAATGTCGAACACCAGCACACTGTAGTAGGAAACAATGGCGCGTCCCGACTCCGTGACAATGTCCGGATGCGGTACATCCGCTTCGTCCATCACCTTCTGCACCGCCTCCACAAGGTCCGCACAGTACTCCCGCAGCGTGTAGTTCATGCTGTTCTCGTCTGCCATGCGCCGCCCGGAATAATCCACCGCCAGCCCACCCCCGAGATTGAGCAGCCCCATCGGAGCCCCCTCCTTCACCAGATTCACATACACCCGCGCCGCTTCCTGCGCCGCCAGCCGGATCGTCGAAATCTTCGGAATCTGCGATCCCTGATGGTAATGCAGCATCCGCAGACACTTCAGCTTGTTCGCCTTCTTGAGCGCATCGAGCACCTCGATGGTCTGCGAGAAATTCAGACCGAAGGGACTCCGGTCACCCGCACTCTCGCTCCAATGGCCGCTCCCCTTCGTGGAAAGCTTGATGCGCAGCCCCAGCACCGGATCAATCCCCAGCGCCTTGCTCCGCTCCATCACCAGCTCCAGCTCAGGCGGCATCTCCAGCACCAGCACTACATTCAATCCCAGCTGCTTGGCCTGCAGCGCCAGATCGATGAACTCGGCATCCTTGTAGCCATTGCAGATCAGCAGCGCCTCGCGGTCATGCATGAACGCCAGCGCCGCCAGCAACTCGGGCTTGCTGCCCACTTCCAGACCATAATGGTACTGCCGCCCATACTCGGTCACCTCCTTCACCACCTGCTGCTGCTGGTTCACCTTGATCGGATAAACCCCACGGTACCGCCCCTTGTACCCCTGGTTCCGGATCTCCTCCCGGAAGGTCTCGTTCAGTTCCCGGATGCGCGCATACAGCAGATCCGGAAACCGGAAGAGCGCCGGCAGATGGAAATTCCGGTTCTTCTTCAGCAGGCCCTTGATGATCTGCATCAGACTCACCTCGGCATAGTCACCGTTGCTCTCCAGCCGCACGGTGGCTTCCCCATCGCGGTTCACCCCGAAAAACCCATGACCCCATGACTCGAAGCCATACAGATCCCTCGAATCATCAACGCCCCACGGAGCAGCAGGGACAATCGGGGCAGGCACAGGCACAGCCGGAACAGCATTGGGACGACGGTTCATTCCTTGGCAGAATCAGTTGAAGAGGTTGCAGCAGAATCCGCAATCCCCGACCCCGGGGAAATGCGCAGAACGCTACCCTAAACGCTTCCCGCACATCTGCCCCCGGAAATTTCGCGAATTTTTCGCGCCTGCACCCGCACGGCTGACTGTCTCCCACCAACAGAGCGGCACGTAGTTCCCTTGCATCCCGCCCGCGCCCTCCCTAAGGAATCACCGATTATGTTCTCCGACACCGACGCCGAAGCCCGCACCGCCACCTCGCGACGCAGCAGTGACACCCCACCGGACGGAGCCCCCTCCGGCCCTCTCGCCTCGAAATGGACCCGCCATAAGGATACGTCGAAACTGATCAATCCCGCCAACCGCCGGAAATACACCATCATCGTCGTAGGCAGCGGCCTCGCCGGAGCCGCCGCCGCCGCTACCCTCTCGGAACAGGGCTACAACGTCAAATGCTTCTGCTACCAGGACAGCCCGCGCCGCGCCCACAGCATCGCCGCCCAGGGCGGCATCAATGCCGCCAAGAACTACCAGAACGACGGCGACAGCGTCTACCGCCTCTTCTACGACACCATCAAGGGCGGCGACTTCCGCGCCCGCGAAGCCAACGTCCACCGCCTCGCCGAAGTCAGCACCGCCATCATCGACCAGTGCGTCGCCCAAGGCGTCCCCTTCGCCCGTGAATACAGCGGCCTCCTCGCGAACCGGTCCTTCGGCGGCACCCAGGTCAGCCGAACCTTCTACGCAGCAGGACAGACCGGCCAGCAACTCCTCCTCGGAGCCTACCAGGCCCTCTCCAAGGAAATCTCCCGCGGCGGCGTCAAGATGTTCCCCCGCACGGAAATGCTCGACCTCGTCGTCGTCGACGGTCACGCCAAAGGCATCATCGTCCGCGACATGGTCACCGGGAAAATATCCACCCACGCCGGCGATGCCGTCCTCCTCTGCACCGGTGGCTACGGAAACGTCTTCTACCTCTCCACGAACGCCAAAGGCTGCAACGTGACCGCCACATGGCGCGCCCACAAGAAGGGAGCATGGTTCGCCAATCCCTGCTACACCCAGATCCACCCCACCTGCATCCCCGTCAGCGGTTCCTACCAGAGCAAACTCACCCTCATGTCGGAATCCCTCCGCAACGACGGCCGCTGCTGGGTCCCCAAACGCAAGGAAGACTGCGGCAAACCTCCCGGCAGCATCCCGGAAGAAGACCGCGACTACTACCTCGAACGCAAATACCCCAGCTTCGGCAACCTCGCCCCACGCGACATCGCCAGCCGCGCCGCCAAGGAACAATGCGACGATGGCCGCGGCGTCGGACCCGGCGGCCTCGGCGTCTACCTCGACTTCTCGGACTCCATCAAACGCCTCGGCCGCAAAGCCATCGAGGAACGCTACGGCAACCTCTTCCAGATGTACGAACAGATCACAGGCGAAAACGCCTACGAGGTCCCCATGCGCATCTACCCTGCCGTCCATTACACCATGGGCGGCCTCTGGGTCGACTACAACCTCATGAGCAACCTCCCCGGACTCCACGTCCTCGGCGAAGCCAACTTCTCGGACCACGGCGCCAACCGCCTCGGAGCCAGCGCCCTCATGCAGGGCCTCGCCGATGGCTACTTCGTCATCCCAGCCACCCTCCCCAATTACCTCGCCACCCAGAAACCCGGCACAGTCTCCGATGACCACCCGGAATGCCGCCGCACAGAAGCAGAAGTCTCCCGCCGCACCAGCCAGATCCTTGCCATCAACGGCAAACGCAGCCCCGACAGCTTCCACCGGGAACTCGGCCTCCTCATCTGGGATAAATGCGGAATGGCCCGCACCCGCGAAGGGCTCTCCGAAGCCCTTCAGAAAATCCCCGCCCTCCGCGAGGAATTCTGGCAGAATGTCCGCGTCCCCGGCAGCGGCACCCAGTTCAATCAGCAACTCGAACTCGCCGGCCGCGTCGCCGACTTCCTCGAATTCGGTGAACTCCTCTGCCGCGACGCCCTCCACCGCGAGGAAAGCTGCGGCGGCCACTTCCGCGTGGAACACCAGGACGAAGGCGAAGCCCGCCGCCACGACGACGAATTCTCCTACGTCGCCGCCTGGGAATTCACCGGCGACCTCGCCAAACCCTCCCTCCACAGGGAATGGCTCGAATACGAGGAAGTCCACTTCTCCACCCGTTCCTACCGCTGATTCCCCAGAGACCGCGCGCCCCACCAACCCCATCTCTCCCACCCCATGGCTGCTCAGAAATCCTCGCTCGATCTCACCCTCAAAGTCTGGCGCCAGGCCGGCCCGGATGCCCCCGGACGATTCGAAACCCACGACGCCAAAGGCATCCCCGACTCAGCCTCGTTCCTCGAAATGCTCGACATCGTCAACGAACGCATCATCACGGACGGGGGCGACCCCATCGCGTTCGACCACGACTGCCGCGAAGGCATCTGCGGCATGTGCTCCCTCGTCATCAATGGCATGCCCCACGGCCCCAACCGCGGCGTCACCACCTGCCAGCTCCACATGCGCAGCTTCCGCTCGGGCGACACCATCTGGATCGAACCCTTCCGCGCCAATGCCTTCCCCGTCATCCGCGACCTCGCCGTGGACCGCCGCGCCTTCGACCGCATCGTCCAGGCCGGAGGCTACGTCTCCGCCCGCACCGGCTCAGCCCCCGAAGCCAATGGCCTCCCCGTCCCGAAAACAGACGCCGATGCCGCTTTCGCCGCCGCCGCCTGCATCGGCTGCGGAGCCTGCGTCGCCGCCTGCAAAAACGCCAGCGCCATGCTCTTCGTCTCCGCCAAAATCACCCACCTCAACCTCCTCCCCCAGGGAAAACCAGAGGCCCGCAAACGCTCCCTCGCCATGGTCCGCGCCATGGACACAGAAGGATTCGGCAACTGCACCAATCAGTACGAATGCGAAGCCGTCTGCCCGAAATCCATCAGCGCCGACTACATCCGCCAGATGAACCGCGACTTCCGCAACTCGTCCCTGGCCGACATCGCAGGGTGATCCCAGCACCCAGCGCCAGCCCCGGAATCCCCACCCTCGCCAGCGCCGGGATGAGGATTTCCCTGTCAAAGCGGGTGCCTCTGTGGTAGATTTACATTGTAAATACCTCACTCCTCCCCGCCATGGACATCCTCGTTCTCAAAGATCAGCAATCCCACGGCCCCTACAACGAGGACCAACTCCTCGAACTCCTCCGCGACGGTGCCATCTCCCGATCCGACCTCGTCTTCTACGATGGCATGATGGACTGGACCCCGCTCGACCAGATCTTCGATGTCGAGGAAGCCCTCACCCACTCCATGGACGAAGGCCAGGAACCATCCCTCGTCGCCGAAATCTTCACGGAAGCCAGCAGCCTCATCAGCAGCCACGAACAGATCTTCTACATCGCCCACCAGAAACCCCGCATGCTCCGCCAGAAGCCGGATTCCGTGGTCGTCACCAACGAACGCATCATCATCACCCGCCACGGCCTCAGCGGCAGCCGCACCGAAGACCACCAGTGGAAGGATATCCTCAGCGTCGAAATGCGCGAAAACCTCATGGGCACCACCTTCAGTATGCTCGACCGCGCCGACCACGTCATCCAAATCGATGACCTCCCCAAGCCGCAGATCGAAAAACTCTGCCGCCTCGCTCAGGAAATGCGCCAGCAGTCCTGACAGAAGACCAGCCACCCTCCCGGCCAAGGCCTCCCCCTCATGCCTGACCGCCTCCAGCTGGACGCTCCAGCGAAAATCAATCTCTCCCTGACCATCCACGGCCGCCGCCCAGACGGATTCCACGAGATCTCCAGCCGCATGGTCCCGCTCTCCCTGAGCGACCGCCTCACCATCTCCCTGCTCCCCGAACTGCCCGCCGGATCTGTAGATTTTTCCTGCACAGATTCCTCGCTGCCCGCGGACGGCTCCAACCTCGCCATCAAGGCCGTCCACAGCCTCGCCGCACTCTGCGGCCCGCTTCCAGGCCTCGCCATCCATCTCGAAAAACACATCCCGCACGGAGCCGGTCTCGGCGGCGGCAGCAGCGACGCCGCCTCCGTCCTCATGGGCCTCCGCAGCCTCCTCAACCTCCCCATCAGCCCCGGCCAGCTCCACGCCGCCGCCGCAGGCATCGGCTCGGATGTTCCCTTCTTCCTCCACCAGTGCGCCTGCGATGTCTCCGGCCGGGGAGAAATCGTCACCCCCCTCCCCGCATGGCAGATTCCTCTCCGGATCCTGCTCGTGAAACTCCCATTCAGCGTGCCCACCCCATGGGCCTATCAGCATTGGGCCGCCTCCACCAACATCGACGGCCTCCCCTACGGACCGCAGCAGCACGCCGGCGAAACCTTCGTCAACTCCCTCGAACGTCCAGTCTTCGCCCGCTTCCCCATCCTCGGCCTGCTCAAAGCAGAACTGCTCGCCACCCCCGGCGTCACCGCCGCCCTCATGTCCGGCTCCGGTTCCACCATCTTCGCCGTCCTCAGCACCTCAGCCAATCCGGCCACCGTCCTCGAAACAATCCACCGCACCGCCGGAACAGAAGTCTGGACCCACGAAACCCGCCCGCTCATCACAATAGCAGACTGATCTCCCGGAACCGGAGAAAAAGCCCGGTCAGCATGCCCCTGCACGCTCCACGGGTTAGCCCAGCCACCCAGATACGCCAAGCTCTGGCCGCGTCACATTCCCGCGAACGACAATCCCACAGAGATCAGCCTTCCCGGACCTTCCGCGTCATCCGGACTTTCCCGGCTTCACTCCGCGTTAGCCCCACCCGGGGTAATGGGTGGAGCGGGTGAGGCGATTCGAACGCCCGACATCAACCTTGGCAAGGTTGCGCTCTACCCCTGAGCTACACCCGCATCTCAAAACCATCACAGATTGTGAGGCGTGAGGACAATTAGCGATTTCGCGCTTTGCGCAAGCCGCTTTTTCAATTTCCTGCAGCCCACGGCCTCCACCACATGAACAAACTAGCCGAAATCATCGCCCAGAAACACCTGGAGGTGGAAAAAATCCGCCCCCTCGCCGACAAGCTCCGCCACGCGGCCCTCGACCGCAACGAATTCCGCAGCTTCGAAGCCGCCCTCCGCCCGGACGACGCGGCCCTCGGAGTCATCGCGGAAGTCAAGAAAGCTTCCCCCTCCGCAGGCATCATCGCCCCGGATTTCGACGCCGTCGCCGTCGCCACCACCTACGACCGCGCCGGGGCCTCGGCCATCTCCGTCCTCACCGACGAAAAGTACTTCCAGGGCCACCTGAGCTTCCTCCCGAAAATCCGCGCCGTCACTTCCATCCCCCTCCTCCGCAAGGACTTCATCATCGATGACCTCCAGATCTGGGAAGCTTCCGTGGCCGGAGCCGACGCCATCCTCCTCATCGTCGCCGCCCTCTCCCAGGACCAGCTCAGACACCTGCTCGAAACAGCCGCAGCCTGCCAGCTCGACGCCCTCGTCGAAGTCCACGACCGCCCGGAACTGGAACGCGCTCTCGAAACCGACGCCCGCATCATCGGCATCAACAACCGCAACCTCCGTACCTTCGAAGTCCACCTCGAAACCACCGCCGAACTCAGCGAAGATGTCCCCGACGACATCATCCTCGTCAGCGAAAGCGGTATCCGCACCACCGAAGACGCCCGCCGCGTCCACTCATGGGGTGCCAATGCCATCCTCGTCGGCGAAGCCCTCATGCGCAGCGGTCACCCCGCCCAGGCCATCCAGGAATTCATGGCCTGCCCCTCCCCTCCCTGACCCCGGACCAAACGCCCAATCCACCACTTGCCGCACGGCCCCTCCGTGCTACCGCGCCTCTCCAACTTACCCACTCTGACTTCCCCAACTAACCCATCCACATGAAACAACCCATCCGCGTCGCCGTCACCGGCGCAGCCGGCCAGATCGGCTACTCCCTCCTCTTCCGCATCGCCTCCGGAGCCATGTTCGGCCCCGACCAGCCAGTCATCCTCCACCTCCTCGAAATCGAGGCCGCCCTCCCAGCCCTCCATGGCGTCGTCATGGAACTCGACGACTGCGCCTTCCCCCTCCTCCACGGCATCTTCGCCACCGCCAGCCTCGACGAAGCATTCCGCGGCGTGAACTGGGCCCTCCTCGTCGGCTCAGTCCCCCGCAAGCAAGGCATGGAACGCAAGGACCTCCTCAACATCAATGGCCGCATCTTCATCGGCCAGGGTCAGGCCATCCAGCGCTCCGCAGCCCCCGACGTCCGCATCCTCGTCGTCGGCAACCCCTGCAACACCAACTGCCTCATCGCCATGAACAATGCCCGCGATATCCCCACAGACAGATGGTTCGCCATGACCCGCCTCGACGAAAACCGCGCCAAAAGCCAGCTGGCCGCCAAATCCGGTCACCACGTCAGCACCATCACCAACATGGCCATCTGGGGCAACCACAGCAGCACCCAGTACCCCGACTTCTTCCACGCACGCATCGCCGGAAAACCCGCCACCGAAGTCATCTCCGACCACGCATGGCTCCATGGCGACTTCATCAGCACCGTCCAGCAGCGCGGAGCCGCCATCATCAAGGCCCGCGGCCTCAGCTCGGCCGCCAGCGCCGCCAATGGCGTCGTCGACACCGTCCGCAGCCTGACCTCCCCCACCCCGGAAAACGACTGGACCAGCGTCTGCGTCGCCTCGGATGGCTCCTACGGCATCGAAAAAGGTCTCATCACCGGATTCCCCATCCGCACCCACGGCCAGCGCTGGGAAATCGTTCAGGGCCTCACCCACAACGACTTCGCCCTCGCCCGCATCAAGGCCACGATCACGGAACTTCAGGAGGAACGCGACGCCGTCAAGGAACTCATTCCTTCCTGATACCCGCCCACCACCGGCTCACGGCCATCCGCGGAATCTCAACCCCCACGAATTTTCCGTTGCATTGCCCCCACGCTGCCAGTAGTCACCCCACCCCGGTTTTCAGTAAACTAACGAACCTTTCCCAGTATCGTCCCATGTCCCAGCACAGCAGTCTCAAGTCAGGCGGAGCCGCCATCGGTGCCAAACGCAGCGTCCTCAAACGCTTCGAACGCGTCAAACTCATGAAAAAGCGCGGCCTCTGGAAGGACGGCCGCAGCGCCATCGGCCTCCCCAAGATCACCCCGGACATCTGATCACCCCGCCAATCTCCCCATCAGCAGTTTTCCCGGGCTGGCCGCACCTGCTGCGCCAGCCCGGTTCTGTTTCCCCACCATGCGCCTGAACCGCTATCTCGCACTCTGTGGCCTCGGTTCCCGCCGCGCCTGCGAAGCGCTCATCTCCAGTGGCCAGGTCCGCGTCAACGGCCGCCCCATCACCTCCCTCGCCACCACCATCGAGGACGGCGATCACGTCACCGTAGACGGCCGCGAAGTCAGCGCCGCCCGGCACATCACCCTCGTCCTCTACAAACCCCCCAAGGTCCTCAGCACGAAATCCGACCCCCAGGGAAGACTCACCCTCTACGACCTCCTCCCCCCACATTACCGCCACCTCCATTACGTGGGACGACTCGACAACGACAGCGAGGGCCTCATCGTCATGACCAATGACGGGAACCTCACCCAGAAACTGACCCACCCCAGCCACAAGGTCGACAAGGAATACATCGTCACCACCGACCGCCCCTTCCGCCGCGAAATGATCGAGAAACTCCTCGTCGGCATCCCCCTCGAGGAGGGACTTGCCCGCGCCGTCGCCGTCCACACAATCTCCCCGCGCCGCCACGTGGTCGTCCTCCAGCAGGGCCTCAACCGCCAGATCCGCCGCATGTTCGACAGCCTCGGCTTCTCCGTGGAACGTCTCATCCGCTCCCGCATCGGCAGCCTCACCATCGAAAACCTCAAACCCGGTAAATGGCGCGTCCTCCGCCCGGACGAAATCACCCGCCTCGGGCAGGAAGCCGGTCGCCAGCCACGCAGCAAACCTCCCCGCCGACAGAGCCGCTCCAGCCAGGATGACCCGCCCTCCGGAGCCCACTGAACCCGCCCGCCCCTGCTTGACATAACCCCGGCACCGTGTCCTCATCACAAGACCCGCGACCCGAACAACTGCGCTTCCGTGAAGCACATACTCTTCGTCTGCACCGGTAATATCTGCCGCAGCCCCATGGCAGAAGGCCTCTTCGCGGCCATGGTCCGGAACCGCGACGACTTCCTCGTCACCAGCGCAGGTCTCAACGCCATGGACGGCCAGCGCGCCAGCGCCCACACCACCGACCTCCTCCGTACCAAAGGCATCGACCTCTCGCGCTTCCGCAGCAGCATGCTCACCAGAGAGGCCGTCCGCACAGCCACCCACATCTTCTGCATGACCCGTGGTCACCGCCAGGGAGTCGAAATGCTCTTCCCGGACGCCGCCGACAAAACCTACCTCGTCTGCGAATTCAGTCCCGATGACAACCTGCGCGGCAGCGACATCCCCGACCCCATCGGACTCGGCCGTGCCGCCTACGAGGAAACCTTCCGCACCCTCCAGCGCGCCCTCCCCAGTATCCTCGCGTACGTCGACCAGACATGGAAGGGCTCCCCACCACCCTCCTCCGACTGACCTTTCCCCAATTCCATGAACCAGTCTCCCGCTGCCGACCCAAGCCATCCCTCAGCCATCAGAATCGCCGCCGCAGCCGACCATGGCGGCCTGCGCCTCAAGAACGTCCTCGTGGCCCACCTCCGCGGCCTCGGCTACTCCGTCGATGACCTCGGAACCCATGACAGCACCAGCGTCGACTACCCCTCCTACGCCGAAACCGTCTCCCGGACCATCCTCAGCCAGTCAGCCGACGTCGGCCTCCTCGTCTGCACCACCGGCATCGGCATGAGCATCGCCGCCAACCGCTTCCCCGGCATCATGGCCGCTCTCGTCCGCGACGAACACACCGCCGAAATGACCCGGCGCCACAACCATTCCAATGTCATGGTCTTCTCCAGTGATACCCCGGACGCCACCGCCTGCGCCACCGCAGAAACGTTCCTTAAAACCTCAAGCGAAGGTGGCCGCCACGAACGACGCGTCAATCTCATGAACCAAGGCCTCGCCTCCACAGACCCAGCCATCGCCAGCATCATCCGCGACGAGGAAATCCGCCAGCAGAACAATATCGAACTCATCGCCAGCGAAAACTTCGCCAGCCGCGCCGTCCGCGAAGCCCAAGGCTCCGTTCTCACCAACAAATACGCAGAAGGCTACCCCGGCAAACGCTGGTACGGCGGCTGCGAAAACGTCGACCGCGCCGAGCAACTCGCCATCGACCGCGCCAAGGAACTCTTCGGGGCCGAACACGCCAACGTGCAACCCCACTCCGGCAGCCAGGCCAATGCCGCGGTCTACTTCGCCTTCCTCAACCACGGCGACCCCATCCTCGCCATGAACCTCGCCCACGGAGGACACCTCACCCACGGCAACCCCGCCAACTTCTCCGGGAAATTCTACACGGTCCATGCCTACGGCGTCAGCGAAACCGACGGCCGCATCGACTACGATGCCCTCGCCGCACGCGCCCAGGAAGTGAAACCGAAAATGATCACCGCGGGAGCCAGCGCCTACCCCCGCATCATCGACTTCGCCCGCATGGCCGAAATCGCCCGCAGCGTCGGTGCCCTGCTCTTCGTCGACATGGCCCACATCGCCGGACTCGTCGCCGGCGGCGCCCATCCTAGCCCCGTACCCCACGCCGACTTCGTCACCACCACCACTCACAAAAGCCTCCGCGGCCCCCGCGGCGGCCTCATCCTCTGCCGCGCGGAACACGCAAAGAAAATCGACGCCATGGTTTTCCCAGGCGTCCAGGGAGGCCCCCTCATGCACGTGATCGCCGCCAAAGCAGTCTGCCTCGGCGAAGCCCTCCAGCCAGGATTCCGCGAATACCAGACCCAGATCGTCAGAAACGCACAGGCCCTCGCCGCCGGTCTCCTCACCCGCGGCTACACCCTCGCCAGCGCCGGAACCGAAAACCATCTCATGCTCGTCGATCTCCGACCCCAGGGCCTCGACGGCAAAATCGCCCAGGAATGCCTCGACGAAGCCGGCATCACCGTGAACAAAAACAGTATCCCGTTCGACACCGCCAGCCCCTTCAAACCCTCAGGCATCCGCCTCGGCACACCAGCCGTCACCACCCGCGGCATGAAGGAACCGGAAATGGAACTCATCGCCGGCTTCATCCACGAAGCCCTCACCCAGCGCGACAATGCCAACGCCCTCCACTCCATCCGGGAACGCGTCGTCGCCCTCAACCGCAACTTCCCCCTGCCCTGATCCACGGGGAATCCCCTCCCGGCTCACATCTCCCGCCCGGAGAGTCTGCGGCGCACCCGCACACTCCCCAACAAAAAGCCCGGAAGGAACATTTCCCTCCGGGCTTCTTGTCGGAATCAGACCCTTGAGCCTGACCCGGCGCTTGCTTGAACAGAACCGCAGCGCGCTGGGCGGTTCCTCGGTTCATCAGTTCCAGATGGAACCAATCACTTCTTGCCGGCCTTCTTCGTGGCCACCTTCTTCGCAGGGGCCTTCTTCTTCGCAGCCTTGGCCACGGTCTTCTTGGCCGGAGCCTTCTTGGCGGGGGCGGCCTTCTTCGCTGGCGCGGCCTTCTTGGCCGGAGCGGCCTTCTTCGCTGGCGCGGCCTTCTTGGCCGGAGCGGCCTTCTTCGCTGCTTTCTTCTTGACTGCCATAGTATTGGTCGGTTGGTTTGTTGGTTTGGTTGGTGCCACCGCAGCATGCCCGCGCCGTCTCCGACGCAGCAGCACACCCGCAGCAGCCTTGGCTTCCCCCGCAGTCAGACTGACCTCGGAGAGAATCTGATGCACGAAGTCCGCCGCCCGCCCGTGAAACACCCGGGATACCAGATCCCGGATCACTCCACCCACCATCACCCCTCGCGTCTTCGTCGCGAAATATAAATTCTGACGCCCACTCAGCGTCTTTCTCACCAAACCCTTGCTCTCCAGCTTCTGCAGCACCGTCAGCACCGTCGTGTACGCCCGCCGCTTGCCATCAGGCATCGCCGACAGAACGTCATGCACAGTCGCCTCGCCTGCTGACCACAGCACGGACAGTACCTGAAGCTCAAGTTGGGATGGACGGGCAGTTCTCATGGAAATGGTCCGCAGCGCAACGCGCCGGAACTACGATGAACTCAAACGCGGGGGTCTCTACTACGTACTTAGTATTTCGGTCAAGAAAATTATTAATGATTCCGGAGATTTTCTGAGAGGCGATGCCTAACGCCGTTCCGAACCTCACAACACTGCCTCTTCCTGACACACCCTGACTGATTTTCCTAACAAGCCGATGCCCCCGCAGGATCGCTCGCGTCACAGCCTTGCACACCGGCATGATCTTCTCTACGCTTCCCGCGTGAGCGCTTCGATGTTTACAGATCAGCCAGCCGTCAATTTCGAGAACCCGGCCCGTGACCCGCTTGGCCGGGAACATATCGGCGGGCGCGTCGTCGCAGGCGAAGAACACCTCCTCATCTTCTGGGAATACCGCCACAACGTCTTCCGCGACGAAGGCCCCCGCACCGTGAAGATCCCCTACGAGTCGGTCGATGCCGTCGAATTCCAGTGCACCCTGCTCTTCTGGAATCCACGCCTCGTCATCACCCTCACCAACCCGGAACCACTCGCCTCCATACCCGGCGTCGAAACCGGCAAGGCCACCCTCCACCTCTCCGGCAGCAATCTCCGCGATGCCTGCCGCCGCATCATCAGCCTCACGGAATTCCGCAGATCGGAAGCCCAGCAGCAGCAGCGGTCGCAGCGGCTCGACGCCCTCACAAGGGATTCTTCACCGTGAACACCTGGCGCGACGCCCTGCTCGTAGCGGCCGGCGGAGCCTCCGGCACCCTCCTCCGCTGGGCGGCCACCATCGCCGCCAGACACATCGGTCTCGCCGCCCCCGGCATGATCTTTCTCGTCAATGTCAGCGGCTGCTTCGCCTTCGGACTCCTCCACGGCTTCTGCCTCGCCCGCCACGAGGCATGGCGCCTCGCCCTTCTCACCGGTCTCCTCGGCGGCTACACCACCTTCTCCACTTTCGGCTGGGATACCTTCCAGCTCATCCAGTCAGGACGACCACTGGCAGCCTTCGCCAATGCCGCCGCCAGCATCGCCGCCGGTCCCGCCGCCGCATGGCTGGGTTGGCTGCTCGCTTCCCGCCAGCACTGAGCAGCCGCCTCCCTATTTTTCTCCGCGAATCCTCATGGCGCACAACCCCGCATCATGGTAGAACCATTACAGCAGCCATGAAAGAGTTCGCCTACATTCACGAGGAAGGCACCCTCCCGGAACCTCTCAACCGCATCGCCTTCTTCGAATCCTTCCAGAGCGGGCACCTCAACGATATCCTCTACTCCAGCTACTTTCTCCAGGCCGACCCCGGAGACGAAGTCATCAGCCAGGGTCAGGACGATACCAGAATCTTCATTCTCCTCACCGGAGAACTCGAAGTCCGCAAGGATGGCGAAACCCTCGCCGTCATCATCAAGCCCGGCGAAATCTTCGGCGAAATGTCCGTCCTCGGCGACGAAAAACGCATCGCCTCCGTCGTCGCACGCTCCAACACCCTCTGCCTCGTCATCGATCAGCAGTTCCTCCGCGAACTCAAACCGGAGGAAGACAACGCCAGCTACTACGCCGCCTTCTACGGATTCATCTCCCGCGTCCTCGCCGCAAGGCTCCGCAAAGCCTCGGAGCTGATCACCCGCCTGGAGAAAGAACTTGAAGAGATCAAGGCCCGTCAATAGTCTCCACCGTTCCCCCCCTCGCCTCCACACCCATGAAGAAAATCGAAGCCATCATCAAGCCCTTCAAACTCGAGGACGTCAAAGCCGCCCTCTCCGAGATTGGTGTCCAGGGCATGACCGTGACGGAAGTCCGTGGTTTCGGCCGCCAGAAAGGTCACACGGAAATCTACCGCGGCAGCGAATACACCGTCGACTTTGTCCCCAAGGTGAAACTGGAGATCGTCATCGACGACGCCCGCTGCGATCAGGTCGTCCACAGCATCGCCAAAACCGCCAACACCGGGAAAATCGGCGACGGCAAGATCTTCGTTCTGCCCGTGGAAGAAGCCGTCCGCATCCGCACCGGAGAGCGCGGCAATGAAGCCGTCGCCACCGGCGATGCCATTCCCTGAACTTCTGTGCTCCCGGGGCTCATGAAGGCCTGGGCCTCCGCTCTGCGGCACTGCCTCCCGGCAGCAGCCCTCTCCCTGCTGGCCCCCGGCCTCGGCTCTCCTGGCCACGCCCAGGATTCCCCTCCCACGGATCTTCCAGCGCCATCAGCACCAGCCAAGCCCGGCTCCCAGCTCCCCCGTACCCGCTTCGGCAGCAAACCCGCCCCTCCCCCACGACCCGGTGAACCCGACCGGGTCCGCATGTCGTCCCGGCCTCCCATGGAGGAATCCTCCGTGCGCGGCGGACAGTTCCACGTCTGGGGACGCGACCGCAGTCACCGCACTCTCCTTCTCAATTCCGCCACGGAAACCCAGCGGCTCGTCCTCACCGCCCTGCGCCAGCCCCGCGCCTTCCAGCACCCCATCGTCATCCAGATCCGCGACCCCGGCTCCCTGCGCACCAGCGCCAGCCCCGTATGGTCCGAAATCACCGAAGTGCCCGGCGGCTTCCGCTTCGAAATCAATGTCGCCCCCGAACAAGGCATCGTCCCCGGGGATCTCTGGCGCCAGGAGGTCGTCCGCTGCCTCCTCGCCGAAACGATTCTCCGCAGCCGCGCCGACAGCGGCATGTCCGGTACCGAATCGCCACCACCCGACTGGCTCCTCCACGGCACCCTCGAAATGCTAGTCTACCAGGCCACCGGCCGCCCCAGCGAAGCCTTCGCACGCGTCTTCCAGCTCGGTCACGTCCTCCCCCTCGACGATATCTTTCAGGCAGACCCCAGCCGCATGGACTCCGTTTCCCGCAGCATCTACCGCGCTTCCTGCTGCGGCCTCCTCCAGATGCTCCTCGACCAGCCGTCCGGGGCCTCCAGCATGTCCGCCCTCCTGCCCTCGCTCGCCTCACCCTCCTCCGATCCCTCCACCGCCATTGCCCGCTGCTTCCCCGCTCTCACCGCATCCGGGAACAGCCTCTCCAAATGGTGGGCCCTCCAGCTGGCGGCCATGTCCCAGCCGGGAGCAGACGAAATCCTCCCGCCCCGCGACACGGAAACCGCTCTCCTCAGGGCCATCACCCTCCAGATCGAACCGGAACCCGCCAAACCAGCAACCGTTTCCTCCGGAAGGCTGCCCGGCCGCCTCAGACGCATCTTCACCCGCCCAAAGACTCCACCGCCCGCCCCCAGCGCAACCACCACAGCCACGGAACCCCGATCCCTCCCGCTCGCCAGCTGGCAGAAACTCTCCAGCAGGCCAGACCGCACCGCCATTCTCGAACGCTCCGCCCTCGCCCTCACCAGACTGTCAGTGCGCGCCCACCCCATCTACCGCCCCGTCATCAACGACTACCTCGCCCTTATCCGCGACCTCAGCGCCAACCGCCGCCTCCGCGACACCGATTCCAGACTCGCCCAGCTCGATAAAACCCTCGCCGGCATCCGCAGCGACCTCAGCCGCATCGAAGATTACCTCGACTGGTACGAAGCCACCCAGCAGGAACAGACAGGCGACGCCTTCCGCGACTACTTCCGCGCCGAAGACGAACTCACCAGCCCACCGCCTCGCCGCAGCGATCCCATCTCCCGCTACCTGGACGAAGTCGCCCGCGAATTCGAACATCAGTAAGCCCGCCCCACCGCAATCCCCATGGGCGCTTTCTCCCTGTCCCAATGGGCCCTGCTCCTGCTCGCCGGCGTCTGCTGCGGCATGGGCAAGGCCGGGCTCTCCGGCATCGGCATCATGACCGTGGTTCTCATGGCCCAGATCATCCCTGGCAAAGCATCAAGCGGTACCGTGCTTCCCCTTCTCATCGCCGCCGACCTCATGGCCGCCGCCCTGTTCCGCCAGCAGATCCTCTGGAACCAGATCCTCAGACTCGCATGGCCCATCCTCGCAGGCATCATCACCGGATGCGCCATCCTCGCCGCCATGCCAGACTCATCATTCAAACCCGTCATCGGCTGGATGGTCCTCGGCATGCTCTCCCTCCAGGTCATCCGCCAATCCCACCCCGCCTTCTCCGCACGCCTCCCCCACAGCACAGGCTTCCTCTGGTTCGCCGGACTCCTCACCGGCATCTCGACCATGATCGCCAATGCCGCCGGACCGGTCGCCACCATCTACCTCCTCCTCATGGGACTGCCCAAAAAGGAATTCATCGCCACCATGGCATGGCTCTTCCTCTTCGTGAACCTCATCAAGGTCCCCTTCAGCTGGTCCATGGGACTCATCACCGGCCCTTCCCTCCAACTCAATCTCCTCCTCCTCCCCACCGTGGCCGCCGGCCTCTTCGCCGGACGCTGGATCGTTCAGAAACTCCCTCAGGATCGCTTCCAGTTCGTTGTCCTTTCCCTCGCCACCCTCGCCGCGCTCCGCCTCATTCTCTTCCCCTGATCCCCCGCTCACCAGCTTCAGATATCCAGAACCTCCTGCCGCTCCACCCGCCGGCTGCACGCCGGACAACTCACCACCGGAGTCCGCGCCGGATCCCGGAACACATGACCGCACACCGCACACACCACCCGATGCCGGTTGCGCCTGCGCTCGGATAAACGGTCCACCACCACCCGGCCCACCCACACCAACCCCAGCACCGCCAGCAGCGCCGTCAGATTGAAGATGATCAGATTGGTCAGCGATGTCTGCAGCACAATGCCCCTACCATGCCCCACCCACCCAGCGAGGCAAGCCACAGAATCCAACCGTCCCCCACCCACTTCCATCTTGCCTCCTGGTCGATTCCCCCCCACCTGTCCCGCCAGCAGCATGTTCCATAACATTCACCTCAACGAACTGCCCCCGGAAGGCCGCATCTTTGACGGCGAAATCCGGACCGATCCCTTTGCCCTCACCGGACCGGACGCCCCGCGCTTCCTCCCGCCCCTCATCTTCTCCGTATGCGTTCAGATCGACGGCCCCGCCATCGTCGTCGATGGCTCCGTCTCGGCACGCTTCGACCTCCTGTGCGTCCGCTGCGGCCAGTGGTTCCCCTTCGAGGCAGGATCAGACCACTTCCACTCGGAAGACCCCAGAGACGGTGCCTCCACACTCGACTTGACAGAGCTTCTCCGCGAACATACTCTGCTCGCCCTCCCGGGTCACCCCCGCTGCGAGGAATCAAACGTGGAACCCCGCGCCTGCCCAGCAGCAGGCCGGTTCGTTCCGGAAAGTGAATTCACTGCACTCCCGGACGATGAAACGCCAGATTCCTCCCGGCCTGATCCATGGCAGGCCCTGAACCGACTCCAGCCGGATCAGGATCGCGGCGAGGCTTCCCAATCATAACTCTCTTCACTCCCAACCACTCCCCTCCATGGCCGTACCAAAACGCCGCTCGTCCCGCAGCAAGCAGAAGATCCGCGCCGCTTCCAAGGCATGGAAAGCCCCCCTACTCAAAACCTGTCCTGAGTGCGGCAGTGCCGTGCCCGGTCACATCGCCTGCCCGTCCTGCGGAACCTACCGCGGCCGCAAGGTGCTTGCCATCAACGAAATCGCCTGAGCAATTCCGCGCTGCAGCGCGCATACTCCTTTCAGAACGCCGACCCCGGAACTCCTCGGGTCGGCGTTTCTGCTTTCCAGACCAACATCCCGGGAGACCACCCGCGGTTTCCCCAGTGACACCCCGCCGCAGCAGAGCTACCATTCCGTCCATGCGTGCTGCCTTTCTCCTCCTGTCCGCCCTCCTGATATTACAGCACCAACAGTCGCCCGCCTCCGACGCGTCTTCCCGCCCGGACCCATCCACGCTCGCCAGAAACATCCGCAGTTCCCTCGTCGCCATCCAGCCAGCCGGCCGCAACGGAGAAGCCTCAGGCATCGGCTCCGGCTTCATCATCTCCCCGGACGGCCTCATCGCCACCAGCTTCCACGTCATCGGCGAAGGCCGCGCCCTCACCGTCGAAACCACGGACGGCCAATCACTCGAAGTCACCGGAATCCACGCATGGGACCGCCGCACCGACCTCGCCATCGTGCGCGTCAATGCCTCCGGACTTCCGGCACTCACCATCGCCGACTCCGACCAAGTCCAGCAGGGCGATTATGCCGCCGCCATGGGAAATCCTCTCGGCCTCCGCTTCAGCATGGTCGAGGGATTGGTCTCCGCCCGCCAGGATGTCGACGGCCGCCCCATGCTTCAGCTCTCCATGCCCATCGAGCGGGGCAACAGCGGAGGCCCCGTCTTCAACCGCGACGGTCACGTCATCGGCGTCGTCGCCCTCAAGAGCACCCTCACCGAAAACCTCGGATTCGCCGCCCCCTCCTCGCAGCTCAAAACCCTCCTCGACCGACCCACCCCAGTCGCCATGTCCGCATGGCTCAGAATCGGTGCCCTCAACCCGAAACTCTGGAAACCAAACGGCGGCCAATGGTCCCAGCGCGCCGGAACCATCAAGGCCCGTGGCCGCCAGCCCGATTCCTTCGGTGGCCGCACCCTCTGCCTGCACCAGCCGAACCCACCTGAACTCCCCTGCGAAATCGCCGTCCGCGTCCGCCTGAACGACGAATCAGGAGCCGCCGGACTCATCTTCTGCTCCGATGGCAAGGACCGCCACTACGGCTTCTACCCCAGCAGCGGAGGCCTCCGCCTCACCCGATTCGATGGACCGGATGTCTACTCATGGAACATCCTCGCCCAGATCAGTTCCGATGCCTACCTCCCTGGCTCATGGAACCACCTCCGCGTCCGCATCGAGCCCGAGCGCATCATCTGCTTCCTCAACGGACGCGAAGTCATCAGCTCGCCCGACACGGCACTCCGCTCCGGACTGGCAGGACTCTGCAAATTCCGCGACACCGAAGCGGAATTCAAAGACTTCCTCATGGGCTCCGATCTCTCGCAGAAACCCATCGGCGATTCCCCTGCCGCCATCGCCATCGCCCGGCTCGCCGAAGGCACCCCGCTCTCTCCAGAGGACCAGCGCATCCTTGCCAGCGAACCAGCCACCACCCGCCAGCTCGCAGAACGCGAAGCCGCTACCCTCGAAAAACGCGCCGCCAGCCTCCGCAGCGCTGCCGCCGAGGCCCACGCCAACCGCATCGCCAGCGACCTCGCCGAAATCCTCGCAAAACCATCCGAATCCACCGGCGACCTCCCCCGCGCCGCTGTCCTCCTCGCCTGCCTCGACAACCCTGAACTCAACCCGGACCCCACCATCGCGGAAATCGACCGGCTCGCCGCCGAACTCGAAGCCTCCCTCACCACCGATGACCATTCCAGCCCGGAAGCAAAACTACAGGCCCTCAACCGCTGGATGTTCCAGACCAATGGCTTCCATGGCAGCCGCGACGAACTCGAAAGCCGCTCCAACAGCTACCTCAACGAAGTCGTCGACGACCGCGAAGGCCTCCCCATCACCCTCTCCATCCTCCACCGCGAATTCGGTCGCCGCATCGGCCTCGATATCGTCGGCGTCAGCTTCCCTGGCCGATTCATGAACCGCCTCCGCACAGAAGGCAAGGACCACGCCACCGGCCCCGTCATCGATGTCTTCGACGATGGTCGCATCCTCACCCCGGACGAAGCCTCCGCCTTCATCCTCGACTTCACCGGAGAACTCCCCGGAACCGATGCATGGCAGCCAGCCACCCCGCGCACCATCATCCTCCGCATGCTCAATAACCTCGCCGCTTCCACCGACCCAGCCAGCGAGCCAGCGCTCCTCCGCTACCTCCAGACCGCCCTCACCATCGACCCAGCCAGCCCCACCCCCCGACTCCAGCGACTCCTCCTGCACGCACGATCCAACCGCCGCGAAGCCGCCCTCGCCGACATCAACTGGTTCCTCGAACACCAACCCGAAGGCATCGACCTCGACCGCCTCCGCGACCTCGCCGACTCCCTGCGCAACACCCGCTGACCCAAGGGCACAGCCACGCATTCCAGACGGAATAGCCCGGGATCAGACCATCAGTCCCAGCCGCAGGCCACCTCCCTCCCCTGGGATGCCCACGCTACTCAGGGCTTGGGACGCTTCTGCAGAAATTGCTCCACCCAGCCGATGTTGTACCGCCCGGACTTGAAGTCCGAATTGTCAAGAATCGCATGCTGAAACGGTATCGTCGTCTTGATTCCCTCGATCTTGAACTCCATGAGCGCACGCTTCATCCGGGCAATCGCAATGTCCCTCGTGTTGCCCGTCACAATCAGCTTTGCAATCATCGAATCATAGTACGGCGGCACCTCGTAGCCGGAATAAATGTGCGAATCAATCCGCACCCCACGCCCGCCCGGCGCATAGTATTCCAGGATCTTGCCAGGAGACGGAGCAAAATTGGCATAGGGATCCTCCGCGTTGATCCGGCACTCGATGGCATGACACCGGGGCACCCCCTTGCGCACATGCTCGGACAATGGCTGCCCCGCCGCCACCCGGATCTGCTCCTTGATCAGATCAACCCCATAGACCTCCTCCGTCACCGGATGCTCCACCTGGATCCGCGTGTTCATCTCCATGAAATAAAAGTTCTCCTGGTCATCCACGAGATACTCGATCGTCCCCGCATTCACATACCCAATCTCTTCACACAGCTTCACGGAAGCCGCACACATCTTCTTCCGGAGGCGCTCACTGATGAACGGCGAGGGGCATTCCTCAATGATCTTCTGGTTCCGCCGCTGCAGGGAACAATCGCGCTCACCCAGAGCCACGACATTCCCCTTCGAATCCCCAATCACCTGAATCTCAATGTGATGCGGATTGAGAATGAGCTTTTCCATGTACATGTCCCCGTTCCCGAAGCACTTCTCCGACTCGGCCTTCGCACTGGAAAATGCCGCAGAAATGGCCGCTTCATTGTGGACCGGACGCATGCCCCGCCCGCCGCCACCCGCCGCCGCCTTCAGCATCACCGGATAACCAATCGCCGCAGCCGCCTCGAGGGCCTCCCGGTCCGTCCGCAGAATTCCATCCGTCCCCGGAATGATCGGAACCTTGAACCGCTTCGCCGTGGCCCGCGCCATGTTCTTGTCCCCCATCATCTCAATCACCTCCGCACTGGGCCCGATGAACTTGATCTTGCAGCTCTCGCAGATTCTCGCAAACTTCGCATTCTCCGAAAGAAAGCCATACCCCGGATGAATCGCATCCACATTGGCAATCTCCGCCGCCGCAATGATCCGGTCGATCATCAGATAACTCATCGAACTGGGCCCCGGGCCAATGCAGATGGCATCATCCGCAAGCTGCACATGCATCGAGCGCTCGTCCGCCTTCGAATAAACCGCCACCGTCCGGATTCCCAGCTCCTTGCAGGCCCGTATCACCCGCAGCGCAATCTCGCCACGGTTCGCAATCAGGATTTTATTGATCATGGTCGCGCGGAAATCAGGCCGGCTGAATCTCAAAAAGCGGGCTGTCAAACTGCACCGCCGACGCATCATCCACCATGATGCGCGTGATCACTCCGCTCTTCTCGGCCTTGATCTCGTTCATCACCTTCATCGCCTCAATGATGCAAACCGTGGTGTTCTCATCGACCGTATCGCCAATGCTCACAAACACTTTTTCTCCCGGCCCGGGCGACCGGTACAAGGTCCCCACCATGGGTGAAGTGATGAAGGTTCCCGCAGGAACCGCAGCCGCGGCCGGTTCCGCCGCTTTCGCAACCGCAGGGGCCGGAACCGCCGGGGCTGCCGCTGCCGCGGGAGCCGCCGGAACTGCGTCGAAATCGACACCTTTCCGGAGCTTGATCTTAAATCCTTCCCGCTCAAGTGAGAAGAGCGACAGGTCGTTGCGCTTCATCAACTCGATGATCTGTCTGATTTCTTTGAGGTCCAAGGCGTTGGCAGGGTATGTGGTTCAGGGGTGGCACTCAGAGGCATCCGCATGCCTCAGCAGCAGGCTCCTTGCCCGTGGTCGGCCGGAAACAGCCAGAATCTAGGTTCTTTGCCTCCGGCGTCAACCACGGGATGATACGTTCAATCCCTGCCGGCGGGAACCTGCATGAATCACACGTCACAAATCCGCACGGCTTCACTCAGGGAAACCAGCGGATCCTTGCCCCGTGGAATGAACTCCTGCCCGACATATCCCCGGTAGCCGCTCTCGGCAATCGCCCGCATGATCGGGGGATAATTGATTTCCTGCTGATCATCAAGCTCATGCCGTCCAGGATTGCCCGCGGTATGAATGTGCCCGACATACGGGGCACACTCCCGGTACCGCCGGATCACATCTCCGTCCATGATCTGCACGTGATAGATGTCGAACAGCATCTTCATCCGCTCGCTCCCCACCTCCCGGCAGATGTCCAGGGCCAGATCAATCCGGTCGCACCAGTAGTCCGGATGCCCCTTCATCTCCTCGGCAACCCGGCTGTTCAGCATTTCCAGGCAAAGGGTCACCTTCTTCTCCTCCGCATACGGCACAATCTTCCGCAATCCAGCGACCATGTTCCGCCTCGCCACCGCATCCTCCAAACCTCTCCGGAACCCGGAAAAGGTAATCACACTGGGCACCCCATGCTCCGCGGCCGCATCAATGCTCTTCCGCAGCACGGCCACGCATTCCTCATGCTCTTCCTCATGCGCAAATCCCTTCGCAAAGCCATGACTCCCCCCGATCGCACAGCTCAACCCATGCTTCTTCAGCACCGGCCAGTGCTCAGGACCCACGAGTTCCACCGAGCCAATCCCCATCTTCACAGCAGCATCGGCCAGCGCCTCCACCGTCATCGGCTTGAAACACCAGTGCACCACGGACTGCCTGATTCTCCCATTCCGGATCCGGTACCACCCCCCGCCATCTTCCGCGACAGCACTTCCACAGGACGCCAGCACCGCCGGAAGCACCGGTGCAGCAGAAAGAAATCGTCGGCGGTCGTTCTTCATCTCTGAGCAGGCTCTCCGATGGCACGCCCGCGCGCAAACCCGATTTCCTCCGGGATCAGGGAATCCCCGCACCGCACCGCTGCCGTTAAAAAAATGTTGCTTCTTGAGACAAAGGCGGCTTGCTCTGGCGCTTCCGCTCCGGCGGGTCACCCGGATTATTCTCTCAAGGGCCGACTCCACCCACCAATCCTCCCATCCGTCAGTCAGTATGATCGAAGTCAATAACCTGACCAAGCATTTCGGCCCCAAAGTGGCGGTCGACAATCTGTCCCTCTCCGTCCGTAAGGGCGAAGTCCTCGGATTCCTTGGGCCCAACGGCGCGGGCAAATCCACCACCATGCGCATGATCACCGGCTTCCTCCCCCCGACCGCCGGGAGGGTGTCAGTCGGCGGCGACGATATGCTCGAGAAACCCAATCTCGCCAAAGCACGCATCGGTTACCTGCCCGAAAGCGCCCCCCTCTACCTCGACATGACGGTCGAAGGATTCCTCGGCTTCACAGCCGAACTCCGCGGGAAATCAGGGGCCGCCAAAACCGAGGCCGTCAACCGCGCCATCGATACCTGCTTCCTCCAGAAGGTACGGAGCCAGTCCATCGATACCCTCTCCAAAGGCTACCGCCACCGCACCTGCCTCGCTCAGGCCATCATCCACGACCCCGAAGTCCTCATTCTCGACGAACCGACCGACGGTCTCGACCCCAACCAGAAGGACGTGGTCCGGAACCTCATCCGGGAAATGGGCCGCTCCAAGGCCATCATTTTCTCCACCCACATCCTCGAGGAAGTGGAAGCCTGCTGCAGCCGCGCCATCATCATCGATCAGGGCCGCATCGTCGCCGATGGCACACCCCAGGAACTGCAGCGCCGCGCCAGCCGCGCCGGCACCGTGCACCTGCGCATCAACGGCAGCACCGGCAGCGGCATCGAACGGGAACTTTCCAGCCTCCGCCACGCCGCCAGACTGGAAGTCATCTCTTCGGGGGAACACTTCGAAGCCCTCGTCACCCCACGGCCCAATACCCCCTCCGGTGCCCTCTCCTCGGAAATCTACAGCCTCGCCGCCGCCCGCAGCCTCGGACTCGTGGAACTTCACGAAGATCAAGGCCGCCTCGACGAAATGTTCCGCGAACTGACCAGCAGCAACAAAGGCTGAGCCGGTCCCGCCCTTCACCATCCACTTCAATCCTCAGCGACTCCTCCCATGCGCAACGTCTGGATCGTATTCAAACGTGAGCTGACCAGCTACTTCACCACTCCGCTGGCCTACGTTCTCATCATCATCTTCTGCCTCCTCAGTCTCGGCCTCTGCCTCTTCTTTGGCGGATTCATCGAGCGGGGCGATGCCTCCCTCACCAGCTTCTTCTACTTCCATCCGTGGATCTACATGATCTTCGGTCCCGCCATCGGCATGCGCCTCTGGTCGGAAGAACACCGCATGGGAACCACGGAACTCCTCCTCACCATGCCCATCTCTCCATGGGAAGCCATCACCGGAAAATTTCTCGCGGCCTTCACCGTGCTCGCCGTGACGCTCCTCTCCACCATCGGCATGGTCATGACAGTCTACCGCCTCGGTGAACCGGACGGCGGTGTCATCTTCAGCGGCTACCTCGGCAGCTTCCTCGTCGGTGCCGCCTCCATCGCCATCACCTGCGCCATCTCGGCCATGACAAGGAATCAGATCACCTGCCTCCTTATCGCCGTCACCATCTGCCTCGTCCTCACCCTCATCGGTTTCGGACCCATCACCGACTTCCTCCGCGGAGCAAAACTCGGCTTCCTCGCAGACGCCTGCAACAGCATCAGCCTCCTCTGGCACGCCACGGAACTCTCCCGCGGTCTCATGCGCATCCAGTCGATCGTCTACTTCCTCTCGGTGATCGGCTTCTGCCTGTTCCTGACCAGCGTCATCATCCGCTCAAAGCGCTCCTGAGCACCCACCCCCAGCCCAGCCCAAGCATCTTCCCATGAGCACTCCTGACAAATCCACTGCCCCGAAAAACCGTGGATGGCTCCTCACCGCAGGCGGCACCCTGCTCGTCCTGGCCATCGCCGGCACCGTCAACATCATCGCCGGACTCAGTTCCAGCCGACTCGACTGGACGGAATACAAGGTCCATACCCTCACCGATGGCACACGCAACATCGTCGGCAAGGTCGACACGGACACCACCCTCAAGTTCTTCGTTTCCCCCAAGGACCAGCTGCCGCCCAACCTCCGCCCCCTCGTCGATCAGACAGACAGCTGGCTCGCACGCTACCGGGAACTGAACCCCAAATTCGTCCGGATCGAAAAACAGGAAGTCGAACCAGCCACCGACGAGGAAGAAGCCGCCAAGGCCGCCGGCATCGAACCCCGGGGAGGACGCTTCTACTTCGGCATCGCGGTCAACAGCCTCGACAAATCCGCCCTCATCGACTGGGTCCCGGACCTCCTCTCAAGCGACGGCAAGGAAGACGATAAAATCGAATACAATCTCTCCCGCGCCATCAGCGAGGTGAACCGCACCAAGGCCAAAACCCTCGGCCTCCTCACTCCGCTGCCCGTTCAGGGAAATCCCTTCGGCGGCAGCCAGCCATGGGCCATCTACCAGGCCCTCAAGTCCCAGTACGACATCAAAACCATCGAAGCGACCGCCGCCACCATCGACCCGGCCCTTGATGTCCTCGTCCTCATTCACCCCGCCGGCATCAGCGAAGAAACCCAGTTCGCCGTCGATCAGTACCTCCTCAATGGCGGTCGCGTGGTCGCTTTCCTCGATTCCTCCAGCCTCGCCGCCACCACCACGGGACGCCCGCAGCCCGGTATGCCGCCAGGCATGTCCCCGGGTGCCGTCGAACCTGCCTCGAATCTCCCCAAGCTCCTCGGAGCATGGGGCTATTCGCTCGATACCACCAACATCGTGGCCGACCCGGCCTACGGCATGAACATGCAGGGAACCAGCTTCCCCGTAGTCATGGAAATCGGACCGGACGCGGTCGGCGACAAGAACGACGATGTCATCAAGTCGCTCACCAACTTCTTCTTCATCTACTCCGGGGCCTTCAGTGGTTCCCCAGCCAGCGGCCTCACCGAAACCGTTCTGCTCAAAACCACGGATAAGCATTCCATGGTGCCGATCAGCTACGCCAATGCCAACCCGGGCTCGCCGGAAAGCCTCCGGCAAATGCAGGAACTCGCCTACAAACTGAAACCCGAAGGCAAACAGCGGCTCCTCGCCCTCCGCCTCAAAGGAAACTTCAAGACCGCCTTCCCGGAAGGCAAACCAGCCCCGGCCCCGAAACCAGAGGGCGGTGCCGCCCCCGGTGGATTCCCGGGCGGTCTGCCCGGCGGACTCCCAGGCATCATCCCCGGCGGCCCGCAGGGCGCTCAGGGGGACACCGGAACCGCGGCCCCGGCGACGCCAGCAGCGGCCCCGGCAACTGCCGCCACTCCAGCCCCGGAAAACCCGCCAGCAGCGGCTACACCCGCGGCCCCGGCTCCTGCAGCCACCGCGGTCACCCCGGCCATCGAAATCAAGCCGGATAAACCGGAAGTCACCAATCCAGCCACCCCTCCCGGCAAGGAACCCACCGCCTCGGCCACTCTCGAAGTGCCCACCACCCCGGCGATACCTTCCGCCGCCCCGGCCCCGGCACCACTTCCAGTGACTCCGAACCCCGCCACCCCGGAAACTCCCGCGGCTCCAGCCACCCCGGCCACCCCGCCCGCCGAAGCCCAACTCAAGGAATCCAAAAAAGAAGGCGTCGTCTACCTCGTGGCCGACTCGGACATTCTCTTCGATCAGGTCGGCCCAGTCTTCAATTCGCACGACTTCGCCCTCGCCATGAACATGATCGATCAGGCCGCGGGCGATCCGGACCTCATGCAGGTACGTGGCCGCGGCTCGGCGATCCGTCCCTTCTCGGCCCTCAAGAAGATCGCAGACGACGCCAATGCCAAAATCCAGAAGGACGTCGAACAGATGCAGGGCGAACTCGCTAAAATCCAGGAGGACATCAACTCCAAGAAGACCGGCAAGGAACGCAACGCCGCCCTCTATAAGGGCATGGTCGAACTGCAGCAGAAACAGCGGGACCTGAACAAGAACATCTACCAGAAGCAGAAGGAAGCCCGGAAGGAATACGACCAGGTCATCTTCGGCATCAAATGGCGGAACCTTGTCATCCCGCCACTCCTCTGGCTCATCGCCGGCCTCGCGGTCTTCCTCGTCCGCAAAACCCGTACCGCCGCTCACTGATCCCACGCCATGAAGAGCAAGCAACTCATCACCCTTCTCGCCATCCTCGCCGCCGCAGGCATCACGGCTGCCCTCAAAATGCGCAGCCGCAGCGCTGCCATCGGCGGAAAACCACAGGAGGTCGGTAAGCCCATCCTCGGCTCGTTCGAGCCGGAAAACGTCGGCGGATTCACCATCACCGATGGCAAGGAATCGGTCGAAGTCGCCTTCAAGGACGGCAAATGGATCCTCCCGGCCCGCGATGGCTTCCCCGCCAGCCTCACCGCCGTCAATGAACTGCGCGACACCGCCCAGCAACTCAAAGTCCTCTCGGTCCAGAACGTCGGCGAAAGCCAACTGGGCCGGCTCCAGCTCCGCGAACCATCGACCGATACGCCGGACGAAGAGCGCGGCAAAATGATCTCGTTCCGCGATTCCTCAGGAAAGGACGCGCTCACCCTCTTCGCCGGAAAGACCATGGAACCGAAAGGCGACGGAGGCTTCAACTTCAATGCCGGTCCCCGCCCGCAATTCATCCGCGTCAAAGGGGTCGAAGGTACGGTCTACCAGACCGCTCAAGGCTTCACCACCCTCAACGCCTCGCCGAAACTCTGGCTCGACAAGGAAAGCTTCTTCAAAGTCGAAAAGCTCAAGTCCATCAGCGTGACCGGCCCCACCCCGGAAGAATCATGGAAGATCTTCCGCGAATCGGAAGGCGGAGAACTCAAGCCCGATGCCCCCAAGGCCGGCGAGGAATTCGACGCCACCAAAGCGGCCGCACCAGGCGGAGCCTTCGCCTACGCGGCCTTCGAAGATGTGGCTCCAGCCTCCGACCGCGAAAAAGCAGCCCTCGATAAGCCAACCCACACCGCGGTCATCGAAACCTTCGACGGTCTCACCTACCAGGTGAAGGTCGGAGCCAAAGCAGCCCCGCCCGCCACAGCCACGGAAGCAGGAGCCGCCGAGAACTACTACCTCAGCTTCGCCGTGGACGGCGCCTTCACCGAACAGCGCACCCCTCCGCCACCCCACAAGGACGGCAAACCCACCGAAACCGAGGAACAGAAAAAGGCGGCCGACGACGCCTTCGCTGCAGACCTCAAGAAGAAAAAGGAGAAACTCGCCGCAGAACAGTCGCACAAGGACCGCATCTTCATCGTCACGAAATACACCCTCGACGGCATCATGAAGAAGCGCACCGACTTCCTCAAGGACCAGGCTGCCCCCCCTGCACCCGGTGCCGTTCCCGGCACCATCCCGCCAGCCACCCCAGCCCCGGCCACCAAACCGGCCAACGGAAAAATCGAAGCCGTCACCCCGCCGATCTCGGTCGAAATTCCTCCCGCCGACGCCAAGGACGCCGGCAAGCAGGAGGACGCTGCCAGGAAAACTCCCTGATCGCACCGGACCGGAATCCGCATCACCTCTCAGCGCCGCCGGCCCCACCAGCCGGCGGCGCTTTTTGCTTTCCACCATAGCAACAACGGCTGCATGACTCCAGACGCCCACCCCAGACCCACACCCGGTCAGCGCTGGACCAGCGACGCAGAACCGGAACTCGGACTCGGCATCGTCACCGCAGCGGGCCATGGAAGGGTCACCATCATGTTCCCTGCCAACTCCACGGAACGCACCTACGCGTGGCCCGGCGCACCGCTGCGGCGCTACCAGTTGGCCACCGGCGACCGCGCCGCGCTCCGCGACGGGTCCAGCAGAACCGTCGCCTCAGTCACGGCATCAGCAGGTGTCTGCACCTACCACTTCCATCCCACTGGCTCGGCCCCGGAAGACCTGCTCGCGGATTCCCTCGCCACCGCTCACTGCACCGACCGCCTCCGCCGCGGCGAAAGTGATTCTCCGGAAACATTCAATCTGCGCGCCGAAGCCCTCCTCCGCCGCGCCAGCATCCGCCAATCTCCTGTTCTCGGTCTCACCGGAGCCAGAATCGACCTGCTGCCCCACCAGATCGGCATCGCCATCCATGCAACCTCCCGACCTCACCCACGCGTCCTCCTCGCCGATGAGGTCGGTCTCGGCAAAACCATCGAAGCCGGACTCATCACGCAGCGGCTCCACCTCACCGGACGGGCAGACCGCATCCTCGTTCTGGTCCCGGAACCACTGGTCAATCAGTGGTTTGTCGAACTACTCCGCCGCTTCCAGCTGAAATTCACGATCCTCGACGAGGAACGCTGCGTCGCCACCACCCGGTACCACCCGGAGTCCAATCCCTTCCTCAACGACTCCCTCGTCATCGCCCCCCTCTCATGGCTCGCCAGCGACCCGGCACGAGCTTCCCAGTGCCTGAGCACTTCATGGGACCTCCTCGTCATCGACGAAGCCCACCATCTCACACACGATCCGGAGCTTCCCTCGCCGGCATGGCAGCTCGCCTCCGCCCTCGCCTCCGCCACGCCATCTGTCCTGCTCCTCACCGCCACGCCCGACCAGGCCGGCATGGCAAGCCACTTCTCACGGCTCCAGCTCCTCGACCCCAGCCGCTTCGCTTCGTTCCACGCTTTCAGGGACGAACTCGCTTCCCATGAAACGACCGCCGCTGTCGCCACGGCCCTCGCCTCAGGCCTCGCGCCTCCCCCGGACCTCCTCGCGGCCCTCATCAGCCATTCTCCTCGCCTCCAGTCGCTCGCCGCCAAGCTCGCTGCGGGCAACCCAGACTCCGGGCGCGAGCTGCTCGATGCTCTGCTCGATTCCTTCGGCCCAGGCCGCATGGTCTTCCGCAACCAGCGCAGACACCTCTCCGGTTTTCCTGCGCGCACGCGTCACCTCGTCCCCCTGCCCGACTCCGAATCTCACCGCCTCGACTGGATCGCCTCAATGCTGAACACGACGGCTCCGGACAAGATCCTCATCATCACATCCACCGCCGCCGGCGCGGAATCCATCCTCGCAGGCCTGCAGCTCCGCAGCGGCATCCCTGGTGCCGCCTTCCATGACAACATGCCGCTGCTCCAGCGCGACCGCGCCGCCGCATGGTTCACCGACCCCGATGGGGCCCGCTTCCTCGTCTGCTCGGAAATCGGCAGCGAAGGCCGCAACTTCCAATGCGCCCGGCACCTCGTGCTGCACAACCTCCCCCTCGACCCATCCCTGCTCGAGCAGAGAATCGGACGGCTCGACCGCATCGGCCAGCAGGGCACCATCCATATCCACATCCCCTACGCGGAAGACTCTCCGGATGCTGTCCTCACCGCATGGTACGACAAGGCCCTCGACGCCTTCCGCCGCCACTCTCCGGCCGCCCTCAGCACCACCCAAACCTTCCAGCAGGACCTTCAGCATTGCCTGCACCACCCCGATGACCGGGCGGCACTGTCTGCCCTCCTTCAAAAGGCAGCCCGGCACCTCGAAGCCACGGAGGCCCGCTTCCACTCAGGAACTTCCCAGCTCCTCGCTCTCCAGTCTCTCCGCACCACGGATGCCAGCACCGCCAGTAAACTCATCCGCTCGGCCGACGATGACTCCCTCGCCGCAGGCTTCTTCCTCCGCATGATGGATCACTTTGGCATCATCCGCGAACCCGCCGAGCACC
>Ga0315904_10000704_pt1 | contig 53572 bp, 39 predicted proteins | sample LakEriMetagenome_6_FD_203529 | JGI IMG/M metagenome (GOLD analysis project Ga0315904, IMG submission 203529) | Freshwater fungal communities from buoy surface, Lake Erie, Ohio, United States - Buoy 12 MA120 | ecosystem: Environmental > Aquatic > Freshwater > Lake | place: USA: Lake Erie, Ohio...
CGGGCCATCGATCCCGCCTGGCGCGCATGACAGTGGGACAAGCTATTGGTTATAGACATTTAGTGATGAGCACTATGCGATCCTGTCCAAATATATAGCCTTACTACTTTCTCTACTCTTGTAGTCGGGAAATGATTTTGCTTCTTAGGAAATGCCATGCGTCCAAGAGCGGTAGTATTCATCGGAAATGGTTTCACGATCGGGCTCTCGCACGAGCTGGATATCTTCGACTGGCACGACACTACGAGCCTGCTGCCTCCGGCCGGGAAGCTCGCTTGGATCCAAGAAGCATCCATTGCGGAAGATTTTCCGCTCTGGAACGAGCGTCGTTATCCCGAACTGCTGGATCATTGGAAGAAATTTGAGAAACGCGACGACTTTTCCTCACCGTCTTCTTTCGGCGCATTCTGCGAATCCCTAGCTAATGAGAGAGCATTTGAGTCGTTCCATGGAGGAGAGGCGGGCCGCCACACTTTGTCGCACAGCCGCAGCGCCCCTCTCCAGCTTCGGCGATATCTCTGGCACGCGCTCCGCGCGCTCACAAATCGTTTTCAAACCGCTCTCAGTGCGGCGGGCGACGGCAGCAACCCGTGGCCGTTCCCCCTGCTTCGAGCCACCTCGCGCTGGCCGCTCGCGATCGCCCTTCGTCAATTGGCGGAACTATGGGATCTTACGATAGTCTCTTTTAACTATGAACACTATCTCGAGCAGATGCTCCAGGCGCATGGCTGCTCTTGCCAATGCCTGCGGTTAAGCGATTTTCGATCACCGGAACCATTGCAGGTCGGCAGTTTTCGGGTCATCCACCCCCACGGCGAGCTGGCCACCCAAGTTCCCGCGCCAGGTGGCTGCGCTATCGGCTTTGATGATAGTGTGTTTGGCATGCAGGCGCTCACGGTCTTTAGGCATATCGATCTCGGCCAATGCGAATTGGACTTCTCATTTCCGCCCAAGCTCCCTTGTCCCGACCTCCCTGACTTGGTGCCGCCCGGACATGATGACTCACACATCCTCGGCGCTCGCAGCCGCAATCGAGCTGCGATTCAGTGGTTTGTGAAGCACGCCGACGTCATTGGCACCATCGGCTTTTCTGCGCAGCGCCCCGACGATCAGGAGTTCACGGATTATCTCGAGGCGCGCCGTCCCGGGGTCACGACCTTCTGGATTGGCCGTCAGCCCGAAAACGGGCGTGAGAGTTCGGATCAAATTCTCGGCAACTTGCCGGGGACCGCCGGCCACTTTGCCTTTGATGCAGCGGTGGCGGAATCCGAGTTCCTGCCGTGGGTCAAAACGAAGTTTGCCGAATCCTTGAGCCGGCCAGTTCCTGATGAGCAGCAGGATATTAGGGAGCTGGTTTTCAGCGCAGTCAACGCCATTATGACAGAGGGACGGACCTTTTGTCGGTCTCCTACTTTCGTCCCAGGCCAAGCCGCCGCCAATCTCCACAGCATGACAGAGGGACATGACAGAGGGACAGGCCTTTAATCAGAGATTCTCCGTGACAATCCCCTTCCAGCCAGGTAGTCCTCCCGCCATGAGAAAGGCGCGCTGGCTGGCGGAATGGCGGATGGCTGCGGGGAAACCGGTGCTTTACCACGTGATCTCGCGCGTGGTGGATCGGCGCTTTGTGCTGGGGACGGAGGAAAAAGAGAAATTCCGGACCCTGATGCGGATGCAGGAGAATTTCACCGGTTGCCGGGTGCTTTCCTACTGCCTGATGGACAATCACTTCCATCTTCTCCTGGAGGTGCCGCCGATGGCGGAGGGTGGGATTTCGGATGAGGCGTTGCTGAAGCGTTTGTCCGCGATTTATGGCGAGGCCATCGTGGCTGGCGTGGCTCAGGAGTTGGCGGATGCGAGGTCGGCGACCTACACGAGTGAAAGCGGGATGAACGAGGCGGTGGCAGCGATCCACAAGCGCTTCACCTACCGCATGCAGGATCTGGCGGAGTTCATGAAGGGGCTGCTTCAGCGGTTTACCCAATGGTTCAACCGAGTGCACTCGCGGTCCGGGACGCTGTGGGAGGATCGGTTCAAGAGCGTGATCGTGGAGGATGGCGTGGCGGCGCGGACGATTGCGGCCTACATCGACCTGAATCCGTTGCGCGCCGGGATGGTCAAAGATCCGGCGGAGTATCGCTGGAGCAGCTATGGCGAAGCGATCGGCGGCGGGAAGAAGGGAAATGGCAGGAAGGCGCGCGAGGGTTTGGTGCGGGCGTATTTCTGCGATCAGGGAGTGGGTTACGATGCCGGGAAATGGAATGAAGTCTCACGGCTGTATCGTCGCCTGATGGGCCTGGCGATCGGCAGGAAACCCGGACGGGCGGAAATCCAGCGACGGTCACAGACCGCCGCGACAGTCACGAAGAACACGGCGGAACTGTTGGAGAGCAAAGACAACGAAACGGCCCTGAAGGACCTGGGAACGGCGAAGATGCTGCGTTGCCGGATCCGCTATTTCACCGCGGGAGCGGTGATCGGCAGCAGGGAGTTTGTGAACGAAGCGTTTTCCAGTGCGAGAACTCGTTTCGGCCCCAAGCGGAAGGATGGCGCGAGGAAGTTGAAAGGAACCGCCGCGCTGGCGGGCGATGCCTTGTGGAGCTTGAGGGATTTGCGAAAAGGGGTCGCTTGAATGGGTAGCGCGTTTCCGTATCTGACCATTCCCGCTCCCCAAAATCCCCCTTTGACAACCCACCCTCAAGCTGTCCAAGCGGCATGATTACCCTCGGCTCCACCCTCACTCCCGCCCGCGAGGCCGGTGTCGTGTACACCAAGCCGTGGATGGTCGAGCTGGTGCTGGATCTGGCCGGATACCTGCCGAAGAAGCGCTTGGCGGAGGCCGTGCAAGAGCAGGGACCGATCCTCCGGGCGGTCCGTGAGAATGAGGGGAGGATGCCGGTTCCTGGTTGGATGGTTCATCGCATCATGATCCCTTTCATTCGCAGTCCATTCGCCGGACCGCCCGGAGGATCGGTCCCTGCCATTTCAAATCCCCCTTTGACAACCCGCCAGCAAGCTCTTCAATTGCTCGCGTGATTCCCCTCAGTTCCAGTATCTCCAAAATGCCGTTCCACATCTCCTCGACGATTGCAGCCGTGATTCTTTTGCTTGGCCTGCCAGGCGTTGGCCGGTCCCAGTCTGCTTACTCGATTTCCCAACCGCTTGAAGACGGTGAGTTCGCGGTCGTGAATCACGGACGAGGCCAGTCATTCACGGTCTCCAGTCAGGGGCAGGGAACGGGTTCATTATCCGGCGCGACGCAGGTGCAACTCAATGATGTCACCTTCATGTATGGCCAGGCCTTTCAGGCGGCGGCCGCCGCCGGCTCCGGGAGCACGCTGTATGTTTATGACACCATGCCCGCCAATCTGGCGGATTTGAACACGGGCGTCGGTGCCCTTTATGCGAGCACATCGGCATCGGCGAACGGATTTTTCGCCACACACAGGTTCACCTCCGCATTGCTCGATAGCTCAAAGACCTATTACCTTTTCTACAACTCGAACCGGCAGTTCAGGTATTCCTTCGCTTCCAATCCCTACAGTGGCGGGCGCATGTGGTATCGTCAGAGCCCGACCGGGGCCTGGCAGGAAGCCGGAGGCGCGGATCAGCTCGACGCCTATTTCCTGATCAATACCACCACCGTGACGGGCGGCGGCGAACCACCCGCTCCGGAGATTGAGGTGCAGCAGTCCAGGGCGGCCGGCTTGAGGGATGGAAAATCAACCGTCTCGTTTCCATCGGTGAAAAAGGGGCGGACGGGCCAAACGAAGACCTTCGTGATTCGCAACACAGGCAAAGCTACCTTGAAGCGGCTCAGCCTTGGGATCACCGGATTGCACAAGAGCAGTTTCACCACCAGGGGTTTGGCGGTGAAGGAGCTGGCTCCGGGCGCAAGGACGACGTTTCAAGTGACCTTCAAGCCGCAGGCCGCAGGCCAGCGCAAGGCGGTCGTGAGGATTGTGAACACCGATGGCGATGAAAACCCGTTCACTTTCGTGGTGACTGGAACAGGCAAGTGACGGATCCGATACCGAACAACCACCCATCGGGGAGCAATTCACCTGTACCGGAGTGAATGGGGTCAGTTCTCGCATTTCAACATCCACGCTTCTCCCACTCCTCCGAATCCCCCTTTGACACTCCGCCCTCAAGATTCTCAAATGCTCGCATGATCACCCTCGGCTCAACCCTCACCCCCGCCCGCGAGGCCGGTGTCGTGGACACCAAGCCGTGGAGGGTCGAGCGGGCGCTAGATCGGGCTGGAACCCTGCCGGAGAAGCGCTTGTCGGACTTGATGGCACTTGAGCCCGCGGGCGGATGACCGGAGAGGCAGGCGACAAAAGCCATTGCCGATCCCATTCCAGACGGATAAGCTCCCGCAATGCTCGTGCCTGACCGTTCCAAGTGGACCATCCGCAAATTTTCCTCATTTGAGGAGCAGCGGTGCCAGCAGATCAGGGATTGGCAACGCCTCCCGGCCTCCGCCCGGGCGAATGCGGTTTGGGAAATGGTGGTGGAACACACACGACAGCAGGGAATCCCCGAACATGAACTCCGACTTCATCGATCTGTTACGTCTGTTCGACGCTCATGAAGTGCACTACCTCGTGGTCGGGGGCTATGCCGTCTCCCACCACGCCCAACCGCGTTTCACCAAGGATCTTGATCTCTGGATCGAGCCCTCTGCTCAAAACGCCGCCCGGGTAGCCTCGGCCCTGCGTGAATTCGGCATCCCCTTGATCGAAGTCACGGAAGCGGACTTTGCCCAGGAGGGCTTGCAGTTCGCGATCGGCATGCCTCCCTCCCAACTCGATTTCCTCACCACCATCCCCGGCCTGGCCTTCGCGGCTTGCTGGCCATCCAGAAACCTGGTGGACATCGCGGGAGTATCCGTCCCCTATCTCTCCAAGGCCGACCTGATCGTCGCCAAGAAAACCTCCGGGCGTGCGCAAGACCTTGCGGATCTTGAGGAGTTGCAACGATCCAACGACGATCCATGAATGGGGTCTCGCATTTCAACATCCACTCTTCTCCAGCGCCCCAAAATCCCCCTTCGCCCCCCTCCCTCAAACTCTTCAACCGCGCTCATGACCCCGCCCGCGCCAGGCTTCGTCGATTTCTTCGCCGGCTGCGGAGTGGTCACGCAGGGAGCGAAACACGCCTGCGTTCCGGTGTTTGACCGGGTGGCGTCTCGGGCAGGGACCGACCTCCGGGCGGTCCGTGAGAATGAGCAGCGAATTTCGGCTCATGGGTGGATGTTTCATCGGTTCATTGTCAGTTTCATTCGCCGGACCGCCCGGAGGTCGGTCCCTGCCATCCCTGGAACTGAATCCGGGAAAGTCGCCTGAAACCCCTTCGAGTCCCGCCCGTCATGCCTCCGGCTTTACCCATTGACAGCAAAGGCGATGACGGGGATCTTCCGGGCGATGAAAGTCAAACCGCCGTCACAGAAGCTCGTCGCGGCCAGCAACGCGCTTTCGAGCGCGCCGCCCAAGCGGTTGCCGGTCGAGACCGTGCGGGCGCAGGTGATCCAGCATCATGCGGAGTCGAGATCGGAAATGTTCTCCGAAAACTACGGTCGCTTCACGGATGACGACCGTTCCTGGGACATCGCTTTCTGGCAGAAGCAAGGTCCGGCAGCGATTTTCGATGCCGTCTGGGTAATGATCAAAGACCACCGCCTGCTGACCAAGAACGATGCTACAGAGCCAAAACTTCAAAGAACTGTTGAGCATTTTGGCAAGGCATGAGGTCCGCTATCCGGTCCTTGGCGGTTACGCCGTGATGCTTTACTCGGAACCCCGCTGGACCAGGATCTCGATCTATGGATCGCCATTGATCCCGCCAACGCGCTCGCGGTCTTCAATGCTCTCAAGGAATTCGGCGCGCCACTTGCCGGCCTCACTGCCGCGGATTTCTCCGAACCCGGCTGCTTCTATCAAATGGGAAATCCCCCATTGCGCGTCGATGTGATGATGGAGATTCCCGGGGGTGATTTCGAAGAGGCATGGAAAAGGCGCAACACCGTTTCCATTGGAGATGACCGGATTCATTTCATCAGCCGGGAAGACCTCATATCTGTCAAACTCGCCTCGGGACGCGAGCAGGATTTGAAGGACGTCGAGGGCATCAAAAAGAATTCATGAACAGATCCCGGATCGAAGCTCCTCGTCCGAGGAGAACCATGAAACTGCGGATCACCGCGCAAACTCCGTCGGCATAGAAGTGATCGGCTTGTATTCGATCTGCCGGCTGGTGTTCTTGCAGGCGGCCGGGGGTTTTGTACTGACAGGGGAGGCGGCGTTGGCCGTATTGTTTCAGGAACATCATGAACACCAACCCGTCTCTCTTTTCCACACGCCGCAGGTTCATCCAGCAATCCGCTGCCATGGCGGCGCCCTTCCTGGTGCCGCAGATCCTGGCCAAGTCGGTCGCGGGCGCGAACGACAAGCTCAACATCGCATGGGTCGGCTTCGGCAACCAGGGTGGAGGCGACCTCCGGGCCTGTGGCAACGGCAACAACGTGGTGGCCCTGTGCGATTGCAATCCGACGATCTGGCCCAAGGCGCAGAAGCAGTTTCCGGAGGCGAAGTTCTACACCGACTTCCGGAAGATGCTCGAGGAGATGGGCGACAAGATCGACGCGGTGGGGGTGGGAACACCGGACCACACCCATTTCGCTGTCGCCTACATGGCGATGAGCATGGGCAAGCACGTCTTCGTCCAGAAGCCGCTGGTGCATTCGCTGTGGGAGGCCCGCACGCTGCAGAAGCTGGCCGTCGAGAAGAAGCTCATCACGCAAATGGGCAACCAGGGTCACGCCTTTGAAGGGGCCCGCCTGATCAAGGAGTGGTATGAGGCCGGATTGATCGGCGAGGTGCGGGAAGTGATCACGTGGACGGATCGTCCCAAGAGCGGGTGGGGTTTCAACGGGATCGTGAAGACGGAGTTTCCGCCGGCCGAGAATCCGCCGGAGGGGATGGATTGGAACATGTGGCTCGGTCCGGTGTCGAAGGACGTGCCTTTCAGCAAGTTCCTGCATCCGACCACCTGGCGGCCGTGGTGGGACTTCGGCTGCGGCGGGCTTGGCGACATCGGGTGCCACACGATTGATACCGCCTATTGGGCGCTCGGCCTCGGGGCACCGGAGCGGGTCGAGGTCGAGATGGCGGAGCCGGCGAATCCGATCCACACGCCGAACGGATCGGTGGTGAGTTATCATTTCCCCGCCCGCAACGGGAAACCGCCCGTGACCGTGAAATGGCATGAGGGACCGAACGTGCCGAAGATGCCGGAAGGCATGGACTGGCCGCTGCCGAAGGAGGGCGGCTTTGTGATGGTCGGCGAGAAGGGCGGAATCTTCCACGGGGGCATGCGTCCTAACAGCCCGAGCCTTTATCCGAAGGCGAGGTGGGAGGAATATCGAGCGCAGAAGGACCAACAGGTGCCCAAGACCCTGGCCCGGATACCCGGAGGCATCCATCGGGACTGGATCGAATCCATCAAGAACGGCACCAAGGCCTGTTCGGACTTCAGCTACTCGGGTCCGCTGACCGAGACGATCCTTCTCGGTGCGCTGGCGATCCGGACCGGCAAGGGCCTCGCATGGGATGCCGCGAACATGGAGATCACCGGCAACCCCGCGGCTGCCGCATTGATCAAGACCGAGGCCCGCAAGGGCTGGCGTCCCGAGGACCTCGCGTGAGCGGGGCCAGAGTAGAATGGCAACATGGTAGGGCGCGGCGGCTCGCCAAGCCCACTTGTCCGCCACAGGCGGAATCCACGGCTCGGCGAGGCCGCCTCGCCCTACCATGGGGTTGTCGGCTTCGTGGGATTTCGGGATTCCGCTGAGAACCCTTGCCGCCCGCCCGCGTAGGATGGTTCATGCATCGCCTCCTTGCCGTCATCTTCCTCAGCTGCCCATTCGTGTCTGCCCACGAGCACCAGCACTTCGTGGTTGCCAACCAGCCCAATGAGGCGGCCCGGTCAGGCGGCGCAATCCCCACGCTCGACACCAAGGGCGACGTCTACAAGACCGAGGGTCCCAACGACTTTGAGATCTACGGCACGACCGTCGGCGACAAGAAGCTGATCATGGTCTACACCCACTTCAAGGATACCGGCGTGCCCAAGGAAACCACGCAGGAAACCGAGCAGAGGATGTTTGGCGACGGCCGCTTTCTCGACATCTTCCACAAGCAGTCCTACGGCAAACTCAAGTTGAAGATCACCCATGTCCACGGCTGGCGCGAGATGCCGCGTCCGCAGAAGGAGAACGATCCCGTGACCACCGACGGCCACCGCCAGATGTTCGTCGACATCTTCGGCCTCTTTCCCGAGATCAATTTCTTCGACTACGACTACATCGTCGCCAAGCTGCCCGGGCGCGGGAACTTCGCCTTTGGAGAACGCAAGGACAAGGCCATTCCCTACCGCGACGGCTTCATCTTCCATGCCGTCAACATCGGCAGCAACAACCCGGGAGTGCTCGCCCACGAAGTCGCCCACTGCATGGGCCTGCCAGACATCTACACCTACGGCGACCTCCAACCCAAGAACCCCGCCGGACCGTGGGACCTGATGTCGAGCGGCGGCGGGGCCGTCGGCTTCATCGGCTGGCACCGACACAAATTGGGTTGGATGGACGACGACCGCAAAGCCTACCTGAAAGAAGGCATTCATGAGATCGATCTCACCCCGCTCGACGCCAAGGGCGGCGTGTCCATGATCGTGGTGCCCGTCGATCAACCCGAGGGCCCCAGCAAGGTTTACGTCGTCGAGATCGGGCAACCACCCATCCCCGGGAAAGATGAAAAGCCCTACCCAGCAGGGGTGCTGGTCTATTCGGTCGATGCGACCCTCGCCACCGGCGAAAACCCGGTCGTGGTCCACGGCCGCGACGGACTCAAGGAAGGCGCGACTTACCTCACGGGCCACACCTTCCGTGACAAGGACGCTCCCCTGAAAGTGGAAGTTGGCGAGGCGATGGAAGGCGGTGGCTTCAAGGTCAAGGTGGAGGTCATCCGTTAGACCGCTTTGCATCAACCCTGAAAACAGGTAGGGCGAGGCGGCCTCGCCGAGCCGAGATTACGGCCTACGGCGGAGAAGTGGGCTTTGATCCCGCCTCCCGGCGGCCCCCGTTGGGGCACGTCGTCCCGCACGCTGGACTCCTGTCCATGTCGCTCCGCTCCATTTCGGGCCGATTCTCCGGACCCTGGGGTTGCCGGTTTCGTTTCATCGGGATAGACTTCTCGCATGATCTCCGAACTCGATCTCCTCCTCGACGTCTCCCGCCGATTGGAGGAGGCCGGTCTCGAATACATGCTCACCGGTTCCATGGCGCTCAACCACTACGCGCAACCCCGGATGACCCGTGACATCGACTTTGTCATCGCTCTCCTCATTCAGGACTTGGAAACCCTTCCACGGATCTTCGGCGATGAATTCTATTTCAGTTCCGAAGCCGCACGCGAAGCGATTCTCAACCAATCCTGCTTCAACGTCATCCACAACGATAGCCTCATCAAAATCGACTTCATGATCCGCAAGCGTGAGGACTACCGCCTTGTCGAATTCGAACGCCGCCAGCGGATCGAAGTCGCGGGTCATCCACTCTGGATCGTCAGCAAGGAAGACCTCATTCTCTCAAAACTCGACTGGGCGCGCGAGTCGCAAAGCGAACGCCAACTCTCCGACGTCGAAAACCTGCTCGCCACGGGAGCAGACATGGAATACCTAAAGACATGGTCTCAAAAATTGAACCTGACCGCTACGCTGACACGGGTTTCTCGGTAGCCGACACCCCACCCGGGCTGAACGCGTTCCTCTTCCAGCAAATGATGCGGAAGAGCGGTGCTGAACGCCTCATCATCGGCTGCCAGATGACCGACTCCGCCCGCCAACTCGTCTGGTCCGGAATTCCCAATGATCTCTGCGAAAGCGAACGCAGAATCCTCTTCTTCAAGCGCTTTTACGGCGAGACTCCTTCTCCCGTTTCCCAAAATCCCCCTTTGCTCCCCTCACCGCGTGAACTCCGGCGGTAGCGAGGTGATCGGCTTGGTTTCGATCCGCCGGTAGAAAACCTCAGCTCCACTCACACGCTTTCCAGCCAATCCAATCGGAATCGAAGCTTCATTTGCCGCTCGGGAGATGGATTCGGATAGAGCACCGGATACCATGCGCTCATCACCGCCGCCCGCGCGATCAAACTGTGGTGAAGCGCCATGGGATCGACCTTGCCTCCGGCCGCTTCGTAGGCTGACAGGATCGAGTCCGCAGTCGAATGATCCTGATCGAGGATTCGCGCATTCCAGATGATCGAGGCGAGATCCCACTCGACAGGGCCGATGAACGTATCCTCCCAATCCGTCCAAAGCAGGCCGGACGTCGTGTTCAGCAGGTTCCCCGGATGAGCGTCCCCGTGGAGGGGTTGGCAGGGAAACTCCCTCAATGCAGCCAGCGAGGAAACCAGGTGTTTCTCTAACAAGCGCAGGGTGTCCAACGGGAAGTGCCCGCGTTGTTTCAGAGTCTTCAACAGCGCAATGCTCTCCGTCAGGATCGCGAACTCCGGGAGCGTTCCTTGGAACAACCGCAGGTGCTGGTGGCACTGATGGAGTGTCAGCCCGATCAAGTCCGGTTCCGGGGCGGCATCGATGGCAGTGACGAACTGCCAGAAGTTGAGCGCATGACCGAGATGTTCATAAGGGCCCGGCGGAAGTTCGGGATGCACCGGGATCACGGGCGCTCCATGACTGGCGAGGTGCATCGCGACGGCGTTCTCACGCTCAAACCATCCGGTGCCCTGGCGAGGGCCTTCGCGATCGGTGACAACACGGGCGACGAGCGTTTCCGTGAGTCGGAGGACCAGCGTGCTGCCGTTTTGCAGGATCTCGCAGCGATCCGGCACCATGCCTTGGGCGGTGGCCGTCTCCATGGCGGCGCGGATGGGAAGTTCGAGTGCGTCTGCGATCATGCGGGCCGGGATAGAAGCGCATGCCACGCCGGGATTGGAAAGCATTGAGTCGTGAATGCGCTGGGTCCCGCATTTCCCCATGATCGTGTGAAATGCCGCTCAAAAGGATCGCGTAGTGTCCTGAATGAAATTCGCTCTCATTCCTTTCCTCGCCCTGGTATTGAATTCCGCCCCGTCGCTGCTCGCGGATCAGCCCCCGGTTCCCAGCGGTGAAGGCAAGGAAATGGTGGCCGCCGATCTTTCCAATGTCGAGGCCCCGACCGGAGTCTGGAAAGTCGAGAACGGCGAATTGACCGCCAATGCCGATCAGGTTGTCTGGCTGGCGGGAGAACACGAGAACTACCTGTTGGACCTCGAGTTCAAGAATGCCGAAGGCACCAACAGCGGTGTGATCATTCACTGCACGGATACCAAAAAGTGGATTCCGAATTCCATCGAACTCCAAATCGCGGATCCCTTCGCCGAGAAATGGGCCAAGTCGGCGCCAACGTGGCATGGAGGCGGCGTTTTTGGCCGCCTCGCTCCCGCCAAGCAAATGACCAAACGCCCGGGAGAGTGGAACCGAATGCTCGTTCTCGCCAAAGGCCGCCAAATCAAAGTCTGGCTCAACGGCGAACTCACCGCCGACATGGATATGGACAAGTGGAAGGAAGTGAAAAAGAACCCCGATGGCTCGGATATCCCCGGCTGGCTTTCAAAGCCAGCCGCCACCATGCCGGCAAAAGGCCGCATCGGCCTGCAGGGAAAACACGGTGATGCCACGGTCTGGTTCCGCAACGTGCGCCTTTACCCAGCGCCTTGAGAATCCGTCAATCGGACCCGCTTGCGTCTTTCAACATTCACGCTTCTGCCACGATCCAAAATCCCTTTTTGACACCACCTTCGCCGTCCACATCGCCGAGGAAGCTCAGAGATGCATTGATCAAATGCGTGTCCTCACCGGGACGGTGGCACGATTCCGGCAATCTGATCGAAAGCCCGGCTTCGATCCATCGTAACCCCGCATCAGCCTTTCAAAACCAACTCACATGACATTACAACAGTTCCGCAGCTCGTTTCTTTCCAGCATGGTTGCCCTCGCGTGCGCGGCCCATGCGGATGCCAAGCCCCTCAAGGTCTTCATCCTCGCCGGCCAGTCGAACATGGAGGGGCACGCGCAGACGTTCACCTTCCCGGCGATCGCGAAGGATCCGAAGACCGTCGGCCTCTACAAGGAGATGGGCGGCAGCGACGGCAAACCGGTGGTTTGTGATGACGTGTGGATCTCGTATGCCTACGGCGATTTCGGGGGCAACCCGATCGGCAGGAAGGCGGGCAAGCTAAGCGCAGGGTGGGGCAGCCAGCACCATGTCGGCACCGGCAAGATCGGTCCTGAGTTCACCTTCGGGATCACGATGCACAAGATCCTCGGCGAGCCGGTCCTGCTCATCAAGAATGCCTGGGGTGGCAAGAGCCTTCAGGTGGATTTCCGCCCGCCCAGCGGCGGTGTTCCTGCTGAAGAAAAGTCGAAGGAAAAGGCGGGGGTCTATTACAAGCTGATGATGGATCACGTGAAGGAGGTGCTTGCCGATCCGAAGAAGGTGGTTCCGGACTACGATTCCAAGGATGGTTATGAACTCGCGGGCTTCGTGTGGTTCCAGGGTTTCAACGACTTGGTCGGGCCTTATCCATCGACCGATCCCTCCAAGGGCAAGAAAGCGATCAAGGACTATTCTGAATACAGCCGCCTGTTGGCGTGCCTCATCCGCGACGTGCGCAAGGATCTGTCCGCACCCAAGCTGCCCTTTGTGATCGGCGTCCTTGGAGTTGGTGGAGTGACGGCGGGTGACAATGCCGAGGCGTTCCGCAAGGCCATGGCCGCCCCCGGGGAATCGGACGAGTTCAAGGGCACCGTTGCCAATGTTTTCACCCACAACTACTGGCCTTCCGAGATCGACGCCGTCCTGAAGAAGGTCGATACGGTCAAAGGTGAATTCGCCGCCAGGTCGAATGAGATCAAGAAGCGGCAGAAGGCCGGTGAGGACTGCAAGGCGGACATCGCGAAGCTCGCGGCCGAGGAGCGCGGGAAGATCGAAGCGTCACTGACCAAAGACGAGTTGTTCCTGCTCGACAACGGGAAGTCGAACCAGGGTTTCCACTACTACGGCTCCGCCAAGTTCTTCGCTCAGGTCGGCCAGGCCTTCGCCGAGACCCTCGCCGCGATGAGGAAGCATCCGTGAATCAGGCTGCGGCGAAGTGATCGGCTTGGATTTGATCTGCCGGTAGAAAACCTCTGAATGGGCTAGGTTCTCGAATTTCAACATTCACGCTTCCCCCACCTCCCACAGTCCGCCCCAACGGCTGTTTCGGAGCCCCCGCCAAGAGCAGATTCCTGGCCATGGATGCGCATCGCTTCGGCGAGGAAAAAACTGCCCATGAAAAGGAAGATGGATGGATGGGCGAAGGGCGCCAGCACCTCCTTGTCCTTGGCGACACCCAGGGGAATGCAAAGCACCGGGGCCAGCAGCGCGGTGGCGGCCACCCTCACGTCGCTTCTCATCCTGGCCCTCGAATGCGGCGATGACGAAGCAGCCTGGAGTATCTATCAGTCGCATCACAAAGCTCCGCTCGATCGAGTGCCGAATAACAAACGTCAGGTCGCCGGGCCTCAGCATCTCCTCGGTCTGACCTCACGAGCAGGGGTGGATCCGTCTGCCAAGGACCGGCTCCTCGAAGCGCTGAAGTCGTTCACCATGCGAGCGCGGCATTGGGACAAGCGCATTGATCCGGTGCCCTATATATCCATCGTCCCGCTCACGCGTATCCTCGTACAGTGCCTGCGGCGGCTCGACAAACCGCCGATCAGGGAAGAGTTGTGGGCATTACTTCGCTAGTGATTGGGAGGTTCCCGCGTTTCAACATCCACTCTTCTCCCATTTCCCGAAATCCCCCTTCGCATTCCCTCAAACTCTTCAACCGCGCTCATGACCCCGCCCGCGGTAAGCGGTCAACAGAACTCCACTTTCCCTCGGTGGCTTTGTGGGCGTAGGATTCCCGTCCTATGAAACCAACATCGACCAGGCCGCCGGCGTAATCGCCAAATCAGATCACAATCAAAGTGATTTGTGTATGGCCAAGCGTTCCGGCACGTATTGAGATGAAACCTTGCACATAATGAAAATCATCCGCCTCCTGGCCTTGGCCGCCCTTAGCCTCCAATGCGCGTCCGCGCAGGAAGGGAAACGCAGTTTCGCCACCATGCAGGCATCCCTGCAGCCCGATGAGATCATCACCTATAAGAAAGCCGGCGGCCGGGAGCTCACTCTGCACATCTTCCATCCCGAAGGTTTCAAGGCTTCAGACCAAAGACCCGCCTTTGTCGCAGTTCACGGAGGGGGCTGGACCAACGGCACGCCAAGGCGTTTCTATCCCTACGCCCATGCCTTGGTCGGAAAGGGTTACGTCGGGATCAGCGTCGAGTATCGCCTCATCAATGCCAAAACCGGGACGACTGTTTTCGACTGTGTCAAAGACGGCCGGGCTGCGTTGCGCCACATCCGTGCGAACGCGAAAGATCTTGGCATCGACCCGAAACGGATCGCCGCAGCCGGTGGATCGGCTGGTGGGCATGTTGCGGCCGGCACCGCTTTGTTCGACGGCATCGACCACGCCGATGAAGACCTGTCCGTATCCTGCCGGCCCGATGCGCTGGTCCTGTTTTTTCCCGTCATCGACACTTCGGAAAAAGGCTATGGCCAGAAAAAGATCGGCAAGGACTGGGAGAAGCTTTCTCCGGTCGATCACGTGAAGGCCGGCGCTCCCCCGACCCTCATCTTCCACGGAGACGCCGACAAAACCACACCTTACGCCGGGGCAAAACTTTTCACCGGGCGCATGCGCGAAGCCGGCAACGTCTGTGAGCTCATCACCCATCCGGGCGGAGGGCACGGACACATCAACAACGACATGGCTCTCTTTGATGGCGCGATGGTGAAAACCGCCGCATTTCTATCCGAGCATCTCGACTGACTGCGTGGAAAAGTCTCCGGGGCGATTCCCGAACCGTAACATTTCCACTTTTTCGACCTACCAGTCTCGGCGGTTTCCGGAGAACCGCCGGACTTCTGCGACGGTCCTTGCACCTGCGTGATTGACCTCCGCCGCAGGACCGTTTGCGACCGCTTGTCTTGTCTGATCACTTCTCACTCAGCTTGCCCGGCATAGCGCAGCGACGACGGGGCACTTTTCGCTTCATACTGACCGTTGACTTCTTCTTCCTCTTGCCTGAACACTGAAAACCGCCACCTAGGAAACTTCTTCCCGCCCAACCCCTGATCCATCGATGACCTCCACGCGTTTTCCAGCCATACTCCTTGCGGCACTCGCCGCCGTGTCTCCCTTGAAAGCCATGGAAGAGGTCAGGCTTTCCTCGCTCGACCTGAACCGCATCCAGCAGCGCGATGGCAGCCCCGGAGTGGACAAGTCGGCCTACGGCAAAAGGGAGGCCGCAAAGCCCCTCAGCATCGCGGGCAAGACCTATGAGCACGGCTGCGGCACCCAGGCGCCGAGCGTGTTGCACCTTGATCTCCAGGGAGGCACCCGCCGTTTCACCGCACAAGTGGGTGTTCAGGATGAGGGAAACGCGAAAAACAAGGTCGGCGCGGAGTTCGTCATCGAAGGTGATGACAAAGTGCTGTGGACCAGTCCGCTGATGCGTGAGGGCATGGCCGCACAGGCCGTGGATCTCGATCTGACAGGAGTGAGGAAACTCGCGCTCAAGGTGAATGGTGGCTTTGACAGCGCCCTCGACGGCAAGCCCAACAAGGCGAATTGGGCGGAGGCGGTGTTTCATGTGACGGGAGCCAAACCCGCGACCACGGCGGCGCCGTCCACTCCGTCGCGCTGGGTCCTCGGCGAGGGACTTTCCACCGAGTGGAAGGTCGCCAATGACAAGCGCCTGCCGCATGCGGATTTCATCGAACAAGGCGGCTTGAAAGTGGGACAGGTCGTGCATTACCGGGTGGATGGAAACCACGCGCTCTCCATGAAACGCAGCGTCGTCTGGCCATCCCTGCGCAAAGGGAAAAACGGCATGTTCGACGGCGTCATCCGCCACTATGACGCCCACGAAGCCGAGCCGGCGATCACCGTGGACGGCAAGCCGCTCGGAGCCGTCACCGTGGAGCGCGTGCTGTTAGACGGCACCCTCACCATCGAAGGCCGCGCGGCGCATGACTTGTTCGTGGAGCGCTGCGAGTTTCCCAGCACGACACAACCCGTCGCCCTGGATCGTTGGAAAATCCGCAACGACGGCAAAGTCCCGCGCACCGTGAACGTCGCGCCGCTGTCGGCACGATTCCAAATCGAGGGGCCCTATGGTTTGAACGTCGCAGAGGTTTCCTGCACCGCGCCCGCCTCCATCGTGCTCGAGCCCGGCAAGGAAACGACCTTCGCCGTGCTCTTCGGCGGCAGGCTCGACAACGAACCCGTGGCGAACATCGACGTCGCTGCGGAAGAGCGGGCGCGCCGCTCCTACGTGCAGGGTCTCCAGAGCGATCTGCGCCTCGAAACGCCCGAGCCGGAGCTCGACCGCGCGTTCGCCTTTTGCAAACTGCGCGTGGCCGAGGCGATCAACGACACCCGCGGCGGCATGATGCTCGCGCCCGGCGGCTTGGCCTACTACGCCGCCTGCTGGTGCAACGACAACGTGGAATACGCCGGCCCGTTCTTCCCCTTCCTCGGCGACAAGAATGGCAACCAGGCATCGCTCGACACCTACCGGCTGTTCCAGAAACACATGACGCCGGACTACAACCCGGTCCCGCCCTCGCTTTACGCCGAAGGCATCAGCATCGCCCGCACCGGCGGCGACCGCGGCGACGCGGCGATGTATGCCTACGGCTGCTCGCGTTTCTGCCTCGCGCGCGGCGACAAGGAGATCGCCAAAGAACTCTGGCCCGCGATCCAATGGTGTTTGGAATATTCCAAACGCAAGACCAACGCCGACGGCGTGGTGGCCTCCGACAGCGATGAACTCGAAGGACGCCTGCCCACCGGCAAGGCCAACCTATCCACTTCCTCATTGCACTACGGCGGCCTCCGTGCCGCCGCCGATCTTGGCCGCGCGCTCGGCTACGACAAGGAGGCCAAAGACTACGACCAACAGGCGGACGCTCTGGCGAAAGCGATCGAGAAATACTTCGGCTCCAAGGTCGAAGGCTTCGACACCTACCGCTATTACGCGGGCAACGAAGTCCTCCGCTCCTGGATTGCCCTGCCGCTGTGCATGGACATCATGGACCGCCGCGATGGCACCGTCGCCGCGCTGTTTTCCCCACGGCTCTGGACCGCGGACGGACTCGCCTCGCAGGCCGGCGACCTCGCGTTCTGGGACCGCTCCACGCTCTACGGACTGCGCGGTGTGCTGCAGGCCGGTGAAACGAAGACCGGCATGCGCTATCTAACGGACTACACCAAGCGGCGGCTGTTAGGCGATCACGTCCCATACCCCGTCGAAGCCTGGCCGGAGGGCGACCAGCGCCATCTTTCCTCCGAAAGCGCGCTCTACTGCCGGATTTACACCGAAGGATTGTTCGGCATTCGTCCAACCGGACTGGACCGCTTCCGCTGCACGCCACGGCTCCCGGATGGCTGGCCGCGCATGGCGCTGCGCTCGGTGCGGGCCTTTGACCGCACCTTCGACGTGGTGGTGGAACGCCGCGGGGAAGGCCTGCGCCTGACCGTGAGCCAGGAAGGCAAAACGGTGGCCGAGAAAGAGTTGAAAACCGGAGACTCCGCCGAAATCCAGCTTCCCTAGAGATCCACCATCGCCCTCCTTGCCAACGACGTGATCGGAGGTTCGGTCCATCGATCCGGAGTGGCGCGTTTCAGGGATGGATGTCGAATGGGAGTCAGTCGAGGCGTTTCACCTTCAGGTTGCGGAACTCGATGCGGTAACCCTCGCCTTCCAAACCGAGATATCCCTTGGCGCGGCCGCAATCTTCAAACCGGCAGGTCACCGCGCCGTTGACCCACAAGGTCAGCACGCGACCCACGGCGGTGATTTCGATCGTGTTCCATTCGCCTGCCGGCTTCACGCGGCTGTCCGAAGCCTGCTGGTTGAACCTTTGTTTCTGGCCATCACTTCCGATGGTCTGGCCGAAAAGGAAGCCGCCCTTCCCATCGCCGATCTGCGCCTGGTGCCAGATGGTGCCGTCCGCGCTGTTGCGGACATAGATGCCGCTGTTGTAACCGCTCTTGCCCTCGATGCGCGTGTAGCGGAACTCGGCGTGAAACACGGCGTCGCCGATCTCTTCATCCAACAACAGCATGTCGTGCCCGCCATCACCGTCGCAGACCAGCACCTTGCTTTTTTCATCCACGTGCCACTGGGCTCGTCCGAGTTCGCCCCCGGTAGGCACGGATACGCGACGCCAGCCCTTCAAATCGGCTGCGGGCAGGATATCCCGCCAACCGCCGGGTTCGCTCTCCAACCGGCTCGGGGTTTCCTCCGACGCGTCCGGCGGCGCGGCGGTGACAGCCGGCGGGGCCAGCAACAGGAGAGTGGCGATGATCAACGGTTTGGTTTGCAAGCGGTGCATGGCGGATGTCGGATTTGGGATGTCGGCGGAGAACGAATGAAGACCGGACCGGTGGCCCTATTCCTTGCCGACGGCGTTCCCGGATTTCGCCAATGCCTCGTGACACTCTATTTTTCCCGCCGGGCTGAGGTACCCGGCAATGCCGGGAACGCGCAGGCGGACAAGTTCCGAGATGACATGACCGGCGACTTTTGTGGCGCCCTCGATGGTGTATCTCACGCCATCGGGATTCATAAACGGCTGGAGCTTCTCGGTGGGGATGGTCTGCCACATTGAAACCACCGACCGGGAGAGATCCAGAAACTCCGCAGGTGCCGCTCCCGCCGCCGCCTTCACCCATTCGGGATGCAAGGAGGGGACTTGCCATGTCAATGAGGTGATGGTCGCGACGCCCTCCTGGGAGGTCCGGTCCCACCTTGTCCTTGGAGACGGCGCGGGAGAACAAATGACCACTCTGGCGCCCTTTTCCCGTGCGCGTCGGGCCATGGTTTTCAGATACCAGCCGTAGGTGCGGACGGTTTCGGTGGTGCCATCCTCCATGACAACCTTCCGGGTTTCATCTCCCGCTCCCGGTAGAGTGCCCTGCATGTCCTTGTTCGCCGTGGATTTGCGTGTCGTTGTGAACTTGCCCTGCGGAAGGGCGTTGTTCCTGGCCGGACGGGCGCCGCGTTGGATGCCAGGCCGGACTTCAGGTGTCCAGGTGACCTCGCCGTTTTTCGAGAGATCGGATTTGTCCACCGGTTCACGGTCCGAGTGGCGGAATGAGATCAGCATGAAATCCCCCTCACGGAGTTCGGCCTCCAGCTTTTCCCAATGGCCCTTTCGCACGTATCCCCTGCAGGTAATCGAGTGGACCGTTCGATCCATCATTTCGCACTTCTCCGGGTCCAGCAACTGTTCGATGCGGGCGGCCCAACCGTAGTTATGGATCGTTCCGTCCGGCAGCCGGGAATCGGTAACATCACCAACGATCCAGAACCTGGGTTTCACTTCTCCTGCGGGCGCCTTCTCCGGTTCTTGCGCGTGGGCAATTGGAAGGACGCAGGGGAGGAAGAATGCCAAGGTTCTCCGGATCGTCGATTTCATTGCCTCCGAGCCTGTTCCGTGCGGTCCGGCCGGATCAAGGTCAAAGATTTCTGGGATTCGCCTATCCGCGCCGTTCATGGAGACACCGGCGGCAGGGAGTCGAGAAATTCGAAGGGCGTGAGTGCCGGGATCGGAGAGGATGCGAAGTCCCGTGTGTTGCGGGTGATGACGCATGAGCAGGTGCGTGCCTCCGCCACCGAGGCGACATCGCCAAGGCGCGGGCCTTGCGCCATCCGACCGCGTCCGGATTACCGATTTCATGAATGGGGTCTGAATGGCACGGGATTAAGCGCGGGTTGATTGTTAGATGTTTGATCAACGCATTGAGATCCCATGGTAGGGCGAACCGGCCCGGTGAGCCGTGGATTCCGCCACCGGCGGCAAAATCGGCTCCGCGAGGCCGCGTCGCCCTACCGTTCTTGGATGATGGACCGCTTCGAATTGAATCGCACGAAATCATGCTTGTTCCCGAGCCATTCGAGTCAGGTCTCGCATTTCAACATCGACGTTTCTCCCGCTCCCCCGAAATCCACTTTGGCACCCCATCCTCAAGCTGTTCAAACGAGCTCATGATCGCCCTCGGTTCCACCCTCACCTCCACCCGCGAGGCCGGTGTCGTGTACACCAAGCCGTGGATGGTCGAGTTGGTGCTGGAACTGGCCGGAACCCTGCCGGAGAAGCGCTTGGCGGACCTGGTGGCGCTGGAGCCCTCGGCCGGACACTTCAATGTGTCACCCATGTCCGCGCATGCCTGTAACCCATATCCCAATTCTGCACACTGCACGCACCGTTGGAATGATTTTCAAGGCCGGATCCACAGGCAGTGACCGCCGCCGGGGGCGAGTCTGGCTTGGATGATGTCGCCCTTTTTCACCGTGCCCTTCCGGACCTGATAGGCCTCGCGGTTGTGGATGAAATGCGCGTCCGGCGCGTCCTCATACCAGGTGGCCTGATAGGTTTTTCCATCCTGCAGGAAATCGAGCGGGACATCGAGGGTGCCCCCTTGTTCGTCGATCGCGCTGGCTATGAACCACGACTCGCCCTTGCGGCGCAGGGTAGTGATCGAGCAGCCGATTTCCGGATTCAGGATGCGCGTCTCGTCGCTGGACAAGGGCATTTCGCGGATGAACTCGAACAGGTCGGCCTTCTTCGCATACTCCTCGGGCGCATCCGGCAGGGAGATGAGTCCGCTATGGATGATGAAGGTCCGCGCGGTCTCGGCAACCACCGTCGAGTTCAGCGGATTCTTCGGGCCTTTGGCGCGGCGGGTGATGGCATTCAATCCGTAGGTGCCGTTGCACATGTCGAGCGGACCTGCGAGGTTGTTGATGAAGGCCATCTTGAGGAAGGCTTGCGGCGTGAAGGCCGATCGGCGGTCCTGCTGGGAGTGGCAGTATTCCCGGGTGACGAGGTTGGGCAACGTGCGTTCGACGCCGGTCATGGGCGTGGGGCTGTCGTGGAAGTTGATCAGTAGTTTATTCTTCGCGGCAGCGGCGATGGCCGAACGTGTGAAGCCGGGATCGTCCCCCATGAAGCCGTATTTGATGCCCACCGCGCCACGGGCGGAGAAGTCGGGGAACAAGGCGGCGTCGCCGAAATCTCCTTTACGACGATCATAGTAGAGAACGATGCCGACGCCCGCTTCTTTCGCGCGCCGCATCACCGCATCGATGTCGAGATCCGGGGATACGGTGAGCTTGCCTGCACCGGCGGAGGTGAACCAGTGGTCGTCGATGAGGAGGTAGTCGATGCCGTTCTTCGCCGCGAAATCGATGAAGCGCAGGTAGCTCCCGGTGTTGATGCCGTAGGTGAAACCGTCCTCGGCGCGGTAGTCGTGCACCCGCCAGTCCCACATCGCCTTGCCGGGCCGGATCCACGAGGTGTCGGCCAATTGACTGGGTGCCGCCACGTTGAGCGCGGTGGTGGAAAGTCGCAGACCGCCGGCATCGTCGCCGAGCAGGATCACGCGCCAGGGCGTGAGCTTCGCGCCTGCCGCGCCTTTCGACTCTGTGAGAGGCCGCAACGGGGCATCCGCCACGCGGAGTTGCATGGTGCCGAAGGCGGTGGCGGAATAAAGATCGGACTCCAGCACGGCGGCGTGACCGGAGGCACCGGCATCGACGACCAACGGGAGTCTTGCGCCCCTGCCGAACATGTCCTTCGACAGCTTCACCGGTCCCGGAGGCTCGTATTCCCCGATCGTCCACCAGTAGCGGGCCGAAGGGTCGAAGCGGTGCTCGCAGCGGAAATTCGTACCGTCCATTCCCTGTGGCATGACAAAACGGAAGGCCACGCCGTCGTCGTAGGCCCGGACTTGAAGCTCGAATGCCTTTTCCTCCGATTGAAGTTTCACGCTCAACTCCCGCGCATGGTCGCGCACTTCGCTGCGTTCGCCCCAGACCGGTTTCCAAGTGCTGTCGATCTCGATGATTTCCGTGGCGGTCACCTGGCACTTGGATTCAATTAATGAAATCGCTGAGGGAGCGATGATCGGTTTGCCGTTCCACGTGACCGCGTAACGCAAGCCGCCGCCATCTTCTGAGATCGTTACCCTTGCTTTTCCCGCGGGCGACTCCACCTGATAGGCGGCCTGCGCGAGCGGGCAGCAAAGCAGACCTAACAGAAGAATACCCTGCCAGTGATGGGTGAATGAATTCTGAAGGGTCATGGATGGTGTTTCTTTAATCCTTCAGCAAGACACGGAAGAAGTTCCTCTCGGGCGATGTGATAGGTCCCAAGTCATGGCTGGTGGTGGTTCCCGAGGGATTCGCGGGCAGGTTGTCCGCGACCGGTGACCAGTTTCCTTGAAGGGTGGCCGAGGATTCAATCTTGTAAAACGCACCGGGTTTCGATGGCCATGCGATGATGAAGCGGCCCGACGCATTGACCGACGGAGTGGCTCTGAAGAAGCTGACCGGGTTGAGCGGATCCGTGCCCGTGCGGACCTCGGCTCCATCGTTGGTGCCGTCCTTGTCGCTGTCCGGAGAGTCCGGTTCGGTTTCGCCGGGATCGACGAGGCCGTTGAAATTGGGATCCTCGCCATTGTCAGGAATCCCGTCGCCATCCGTGTCCACAGTGGGAATCGAGGGCATGATCAGCGGGTCGTTCGGATAAGGCCGAGCGCCCGTCTGGGTGAAGGTCGGCCAGAGGCGGCCCGTCGGTCCCCATGTAGCTTCGAACTCCCGTGCCATCGCCCGTGCCATCGCCATCACACGGTTGGGTTCGCTCGCGGCGCGGTTGTTCGACTCGGTCGGGTCGGTAGCGAGATCGTAGAGTTCGAAGGTGTTGGGTGCGAATCGGTAGATCAGCTTCCAGTTATGGTCGCGGAAAATGGCGAAGAAGTCGTCGTTATGGTCGCCCGGCCAGTAGTTGAGGATTCGCTGCGGGCGGTGGGTGCCGGGTGTGCCCCGCAGGTAGGGGGAAAGATCATGGCCATCGAGTGCCTGTGGCGGAGTCACGCCGGACACCCCTAGGATCGTCGGGAAGATGTCCCAGACGGCGACGATGTCGTCCTCGCGGCTGCCCGGCGCGATCGGGAGTGCGGTTTGGAAAGGATTCGCGGCGTCGTTCTTGGCCCACGACACCAGCATGGGTACGCGCATGCCACCCTCCCAGGCGGTCGCCTTTTTGCCACGGAGCGGGAAATCACCGAAGGCACCCGAGGCCAGGCCGTTGACCGTGACCGCGGGAGAGTCACTGCCGTTGTCGCCGAGGAAGATGATGAGGGTGTCATCGGCCACGCCGAGTTGCTCCAGCTTGGTCAGGATGCTGCCGAGCGACTGGTCCATGCCTTCGATCAAGGTGGCGAAACGGCGGTGATCCGTGCTGATGCCGGAGGTGTAGTTGCCAGTGGCATTCGGGTCGGTCGTGAACGGCGTGTGCGCCGCGTAGTGCGACATGTAGGCGAAGAAGGGCAGACCGTCGTCCACCGATTTCTCGATGGCCTTGTTCATCTCGCGGGTGAGCGCGTCGGTGAGGAAGACGCCTGAATTGAAATACGCCTCAAGCCCCGGCCCGACGCCATAGGTGCCGGTGTAGGATGCGGGTTGGCCCACGTGGGACCCGCCGATATTGATATCAAATCCGAGGACGGTGGGATCCGCGGCGAAGCTGCCGCTGGAACCGAAGTGCCCCTTGCCGACGTGGATCGTGCGGTAGCCGGCATTGCGAAGGACGGCCGGCATGCAGACGCCCGCGTCGGAAGGAAGAAAGCCGGTGCGTTTCCAATCATTCGGTGGCCGGTGGGTATCGGTGAGTGGCGACACGCGGTTGGGGTCCACGCCGTTGGGATTGACCACGAGGGTGACCCCGTGGCGTGGCGTGCTGAGGCCGGTCATCAGGCTCGCGCGGGTGGGGCTGCACGCCGAGGTGGCATAGGCCGAGGTGAACCTCATTCCCCGCGAGGCTAGGGTTTGCATGTTCGGGGTGACGTAGAAGTTGTTGAAATTGGTGGCCACCGGGTTTCCCGCAGCGTCATAAACGAACGGCACCGAGGTATCGGTGATGCCCATGTCATCGACGAGAACGACCAGCACGTTTGGTCCACTCGCAGGCGCGCGTGTGGCCACCGTCACTTGCGACTGCACGCTCTGGCCGTTGCGGCCGGCGGTCAACGTGTAGGTGGTGGTCGCGTTGACCGTGACCGTCGTCGAACCGCTGCCGCCGCTGGTGAGGGCAGCGGCATTGATCGCGCCGGGATCGAGCGTGAGCGTGTCGAAGTCCGTCGCGGTCCATGAGAGTTCCACCGTGCTGCCGGGTGCGACGGTCATGGAGTCCGCGCTGAGGCTCGCCGCGACCGCACCGGATGACGACGCCAGCGTGATGCGGTCGATGTTGAGCCGCGAGGCACCGTTGGTGGTATCGACATCCTGGATGAACGTGCCGACGTGCATGGGGCCATCGGTGCCAAGAACCGTGGCGAAGTTCGTTCCGGTCCCGAGGGCCGCCCATGTGCCGGCGAGATCGACTTGGTTGGTGGTCGCAAGGCCGGTCGTCGTGAAACGATACCCGTTTGCATCCAACACAAGTGTGACCGTGAAACCATCGGGGTCGCCTGCAAACGTGCCATCGAGGGCAAAATTGGCGGTGACGAGGTTCACCGGGTTGGTGGTGTTGGCGGCGGAGCGGTTCTGATATGTCAGGGTGGCCAGGTTGTTTCGCTCATCAATGGTGAGGAATATCCGGCTCGTCTCGGCTTCCGTCGTCGAGAAGAGCCAGCTGTTGTTGCTCTGCAAGGTGAAGAAGGTCCTCCGGGTGCCCGTGCCGGTGCCTGCCGAAGTCCAGCCCGCCACCTGCCAGGTTACCGTGTAGGTCAGGTCGGAATTGGAGAGGTTGAAGGCGTTGCTGCTGAGAATCCCGGAGGTGTTCGAGCCGGTGCCTTCCACAATCCTGGCCTGCGATCCGCTCTCGCTGACCGACCCTGTCCCGGCGTTCACGCCATTGTCCATGAAGCCGAACCCACCGCCGGTCGCGGGATTGGTGGCGAGAACGCCATCGTTGAAATGATCATCGAGCAGGGTGTTGGCACCTGCGCAAGGTCCTCCGACGATTGCCGAGGAAACCCCGAGAACGAGGAGGGTGATGCGATTCATGAATGGGACATTGGTTTTTGGGGTGGCTGGGGCGGCCCCGGAAATCCGACCACGCGGAGACTGAGCCAAGCCCTGGTGGATTGTCTCGTCCGATTGATCGAAGATCGTGAAATTTGGAGCAAGGATGAACTGGGGAGGGACTCGATATGAGGAAGCCGGAGCGCAAGACGCAGCACGCAACGGAGCGTCGCTCTCAAGAAACCGAACGGGCTCAGAGCGTTCTGATTCGCTTGCGTGAAGCACGTCCCCGCCGCGCTATGAACGGAGTACCCGCCTCTCCGCGTATCCTCGGAAATCCCATGAATTTCCGTGCCTTGTTTCACTCCGTTCTCCTTCCGGCACTCGCGGGTGCCGGTTTTCTTGTCGCGCAAAACGCGCCGCCCACCACGATGCCGTGGAAGGATCCTTCATACGACAAGGACCGTCCCGAATCCCATGCCATCCCGAGGCCCGATCCGGGTGAGGGCCCGAACTCGTGGCCGCTGTGGATGAAGCATCATGAAAACCGCAAGCGCTGGGTCGCGGAACAGGACGTGGACCTGCTCATGGTCGGCGACTCGATCGTCTTCGGCTGGTCGCGAATCGGCAAACCCGTGTGGGATGAATATTTCGGCAAGAGCAGCGCGGTGAACATCGGTTCGAGCGGCGACCGCATCTGTCACATGCTCTGGCATTTCCAGAACGGCGGGCTCGACGGCATGAAAAAGCACAACCCGAAGGTGGTGGTGGTGATGATGGGAACCAACAACCGCGGCGAACCTGAAAAGAAGGGAGCCGACACCGCTTATGGGGTACTCGCCCTGCTCAAGGAGATCCATGCCAAGCTTCCCGAATCGAAAATCCTGCTCCTTGCCATCTTCCCGCGCGGAGACAAGCCCGAAGACGCCGGCCGACTCCGCAACCAGGAGATCAACGCGATCCTCCAGACCTATGCCGACGGCAAGACCGTCCACTGGCTGGACATCGGCCCGTCGTTTCTCAACGCGGACGGCACACTGAAGCGCGATCTCATGCCTGACGCCCTGCATCCCAACCTGGAAGGCTACCGCGTCTGGGCCGAGGCGATGAAACCCGCGCTCGAGAAACTCATGGGCGGCAAGTGATGGGAGACATTGGGCGGGCCCGGCGAACTTGCCCGAGTTGACGAATGGGAGTTAGTCTCGGTGCCGTGACCCGCATCCCGCAACCGGACCGCCCCGACTTGATCGCCACGTTTTTGACCGCGATTGGCACCCTGGCGGTGTATCTCGCCACGCTGGCTCCCTCGGTCGTTGGCGGCGACGCGGGTGAACTCGTCACCGGCACGGACTGCGGCGGCGCACTTCATCCGCCGGGATACCCGCTCTACACGCTGTTGGGAAAACTGTTCCTGTGCCTGCCCTTCGGCGAGCCGGCGTTGCGGATGAATCTGTTTTCCGCGATCTGCGGCGCGGCGGCGGCGGTGATGTTGCAGCGGGCGGCCGCGCGCTGGAGCGGATCCCCGTGGGCCGGCGTGCTGGCGGCCGCATGGTTCGCGTTCTCCGCCATCGTCTGGGAGCACGCGGTGGGAGCGGAGGTGTTTTCCCTGCACCATGTCTTCGTCGCGGCGCTGCTCTGGATCGCCGTGGCGTACGCGCAGTCCGGCGAACGACGCTGGGTGTGGATCGGCGCGGGCGTGGCCGCGCTTGGCATGAGCCATCATCACACGCTGGTGTTCTTCGCCGCGCCCATGGCGCTCTGGCCGCTGATCCGCGAACCACGGTACTGGTTGAAACCGGCGCGTGTCGCGTGCCTGGCGGGGATCGGTCTGGCAGGCATGTCGCCCTACCTGTGGTTGCCCGTCGCCTCGGCGAACGCGGCGCCGGTTTCCTGGGGTGACTGCACGACCTGGGCGGGCTTCTGGCACCACTTCACCCGCGCGGACTATGGCACCCTCCAACTCGCGTCCGGCGAGGTGGCGGCCTCCGGAGGAGGGTTGGCGCGGCTGGCGGAGTGGCTGGGCTTCCAAGGGAAGGCGGTCCTGTGGATCGGCCTGCCGCTGGTGGTCTCCGGTCTTGTCGTTTCCCTCAAGCATCCGAAATGGAAACCCCTCGCCATCGGGTCGTTCCTCACCGTGGCGGCCTATGGTCTGGTCTTCAACCACCTTGCGAATCTCTCGCCGTCCGATCCGCTGATCCGCTCGGTGCTGGTTCGCTTCTGGACCGCCCCGCATCTCGTGGCCTGCGCGTGGCTGGCCGTCGGATGGGCCGCGTGGACGGCGAAACGGCCGCGGCTTGCGGTCATCGGAGCGCTCGCTCTAACAACCATTCCGATCCTTCTCAATTTCACCCGTGCGAACCGCCGCGGAGCGGTGGAGTTCTCCGATTACGGCGCGGCATGGCTCGATCCGCTGCCGGCGAACGCCGTGCTGCTCGCACGCGGCGACCTCATCGTGAACACCCTCACCTACCGTCAGGTCTGCACGGGATTCCGCAGGGATGTGCTCGTGCTGGACCTCGAGCGCATGACCTACGAATGGCAGACCGCGGCCATGAAAAAGCGTCATCCGGAACTGGTTCTCCCCGGCTCCCGGTACCACCCGACCCGGAGCGGCTGCTACAACCTGGAATCCCTCATCGCGGCAAACCCGCGGCTCGGTCCATGGTTCGCCGCCGGGGATCTAACACCCGCCGAGACCGCCGGACTCGCGGGCTGGTCCATCCGTCCCCATGGCATGGGATGGAAACTCTGCCCGCCGGGGGAGGCGTTCGATTTCAACACCTGGTGGGAGGAAAGCGCGAAGGCACTCCCGCAATTTCCCGTCCCATCTGCCGCCAGAAAATCGGTGGACCCGTGGTCGGCTTCCGTCGCTTCCGATTTCGAAGAGGCCCGCAACCGCCGCGGCCTTGTCGCGCTGGAGGCGTCCGCCGCGCAGAACAACTCGCCCGGTCCGCTGCGCATGGCCGTGGAGGTATTCCAGTCGCAGGCCGGCAAGCCGGACGCCCCGGCTCGGGTTTGGAAAAACCTCGGCATCGCGTGGCAGAGGCTCGAAGGCCAGGACCCGGACGCCGCCCGCAACGCCGCTGCCGCATGGCGGCGCTTTCTGGAGCTCGACGGGGGCAGGGACAGGGACGCGGCCGCCATCCGGCAGTGGCTCAACGGCCGCTGACCCGGCGCCTTGAAAGATGGACAGCCGGGGAAAAACCTGCTGGATTCCCGAATCCAAGCTCTAACGATATGCCGACGATCCCGCCCATTCTTCGCGCAGTCTTCCTGCTCCTTCTTTCCGCCACGTTTGGCTTCGCCGCGCCGTCCATCACCTCGATCAATCCGGCCTCCGGTCCCACGGCGGGCAACACCACGATCACCATCACGGGCAGCGGCTTCGGAACCACAGCCAATTTAGCTTTCGCTTTCCTGGGTGGCTCCTCGATGACGATCACTTCGATCAGCGACACGCAGATCCGCGCCACGACTCCGGCCGGAGAAGGGACCGGCAAGCAAGTGACCGTCACCGTTGCCGGCCAGACCTCGAACGCGGCGACCTTCAACTACCTGCCTCCGGCGATCTCCAGCTTCACACCCGCCACATTCCCCACCAGCGGCGGCACCTCACTCACCCTCGTCGGTTCCAACTTCGGCCTCAATCCCACGGTGACCTCGGGGACGACGAACTTCCCTGTCACGTCACGGACCCACACCAGCATCGTCTGCACCGTGCCCGCCGGGCAGGGCAGTTCGGTTCCGGTGACCGTCACCACCGCCGGGCAGACCTCGAATCCGATTTCCATCTCCTATTCCCCGCCGGCCATCACGGCGATCACCCCCGCGACCGGGGCCACCGCGGGTGGCAGCCTGATCACGCTGACCGGCTCCAACTTCGGTTTGTCGCCCATGGTGGTTTTCAACGGCGTCACGATCTCCCCTAACAGCTTCTCCCACACACAGGCGGTGTTCCAGCTTCCCGCGGGTGAAGGAACCGACATCCCTGTTTCCCTGACCGCCGACAGCCAGACTTCGAACACGACCACTTTCAGCTACAGCGCCCCTTCGATCTTCTCGATCAATCCTGCCAGCGGTCCCACGCAAGGCGGCTCGGTGATCACCATCATTGGAGCCAACTTCGGGCTCAGTGGAACCGCCACCATCGGAGGCGTGGCGGCGCCCATCACACCGGGAGGAAGGTCCCACAACCAAATGGTCGTCACCCTGCCCGCAGGCCAAGGCGCGGGAAAAACCCTCGTCGTCAGCGTGCTGGGGCGCACGAGCAACGCCGTGAATTTCGATTACCTGCCGCCTTCGATCAACGGCATCACCTACGCCTCCGCTCCCACGTCCGGAGGCACGATCCTCACCATCAACGGAGCCAACTTCGGCCTCAGCGGAACCGTCTCCATTGGTGGCCAGGGCGCTTCCATCACGGCGGGCGGCTATTCGCACAACACGATCACCTGCACGCTGCCCGCCGGACAAGGCGCCAACCTCCCGGTGGTCGTCACCTCCGCGGGCCGTTCCTCGAACAGCGTGGCCTTCAGCTATGATCCGCCCGCCATCACCGGCATCTCACCCTCCACCGGCCCTACCGCGGGTGGCACGCTGATCACCCTCACCGGATCGAACTTCGGCCTCAGCGGAACCGTTTTCATCGGAGGCCAGATCGCCACCATCACGGCGGGCGGCTATTCGCACACCACGATCACCTGCGCGCTGCCCGCCGGCCAGGGCGCGAATCTCCCGGTCGTCGTCTCGTCCGCGGGCCGCGCAACTAACAGCGTTCCCTTCAGCTACAACCCTCCCGCCATCACCGGCATCTCACCTGCCACCGGCCCCACCGCGGGCGGCACGCTGATCACCCTCACCGGATCGAACTTCGGCACCGCGCCAAGCGTGACAGTGGCCGGCGCCGGCGTCTCCATCCAGTCGAGCACGCACAACGAGGTGGTCTTCGCGTTGCCCGCCGGACAGGGAACGAACAAAGCGGTTCGTCTCAACGCCGGCGGCCAGCAATCCGCGGCCGTGCTTTTCAATTACGACGCACCGCAGATCACCAGCATCACCGCGGACTCCTATCCAACGTCGGGTGGAATCACCCTCACGCTCACAGGAGTCAATTTCGGCATCAGTCCCACGGTCAGTTTCGGTTCCGGCGGGGCAACCATCATCGGAACCCCCACCCACACGCGGATCCTCTGCACGCTGCCGCCGGGCCAGGGGACAAACCATGCGGTCACCGTGAGTGCGGGAGGTGTTTCATCCAACACGGTGCTGGTGGACTATGATGCTCCGGAAATCCTCTCCATCACTCCCTCCGGCGCCGGCACTTCGGGCAGCACGCTGATCACGATCAACGGCAAGAACTTCGGCCTCAGCGGAACCGTCTCCATCGGCGGCCAGGGCGCCTCCATCACGGCGGGCGGATACTCGCACACCACGATCACCTGCACGCTGCCCGCCGGACAAGGCGCCAATCTCCCGGTGGTCGTCACCTCCGCGGGCCGTTCCTCCAACAGCGTGGCCTTCAGCTATGATCCGCCCGCCATCACCGGCATCTCAGCCTCCGCCGGCCCTACCTCAGGCGGCACGCTGATCACCCTCACCGGATCGAACTTCGGCACCAGCGGAACCGTTTCCATCGGTGGCCAGGATGCTCCCGTCACTTCGGGCGGCTATACTCACACCACGATCACCTGCACGCTGCCCGCCGGACAAGGTGCCAACCTCCCGGTGGTCGTCACCTCCGCGGGCCGCGCAACTAACAGCGTTCCCTTCAGCTACAACCCTCCCGCCATCACCGGCATCTCGCCCTCCACCGGCCCCACCGCGGGCGGCACGCTCATCACCCTCACCGGATCGAACTTCGGCACCGCGCCAAGCGTGACAGTGGCCGGCGCCGGCGTCTCCATCCAGTCGAGCACGCACAACGAGGTGGTCTTCGCGTTGCCCGCCGGACAGGGAACGAACAAAGCGGTTCGTCTCAACGCCGGCGGCCAGCAATCCGCGGCCGTGTTTTTCAATTACGACGCACCGCAGATCACCAGCGTCACCGCGGACTCCTATCCCACGTCGGGTGGGACCACCCTCACGCTCACAGGATCCAATTTCGGCATCAGTCCCACGGTTGGTTTCGGTTCCGGCGGGGCAACCATCATCGGAACCCCCACCCACACGCGGATCCTCTGCACGCTGCCGCCGGGCCAGGGAACAAACCATGCGGTCACCGTGAGTGCGGGAGGCGTTTCATCCAACACGGTGCTGGTGGACTATGATGCTCCGGAAATCCTCTCCATCACCCCCTCCAGCGCCGGCACTTCGGGCAGCACGCTGATCACGATCAACGGCAAGAACTTCGGTCTCAGCGGAACCGTCTCCATCGGTGGCCAGAGCGCCTCCATCACGGCGGGCGGCTATTCGCACACCACGATCACCTGCACGCTGCCCGCCGGACAAGGCGCCAACCTCCCGGTGATCGTCACCTCCGCGGGCCGCGCATCCAACAGCGTTCCCTTCAGCTACAATCCTCCCGCCATCACCGGCATCTCAGTCTCCGCCGGCCCCACCGCGGGCGGCACGCTGATCACCCTCACCGGATCGAACTTCGGCACCAGCGGAACCGTTTCCATCGGTGGCCAGGACGCTCCCGTCACTTCGGGCGGCTATTCGCACACCACGATCACCTGCACGCTGCCTCCCGGACAAGGTGCCAACCTCCCGGTGGTCGTCACCTCCGCGAACCGCTCCTCGAACAGCGTTCCCTTCAGCTATAACCCGCCCGCCATCACCGGCATCTCACCTGCCACCGGCCCCACTTCAGGCGGCACGCTGATCACCCTCACCGGATCGAACTTCGGCACCAGCCCCGTGGTTCTGTTCAACGGCGAATCGGTCACGCCGAACACATCATCCCACATCGAGTTGGTCTTCCAGCTCCCGGCGGGCGAGGGGAACAACCTGCCGGTGGCGGTTTCAGCCGGCGACCAGGTTTCCTCCGCCACCAGCTTCAGTTATGGCGCGCCGGCGCTGACAGGAATCTCCGCCGCCGCCTATCCCACCGCAGGAGGCACCCCGATCACGCTGACGGGATCGAATTTCGGTCTCAATCCCATCGTGAAGGTCGGTTCCTCGGTCGCACCCCTGGCTCCCGCCGGCTCCAGCCACACACAGATCGTTTGCACTCTACCGGCCGGGCAAGGCATCGGGAAATCTGTGACCGTCACCGTGGCGGGAACGGAATCCAACGCGCTGAACCTTGACTACGGCGCGCCCGTCATCACCGGAATCACGCCAGCGAGCGCCAGCACTTCCGGCGGAACCGCCATCACCATCAACGGGCACAACTTCGGGCTCACCAACCGGAGCGTCATCATCGGCGGGCAGGCGATCACCCAGCTTTCCTCGGCCAGCCACACTCAAATCATCTGCACCCTGCCCGCGGGCCAGGGTTCCAACGTGCCCGTGCGGGTCAGCGTGGACGGCCGACTGTCCGCGGCTTCCGGATTCGCCTATCAGCCGCCGGTTCTATCAAGTCTCACCCCGTCGAGCGGTCCGACTTCGGGAGGGATCCGTCTCACTCTCACCGGATCGAACTTTGGCGTCACGCCTGCCGTTTCGATCGGCGGCAGAGGAGTTCCCCTCGCGGTCTCCTCGCACACGACGCTTGAGTTCGATCTTCCCGCAGGCGAGGGCACAGATCAGGCGGTCGTCGTCACCGCGGGCGACCAGAGCGGCGCGGCGCTGTCGTTCGACTATGAGGCTCCGGTGATCACCGGCATCACCGCGACAAGCTATCCCACCAGCGGAGGAACCGTCATCACGCTCACGGGCTCGAACTTCGGCTTGAATAAAGTCGTCACCGTCGGCGGCCAAGCCGCCACCGTTCAGCCGGGCTCCACCCACACAGAGGTGCTTTGCGCGCTCCCACCCGGGCAGGGAACCAACGTGCCTGTCGTCCTAACAGCGGGCGAGCAGGCATCGCCCGCGGCATTCATCAGCTACAACGCGCCCGCCATCACCTCCATCTCGCCCGGCAACGGACCCACCAGCGGTTCCATCCCGATCACCATCATCGGCACCGATTTCGGCCAGACGCCCCAGGTGAGCATCGGCGGGAAGCCGGCTGCCGGCATTTCCTCCACCCACACGAGGATCGTCTGCATGCTGCCCGCGGGCGGCGGCTTGGACAAACCGGTCGTCGTCCACGCCGCGGGTCAGGTTTCCAACACCGTGCCCTTTGATTACGATGGGAACACGTTCTCCAGTTGGAGCGAGTCCATCGCATGGAACGGGCTTGATTCCTCGCCCGACGCGGATCCGCGCCACACGGGATGGAAGAACATCCTCGCCTACGCGCTCGGCGTCGATCCCACCGCCGCCACCGGCGGGGAGATCGCTTCGCGAAATCCGCCGGTCCGCGGCATTCCCGCGGTCACCCGCGGTCCCACCGGAGCGCTCCAGGTTTCCTTCTGGCGCCGACGCGGGACATCGAGCCCCGATCTGGTCTATCAGGTCCAGTTTTCCGACAACCCCGGTGCCGCGCCGTGGGACGCGCCCGCCGCGGATCCTCAAATCGAGGTGGTGGACGCCACGTGGGAGTTCTGCACCTTCACCGATGCGTCCGCCGGCGCTTCGAGACGCTTCGGCCGCCTCAAAGTCGAACTTGCCACGCCTCCATGAACAGTGGCGAAGGCGCGGTCGTGGTGATTCCCACCTATCAGGAAGCCGCCAACCTGCCCGACCTGCTGGACGGGATCACCGCCAGCCTTCCGGGCGCGCGGATCGTGGTCGTGGACGATGCCTCCGGCGACGGCACGCCGGAGATCCTCCTCCGCCACCCGCTCGCCGGCCGCTCCTTGTTTCTGATCGAACGCCGCGGCGAACGCGGCTTCGCCCGCGCCCTGCGGGACGGCCACCGCTGGGCGCTCGACCACGGGGCGCGCGTCGTGATCCAGATGGATGCGGATTTCTCCCATGACCCCGCCGACCTGCCGCGTTTGTTAGAGCAAGTCGAACGCGGAGCGGATCTCGTCATCGGTTCCCGCTACTGCCCCGGCGGTAAAATCCGGAACTGGTCGAAATGGCGGGAATTCCTCAGCCGCCGGGCGGGTTCCTACGTGCGCTTCTGGACCGGACTCCCCTTGCACGACCCCACCGCGGGTTTCCGGGCCTTCCGCGCGGAAATTCTAACAGAAATCCTCAAGCAGCCCACCCACTGCGACGGCTACGCCTTTCAGGTTGAAACCGCGCACGCCGTCTGGAAGCTAGGCGGAATCATCCGCGAGATCCCGGTGCTTTTCACCGAACGCCGCGAAGGCCATTCCAAACTCTCCATGGCCATCGTCCGCGAATCCATCCTCCGCATTCCGCGGCTCCGCTTGGGGAATGCGAACATGCGGCATCACTCCTGAGGAGACTCGCAAGGCTGTGCATGAATCGGAGGCATCCGTGATCCGGAACCGGCCATGCTGCCGCCGTGAATCTCACTGGAACTTTGCTGAACCTTGGGATGCGTAACCGATCCCATCCTCGAACGATCGCGGTCACATGATCCCCTCGATTCCACTCTTTCCCCGTCCGCGAGGTGGGTGTAGCGCACAACGAACCGTGGAGGATCGAGCGGGTGCCGGATCTGGCCGGATATCTGCCCGGCAAGCGTCTGGCGGGGAGGGCTCCCTCGCTCTAACAGTTTAAACTCCGGGCTTGCAGGCAAAACCGGTGCATCCCCGCTGATGATTTCACCCGCGCCAAGCAAAAGGTGCTGGTCAACATTTCCGTCCTTAATTCTCCGGTTTGGGAATCCTCCATGCCACGGCCCTTGCGATGATTTGGCCATCAATGCCAGTGCCTGGCTCCGGGTGCCGGTTCGCCACATGAGGCGGCTTTGGAGGATGCTCGACCCCGCCGCCGAAAGGCGCATTACCGATGCCCCGTAACCTTACAACGATCCCGCCGGGAATTCATTTTCCACCAGAGGTTTCCCCAGGCGACCTCTCATCGAGCGAGGCCATATCAAAACCCAATTGAACCGGATATGAGAACCCAACAGTTCGCCCTCCGCTCACTCGCACTTGCCGCTATCGCCACCACGGTGCTCGCCAACGATTTGGCAAAGGAATTCGCGGCTCCTCCCGATTCCGCACGACCCGGGGTTTACTGGTATTTCATGGATGGCAACCAGGACCGGAAGGAAATGGAGGCGGACCTGCATGCGATGAAGGATGTGGGAATCGGCAGCGTGCTTTTCCTGGAAGTCGATCTGGGCATGCCGCGCGGGCCGATCCCCTTCATGAGCGAAGCCTGGCAGGACAACGTCGCCCATGCCTTCGTCGAAGCGGGCAAGTTGGGAATGGAAGTCATCCTTGGCACCGGGCCGGGCTGGTCCGGCAGTGGGGGATCCTGGGTGGAAACCGCGGATAGCATGCAACATCTGGTCGCAAGCAGTTTGCATGTCAGCGGACCGGGCGTGCTCAACCAAGTCCTTCCCCTTCCTCCGCCACACAAGGCGAATCACTTCGCCGGCATGTCGGCGGATCATGCCGCCCAACGCGACGCGTGGCATCAGGATGTGGCGGTGATCGCGTATCCCACGCCCGCAGGCGGCACCACGACGGTCGAGAATGCTGATCTGAAGACACTGAAGGATGTGAAGCCCTTCTCCATCAAGATGGCCAAGGAGCCCTTCGTCATGCCACGGGTTTCCCACCCCGAGCCGGATGCCTCCCGAATCATCGACCACAACCGAGCGGTGGATCTCACGTCGAAACTCAAACCCGATGGCAGCATCGCCTGGGAAATCCCCCCGGGCAACTGGACCGTCATGCGCTTTGTCGCAAGGAGCACCGGACAAACCACCCGTCCGGCGCCGCGTGCCGGTCATGGATTCGAACACAACAAGTTCGACGCCGCCAGCTACCAACGGCACTGGGAGCACTATCAGCAAAAGCTCCTCGACAAGGTCCTCGTCCAAGGTGGTCCGCTGCAAGCGGGCAGGGGACTGACAACCATCCACCTCGACAGTTGGGAAATGAGTTCACAGAACTGGACCGCAACCTTCCGCAAGGAGTTCCAGCAACGGCGCGGTTACGATCCCCAGCCGTTTTACCCGGCCTTCATGGGCCTGGTGGTTGGTGGCATGGAAATCACCGAACGTTTTCTCTGGGACATGCGCAAGACCTCCCAGGAACTGGTGATCGACCAATACGCTGGCGCAATCAAGCGATTGGCCCACAAGCACGGGCTACTCTATTCGAATGAACCCTACGACATGAATCCCGCCGGCGACCTTGATCTGGGATCCGTGGCGGACATCCCGATGTGCGAGTTCTGGAACACGCCTCATGACACGCAATACAGCTGCATCGAGGCGGCAAGCATCGCCCACACGATGGGCCCGCAATCCGTCAAGGCCGAATCATTCACCTCCGCAGGCGAGGCGTTCGCCAAGAATCCCGCCAACATGAAAAACCAGACCGACTGGGCGCTGGCCATCGGCATCAACGGAATCATCTTCCACACCTATCAGCACCAGGCGCTGGGCGATGCGGAAAAGCCCGGCATGACCATGGGTCCTTACGGCGTCCAGTGGCACCGCAACCAGACTCTCTGGAATTACCTCGCACCCTATCATGAATACATCACGCGTTGCTCGCACCTGCTGCGGCAGGGGGAAGCGGTGGCGGACATTCTCTACCTGACCCCCGAGGGCGCTCCGCATATCTTCGAGGCTCCGGGCGATGCGCTCGAAGGCGCTGCCAACATGCGCGATAAAAAGGGCCATGCATTCGATGCGGTCTCGCCGCGGATCCTCCAAAGACGCGCCAAGGTGGAGGATGGACGGATCGCCTTTCCGGACGGCACGAAATACCGCGTGCTTGTCCTGCCCAACGTGACGACCATGACACCGGAAACCCTGGCCTCCATCGAGCGCCTGGTGAAGGCGGGAGCCACGGTGATTGGAAATCCGCCATGCAAGTCTCCGAGCCTGGTCGACTACCCGGCTTGCGATGCCTCTGTTTCCACTCTGGCCGCAAAGATGTGGGGCGGCGCGAAAGCACCGACCAACGTGACCCGCGTCGCCTGTGGCAGCGGAGCCATCTACTGGGGTGGAGTGCTCACGCCGAAGTCGGGCATCTATCCCAGCTATGCCGACACCGCGGCCATCCTCTCCAGCATGGGCCTGCCCGAGGATTTCTCTTCGCCCTCGGGCAAACTGCGATTCATCCACCGCGAGACGGCCAATCATGATCTCTACTTCGTCTCCAACCGCAGCGAAGAAAAGGTTGTCACCGAGGGCATCTTCCGGATCCAGGGTGCCCAACCCCAACTCTGGGACCCGCTTACCGGAACCACGCGTGCTCTGGGAGACTACACCACGAAGGACGGTCTCACACGCGTGCCGCTTTGCTTCGAACCGCTGCAAAGCTTTTTCGTAGTCTTCCCGCAGGGCGGAAAATCCGTAACAGCGGCATCGCCCAACTTCCCCGGATTCAGGGAAATCGCCAGACTCGAAGGCCCTTGGCGGGTGACCTTCGATCGGAAATGGGGCGGCCCCGGCGACATCACCTTCGATTCGTTGACGAACTGGACCCAACACCCGGAAGAAGGCGTCCGCTTCTATTCGGGCACCGCCATCTATCGGAAAACCTTCGATGCCGCCGACTTCATTTCCGACAGAAAGTCCGCAATCCATCTGGACCTCGGCATCGTTCATGAGATCTCCCGCGTGCGCCTCAACGGCAAGGATCTCGGCATCGTCTGGACCTCGCCATGGTGCGTGGACATCACCCAGGCGCTCAAAGCCACCGGCAACCAACTTGAAATCGAAGTGGCCAATGGTTGGGTCAATCGCCTCATTGGCGACCAGCAACCCGCCCACAAGGGAGTGCGCAAGGTCGCCTGGCCCTCCGGCCTGCTTGGCGGCAAAGAACTGCCTGCGGGCCGCCATACCTTCGTCACCCATCAGGAATACAAGGCCAACTCCCCACTCAGGCCGGCAGGACTCATCGGCCCGGTTTCGATCCGAACCAGCGATGGCTGACGACTTGGGGCAGGCGGGCAGGGCATCCGCCTTTCTCCCATTGGGGCCTTGTGGCGGTCGATGCCTTTGGGTTTTTCAAGGCCCAGCCCACCGTGGGATTTCAGGCAACGAACCCTTCGGGGACGAAGATATCATCCCAACGGCCGCGCGGCTTGCGGATGTTGTCACAAGAGGTCCCGGAAATCCGACTGGCACCCGCTGAGGCGATGGCTTAGATTCGGTTCGTTGCCAGAAACCCCAGCCATGCCCCGTATGGGGATGCGCCTACCCCTCCCAAACCCGTGCGTTTCCGCAGCCATGGACTCAATTGTGCCGGCCTTGTTCTCGGGGCGGTCGTCTTTTCGCTGTGGCTCGCCCCGGAGGAGCCTTCCGTCCGGGTTTCGCTGAGCTCGCCCGAGGTGGAGGAAAGCCGCCACGAACCGCTCCTGCCACGGGCGGATCTGCGGTGGGTCGCGCAGCAGGCGGATGAGGAAAAGGACGCCCCATCGTTGAAACTTGGTGCTGATTTCCCCGATCGGATCGTTTCGGCCGACGGCAAATCCGTGACGATCAGCCTGCCGGACGGGGCTGCCGTCAAGGGCGAGGTCGAGGCCCTGCGCCGCGACGAAAAGGGCGTGCAGTCCGTCGAGGGCAGGGTGACCCACCCGGAGCCCGGCCGTTTCATGTTCCAGCGCCAGACGGTTCCCGGAAAGGCCGGTCCGCTCGTCGGTTTCATCCATTTCGAAAAATCAACCGTCGCCTGGCAGGTGCGCCCGTCCGGGCCGAAACGCGAGCCGGTGCTGGTGAAAACCACGGTGGACCGCGTGATGTGCCGCGCCCTGCCGCCGCGCGGACCCGAAGCGATTCCGCAAACCCATCCCGACGACTATCCGGTTCCGGCGGATGAAAACGGCGTGGTCCAGTTGCAAAGCCTGCCCGGCGCGGCGGCCGTGGTCTATCTGGACTTCGATGGCGAAGAGCGCGTCTTCCCGCTTTGGGGATACATCAACGCGCTGCCGTCCGGCGCATCCAACGCGCAGATCCACGAAGTCTGGCGCGGCGTGGCCGAGGACTTCCTGCCATTCAACATCAACGTCACCACCATCCGCTCCGTCTATCAGAACGCCGCCGAAGGCAGCCGCATGCAGGTGATCGTCACGCCCACCAAGGACGCCTCGCCGACGTCCGGGGGCGTGGCTTACACCGGATCGTTCAACTGGTCCGGAAACATGGTGTGCTGGTCCTTCTCGACCACCGGGAAGAACGCGGTGGAAGTCATTTCACACGAAGTCGGCCACACGCTCGGGCTCGGGCACGACGGTCTGTCCAACCCTTTTGCAACCTATTATCTCGGCCATAGCGGTTGGGCTCCGATCATGGGTCTCGGTTACTATCAGACTCCCTCGCAGTGGTCGAAGGGCGAGTATCAGGATGCCAACAACACCGAGGATGACATCCAGATCATCGCCACCGCCAACAACGGCGTGGATTTCCGCGCGGACGACCACGGCGATGCCGCGGCCGCCGCCACCTGGCTGGATGTCACTTCCGCAGGCGCGGTATCCAACGAGGGAGTCATCGGCAGCGCGCCCGATGCCGACCTGTTCCGCTTCGACACCACCGGTGGAAACCTCACGCTTGCCATCAACAACGCCACCTTCAATCCGAACCTCGACATCGAGGCGGAAATTCTCAACTCCGCCCAGACTGTCATCGCCACGAGCAACTCCACCGGATCACTTGACGCCTCGTTCGCTTCGCTCTCCCTCGCGGCAGGCACGCACTATCTGCGCGTCAAGGGCACCGGTCTTGGCGATCCGAACACCACCGGTTACAGCGATTACGGCAGCCTAGGGGCCTATACCATCACGGGCACCATCAACGGCGGGGTTCATGAGGAGCGCCTCGCGGTGGACGAACATTCATCCAACAGCACGGTGGCCGGCACCATCGTTCCGCGCGCGGACCACGGCGCGGGCACACCCGCCTTCGCGATTCTCTCGGGAAACACCGGGGGCACCTTCATCATCGACCCCGTCACCGGCGAGATCAGCGTGGCGAACAACACGCTCCTCGATTTCGAGACGCTATCGCCCCGCTGGGATGTGCCGGCGCGCTTCGAGCTGTTTGTGGAAATCACCGACCATCTCACCATCGCCACCGAGACCCTCCGCGTGGTGATTTCAGTGACGGATGTGAACGAGGCTCCGTTGTTCCCTCCGCCGGACTCGGTGCTGGTACCCGAGCGCCTCGCGATCGGCACCGCCGTCGCCAGCATCGCCGCCACCGATCCGGATCGCGGCGATTCGATCAACTGGTCGATCGTTTCCGGTAACACCGGCGGCGCTTTTGCCATGGATCCGTCCACCGGCGTGCTGACCTGCGCCGCGCCCTTGGATTTCGAAACGCTCGCCGCTTACACCCTCACACTCCGCGCGACTGACAACGGCACGCCCGAACTCTGGACCGAGGAAACCATCACGATCAGTCTGTTGGACATTGCCGAAGACCTCGAGCCCGGCGGTGTCGCACGCACCGTGTTCCGCGGCATCGTCGGTTCGGCGGTTTCGGATCTCGCTTCGCATCCCAATTTTCCTAACAGACCGCACGCCGAGGAAACCATTTCATCCTTCGCGACCAACGCCACGGATGGCAAGGACTACGGCGCCGCCTTCCGCGCGTTGGTCATCGCGCCGGTCACCGGCACCTACACCTTCAGCGTGGCTGGCGACGATTCCGCCGAACTGCTCCTCGGCACCGACGCCACACCCGCGGGAGCGGCCACCATCGCCTACCTGACCACCCGCACCGACCCGGAGGTGTGGGACGCCCAACCGACACAGCAGTCCGCCGGGGTTTTTCTAACAGCCGGCGAGGCGCGATACATCGAGGCACGGCACAAGCAGTCGGACGAAGCGGCGCATTTGCAGGTGGCTTGGCAACCGCCGGGCGCTTCGCAGCCATCCGTCATTCAAGGCCGCTGGTTGGTGCCGTGGCAAGAGGACTACGCGCCATGGGCGGCGGAAACCACCGCCATCGCGCGGATCTTCACCGCGAACGGTCAGAGCGTGGAGCAAACGGACTTCATCGAGCCGGACAACGGCCAGCAGGTTGTTTCCCACGCCATCACCGCGGGCAATGAAGCGGGACTCTTCGCCATCGACTCATCCACCGGGCTGGTCACCGTCGCAAATGCCGCCGGCCTCGTCGAGGGAGCCAGTCACTCGCTCACCATCGAGGCGACCGACGACGATTCGCCCGCAGCCACGGGATCGACCACGCTCGATATCGAGGTGATCGGGCTCGACGACCAACTCCACGCGTGGTGGCCGCTGGACGAAACCGCCGGGCCCATCGCATACGATGTTACGGGAAACTTCCGCCATGGCGAACTGCTCGGCGGAACCGCCTGGGTTCCGCGCTCACCTGCCAACGGCGCTCTGGAACTCAACGGGTCCAGCGACCTGATCGAAAACAATGCCGCAGCCGGTTTTTCGGGCACCGCGTCGTTCACCGTCGCCGCATGGGTGAAACTGCCACCCTCCCATCACTCGGACGGCGTGCTTGCGCAGCAACAACAAGGTGGCACGGATGGCGATGCCGGTAGTTATCTCATCACCATCAGGGCCGACGGCAGCGTCCGCTTCATCGTCCGCGGACGCGAGGAAGGCGGTGAAACCATCGGCAACCAGTTCGACATCTCCAGCGCCGCCACCATCGATGATGGCAGCTGGCACCACGTCGCCTGCGTGCGAGACGGTGAAAGCGGACGCATCTTCATCGATGGCGCGCTTTCCGGCTCCGGCAGCGGAGCGATTCGCGTGATGAACCCCGATCTCACCGTCGCCGTCGGCGCGGATGCTCGCCATGATTCCGATTTTCTCGAAGCCATTGTGGATGACATCCGTTTCTATCAGGACGCGCTCGGAGCCACGCAGATCCAGAAGGCCGCCGGCGCGCCCAAGGTGGCCATCACCCATCCCGTCGCTGGCACCGTGGACATCCCCTCGGGGGTCGGATTGCTTCTGCAAACCGCCACGAGCGATCCGGACGGCTCCACTCCATCGCTCTCGTGGTCCCACGTTTCCGGACCCGGCAGCGTCTCCTTCAACCCGGCGGGACCAGGAGAAACCGCTGTCACTTTCACCGACAACGGCAGCCACCTGCTGCGCGTGACAGCCGATGACGGCGACCAAACCGCCACCGCGCAGATCGCCGTGAACGTCGGACTCACCGCGAGTTCGCCATTCGCGCTGACTGCCTACGGTGACGCTTCGTTCGGCGGCCAACTCCAAACCGGCGCGCGTTCCTATGTGGTCTATGGCGCGGCGGATGGCATCCATCCGTCCGGCACTTCGGACAGCTTCCATCTGTTAGGCCAGTCCTTCACCGGCGATTTCGATGTGCGCGCGCGAATCGGCGGATTCGATGATGTGCCGGACACGAGCGCCGAACGCGCCGGGCTCGCCCTCCGCGTGGGCACCGGCGGAAACCCCGACGAGGTGGGCGGCTTCATCGGCTTCACCGAAGGTGGCAACGGCATCTGGATCCGCCGTCCCACCGTGGGCGGCGCGAACCTCGAGGTGGGTTACACGCCGACCTCACCCACCTCGTGGTGCCGCATCGAACGCTCCGGCGGCATCATTCGCTATTATCATTCCGGAGACGGCGAAACATGGATCGAACGCGGACTGGTCATCAACTTCAGCGAACTCCAGGTCGGCCTCTGCTGGGCTTCCGGCAACACCACCGAGGTCGGCACCGCCGTCTTTGAGGAGGTCACGGGTTTCTCGCCCGACAATCTCGGTCCTTATGTCGAGGCCTCCGCCGGGGCGACCGCGTATGTCAACTTTCCCGCCGACCTGAATGGGCTCGCTGATGACGACGGCCGCCCGGCTCCCGCCTCGCTCGATTTGGAATGGCGGCTTGCGAGCGGCCCCGCCCCGCCGGGTTTCGCCGATGCCACGCAAGCCGTCACCACCGTCAATTGCACCGCGCCCGGTCCACACACCTTCCGGCTCGTGGCCGATGACGGCGCGGTCCGCACCTTTGCCGAGGTCTCACTCGATGCCGAGACCATCGACCTCATCGGCGTGACCGCCACCGACGCGAATGCCGCTGAAACCGGTCCGGACACGGCCACCTTCACCTTCACCCGCGAGGGTTCGATGTCGGGTGATCTCACCGTGCCGATCACCGTTTCCGGCACGGCGACTCCCGGTGATGATTACGCCGCGTTTCCCGAATCCATCGTCATCCCGGATGGCGAGGAAACCGTTACGCTCACCCTCACGCCCATCGCCGACAATCTGCCGGAGGGACCGGAAACCGTCATCGTTTCCATCGGTTTCGGCGACTTCACCATCACCGACGACACCGCGCAGGCCACCATCGCGGATTCGAACAACGCGCCGGAGTGGGCCTCCTTTTTACTCAATCGCCCGGATGGCGAAGAAGGCGTGAGCTACTCGGCTCCCGGCCTCGGTCCGGAGGCCTCGGATCCGGAAGAGGACGATCTCGTTTTCTCCAAGGTCGCCGGTCCCGCGTGGCTGGAAGTCGCCGCGGACGGCACACTGTCCGGCACACCCGGCGCAAGCGACACCGGGCCTAACAGTTTCACCGTCCGCGCCACCGACACCGGCGGTCTTCATGCCGACGCCGTCCTCGCCATTCAGATCGACTTCACCAACGACCCTCCGGTGTTCACCGCCGATCCGGTGATCGCCGCCAGCGCGATGGCCGGGCTTCCCTACATCTCGACTCTTCCCGGCGGTTCCGCGAACGATCCCGATCTCGCCCAGGGCGATACGCTGGTGTTTTCCAAGTCGGCTGGCGCCGCATGGCTTGAAGTCAATCCGAACGGCTCGCTCGGAGGCACTCCGCCCGCCGGGGTTTTCGGCGATCAGGACTTCACCATCCGCGTCACCGACGTGGCGGGTTCGTTCGCCGAAACCACGCTCCGAATCACGGTCGTACCCGCCACGCTTTACTTCGATGCGAATGGCACGGACCCGGCCTCTGGCGCTCCGCCGACGGTGACATGGGACGGCGCGCCGCTGTGGTCGTCCTCCCCGGCAGGCGACTTGATCACCGTGCCGTGGATCGATGAATCGCACGCCGTGTTTTCAGCCGGGGTTGACGCGGCATCCACCACCGTCACAGTGGATGGAACCCGCGCGATCGCCAGCCTCGCGGTCGAGGAGGGCGCGCTGGTTCTAACAGGCGGATCGATTCTGTTAGGCGGGCCTGCCACGCCATTCGCCATTACCGGTGAGACGACCATCGCCACGCCACTCGATGTCGGCGGCGTGGTGAAATCCGGCCCCGGCGCGCTGATCCTGGAAGGCAGCCAACCGTTCACCGGCCCGTTTGTCGTGCAGGCAGGCACCGTCACCCTGCGCGGTTCGCTCGCGGGTACTTCGGGTGTCACGGTCGCGGCCGCGGCCACACTCGATGGCGGAGGATCGGTCATCGGACCCTTGACTCTTGCCGGCACCCTCGCGCCCGGCGAAGGAGTGGGCAGCATCCAGCCCGCGGCCCTCTCGCTTGAGACCGATGCCGCCATCGTCTGGCAGTGCGGTGACTGGGAAGGCGGCGCCGGTATTGGATTTGATACCATTCAAACTACCACACTGAATCTCAGCGCCGCAACTTCCTTCGAAGTCCGGCTCGCTTCCTCATCGCTGGCGAACTTCACGGAAACCGCCCAATCGTTCCCGCTGATCCAGACCACCGGCGGAATCACCGGCTTCATCGCGGAGAACGTCACTATCGACGCCAGCGCCTTCCCCGAAGCGGCGGGCACATGGTCGCTGAGGGCCGATGGCAACGATCTCATGCTCGACTACGCTCCGCCGCCGCCCTTCGTGCTGTGGCAGATCGCCGAGTTCGGAGAAGACGTGGAAAACCCGTCCATCGCCGGACCCGCGGCGGACCCCGATCACGACGGCAGCGAGAACCTGTTAGAATATGCGCTGGGCATGGACCCCAACACACCCGACTCGCCGCCCGTCATCATGGACTTCGTCGATGTTTCCGGCACCGATCACCTTCGCCTCACCATTTCGCGCAATCCCTCCGCGACGGACGTCACTTTCCTCGTCCAGACCAGCGGCGATCTGGAACTCTGGTCGGCCGACGATACTGTCATCGAAACGGATACGCCTTCCCTGCTCGTCGTGCGCGATTCCCTCGCCGGGCCGAAGCGTTTCATCCGGCTGGCGGTAACGCGATGATGCCGACTTCGATGACGGACGGGGTGTCCAGTCGGATTTCCGTGGCGCGGCGACGGCCGCTCCGGGGCGGCCTCCTGTCGATCGTGCAATCGGAATCGGAAAGTCCCGCCGCGTGTTTCAGGCGGCTGATCCCTTCGGAGATGCCAAGTCAGCCGACGAACGAGTAGTCATACGGCTTGCGCATTTCGCGGGCGACGTGGGCGTTGCCTGCGGCGGCGTGTTCGCCGGTGAAGATTTCCTTTTCGGGGTCCCACTCGTGGGTCTTGCCGGTGCGCAGGGCGATCGCGCCGAGATGGCAGACCGAGGCGGACCGGTGGCCGATCTCGACGGAACAGATCGGGTCCTTGCGGTTGGCCATGCACTCGAAGAAGTTGCCCATGTGGTCGTTGCTGACGTAGAGGCGCTCCGCTCCATCGGGCAGCGGTGCGGAAAGCATCTCGCGGTTGCTGGCGGAAATGCCGTCGCGGTTCACCCAGATCCAGCCGTCGCTGCCTTCGAAGCGGATGCCGTTGCGCTGGCCGTCGGGCTTGATCACCGCGCCGAATGGCGAATCGTCCGCAGTGGTTTTGACATGGAAGATCACGCCGTTGGCGTAGTCGAAGCGCACCTCGTATTCACTGTGGGTGGTGTAGCCGCCGGGGATCGGCTCGGCGAGCGGCTTGCCCTGCACGCGGATCGGAGCCACCAGGCCCACGGCCCAGTAGCCGATGTCCATGTGGTGTGCGCCCCAGTCGGTCATGGTGCCGCCGGAGTAGTCGAACCAGTTGCGGAAGGTCGTGTGGCAGCGTTCGGGCATGTAGTCGTGGGCGGGCGCCTGGCCTTGCCAGAAATCCCAGTCGAGCCCGGCGGGTACCGGTTTGCTTTCGAAGGGACCGCCGCGCAGGCCGGCGGGCAGCCAGACGGTCACTTCCTTGAGCTTGCCGATGCGGCCGTTGCGGACCAGTTCGCAGGCGAGGCGGAAACGCACGCTGCTGCGCTGTTGGGTGCCGGTCTGGAGAATCACCTTGTTGTCGCGCACGGCTTTGACGACGTGTTTGCCCTCGTCGATGGTGAGGGTGAGGGGTTTTTCTGAATAGATGTCCTTCCTGGCCTTGGCCGCGCCGATGTTGATCAGGCTGTGCCAGTGGTCGGGAGTGCCGTTGATGATGGCGTCGATGTCGTCGCGCTCTAACAGTTTGCGGAAATCCGAGAATTTCTCCGGAGTCTTGCCGTCCTTTGCGAGGCGTCCGGCCGCGCGCTCGGCGTGGTTGCTGTCCACATCGCAGACCGCCACGATGTCGCCGAAGCGCAGCGAGTTGCGCGCGTCGCCGGTGCCCATGCCGCCGCTGCCGATGAGAGCCACCCGCGGGCGGGCGTTGGGCGAAGTCACCGGCTTGGCGGCGTCTTCGGCGAGGGCGAGCTCGCGTTCGAATACCCAGAGGGGCAGGCCGGTGGCGGCGGCGGTGGCGGAGATCCGGCGCAAGAACCGGCGGCGGGAAATCTGGAACGGCGGATGGGCATTCATGGCGGGCAGGCTGTTAGGAAATGAGGCGACTGGCTGAGGTAATCCCATACGCGCCGGGCAGGGAAGCGTTTTCAGCGCCATTCCGCCAAACGTGCGGTGGAATGCGGCAGGTGGCGTATCGGGCTCGGCTAATGTCGGCAAAGCCGTCCGAAAGGGAGTGCCGCAGGGACGCGTTTCAGCATTCCATGAAGTTCCAGTCCAAGCTGCTCGTTCTCTTGCTGCTTTCGCTCGCGGTGCTGCAAGCCGCGCCGCCGAACATCCTGTACTTCACGGCGGACGACATGAATTACGACTCCTCCGGCGTCTTCGGCGGGCCGATCAGAGACCTCACGCCGAACGTGGACCGCCTCGCCGCCGAGGGACTGCGCTTCGAGCATGCGTATTCCACGGTCGCCGTGTGCCAACCGGTGCGCCAGACGATGTTCTGCGGCCTCTACCCGCACCGCAGCGGTTCGGTGGGCTTTTTCCCGGTGAAACCGGAAGTCGTCACGCTCAACCAGCGCCTGCGCGACGCCGGCTATCTGATTTCCCGTTTCGGCAAAGGCCGCCATCTCCAGCCGTCCGGGCAGTTTTGCACCGACGTCGGCGACGACACCATCTCGCGCCAACCCAAGGCGCTCGCCGAGGCCACCCGCAAGTTTCTCCGCATGGCGCGCGAGCAGGGCAAGCCGTTCTTCCACAACGTCAACTGCTACGACCCCCACCGCCCGTTCATCGGCATGAAGGGGCCTGACGATCTTGCCGAGGGCGAGCCGCCGAGCCGCTGGGTGAAACCCGAGGAAGTCACCAAGGTTCCCGGTTTCCTTGAGGATCTGCCGGAAATCCGCCGCGAACTCGCCGGTTACTACACCAATGTCCGCCGCCTCGACGATGCTGTGGGCGCGGTGCTCGCCGTGCTGAAGGAGGAGGGTTTTGCGGACAATACCATCGTCGTTTTCTACGGCGGCGACCACGGCATGTCCTTTCCCTTCGGCAAGTCGAACAGTTATGAGAACAGTTCCCGCGGCGCGCTCATCGTCCGCTGGCCCGGCACGGTCAAACCCGGTGCAGTGGACCGCAGCCACATGGTATCGACTCTCGATTTCACCCCCACGCTGTTAGATGCCCTGAAACTGCCCGCCATCCCGGAGATCGACGGCCGCTCGTTCCTTCCCGCGCTTCGGGGCGAGACCATGACCGGCTGGGACCGCGTCTTCACCCAATACAACGCCGCCTTCGGCAACAACTGGCTGCCCATGCGCTGCATCCGCACCAGGGAACGCTCATACATCTGGAATGCGTGGAGCGACGGGAAAAAGAAATACAGCACCGAAAACATGGCCGGCCTCACCTGGAAAGCCATGCTCGCCGCCGCGGAAACCAACCCCGCCATCAAGGCCCGCACCGAACTCAATTCCTTCCGCGTCCCCGAGGAGTTCTACGATCTCACCAAGGACCGCTGCGAGCGAAACAACCTCATCGCCGATCCCGCCTATCAAGCCGAGATCGACGCGATGCGCCGCGAACTGCTCGCCCTCATGCGCCGCACCGCCGACCCTTTCGCCGAAGCCTTCGCCCAACGCGACAACAAGGCACTGGTCCCAGCGACGCTGAAGAAACTCCGCGAGCAATACGGGCGGTGAGTCCACAAGGGGCGGACAACGCTCCGCCCGGGAGAATGGGTGGCGAAGGCGCCCATCATCCGCGCGCTATGCTCAGGAGCGCATCGGCGCGTGCCCGCCGTAGCCACGCCGGGCGGGATCGCATCGCTATGCCGCTCCGGTCCCGTTACCGATCGCGGATTTCGTCGTGCCGAATTTTTGCCCGAGGACGGATTTCCTGTAGTTGAAGATCCATTCCAGTTTGCGCCGTACGAACAGGGCATGGGCGATGGTTCCGAGCGGGCCGAGGGGCAAGCCGTAGTGGATGGTGTCGGTCATCAGCACGCCGTCCGCATCCGGTTCGAAGACATGCCGGTGATGCCAGAAGGCGTAGGGGCCGAAGCGCTGTTCGTCGATGAAGGATCGTCCTTCCTCGACGCACTTGATCTCGGTGACCCACGGCACCCAGAGGAGAGGCGCGATTTTCACCTGATAGGTGATGATCTGCCCCTCATACATGCGAGGCTCGGGCGGACTGGTGATCCGGAATCCGAGATCGGGCGGCGTGATCGAGTCGAGATTGGCCGGAGATGAGAAGAAGTCCCATGCCTCCGCCATGGAAATGGGGAGGCGTTGGGTTTGGACGAGGCGGTGGATGCGCATCAGGCGGCGGCGAAGCGTTTGGAAACCTCATTCCAGTTCACCACGTTCCACCATGCCGTGATGTAATCCGGACGGCGATTCTGATAGTGGAGATAGTAGGCGTGTTCCCACACATCGATGCCCAGGAGCGGGGTGCCGAGATCGGTCTCGGGCACCAGGCCTTTCATCAGCGGGTTGTCCTGGTTGGGCGTGCTGGTGATTTTCAGTTGTCCGTCGCGGGCGATCAACCAAGCCCAGCCGGAGCCGAACCGCTTGGCCGCCGCTTCGGCGAAGGCTTTCTTGAAACCGTCCATGGATCCGAACGCGGAGTCGATGGCCTTGGCGAGTTCCGCGGAGGGTTTTCCGGTGGCGGCCGCCGGAGCCATGATGGCCCAGAAGAAGGTGTGGTTCCAATGGCCGCCGCCATGGTTGCGCAGGGGGGTGAGGATGTCGGCTTTGGAAACCGAGGGAAGATTGGCGAGAAGCGCGTCGAGCGGCTTGGCGGCGAGGTCAGGCGCGCTGGCAAGGGCGGTGTTGAGCCCGGTGACGTAAGCCTGGTGGTGCTTGCCGTGGTGGATCTCCATGGTGCGGGCGTCGATGTGCGGCTCCAGGGCATTCGCCGGATAGGGGAGGGGGGCGAGCGTGTGGGTTGCGGTCTCGGCGGCGCGTGCCTGTTGGGAAAGGGCCGCTCCACCTGCGGCGAGAGTGGCGACTTTCACGAAATGGCGGCGGCTGATTTCAGGGGAGTTTTTCATGTCCCCACTGTCCTAGGCCGGAAATCGGGAAAATCAAACGCCGATATGCGCCCCCTCGTGGGCGAGCGCCGCGGCGCCGATCATCGTGGCGTCGGCACCGAACGATCCGGGCAACACCATGAGGTGGTCTTTGAACGGAGATGAAAGCCGGTCGAACAACTCTTCCCGGAATGGTTTGAAGAAAAGTTCGCCCGCGCGAGTCAGGTTTCCGCTGACGATGACAGCCTCCGGGTTGAGCAACCAACAGGCGTTGGAGGAGGCGGCGGCGAGCATGCGGCCGATGCGGTCCCACTGGGCGAGCGCAACGGGATCCCCCTGATGGGCCGCATTGACCAGCGCGTTGACGGAGCATTCCTGAAGGGATTTCTCGATTCCGGCGTCGGCATACGCCTCGCGGGCATCCGCCGCCAGTTCCGCGCTGCCGAGATATTCCTCGAGCGCCCCCTGGTTTTCCAACCGCGCATGGCGGCCACGCCAGTCGATGGAAGTCATGCCGATTTCCCCCGCGACGTGGCGGGAGCCGTGAACGAGGGCCCCGTTGGCAACGATGGCTCCACCGATGCCGGTCCAGACGTTGATGAAAACGACGTCCCGCAATCCGCGGGCGGTGCCACATTTCCACTCGGCGAGCGCCATGCAGTTCGAACCGCTGTCGATGACGGTGGGCAGACCGGTCCGCTCGCTCAGCAAGCGGCCCAAGGGCACGGATTCCCATCCGGGAACGTTCGGCAGTCCGTGCACCCAGCCTTTGTGAAAATCCACAAATCCGGGCATGCCCACGCCAAGAGCAGCCACTCCGGGGTGGTTCGCCACGAGTTGCTCAACCATTCCGGCCATCGTCTCGATCAGCGACGGCGGCCCGTCGAACTCCTGCGTCGCGATCGGCGGCGCGTGGTCGATGACATGACTCTGGAACACCACCCCCGCCTTGATCGACGTTACCCCGCAGTCCATTCCGATCACCAGACTCGTCGCATCCTTCATGACGACTCCGCGCATACCATATGCACACAAACCATGCACGGATATTTTCGGGAGATTTTCACGATCACATGGCACCCGGGACGCTTACACCGGAGACGTCGTCCGAAGCATTCTTCAGGTCCGTGCGCGATCCCAAAGAATCCTTGGCAGTGACTGGAGAATCGCTAGACTTAGCCAGTATTCAAGCTTCCTGAACATCCGCCCCTTCCCGAGATGACTGACGATACCCCTATCAACCCTTTGACCGGGAGGCCGCAACCGCCGCGACTCAGTAGCCGGAGCCTGCCGCGGCGACTCGCGCATTTCGTGCGTGACAGCCTGATCGCCACCAAGGGCTGGTTCTTGAGGAGCGTCCTGCACATGGACATCGATCCGACCTGCAAGTTCTCGCTCAAGGCGCATTTCGATACGACGAACCCCAAGGGAATCCATATCGGCGCGGGAACCTACGTTGCCTTCAATGCGGTGATCCTGTCACATGACATGTGCCGTCTGCTCCACCTGCACACGAGAATCGGCAAGAATTGCTTCATTGGCGCCCACTCGATCATTCTCCCGGGACTGACCATTGGTGACGAGTGTATCATCGGTTCCGGCGCGGTTGTGACCAAGGATGTTCCCTCCCACTCGATCTGCGTGGGCAACCCCGCAAAGGTCGTCAAATCGGGAATCCGGACCCGGGAATTCGGCATTCTGGTGGATGCTTTTGATGCGGTCAGGGCGATGGAGGACCAAGAGGATGCGATGGGCTGATGTCATGGGGTGGCGGCTGACCTGGGTGATCGCCGGTGCCTTATTGGTTTTGGCATTCGCGGGCGTGATTGGAGCCTCACTTCTTGCGAGGCACTTCTACTTCCGCTTCAAGCTCGCGGCGGCGGAGCCGGTCGCCTACTGGGTGTATGCGGATGAAAACGCCGCACTGCTTCGGAGGGATGCGGGTCAGGGACCCGGCAGACAGCGCATTGTGCTGATCGGCGATTCCAGAGTGCGGCCAATGCGTTTGGAAGCGTTGGAATCCGAATGGGAGATACTGAACCGCGGCATCAATGGTGAGACCTCGGCCCAAATGCGCCTGCGTTTTGCGAACGATGTGATGGCTCTGCAGCCTGACGTGGTGATCATCCAGTCCGGAATCAACGATCTGGTGGCGGGGATTGGCTCGAAGGCGAAGGCACCGGCAATCACCGCGCGAACGACGGCGAATCTCAAGTGGGTGGCGGAGCAGGCCGCCGCCGCCGGCTCGAAGGTTGTCCTGCTGACCGTGATTCCTCCCGCGGACCCCGATCTGGCCCGCCGCTTGGTATGGAGTGAGGGCATCCGGGAGCAGGTCGCTGCGGTGAATGCGGATTTGCTGGCGTGGAAGCCGCCGCAGGGTGTCCGTGTTCTGGATCTGGGCGGGGTTTTCGAAGCGACAACCCGCTTGCCCGAAAAGTTTGCCCTGGATACCCTGCATTTGAACGAAACCGGCTATTCGCTGCTTGGGGAGAAGCTCGGCCGGTTGGTTTTGTCGATGGCTGACCCTTGAAGGGGAAAGCGCTTGGGTTTTCCTGATGATCCGGGTGGTTCCATCTTGTCAAGGTAGGCGGGAAGGCTACTCTCAGGCCGTGTCTATCCGGCTCAACTGTGGGTTTGGATGCCTTCCGGCACAGTCATATCTCCAGCATTGAAACCGACCGAATGATGATCAGCGTGGTTATCCCCAGCTTCAACCGCAAGGATCGGCTGCTGGTACTTCTCGAGGATCTCTTTTCCCAGGAGGGTTGCGAAATCGAGGTGATCGTGGTGGATGATGGTTCGTCCGATGGCAGCGCCGAGGCGGTCAGGAATGCCTTTCCCCGGGTGAACCTGATGGTCAATCCCGCCAATAGCGGATGCTGCGTGACGCGGAATCGCGGGATTCGGGCGGCCCGCGGCGAGATCATCGTCGGACTGGACAGCGATGTGACACTCGCGGACCGGAGTCTCATGGCAAAGGTCGCCGATGCCTTTCAGGTTTCCCCCCAAACCACCGGATTCGCGTTTCGGGTTTTTGATTCGGACGGTGTTTCGGAGGATGCCCCGCGGTGGTGGCACCCGAAACCACTGAGGGAATGGGCGACGAAGCGGTTCGAGACGAACTACTTCAGCGGGACGGCCTTCGCTTTCCGCAGGGAGGAATTGATCACGGCCGGAATGTTTCCCGAGCATATTTTCCAGTATTATGAGGAGGTGGAGGTCGCCTATCGGATCATGGATGACGGGGGAATTCTGGAGTATGCGCCCGAATTGGCGGTGATTCATCATCCGGGAGCGCGGGGAGGTTGGAGTGATCACAGGTTCTTTCACAGTCCGCGCAGCCAGGTGCTGTTGGCCTATGGCTGCTACCCTCTTGCGAGGGGGGCGTTCTTCATTGTCACTCGTCTGGGCCGATCGTTCATCAAGGCCTTGGCCGCCCGGAAGGTTGTCGTCTTCACGAAAGGTGTCGCGGCGGGCTTCTCGGAGGCTTTCTCGGGCAGGGTGAACCGGAAGCCGCTGAAGGCCGGAACCTTGTCTCGCATATCGAAGCTGTGGCATTGAGGGATTCTCCCATGCGTGTGGGGGAGATATTGCGAATCGGATCGTCCCGGTCATCAGGTTCGCCGGCTTGCGAACCGTGAGGTGTCGGGAAGTGTGCGGCTGTGGAGCCCGGAGTGA
>Ga0315904_10000705_pt1 | contig 53570 bp, 38 predicted proteins | sample LakEriMetagenome_6_FD_203529 | JGI IMG/M metagenome (GOLD analysis project Ga0315904, IMG submission 203529) | Freshwater fungal communities from buoy surface, Lake Erie, Ohio, United States - Buoy 12 MA120 | ecosystem: Environmental > Aquatic > Freshwater > Lake | place: USA: Lake Erie, Ohio...
CCGGTTCCGGAGAGTGTCGCGCCGGATTGCACGGTCAGGTTGCTGGCGGCGGCGAGGCTGCCGGTGACGGCAAGCTCTCCCGCGGCGAGATTGAAGGCACCGGTGTGGGTGCAAACGGAGGAAACCATCATGCGGCCCAATCCATTTTTGGTGATCGTGTCTCCGCCGGCCAAGGGTCCGCTGATCACGAGGTCGTGGGCAGCCGCGCCATTCGCGACATTGATCGACCAGGTTCCCACCGCGTTGAAAATGGCACTGATGGCGGTGGGCTGGGCGGCGGCGTTCACCGTAAGGACGCTGTTGTCTCCGGTGCGGGACCGGAAGTCGCCGCCGCCGCCGACCGTGTAGCCGATGGTGCCTGCGGTGGTCGTGACATCATCGACGTAGGTTTCAGCCGAAATCAGGAACGCCCCGCCGTTGAGCGTGATGTCGCGGTTGGGATTCTCGCTGCTGCCGAAGCTGTGGGCGTTCGCATTGATGGCGGTGGCGCCCGAATTCACCGTGAGCATCCCCGATCCACCGACGTTGCCTCCGTACCAACCGCCGCCGCTGAGGCGCAGCGTGCCTTCGTTGACCACGATTCCGCCGGTCAGGGAGCCGGCGGCCGACAGTTCGAGCATTCCGCCACCGGTTTTGGTGAGGGTGGATGATCCTCCGAGCGCGCCACTGACAAGGAGCGTGCGGCCTTGGCCAACTGACCATTCCTGTGCCGCTGACAAGGTGAGTGCGGAGGAGACGGTCATGTTGGCCGTTGCCGGGAGCATTTCGATGCCGGACGAGAGCGTCAGGGTGTTGGCGGCAATGGAAACCGCTCCCGCGGGATCCAGCACGACCACCCGGGCGACGCTGCGGTTGCCATTGAGTGAGGTGGCGAGGTTGGCGAGAGAGTCGCTATTGAAGAGGATGGCGTCGTTGGAGTCCGGAACCGCGGCGGCATTCCAGTTGGGCGCGTTTGACCAAAGGGTGTCTGTTGAGCCGTTCCAGACTTTCAGGTCGCCGCCGGATTCTGGGACCAAGGAAAGAGTGACGGTAGCGGGCTCCGAGTCGAGCGATCCGTCGTTGGCTGCGAAAGTGAAACTATCCACACCCGAGGCTCCGGGCAGCGGAGTGTAAACCAGGTTGGGAGCGGTGCCGCTGAGCGTGCCTTTTGCCGGATTGGCGGTGACGATGTAGGACAGCGGGGATTGCTCGAAGTCCTGCGCGGCCAGTTCGATGTTGGTGAAGGCACCGCCGAAGACGACGATCGTCTGACTTTCCGCAATCGGGGCGTAGTTGGCTGGTGGGTGGGCCGTGTCATCGAGCGTGCCGCCTTCCTGGTATTCGAGGATCGCCCCGGGAAGCGGAGCGGAGTTGACGGCCGGCGTGGCCCAAACTCCAGGCGACTGCCAGTTCCAGGTGATGGCCGCATTATCGCCGCCGCCGCCTTCCTTGTGGATCAGTTCGATGTAATAGCGCTGGCCCGCGACCAAGGCGAGTTGCGGGGAGATGCTTTCGTCGGTGGTGCCGGTGGGCCAGTTGCGCGAGGCACGCCAACCGGTCTCACGGGCGCGGAGCACGCGGTTGACGCGCTTGTCGTCGGTGGAGATCCAAAGTTCGGCGCCGTCGTCGCAGGCGATGTAGAACCGGTAATTGCCGGTTTGTGGCGGAGTGATCCAGCCGCTCCAGCGCTGGCCGTAGTTGTCGGCATAACTCGAAGGTGCCTCGGCGGTGGTGATGACGCCGCTTGCGTCCGGGAACGACGGGTAGTTCGCCGAAGACGTGAGGTTGCTCACGGCACTGCCGCTGACGCCGGTGAACACGTCGCGCCACAGGCCGCCCCAGCGGAAGGTTCCCACGCCGTTGACGGTGAGGGTGGCCGCCGCGCTGGTCACTGTGCCGGCGGCGTTGGTAATGACGCAGTCATACTGTCCGGCGGAACCGGCCGAAAGACTGCCAATGGTGTAGGAGGGGGTGGTGGATGGCGCACCAACGGCGACGCCATTCCTGCGCCACTGATAGACGAGCGGAGCAGTGCCTTGGGCGGTGACGGTGAAAGTCGCCGAACTGCCCTGGTCCGCGGTGAGGTCGGTCGGATCGGAAACCACATACGGGGCCACATCGGATGGCGGGGTGGTGGCGCTTACGACGAGGTCGTAAGGTTCGTTGAGCACGTAGGCACCGCGGGTTACTTGGAGGTTCACCCGGTAGGTGCCTGCCTGGCTGACGGTCACGGTGGTGTCAGCGAGCGCCGGGGATCCGAAGGCGACGGTGGAAGGGCCGCTCACGTGGGTCCATGCGGCGGTGTAGTTGCCGGGAGCGAGGATGGTTCCGTCCACGTCGGTGATGTCGAGATCGAGCGCGTGGCTGAGTCCGCCTGTTAGAACGACGCGGCGCGCCTCGATGGCGGGCCACGAGTTGACCGGGGATCGCATCCAGGCGTGGATCCGGGTCGGGTCGGGCGCGGGGAAGCCGGGCAGGTTGCCGGTGCGGATGGCGGCCGGGATGGCGGAGTTGATCAGGGCGACGTTGTTGGTATCGAGATAGCCGTCGCCGCCGTTGTTCTGACGTCCGGGGAAGTAGGCGATGGACCCATCGGGCTTGCGGGCCAGGGCGGCATAAAGCCGGGTGTTTTCCTGGAAGAACCGCTCGCGGCGGTAGTCGAGGAACGGCATCGCCAATTGGGACAGCGCCACCCCGCCGAGCGTGTAGGCGTGCGCATGTTGCTGGCGGAACCAGAAGCGGGTGAAGTAATCGGCCTGACGGGCGCTCTTATCGGTGTCGTCGGCATTTGCCGCCATGTTGTAGAGTTTCCATCCGGCGTAGCATCCGGGTGTGCGGCCGGCGCTGTCCCAGCCGCTTTGGGTGCCGACGTAGCCGACGTTTCCGTTGTCATTGCCACCGACCGAGGTGGCGGCCTTCACGTAGTCCCAGCAGGTGCGGAACTTCTGCTCGATGGTCGGCTGGACGAGGCCGGGGTTGTAAGTGAAGGCGTTGATGGAAAGCCCGAGATTGGTGTTCATGTTCGCGCCGGCGTTTTTCAGCAGGGCGAGCGCGGGCAGGGCGTGGGCGTTGATGATGTTCAGCGCGCCGGTGCCGTTGTAGTGGGAGTAATCGCCATGGACTCCGCCGTGACCCATGCGGCCGATGCCACCGCCGAAGACGTGGGGCGCACCCGGGTCATCGTATTGCTGCCAGTGCTGGATGCGGTGGGCGATGGCTTCCGCTGCCCGCTGGACCACCGCGTTGGCGGTGGTGTCACCGGTTTTCGACCGGTAGAGCGCGAGAAACATGGCGCTTGAACAGACGTCCCAGTTTTCCAGACCGGGACTGACGTATGCCGGATTGGCGACGACATCGGTGCCATTCCAGAAGAAGGCCTCAGCGGGTTCAAGGACCCGGCCGTTGATGTAGTTCTCGCAGCGGGTGCGGAGCTTGTTGATCGAATTGCGGAAGGGATTGGAGCCGGAGGTCTGGTTCCAGTCCGGATGGGCGAGCAGGATCATGCCGAACCACCCGCTGTTGTAGCCGAAGTCCCCGCTTGAGCTGGCCTGGACCTTGGAGTGGATCTGGTCACAACTCCATTCGAACATGGACGCCGTCTTGCCGTTGTTGGCTGGCCATGCCGGGCCCAGGCTACCGGCTGGAGCAAGGTTGAGGTTGAGCGTGACTCCTCCGACGCCGCTGCGGATCACCTGAAGGCTCATGGCGCCACCGCTTCCCTCGGCGCGGTCCACTGCCATGGCAAGGTCCTGAATGGCCCCCACGAATCCGGCTCCGGAATCAGTCGAGGTGTTGGAAAAAAGCACTCCGTTGGCTCCGCGGATGAGATCTCCCGTCTGGAGCCCCGCCAAGGCACCGGGTCCGCCAGCGGTCACCGAAGTGACGGACAACAAGCCGGTGCCGGGAACGATGTCGCCGACTCCGCCGATACCACCCAGCGGGATGTCGAGGGCTGTGGCCCGGGAGGCAGCGAAAGCGATGAGAAAAACCGGAATTCTCCGGTGAAATCGGTGAATCAAATTCATGCAAACAAAAAGATTACTCGGCCTAGATGGTCGCTTTTCAAGGATCCGGCAAGTCGAAACACGGGCTGGTCGTTCGTGTGACCGCCTGAAAACTCGTCGCTTGTGCGACAGGGTCGGGACCATCAGGCTTCCGGCGCGATGTTTCGTTGGAATGCCGGGATGCGAAGAGCGATGGTGGCCGTCGTGGTGGTCGGCACTTTGGCGGTTGGTGCCTGGTTGGTTCTGCGGCGTGGCCCGGATGCGGTGCGGGCACCGGCAGCCGAGGATGTTTCCGGGGCGCCGGAGGTATCGCAAGCTCCGGAGGTATCGCCAGCGCCGGAGGCATCCACGGGTTCCGCTCCGGTGCAACCGGAACCCATGGTCGCGGATCTCGGTGGGGGCCGGTTTTCGGTGGGCGCGGTGGTTTTCGACCGGAAGAAGCGGGAGATCACCATACCGGCGGCGGTCAACATGGTCGAAGGTCCGGTGGAATACGTGTTGGTGGGACGCAATGGCAAGGTGCATGAGGCGGTATTCACGACCGAAGCGGAGGCCCGGGACATCCATGTGGCGGCACTGTTGCTCGGGATGAAACCTGAGCCCGACCTGGGTCCGATGAACGCGGCCGCCCCATTGCGCCGGCAGGGCATGGTCGTGATCCGGGTGGAATGGGACCGCAACGGCCCCCCGGAAAGCCTGTTTCTCAATGAAACGGTTAACGTGAGCGATCCCTCCTCGGGTGCCACTGTGTCCGCTTTGCCCGCCGGAGCCTGGCTTTACAACGGATCCCGGTTTGAGGCGGACGGCGCGTTTGCCGCCAGTCGGAGCGCGTCGATCATATCGATCATCCGCGATCAGGACGCACTCGTGAACTATCCCGGAGTTTCACGAGACAACGACGAGATTCACACGCCCAACGCCGCGAGGCTGCCGAAAAAGGATCACCCGGTGCGGATCATCCTCAAGTTGAACTGAGTGCCCTCCTCAATGTCTGAAGTGGCGGTGTCCGGTGAAAATCATGGCCATTCCGGCGGCGTCGGCGGCGGCGATGACCTCCTCGTCGCGGATGGAGCCGCCGGGTTGGATGCAGGCGGTGGCACCGGCGTCGATGGCGGATTGCAGCCCGTCGGCGAAGGGGAACATGGCGTCGGAGGCGATGACGCTGCCTTTCAGGTCGAGTCCGGCTTCCTTGGCTTTCCACACCGCGATGCGTGAGGAATCCACCCGGCTCATCTGGCCCGCGCCGATGCCGAGCGTGCGGTCGGTGGTGGTATAGACGATGGCGTTGGACTTGACGTGTTTGACGATGCGCCAAGCGAAACGCATCGCCCGCATCTCCTCGCCGGTGGGCGGGCGTTTGGTGACGACCTTGCTCTCGAGGTTGTCGAGTCCGAGCGCGGTGTGGTCGCGGTCCATCACCATGATGCCGCCGGGGCAGGAACGGATGACGGGCGACTTCTTCTCCACGAGATAGCCGTCGTTCATTTTCATCAGGCGAAGGTTTTTCTTCTTCTGAAGCAACGCGCGGGCATCGGACTCGAACTCGGGGGCGATGATGACATCGGTGAAGATCTCCGAAATCACGCGGGCGAGTTCAAGGGTGAGCGGGCGGTTGCACACGATCACGCCGCCGAAGGGTGCCTGGCGGTCGGTTTCAAACGCCTTCTGCCAGGCGACGCGGAGATCCTCGTCGTCCTGGCCGACGCCGCAGGGGTTGGTGTGCTTGAGGATGGCGACGGTGGGGCGGACGAAGTCGAGGATCAGGTCGGCGGCGGCCTCGATGTCGAGGATGTTGGTATAACTCAGCTCCTTGCCCTGGACCTGCGTGAAGAACTCGTTGAAGCGGCCGTAGAGCGAGCACTTCTGGTGGGGGTTGTCGCCGTAGCGGAGTTCCTGTTCGAGTGGAAGCGATAGCGAGAAACTGCAACCGGTGCCGGTACGGCACTGGCCGAGGTAGTTGGTGATGGCCGCATCGTATTGCGAGGTGCGGAGGAAAACCTTCACCGCGAGTTGCTCGCGCAGGCCTTTGGTGGTGTTTCCCTTGTTTTCCTTCATCTCCTCGATCACGCGCGGGTAGTCGGCGGGATCGACGACCACGGTGACATGCGAGTGGTTCTTCGCCGCGCTGCGCAGCATCGAGGGGCCGCCGATATCGATGTTTTCGATGGCATCCTCGAGCGTCACGTCGGGTTTGGCGACGGTTTCCTCGAAGGGGTAGAGGTTCACGACGACGAGGTCGATGGGCGGGATGTCGTGTTTCTTCGCCTGCTTGAGGTGTTCCTTGTCGTCGCGGCGGTGGAGCAGGCCGCCGTGGACCTTCGGGTGGAGGGTTTTCACCCGGCCGTCGAAAAGTTCGGGCGCGCCGGTGAATTCGGACACGTCGATGACCGGCAGTCCGGCGTCGCGCAGGGCCTTGGCGCTGCCGCCGGTGGAGAGGAGCTCGACTCCCAGATCGTGGAGTTCCTTGGCGAAGGCGGCGAGGCCGGTTTTGTCGGAAACGGACAGCAGGGCGCGGGTGATGGACATGGCGGTGACGGGATTTCGCCGGAGGCGCACTGGCCGCACGGCGGGGACGCCGTAAACAAGCGCGACGGACGGGGCAAGCGTAATAGGGGAGCGGAGTGGGGGAGCCGGGGGACGCTTGGAAGTCCCGGGCGGAAACGCTGCCGGAATGGAAGATGCTTCGGGCCCTCCGCGTTTCAATGGCGACAATGCGGTCCTTGCGCATGCCCGCGTCAGGCGTTAGCCCTTGGCCATGGATCTCGCCGAATTCCGCAAAGAATACTCCGACCGCGGCCTGCACCGGGAGGAGCTGAATCCGGATCCGGTGGCGCAGTTTTCCGAGTGGTTCATCCAGGCCACCGAACTCGCGGTGCACGAGCCCAACGCCATGACACTCGCCACCGTGGATGAATCCGGCATGCCTTATCAGCGGACGGTGCTTCTCAAATACTTCGACAAGGACGGCTTCGTGTTCTTCACCAACTACGGCAGCCGCAAGGCCGCGCAGATCGCCGCCAATCCGCGGGTCTCGCTGCTTTTCCCGTGGATCACGCTGGAGCGGCAGGTCATCATCCAAGGTCGGGCCGAGAAAATCAGCACCGCCGAGTCGCTGCGCTATTTCGCCTCCCGTCCGCGCGAGTCGCAGATTGGCGCCTGGGTTTCCAACCAAAGCGAAATCATCACCTCACGGAAATTCCTGATGCAGAAACTCAACGAGATCCGCGAGAAGTTCCACCATGGCGAAATCCCGCTCCCGTCCTTCTGGGGCGGCTACCGGGTGGCTCCGGAGATGATCGAATTCTGGCAGGGCGGCCCGGCGCGGCTGCACGACCGGTTTCTCTATCAGAAACACGGCGCGGACTGGCAAATCTCGCGTCTCTCCCCCTGATCGCGCCGGGCGCCGATTGGAAACCGACTCCAAGTTTCCTCTTCCAACACGCCATCAATCCCGGTATCTCCCGATTCCTATCCCCGAAAAACCATGGACATCCTCGGCTTCATCAAAGGCGAACTTCTCGAAATCATCGAGTTCAAGGACGACTCACGCGACACCCTCTCGTGGCGCTTCCCCGATGACGACCACGCCATCAAGAACGGCGCGCAGCTCATCGTGCGAGAAAGCCAGGCGGCGCAGTTTGTCTATCTCGGCCAATACGGCGACTGCTTCGGCCCCGGCAAGCGCTCCCTGACCACCGAAAACATTCCGGTCCTCACCAAGCTCAAGGGCTGGAAATACGGCTTCCAGTCGCCGTTCAAGGCGGATGTCTATTATGTCACCACCCGCCTCTTCACCGGCAACAAGTGGGGCACCGCCAATCCGGTGATGATGCGCGACGCGGACTTCGGCGTGGTGCGCCTGCGCGCCTTCGGCACCTTTGATTTCAAGATCACCGATCCCGCCGTGTTCCTCCGCGAGGTGGCAGGCACCGACCATCATTTCCGTCTCGATGAATTCGCCGACACCATGCGTTCGCGCATCGTCAGCGTGTTCAGCGAGGCGCTCGCTTCCTGCGGCGTGCCGGCGCTCGACGTCGCTTCCCGCTACTCGGAACTCGGCGACGCGCTGCTGCCGCTCATCAACCCCCAGACCACTTCCAAGTACGGCATCGAGATCACCACCTTCCTCGTGGAAAACGTCTCGGTCCCGCCCGAAGTCGAGGCCGCCATCGACAAGCGCTCCAGCATGTCGGCCATCGGCAATCTGAACGACTACGTGAAATTCCAGATGGCCGAGTCCATGACCAAAGCCGGCGACGGCGGCGGGTCGGCGGCCGCCGTTCCCGCGCAGATGGCGATGGGCTTCGGCCTCGCCCAGGAGATGATGAAAAACATGCAGTCGCCGCCGCCGCTGCCCGGCGCGGCTCCCGCTGCCGCCGGCATCCCGGAACTCATGAGTCCCGCCCAGGCGGCCGAGGCGCTCGGCGTCACCGAGGCGGATGTCATTTCCTCCCTCGAGTCGGGTGATCTGAAAGGCAAGAAAATCGGTTCCGCCTGGCGCATCACCAAGGCCGCGCTCGACGCTTTCCTCGCGGAATGATGGAGATGAGATAGGAGAGCGGAACCCGTTTCCCCGGTCTCCAAGATCCAATTCCCAATCTCCCTTCCAATGCCCGAAGTCAGCGCGTTGCGGAAGCATCCCTGCCCCGAGTGCGGCGGGGATGCCGAGTGGAATCCTTCCAAACAGGCGCTCGCCTGCCCGTATTGCGGCACCATCCTGCCATGGAGCGAGGGCGAGGATCCGATGGGCGCGGCCATCGTCGAGCATGACCTTGAGGAAGCGCTCAACGCCATACCCGACGAAGCGCGCGGTCTCGGTGCGGAGAAAAAATCCGTGCGCTGCGAAAGCTGCCGCGCCATCAGCATCTTCGATTCCGACCGCGCCGCCCAGCGCTGCGACTTCTGCGGTTCTCCCGCCATCGTGCCTGCCGATGACCTCCCGAATGCCATCACTCCGGAAAGCCTGTTGCCGGCGGTGGTTCCACAGCCACAGGTGCGCGACCAACTCCGCAAATGGTATGGCAGCCGCTGGTGGGCGCCTAACAAACTGAAACGCGCCGCTCTCACCGATACGCTTCACGGCGTTTATCTTCCCTATTGGACCTTCGACGCGCACGTGGACGCCGAGTGGACCGCCGAGTCGGGATATTATTACTACGAGACCGAACACTACACCGACTCCAACGGCAAGCGCCAGAGCCGCCAGGTCCGCCGCACCCGCTGGGAAAACAGCGCCGGCAGCCTTTCCCACTTCTTCGACGACGACGCCGTGCCAGGCACCGTCGGCGTCCATACCGCCTTGCTGCGCCAGGTCGAACCGTTCCCCACACTCACCGACCTGAAACCGTACGATCCCGCCTACGTGCGCGGCTGGACGGTCGAGCGCTATCAGGTGGACCTTCGCCAGGCAGCCCAGGCCAGTCATTTGCAAATGGAAGCGGTGGTTCACCAGCTTTGCGAGCGCGACGTCCCCGGCGACACCCACCGCAACCTCCAGGTGGAATCCTTCTATCAGGGCCGCACCTTCAAACACATCCTCGTCCCCGTCTGGCTGGCCACCTACACCTACGGCGCGAAGTCGTTCCAAGTGGTTGTCAACGGCTACACCGGAAAAATGGCCGGCGAACACCCGCTGAGCTGGGTGAAAATCACTCTCGCCATCCTCGCGGCGATCCTCGTGATCGCGATCATCGCCATGCTGACGAGAAGTTAGATCCTCACCCGCTCTCCGGCAGAAAGGTGGGGAACACCACGCCGCGCGGCGGCGGACATGGCGCGGTGGATTGGGCGACATGCAGCTCGATGTTTCGCGCGCCCCACGAGTAGGCGGTTCTAACAAGACCTGCGGCGGCGCAGGGGACCAGAAACACGATGTTCCTCCCGCGGAGTCCGTCGAGCGCGCTCCACAATAGCGCGGTGGCCACCGTTTCATCCGCCGCCGCACCGGGGCCGATCATTTGGAAATCCGGGTGGACGCTTGCCACGAGGAATCCGCCAAGCGAGCCATCATGGTCCTCGGCGACGAACACCCGCCACGCGCCAACCTCGTTGCGCAGGAAGAAATCATGATCCTTCAGCCGCCGGATTCCGCACAACGAGTGCTCGAAGTCCGCGATGCGTTCCGCCTCGTCCGTTCGCGCGGTTCTCACCGCCTCCACGCCGGGAGGGGCGGGCTGCGGCATGCCAGCGTCAGGCACCCGGAGGATCAGGTCCTGATAGATCGCGCCGGGCACGAATCCCAGCCGCGTGTAGAGCGAAAACGAATCCAGATTCAGCAGGCTGGAGACCAGCCGCGCCGGCTTGCCGAGCGCAGCCGCCTTGGCAAGCACCTCTTCCATCATCGCCCTCGCCACCCCGCGTCCCGCCGCTTCCGGAGAACTGGCCACGATGCCCACACCGATGTGGGTTTCCCGCTCGTGGGAAAAACACACGCCGAGAAGTTCACCGGTCTCCGGCTCCCGCGCGACCACGCATTCCCCGGGATCCAGCGCCTCATACACCTGCGGAAACAACCGGAACGCCTCGTGGCTGTCGCCGAACCGCGAGCCCTGCCGCAGCCGGCTTTCATACCACTCCACCAGCGACCGGTGAAGCAGCCGCGCGACCGCCTCTTGCTCATCGCTCCTCATCCGGCCCAGTTCCATGCCCCAAGCAAGGCCGCCCGGCTGCCACCGTCAAACAACAAAATGGGGTCAGGCAGCAAATTCTGACAACACTCGCCGCCCTTGAAATCCCCGCCGGGTTCGCCATCATCCGGCGCATGCTTCTCATCACCAACGCCCGAATCGCCTCCGAAACCTCCGCGACACTTGGCGAGGGCGACGTGCTGATCGCCGATGGCAGGATCGCGGCGGTCGGCAAGGGACTCTCGGCTCCCGACGGCACGCGCGTGCTTGATGCCCGCGGCCGGATCGTGATGCCGGGCATGTTCGACGCCCACGTGCATTTCCGCGAGCCGGGCTTCGAGGCCAAGGAAACCATCGCTACCGGCGCCGAGGCCGCGATCAATGGCGGCATCACCGGCGTGGTGATGATGCCCAATACCAGCCCCGCGCTCGACAACGGCACGGTGGTCGGCCAGGTGCTCGACATCGCGAAACGCACGGCCCGCATCCCGGTTTACACCTCCGGCTGCGTGACCAAGGGCCGCCATGGAAAAGAGTTGGCGGGCATCGACGGCATGCGCGCGCGCGGGGTGATCATGCTTACCGACGATGGCGACACGACCGGCGATCCGGCGGTGTTGTTCCGCGCGATGCAGTATGCCTCGGAGTTCGGCATGTTTTTCGCCAGTCACTGCGAAGTGCCGGAACTCGCCGGTCCGCGCGCGCTCAACGAGGGCGCGATGAGCTACCGCCTCGGCATCAAGGGTTCGCCTGCCTGTGCCGAGGAAATCATCATCGACCGCGACATCCGCCTCGCCCACGCCACCGGCGCGCACATCCACATCCAGCACGTCTCCAGCAAGCTCGGCATGGAAACCATCCGCTGGTGGAAACAGCGCGGCGATGTGAAGGTCACCGCCGAAGTCGCCCCACACCACCTGCTGTTCACCGATGAGGACATCGGCGACTACGACACCCATTACAAGATGAACCCGCCGCTGCGCACCAAGGCGGACAACGAGGCGCTGTTAGAGGGACTGCTCGACGGCACCTTCGATCTCATCGCCACCGACCACGCGCCGCACACGCCCTTCGAGAAATCCCAGGACTTCGTCAGCGCGCCCAACGGCATCACCGGGCTGGATACGGCACTGGTTTCCCTCCACCACTTCTTCGTCGCGACCGGCAAATTCGGCTGGGACCTGGTGGTGAAACGCTTCAGCGCCGAACCGCGCCGCTTCATGAAACTGCCCGCCGTGTCCATCGAGGCAGGCCAAGCGGCCGACCTGATCCTCTTCGATCCCGACCGCGAAACGACCTTCACCAAGGAGTTCATGAAGTCGAAGTCCCAGAACACCCCCTTCCTCGACAAAACCCTGCGCGGCAGCGTGGACCTGGTGGTGCTGGGCAACGAGATTCTGCTAGAACGGTGAAAGGAGCACTCCATGCTCGACCAACCGCCGCCGGACGCCCCGCCGCCACCACCATCGCCGGCGGCGATCCTCTCCCGGCGGAAGTGGCGGGCTTTGTGGATTACTGGCACGTTCTCCATGCTCGCTTTGATCGGAATGTGGCTGTTTACAGAAATCCGCGAGCAAAGGATGTTGGCGGATCAGAGCGAAGCGGTCGGCAACTTGGGCCGTATTCGATTTGCGCTGGATCAGTTCGACTACGACTACGGCCGCTTCCCCGATGACGGCACCGCGCCTAAAGTACTGAAGAACACCGGATCCAAATTGACCTTGGGAAACCGAAGTTCCAACGACTACTTCAGGCAATTGATCGCTGCGGAGATATTAGAGGGCGAGGGTGGGTTCTATGCTAAAATCCCAGGCTGCCGCCATCCAGACAGGGTCTTAAGCGCAACCCATGCCTTGGAGAAAGGCGAAGTCGGTTTTTCCTACATTGTCGGACTTTCCTCGGCTTCCCATCCCAATCGTCCGCTGGTGGTCACGCCGCTGATTCCCGGTACGGATCGATTCGATCCCAAGCCCTTCGATGGTTATGCCCTCATATTAACCGTCGCAGGCACGGGTTCGACTCGAGGGACACTTTATCCGATCAATTCAAGGGGCGAGGTCATCGACGCCTCCGGAAAACACATCCTCGATCCCGCGAACCCGATCTGGGGCGGCGTGAAGCCGGTGATCAAGTGGCCGGAACTTTGAGGGGTTCGGAAAGATTGTTCGATCTGGCAGGGACCGACCTCCGGGCGGTCCGGCGAATGCTCAGTGCATGCGCGTGCCGGTGCCGGGCCTCAAAGGCATTCTCATCGTCCGCTCATGCGCTTTCCATTCTCGCGGACCGCCCGGAGGTCGGTCCCTGCCGGGTATCAAATCAACTCCGCCGCGATCGGATCCACCAGCGCGCGGCCTCGGCCGGTGAGGATGAGATGATGGTTTGATATTACCGCCAGCCCTTCGGCCGCGAGGGCGTCGGCACGGAGTTTTCCGGGATGATCCAACAGTTCGAGCGGAATACCCCGTTTGGTGCGCAGGCCGAGCGCGATGCGTTCGATTCGCAGCGCTTCCGCGTCGAGAGCCTCGCACTCGTCGATGGCATGGCCAAGTTTTGACACACGTTCCACGTAAGCGGCGGTGTCGGCCACGTTGCGCGAGCGCGTGTGATCCATCGTGCTCACGGCGGAGGGGCCGAGCCCGAGATAATCCTCGCCGCTCCAGTAGCCCTCGTTGTGGGTCGAGCGCATCCCGGGTTTGGCGTAGTTGGAGGTCTCGTAGTGATCGAATCCGGAGTTTGTTAGAAAATCCGCCGCCAGATGGAAGAATCGCGCGTCCACATCCTCGTCCGGCGCGACTTCGCCGCGTTTCAACGACTCGAAGAAAGCCGTGTCCTCCTCGTAGGTCAGGTTGTAGGCGGAGATGTGATCGGGTTCGAGCGAAACGGCGCTTTCGAGGGTTTCTCGCCAAGCGTCTTCCGATTGGCCCGGGATGGAGAACATCAGGTCGATGTTCACTTGCGGCATGCCTGCGCGGCGGAGGACTCGCACCGATTCCGCCGCCTGTTCCGCCGTGTGCTCGCGGCCGAGGGTCTCCAACACCTGCGGCGAGAACGACTGGATGCCCAGCGACACGCGGGTGACACCGAGTTCGCGGAAGAGCATGGCCTTGCGCTCATCGAAGGTCGCCGGATTCGCCTCCATCGTCACTTCGTCGAGTGCTGCGAAATCCACCACGCGTTTCAGTCCATCGAACAGGCGCGTGAGATGCGCCGGAGAAAGCATGCTGGGCGTGCCGCCGCCGAGATACACTGTGCGCAACGGAGCGGTGATCCGTTTCTCCGCCTCCATCACCACCGCATCCACAAACGCGCCGATGCCGGTGCTGCCCGGCGTGTGCTTGTAAAACGAGCAATACGGGCAAATCCGGTGGCAGAAGGGAATGTGCAGGTAGAGGAGCAGGGCGGGGGAGTGTCGGCAAACGATAACTTTTTGACAACCCTTGGTTTCTGCCCGCGTTCGTATCTGTTCAGATGTGGAATTCTCATCGCTTTCCAAGGCCGAGGTTGCAGACATGGATTTAAGATGATATGGCTTCGCACACGTGAGCAAATTCTTCCGATTATGGACTTGGTCCGTGCTGATCCTGGTTGTTTCGCCGCTTGCAGGGAGGTCCGCAACGGTGGAGGCCGCGTTTGACTCCGCCTCGGACATCCCCGTGACAGCCACACAATTTCAGGCGGCAGGCAACGAGCTTGCGATTACACTGGGGTTCGATCCCCTGCCCGGTGATCAATTGACGGTCGTCGAGGTCACCGGTCTGGAGCCAGTGGACGGGGAGTTTTCCAATCTTGCCCACGGTCAGACAGTCATCCTCAGCCATGAGGGGAATCCGTATCCATATGTGGCGAATTACTATGGCGGAAACGGAAACGACCTCGTGCTTCACTGGGCGAATACCGAGGTATATGCGTGGGGTTCCAATGCTTATGGCCAACTGGGGATACCCTACATCCAGGATCATCCGGGCACACCGTTTTCATCAGTCCCGGTTTCATCGATGAATGCCGCATCAGCCTTTCGGAACCGGTTCCCGGTCGCGATCGCGCATAGCCAGGTCCATGCGCTCGCACTTTGCTCAGATGGCACGGTTATCGGCTGGGGCTCGGACCAAGTAGGCAGACTCGGTAATGGAACGGATTCAGACATTCCGGGATTTACCGAACTGGTGAGCACCGGCGTGCTCTCGGGTAAAAGGATCAAGTCGATCGCAGCTGGCTACTCATTTGGCCTGGCACTTTGCACCGATGGAACAATCGTGTCATGGGGAAGCAACCAGTACGGCCAATTGGGAACAGGATCGGAAAGCACATACAGCACCGTGCCGGTGCTAGTCGATCAAACAGGCGTTCTTGCCGGGCGGCAGGTCGTTTCTATCGCCGCAGGCGGCAGTCTGGCCCTGGCCGTGTGCGCGGATGGCGGCGTGGTGTCATGGGGAAGCGGTGCACTCGGCCGTGACGGCCCCGATTCGCAGAGCAGCCCGGCAGAAGTGGATCGCTCGGGCGTACTCGCATCCCGCTCGGTCGTGTCTGTTAGCACAGACACGAACTTCGGCAAGTTTGTCCTGGCGATATGTTCGGATGGCGCGGTCGTCACCTGGGGCAATAACGACTCCGGTCAACTCGGCGTGGGCGATCAGATCGATCGGCCCATACCCGTGCTCGTTGGCAGCAATGGCGCGCTGTCTGGCAAGTCGGTGGTGGCCGGCACGGCTGGTAGAAACCATTCGGTCGTCGTTTGTTCGGACAACTCCCTTGTCTCGTGGGGCGCTAACTCGCAAGGTGCGCTCGGCAATGGCACCACAGACGACAGCAGCTTGCCAGTCGCGGTTGATCAGACCGGCATCCTTGCCGGAAGACGTGTCACTTCTCTCAGCGCCTCCGGAATGGGCACTGTAGCCACCTGCTCGGACGGATTCCTGATAGGCTGGGGACAAATCCATACGCCAGCATCCGACCAAACCCGGCCATTCGCCGTCGGTGACCGTGGTGTGCTGGCCGGACGTGCGGTCGTCCAGGCGGTCATCAGTTCGTTTTCCGTAATCGCCTTGTGCTCGGATGGATTGATCGCCGGATGGGGGGTCAATGGGTCCCGGATCCTCGGCGAGTTACAAGATTATGTAGTCAATACTCCGGCGGCGATCCGAGCCGATGAAGACGATACTCATCCATTCGAGAAACCGGTGCTGGCAGTCGTATGCGGAGGAGATCACAGCCACGCGCTGACGTCCGACGGCAAAGTCTGGTCCTGGGGGAGCAATGCACATGGCGCACTGGGCGCGGGCTTGCCGCTACAGAATGAGGCGTCACATCCCACCCCGGTCGAGGTTCCGATTCCCGGAGCCGCAGAGGGTCGCCGGGTATCATCCATCGTCGTGGGGTACAAGCATGGCGTCGCCCTTTGCACAGATGGCTCGTTGTTCGCCTGGGGAAACGCATCGAACGGATTGCTCGGCGCGGTAGGAATATCGAATCCTTCCACCACGCCTGTTCCTGTGGATCAATCCGGCGCATTGGCGGGCAAGCGGGTGATCAGGATCCGGGCGCATGAAAGTTACAGTGTGGCACTGTGTTCCGACGGCTCCCTGGTCACCTAGGGATTGAACTTCGGAAACGAAAAAGGCAATGCCGGCCCCTACATGGCGGTCACACCCGTTTTGGTGCAGAAAAACGGCGCGCTTGCCGGGAGGACTGTAGTGGATCTTGTGGCTGGCCCAAGACATCTGATCGCACTGTGTTCGGATGAATCCCTCGTCGCCTGGGGATGGAACACCCATGGATCGCTTGGTGACGGCAGCACCACGCTCCGGACCAGCCCGGTGGCGGTGGACATGTCCGGTGTCCTGGCGGGAAAAACGATCGTGGATCTCGCCATCCGCGAATACGAGAGCTTTGCCCTGTGTTCGGATGGCACACTTGCTGCCTGGGGTTCCCTCAGCGCGACGATTCCGCTGCTACCCAATGGCTCCAGCGGTAACATCATACGGTCCTTGCCCGCCGTGGTTGATCTGGGGTCACTCTTGGAATCCGGGGAAACCCCGGTGTCGATCGAAAGCACAGACCACAATCTCCTGATTACCACGTCCCTCGGACGTGTGATCGCCCACGGCTCGAACAGTTTCGGACAACTCGGCAGGGGCTCCAGCGGAGGCAGTGCCGGGCTGGGGCTAGTGGACATGAGCGGGGCGCTCTCGCGGTCAATCGTGGGGCAAGCCGTGCCTGGCGAAGTCCATGTTACCGCACTGGCATATCGCCGCCAATTGATCACTGAGATCATGACAGACGCCGGAGCCATCCCATTGGCGCGTGAGATGAAATGGGATGTGACGCACCCGGTCGCATCGATTGCCTTGGCGGTCACGGCGGTGGAACCCGGCGCGGAGATATCCATCGGCGGCCAACTCCAGGTTTCCGGCACCCCGGGCACTCCGATTCCTCTCTCACCCGGACCCAATCGGATCCCAATCCGAGTGACGGCATCCAACGGGGACTTTGAGCATTATCTCCTCGTTGTCCGGCGCGGGATTCCCTCATCGCAATCCGCACTCGCATCACTGGTTTCAAGTCTCGGCGAAATGGGCCCGGCATTTGAAAGCGGCCGATTTCACTACAGCATCGACCTGCCATTCGAAGCCAGCGGGATTCAATTCACTCCATCCGCCGCCAATCCGGCTTCCGCGATTCTGATCAATGGGACAGTTGCTGGCGACGGCGAGGCGAGTCCGCTCATTCCTCTGGTGGTGGGTGAGACGGAAATTCAAGTGCGGGTTAACGCACCTGATGGCGTTCGCCATTCGGTTTATCAAATCACGGTCCGGCGCTCGCAGGCACCGCCTGCAACCTTAGCTTCACTCGGAGTATCAGCCGGGGCTCTGAGTCCGGCCTTTCAACCATCGACCACCACATATCGAATCACCGTTCCGGAATCCACGGACTCGATCCGCCTTCTTCCGGTGGTTTCCTCAGCGGGCAGCACCATCAAGATCGCCGGTGTGAACGCCTCCTCTGGGATTTGGTCGGGTTCCCTGCCGCTTCGATACGGAGTCAATCGCTTCACCATCGCGGTGACCAACATCGCTACGGAGACGATTGCGTATGTGGTCGATGTGACGCGCGCCTCGCCTTCGGCTGTTGCCACACTCAAGACGCTGAAGATGGGGAAAGCCTCTCTCAAGCCAGGATTCAACAAGTCCGTTACAACCTATCAGGCTGGGGTTGCCTCCGGAGTTAAGTCCCTCACAGTCACGGCCGCTGCCACCGACGGAAAAGCGAGGATTCATATCAATGGAAAGCTACTCAAATCAGGGCGGAATAGCGCCGTGATTCCGTTCACCGCAAACCGGACCGTGATTCGCATCGTCGTGACCGCAGCAGACGGGAGGACTAGGAAAACCTACACGGTCACCGCCAAAAGAACGTCCGCGAAAGAAGCCGCAGGAGGGCGTGCCCAATACGCTGCTTACGGAATTTCGGAGGAGGCGCCGATGACCTATCAGGAATGGGTTGCGAAGTACTTCCCTCCTGCCGAGCGAGCGAACCCGGCGATCTCCGGCATGCATGCGGCACCACGGGGGGATGGCTTGCCGAATTTGGTGAAATTCGCGCTTGGACTCGATGGCCATCGTGCGTCTGCGGCCGAACTGCCACAGGTGACGATTGCCGATGGCCATCTCGTGATGACGTACAGGATTTTTCGACCGACCACGGGATGCCGCATTATCGTGGAAGCTGCGGACGATCCGTCGGGCCCATGGAAGGAACTGCCGAATTCCTCCTTGCTCCGGACTGCGGATGGCACTGTGACCGTTTCGGCATTTGATGTGAAGGGGGACGCGACATCCGATAGCCGCTTCATCCGGCTCAAGGTGGTCACCCGATGATCAAGTCCTGGATTAGTTTTTTGCTCTCCGAAAATTCCGGTTGCCTCCGCGGCGTCCGGCGGTGGAGATTCGGCCGCGCCCGGCTGTCTGGCCGGGCTTTCCCGATTCCGCGATGAAATGGATCTACTGGCTCGGATGGATGTCCTTTGGTTCGGCGTTTCGCAGTCTGTTCGGCATGCGGATCGAGGGGCGCGAGCATCTGGTGACCGAGGGGGCCGTGCTGGTGGCTTCGAATCACCAGAGCTACCTGGACCCGCCGCTCATCGGCAATCTCTATCAGGACGAGATGGTGTACCTCGCGCGCAAGACGCTGTTCACCGGCTTCGGCCGCTGGCTTTACACACAGTGGAATGCGATTCCGGTGGATCAGGACCGTCCGGACATGGCCAGCCTGAAGACGATCATCCGCAAGCTGAAGGAGGGTCACCGCGTGCTGGTCTTTCCCGAAGGTTCGCGTACGCTTGACGGCGGAATCGGCGAGGCCGCGCCGGGGATCGGACTGGTCGCGGTGAAATCCGGAGCCGTCATCCAGCCGGTGCGCATCCGTGGTGCCCATGAAGCCCTGCCGCGCGGTTCGGGCAGGATCCGTTTCTCTCGCATCTCCGTCCACGTGGGCCCGCCGATCCGCCTGAGCCCCACGGAACTGGCCGCCGCGAATGGCAAGGAGGATTACGATCGCATCGCCAAACGCATCATGGCCGCCATCGAGGCGCTGTGACGCGAGCCATTCGGCCTTGTATCGGCGGGCGATGCCGTCTTTTGTCGGCCCATGCGGCGCTTTCATCACGGCAGTTTCCAGGATGTCCGTGCGCTGTTGGAAATGAAAGGGGATGCCACCGTTTCCGTCTGCATCCCCACGCTCAACGAAGAGGAAACCATCGGCGACATCGTCACGGCCATCCGCTCCGAACTGATGGACGCCGCGCCGCTGGTGGATGAGATCCTCGTCATCGACTCGGACTCCACCGACAACACCCAGACCGCCGCCAGTGCCGCCGGAGCCGAGGTGCTGCTTTCCCGAGACATCGAGCCCGCCACCGGCTCCATTCCCGGCAAGGGGGAAAACCTCTGGAAATCCCTGATCGCGGCGCGCGGAGACATCATCTGCTACCTCGACGGCGACATTTCGAATTTCCACTCCGGGTTTGTCACCGGGCTCGTCGGTCCGTTGCTGTTAGATTCCGGCATCGGCTACGTGAAGGCCTACTACGAGCGGCCGCTGGTCCAGGGCGAGTTCCCCGCCGTCACCGGTGGCGGCAGGGTTTCGGAGATTCTCGTCCGTCCGATCATCTCGATGTTCTATCCGGAACTCGCCGAGGTGCTCCAGCCGCTCTCGGGCGAATACGCCGCGCGGCGCGCCGTGCTGGAAACCCTGGCGTTTCCCACCGGTTACGGCGTCGAGATCGCCCACCTCATCGACCTCGCCATGTCCGGCCGCGCCCCGCTCATCGCCCAGACCGATCTCGTCCGCCGCGTCCACCGCAACCGCGACGAAGGCGAACTCGGCGACGCCGCCTTCGCCATCCTCAAGGTGATTCTCCGCAGGCTCGAACGCGATCGCAGGCTCACCCTCCATGGCCCGATTCCCGACCTTCACCGCCGCTGGCTGATTGATCCGGAGGGCGCTCTGCCCATCGACCGCATCATCGCCGAACCGGAGCGCCCGCCGCTGGCCGACATCCGCTGATTTCCTCCCGACCCGCCTTGCCAAGCCGGGCAACTCGTCTATTTTGCGCCGCCGATGACCCTTCCCGCCGATTTCGAACCCGCCCCGCGCGATCCGAGGAAACTCCGGCGCACCGCGTGGATCCTGGTCGGCATCATGGTGGTCGGCGGTTTTCTCATCATCACGGCCTACGAGAAAATGTCGCGCGAGCAGGCGGCGGACACGCGGCCGGCGAGGTTCCACCAGATCCGCAAGGAGCGCGACCTGCGCGTCATCCGCCAGGACGGGAAGACGGCCGATCTGTTCGACCTCCGCGGCAAGGTCTGGGTCGTGAATTGCATCAGCCTCGCCAATCCGGAAGTGGGCAACCGCAGCCAGCAGGTGATGAAACGCCTGGCCGCAAAATACCAGTCCACCGCCGATTTTCATCTCGTCTCGCTGGTCGTGGATCCGCCGCCGACGGAGGAGACCTCGGCCACTTTGGCAACAAGCGCCGCCGCTTCCGGCATGGCTCTGCCCCAGTGGTGGCTCGCCACCAACGACGCGCCCACCTTGCACAAGTTCATCAAGCAGGAACTCAAGGCCAACTCCTTCCCGCATCAGGAAGACGGTGTGTGGGCCTTCGATACCTCGATCGTCCTCATCGACCGCGAAGGCCACCTGCGCCGCGCCGTGGTTCCGCAGAAGCGGGGAGGCCAACCCTACGTCGCCACCTTCGATTTCGACCAAGCCGCCTCCTGGGACGCTCGGGGTGTGAAGACCGGCACCGATCTCACCAACGAGGCTCAGCTCGCGCTATTGTTAGAGACCACCATCGACACCCTGCTCGCCGAACACCCCGATCCCCCATGAACCGCAAATCGACCATTGTCCTGTTTTACAGCGCCGTGGCGCTGATCTCCGTCTCGATTCTCGGCATCGCCTTTTTCCTGCGCTCCCGCCTGCCCGAACCGGACATCGCTTCGATTGTCAACCCCGGTGGTGAAAAGGCGGCCGAGTGGTTTGAAATCAAGACCGATCTCGAAGCTGTCAATCAGGAGGGCCGCCACGTCCGCCTGTCAGACCTCAAGGGCAAGGTCTGGGTGGCCGCGCAATTCTTCGCCGTGTGCCCGCACTGCGCCGTACGCAATGGCGAGGAACTCCACCGCATCCGCGAGGCATTCGGCGGACATCCGGATTTCCACATCGTCTGCATCACCGTGGATCCGGAGCAGGACAAGGAGGAAAAACTCGCCGACTACGCCAAGGCCCTCAACGCCGATGCGAAGAACTGGTGGTTCCTCAACGCCGGCGAAGCCAAGGCCACCCACAAGTATCTTGAGGAGGAACTCAAGTTCTTCGCCACCAGGGAGCGTACCGATCCGGTGGACATCGAAACCAACGGCCGCTACCTTCACGACCTTGGGTTTCTGTTAGTGGATCGCGACTTCCGCGTCATCGGCAAGTGGCCGCTTGCCGAGGCCCGCTCCGAGGAGGCCCGCAAGCGCGAACCGGAACTCTACGAACAGCTCAAGCAGGAGATGTTCGAACGCATCCGCATGGAACTCGACCGCAAACCGCCACAGAACCCATGAGCGACGAACGCACAAGCTGGTTGTCACGCGCTCCGCAGGAAGAGCTTTCCCGCAAACTCGGCATCGCCGCGTGGACTGTCACCGGCGCGGTGCTGGTACTCGTCGGCCTGATGCGCCGGATCAAGATCCCGCTGCCCGACGGCGTGAGCCTTTCGTTCCTACCGCCCTTCCACGCCGCGGTGAACGCGCTGGCCGCCGTGGTGCTCGTCATTGCCTTCGTCGCCGTGCTCAGGGGGAAGATCGCCCTTCACCGGAAGATGATCATGGCCGCGATGGGGCTTTCCGTGCTCTTCCTGCTCAGCTACGTGGCCTATCATTTCACCAGCAACGAGGTGAAGTTTGGCGATGCGAATCTCGATGGCATCGTCGATGCCGGGGAACTCGCGGCAGTCGGTTCCGCGCGGACTTTCTATCTCGTCCTGCTGATTTCACACATCGTGCTCGCCGGAGTGAGCCTGCCTTTCATCCTCTTCACTTTCATCGCCGGTTACACCAACCGCTTCGCCGCCCACCGCAGGCTCGCCAAGTGGGTGTTTCCCGTCTGGCTCTACGTCGCCATCACCGGGCCGGTGTGTTACTGGATGCTGCGGCCGTATTATCCATGAGGTGGAACTGCTCGGGGTAACCCACATGACGCGACGGCAGGGACTGACCTCCGGGCGGTCAATGGGAATGGCAGGAGAATGGTAGTCCAAGATAGGATTTTCGAGCTTCTCATGGCCAGGGACGTTCGCGGCTAACCCTCATTTCTCACACTCAAGGAGCGGCGGAACGCGTCCGCCGATGCCCGTGCATCGAGGATGAAAAGGTGATTCCCGCGGACCATCGACATTTCACGGGCATCGGCGATCATCCGCCTACGCTGTGCTACGGCGCGACAAGTGCATCGCCGCTCCTCGAATCGTCCCGGCGAGGCGAAATCTGATAGGCTACCCGTTCAGAATCGAAGGGAAGTCACAGTTCCCTCACGAACACATTGCGGAACTGCACGAGGCTTGAGGCGTTGTTGTAGGTGCCGTCCTTCTCGCGGCCTCCGTGGTGCTGGAAACCGATGGGGCCGGAGGCGGGGATGCCGGGGAGCTGGGCGTTTTCGATGACGGTGCGGCCGTTGAGGTTCACCGTGAGGCGATCGCCGACCATGCGGATGATGAAGCGGTTCCACTGGCCAACAGGGTTGTCGGCATGGGCCTTGGGTGTCACGCCGGCGCGGACCTCCGGCGGCATGTTCTTGTCCATGCGGTAGCCGTACACCTCGCCGGAGCCGACGGGCCAGCACCAGATGTTGCATTGGGATTTCATTTGCCCGCGCAACAGGATGCCGGAGTCGGCATTCGGGGTGGGCGTGATGATGTCCTTGCCGTCCGGGCCCTTCTGGTGGGAACCGTCTTGCAGGACGGTCGGCACCGGATAGCGGCCGTGGGTTTCCTTGATCCGCCAATCGACGTGCAGCTCGAAGTCGCCGAAGGATTTTTCCGTCCACAGGTGTTCGCCGGCCAGCGCGTCGTAATCGATCACGCCATCGACGACCTTCCAGTGGTCCGCGCTCTTCGGGCCGAGCTTCCAACCATCCAGTGACTTGCCGTCGAACAACGAAGTCATGCCATTGGGCACGCTGCGGTTTCCGGGAAGCGGCAGCAGTTCGATCTTGCGGAATTCGGTGGAGTGGGTCTCGGCCTGGATGGCGATGTAGCCGCTGGTGAGCGGTGTGCCGTCGTCGAGCCGGGTATTCTGATAGCGCAGCACTTCCTTGCCATTGACGCGGTGGATGATCTCCTCGCCACCGCGGACCTCGGCCTCGACGGTCACCCATTCAAGGCCGCTGAAGGGTTCGGAGGACGAGGAGTTGCCGCCGCCCTCGCTGTCCTTGCCGTTGATGGAGACCTTGGTGCCGGGGGTGAAGAGGTTGCCCATGGGACGGTTGGAGACTTTCGGCCCCTTTTGCGGATCGTTGCCCCAGAATTGCATCTCGATCGAGTTGGGAAACTTCTGAGCGAGGGTCATGGTTTCCGGTGCCTGGCAATGAAGCATGAAACCATTGTTGCGAAACGCCCATTCGGGTCCGCCTTCGAGTTGGTCGCCAGTGAAGCGGATCTCGGCGCGGATGCGGTAGTGGCTGTAGGGCGTCTTGTAAAACAGGTGGCCGAAGCGGCCGTCGAACTTGCCGGCATCGGCGTAGTTCACCTGAAGCACGCCGTTCGCGGCGCGGAAGATATTGTGATGGTTTTCACCGACGGTCATGTCGGCGAATTTCGGGGTCCAGCCATCGAGGTTGTTGCCGTTGAAGAGGGAAATCCACTCTTCGGCGCGCGAGGCGGAGGAAACCAGCAGGGTGGTGAGGGCGAGGGAGCTGAGGGTTTTCATTTCGCGGCGGTTTTGAGTTCGTTGAAGCGCTTGCGCATGGCGGCGAGTTGGTCGGCATGGGTGGGGTCCTTGGCGAGGTCGTTTTCCTCGCGCGGATCCTTGGTCAGATCGAAGAGTTGTTCGTAATCGTGTTCGGGCCAGAACATGTATTTCCAATCCTTGCGGACGAGCGCTTCGGAGGGGGGGATGAAATCCGCTTTGCCGACGCTCGGGTGCTCATAGAAGTATTCCGTGCGCCAGGCGGGTTTGTCATTCGCCAGATAAAGCGGCGCGATGTCGCGGCCCTGCATGACATCGGGAACGCTGATGCCCGCGGCGGTGAGGATGGTGGGGGCGAGATCGACGGTGAGTGTCATCGCGTCGTCGGTGCCGCCTCTTTTGTCCTTGGCCATGCGCGGATCGCGGATGATGAGAGGCACGCGGATGCTTTCCTGGTGGGGATACCACTTGTCGGCCAGTCCGTGTTCGCCGTGGAAGTAGCCGTTGTCGGCGGTGAAGATGACGAGGGTTTCGTCGAGCACGCCCTGTTTCTCCAACTCATCGAGGATGCGTCCGCAGGTGGAATCGACGCCGGTGACGAGGCGATAGTAGTTCTTCATCATCGTCTGGTATTTCTCCGGCGTGTCGAAACGCCATGTCCAGCGGTTGCGGCCTTCGTTTTTCGCGTTGAAGAAAGGCGGCATGCGTTTCCACGACTCGTCATTGGCGTTGGGTGGCACGGGAACCGTGAGGTTCTTGTAGAGATCCATCGTTTCAGGCTGTGGACGATACTGTTCCTTGTGGCCGTCTTCGGCATGTGGTGTGAAGAAAGCGACGTTCAGATAGAAGGGTTTGTCCTTGGGTCGATCGCGGAGGAACTCCATCGCGTCGTTTTCATTGCGGGTGTTGGAGTGGATTTTCCCGCCGTCGGGCGTGGGATACCAATGGCGGCCGTTGTAGAAGCGGCCGAAGTCGAACTTGCCTTCGGGATCAGGGCGGTTGTGCCACTTGCCGACATGGCCGGTGTGGTAGCCATTGGCGCGGAGCAGTCCGGGGAAGCTGAGTTCCCACGGCGTTTTCCACATGACAAATCCGCTCGCGCCATGGCGTGACATCCATTGGCCTGAGTAAAGGCTGGCGCGACTGACACCGCAGATCGAGGTGGTGACGTAGTTGTGGGTGAAGCGCACGCCCTCGCCGGCCAGTTTGTCGATCCGCGGGGTTTTGACCACCGGATTGCCGGCCACGCCGAGAGAGTCGTGGCGCAGGTCGTCGGCGTAGAGAATGAGGACGTTCATCGGCTTCGCAACGGCGGCGAAGTGCGGAAGCAGGAAGAGAACGAGGAGGGTGAGTTTTTTCATGAGAGTGGAAGGTGGGGAAGTCGCGGTTTCACGACCGCGCCTGCCATTTCGACTTCGTTGCCACCGGATTACGGAGCGACGAGGAAACGGTAACGACCGCTGCCGACTTTCATCCGGTTGCCCGATGGCTTGGTGGCCGCAAGGCCTTCAGCTTCGATGATGCGACCTGCGGGAAGTTCGATTTCCGCCGTGGTGTCGGGCGGGATGACGATCTCGAACTCGGTGCCCTTGTCGGTGGTTTTCCAATTCGATTCGATCAAGCCGCGGATCGACTGGTGGGACGATTTCACCCAGGTGAGTCCGTGGCCGACCTGGGGTTTGATGATGATGCGGTCGAAACCAATGGCGTCGTCGGCGCACTGGATGCCACCGAGGTGGCGGATGAACCAGGCGGAGATGGAACCGAACATCGGGTGGTTGTGGGAGAAGGTGTTGTCGCTTTGCTTCCACGTTTCCCAGAGGGAAGTCGCGCCGTTTTCGAGCATCCAGCCCCATGAGGGGAAGGTCTTGCGGTTGGCGAGGGCGAAGGCGAGATCGTGACGGCCGCGGCGGGTGAGTTCCTCCATAAGGAAGCGCGTGCCGAAGATGCCGGTGGTGAGCGAGGGACCGTCCGCAGGAGCGGTGAGGCTGGCGACGAAGTGATCGAACACCGCCTTGCGCGCCGACTCCTCGGCTGCACCGAAGCCGAGGGCGAGCAGTTGTTCCGACTGCGAGCCTCCGCCGACTTTGCCGGTCTTCGGGTCGAGGCAGGCCTTGGCCCATGCGTCGGAGGATTCCTCCGCCATCTTGTCGAAGCGGAGGGCGTCGCTTTCCCTGCCCACCACTCGAGCAAGCCGGGCCATGCGGCGGGCGGTATCGATGAACATCGGTGTGGTGATCGCCGGGCCGGCGATGCGCGGGAGCGCCTCGTGGTCGCCAAGACCCTGGACGACGAGACCGTCCTTTCGCTTGGAGGCTTCCAGATCAAACCAGCGGATGGCGGCTGGAAGTTGTTCCCCGACGAGCGCCTTGTTTCCGTAATGCTGATAGAGTTGCTCTAACAGCAGCGGATGGGCCATCGCCCAGCCGACGCCGCAGTATTGCACGCCGACGAAGGGGGCAGTGTCGGTGAAGTTGCCATCGGGCCGCGCGGCGTCGGCGAAGTCGCGAGCGGTTTTGGCATAGAAACCGGCCATGTCGTAATTCATCAGATACGCCTCGCTGGTGACGGCGATGTCGCCGCCGTAGCCGAAGCGTTCGCGGTGCGGGCAGTCCGACTGCACGCTGATGGCGTTGTTGGTGAAGGTATTGCGGGTGATCTTCTGGATGCGGTTGAAGAGCTCGTTCGAGCAGGAGAACGAACCGGCGTCCGGCAGATCCGAGTGGATACGGATGCCGCGGATGTCATCCGGCTTCGGCGCTGCGGGCAATCCGGTGATTTCCATGTAGCGGAAGGCATGGAAGGTGAAATCCGGGCGATAGGTTTCACCGCCGCCGCGCGCGGTGTAAACGTCCTGCTGCCAGGCGATGGGCGGAGCGCCGGGGCCACCGATGGGTGCTTCCACGCCGTCCTTGTTCTTGCGCATGCCCTTGATCTGGCCGCAGACGCTGGTCATCGGGTTGAGCGTGCCATCGGCATGGAGAATCTCACCGAAGCGCAGCATCATGCGGGTGCCCGCCGGGACATTCAGCCGGATCTCGGGGATGGCGGTGAAGTTAACACCGAAGTCCACGATGTGAACTCCTTCGGCGGGAGAGGTGACGGCTACCGGTGGAATGGTTTCGGTGCGACGCACCGGCGGCATGTCGAGAATCGGCTTCAGTGGATCGAGCGATGCTTCGGCGACGCGTGCGGGTTTCCACGGGGAGGCGTCGAAGCCGGGTTTGTCCCAACCCGGGATGGCGAGGCGTTCGTCGCGCTCCTCGCCGAGGAAGACGCTGTTGCGGAGTGTCGGGCCCTCCGTGAATGTCCAACCCTTACCGGTGGTGACAGTGGTGCGGCTGCCATCGGGGTGATCAATCACAAGCAGCGCGATCGCACGGGGTCGGCCGGTGGGCAGTGCTTCACGGATGTTGCGGCCGCCCCACATGCGGAGGGGAAGGGGATTGAACCAACCGTTGCCGAGCGTGAGACCGAGACAGTTGGAACCCTGGGCGAGAGAGGATGTCACATCGTGGGTGCGGAAGAGGATGCGTTTCTCGAAATTCGTCCATGGCGGATCGAGCGGTTGATCGGCGAGGCGGCTGCCATTGATGCTGGGCAGGCAGTAGCCGAGTCCGGCGATGTGAAGTCTGGCGCGGACGGCGGGTTTCTCCAGAGTGAACTCCTTGCGCAGCAGTGGCGCGGGATCGGGCTGATAGAAATCCTCGTCCTTGGAGGGCAGCGGCTTGCCGTCGTCGATCCACTTCGCGCCGAGCCAGTCCGCGGGTTTCACCGGAGCGATCTCAAACGTCGCGGGAGCGCTCCACTCGGAAGGTTTTCCATCCTGATTCCATGCGCGGACTTTCCAGAAGCAGCGTTGGCCTGAATCGAGGCCTTTGCCGGCGTAGAGGACGTGGGGTTCGCGGGTGACCGGCTGTTTTCCGGAGTCCCAGAGATCGCCCTCGTGGCTTGCGAGTTTCTCCGCGGCTGAAGCCACCAATACCTGCCAGGCGGACTGCCTCGCGTCACGGGTGTCTGTCTGGATCCTCCAGGACAAGGGCGGTGTGGCGCTGGCGGCGAGCGGGTTTTCAAGGCCCTCGGCACGCAGGTCCACGGGCGCGAATTCCGCCGCGGCGGGAATGAGGGACGCCGCGAGAATGGCGAGCGCCGTGCCTAACAGGTTTGGTCCGGTCCGTGAGTTCATGCGATTCCGGCATTGGAGTGGACGGCATGGGCGCCGGGATACCATGCGGGCAGCACGACGGCTTCCTCCTCGAAACGTTTGAGGATGCGTGCGGGCACGTGCCTGCGGTGGACGATGATGGTGTAAACGTGCTCGTCGAACCAATCGTCGTGGAGCGTCCAGACGCCCTTGTCGCCCTTTTCATTGCCCCAACTGTTTTCCACGAGCCACTTGCGCGGTTTTTCGGCGGCGTCGAGGTCCACACCCATCAGTGCCATTGCGTGGCCCGAAGCTCCGGCGTGGAGGCGGGTGCGGTTGGCCTTGCTGATGGTGATATCGATGCCGTAAAGCGTTTCGTAGTCATAGAGGCGGTGTTTCATCACGCCGTGCTCGGTCGATTGGTCGAAGCCCATGTTCACGGCGAACCACAGCGGCTCGTTGGCGAGGATCGAGGCCTTGGCGATGTCCTTCATCGCGGTGGTGTCGATGTTGACGAAATCCATGCATTCCCTGCCGACGATGTTGCGCGCGCGGGCGAACGAATAGTGGCGTTCCAACTCGTTGAGCGGATCATTGTAAAGGCAGACGAATTCGGAAAGCGGACGGCCGATGAATTTCTGATAGAACGACTGCGGCGTGTGGCGCTCCGGCGGGCTCAGCCGCTGGTTTTCCGGTGTCCGCATGTCGTCGTTGGGGGCTTGATCGGCTGCCGGTTTCGGCTTCACGGGATAGCGCCACTCGAATTCGGCGGGAGGTTCGCCGAAGTTGAGAACCAGCATGCGGTAAACCTCGGCCAGCACCTCGTTTTTCGCCGCGCGGAGTTCTTCCACCGACGCGCCGTCCGCGTGACGGTCGAGCAGCCGGATGGCGCGGGCGCGCAGGAGTCTGCCGAGCACCTCGTTGAGTGCCTCCGTGTCAGAACTGGCGTGGGTCTCCGGCATGGCGGATTGTGGCATCACGCCGTATTTCTCCACGAGTCCCACCAGGTAGTTCCACCAACCGCCGTCCTCGATGGTGGCGCGATGGACGGCCTCCCAATCGCGGTCCAGGTAGTCGGCGTCCCGCAGTTCGATGATCGACTCGAGATAGACGTTGGCTTTCTCAAGCTTGTCCCAGAACTGGAGATAGACGATGGAAAACTCGAAGCTTTCCATCGCATGATCGCGGATGACCTGCGGGCGCAGGGTGTTGAGCCCGGCGAACATCCAGCAGCGCCCGGATTTCTTCTGGTTGGTGATGCCTTTGGTGAGAACGCGGTGGCTGAAGTGGCCGTCGTCCCCGCGGGCGACGCCGCGGTTGAAGGAAAGCGATTTGGCGGAGTGGTTGCTCAGCGCGTTGTGGCAGGCGAGGTCGGCCGGGCTCATGCGGTAGCCGGCGCGCAGGGCGTCAAGGAATCCGGCGTCGATGGCTCCGGGAGACTCGTTCTGCGCGATTTTGGCGGGAGATGGCTTCAGTTGGGACGTTTCCATGAGAAGATACGGTTGGTGGGGGATCTGAGACCGGAGAGAATGGCCGGTTCGTTCACGGAGAACGGAAAACGTCGGGCAAGGTCTTGATTTCAGCGTGCGAGATTACGTGCGGAAGCTGCGGCTTGTCTACGGTAGCCATGCGACATTCAACAAGCATTTTGCGGCGCAAAAGGTTGTCAGCGCTTGGCGGGCTTGCTAACGATGGTGCCATGCCGCCCGGGAGGGATCGGTCCGGCGCCCAAGCCCATGAAAGCCACCAAACAAGCCAGTCCGAAACGGGTCGCCATCTCGCTTGACCTCGAATGGGGATACAAGCGGCATCTGGAGGTCCACGCCGGATGCCAGAAATACGCGGACGAGGCGGGTTGGGTCTGCTCGATCAACCCGGCGGTGCACCGTGTCCTTCGCCGTGAGTCGGAGACACTTCCGTATGACGGAGTGATCGCGCGTGCCACCACCCAGTTGGCGCAGGCGGCGAAACAGGCGGGCGTTCCGGTGGTCAACGTTTGGGTGAACTCGCCGACCAAGGGGCTGCCGAGCGTGTTCGCGGATTTCGAGGCGTCCGGCGCCATGGCGGCCGAGCATCTGCTCGCACGGGGTTTCAGGCGATTCGGCTATCTGGGTTTCCTGAGGGACATCGATTCGCAGTTGCAGTATGCGGGATTCCAGAACGTGGTGAGAGCGGCGGGTTTCCCATGCTCCATGCACCGGGTGAACCGCGGTTGCACCAGCGAGAAGGAAGGGGCATGGGAGGAGTTTGTCTCGAGCTTGGAAAAGTGGATCGATACATGGGAGCCACCGATCGGCATCTTCGTTTGCCAGGATCTGTTCTGCCGTTACCTCATTGATGTTTGCCGCGCCAAGGGGCTTCACGTTTCGGAGGATGTGGCGATCGTGGGCACCCACAACGAATCGGAGATCTGCGGCGCTCCATCGCCGAGCATCACCAGCATCGATCTGGGTTTCGGCCAGGTGGGCTATCGTGCCGCCGCGATGTTAGACCGGTTGATGGCGGGCCAGCAGGTGCCGACAGTGCCGGAACTCGTGCCGCCGGCCGAACTGGTTTCCCGGCAGTCCACCGACGTTTTTGCGGTGAGCGACGCGCTGGTCGGGCGCGCGATGCGTTTCATCGCCGAGAACGGCCACCGGCGCATTCAGGTGAAGGATGTTGCCGCGGCGGTGGCGACCACGCGACGCACCTTGGAAAGGCGGTTCCGGGAAGCCATGGGCAGAAGCATTGCCGGTGAGATCACCCGCCTGCGCCTGCAGCGGGCCAAGCGCCGGATGGTGGAAACCGACGCCTCGATGAAGGATGTGGCGATCGAGGCCGGGTTTCGCACCGCCGATCACTTCGGCAAGGTGTTCAACCGCGTGGAGGGCGTTTCCCCCTCGCAATACCGCGAGGGGCATCAGAAGGCGTTTCCGCAGCGGATTTGAAGGGCGGTCACCCGCGGATCGTGAGGAAAGTCTTCACTTCGTCGCGGCGGCGAGTTCCGGAAACGTGAACGGTGCCCGATAGTCATCCTTGAGCAACGCGTTCGCACGATCCGCCAGAGGTCCCTTGAAGCGCTCGGTTGCCGGATCGAATTCCAGATTCGGTCCGAGGATCATCTTTCGTTCAGTGAAGTCACGCTCGTGGACGAGCGCGTGCTGGAGCAGGCGGCCGAAGACTTCCGAACGAATCCCCTCCGCATTGCACTGTTCTTCGAGTTGCTCCCTTGAAATGCCGGAACCAAGGCGGTGCGAGATGTTTCCCATGTGGCAGAGGGCGCTGGAAAGGTGGCCTTCGAGCGCGTTCGCGTGAAGGTCGGCGGCGCGGCGGCTGCGCACGGCGTTGATGAAGTTCACATGATGCTCGGTGGTCAGTCCGCCGCGGTAGGCTTTCACGCGTTTGCCATCGTTGTCGAAGAACACACCACCATCGGTGCCGACGAAATATCCGCCCTCAAACTCGATGACCGCTGACACCCGGCCGCCGCGGTAGTGGCTCATGCGCGAACTGTCAGAGCCGTCAGGCAGGCCGCGCACCTCGAAAACCAGCGGGGCCTGCGTGTAATCAAACAGAATCGTCTGCGTGTTGGGCGTGACGCCGTCGTCATCATAACCGAAGCGCCCGCCGAGCGAAACCACGCGGGGAGCCAGCGCTTCCGCACCGAGATACCAACGGCAAAGGTCCATCTGGTGGATGCCCTGGTTGCCAAGGTCGCCGTTTCCATAAGCCCATTGCCAATGCCAGTCATAGTGAAACTTGTCCCGCATGATCGGCAGCATTTCCCGCGGGCCGGACCACAGGTTGTAATCCACGTCCGCGGGCGGCGACTTCGGCCCGGACACCTTGCCGATGCTCTTGCGCTCCTTGTAGCAAAGTCCGCGAGCGACCTTGATCGGCCCGTAAGTGCCGGCGCGGAGGTCGGCGAGGAACTCGCGGTTGCCGGGAGCGGAACGCGACTGGGTGCCCGAAGCGACGATGCGCCCGCTGCGCGCGGCCGCGGCGACGATCTGGCGGCCCTCCCAAACGTTGTGAGAAACCGGCTTTTCCACATAAACATCCTTGCCCGCATCGCAGGCCCAAACCGCACCGAGCGCGTGCCAGTGGTTCGGTGTTGCCAGACAAACCGCATCCACGTCCTTGCGGTCGAGGACCTCGCGGTAATCGACATGCTGGCCCACCTTGCCGCCGAAGGATTTCCCCGCCGTTTTGGCGAGCACGTTCCGGTCCACATCGCACAAGGCGACGATTCGCACGCCGGGCACCCTGCCGAAAAGGTCGATGTGATGGCGGCCCTTGCTGTTCAATCCGACGATGGCGATGCGGATCTCGTCGTTGGCACCGGCAACGCCAAGGCTCGGGAATCCCAAGGCCGCACCGGCCGCCAGCGTCCGTCCGAGAAACGAGCGCCGGCTGACGTGCTGTGCCGGATGATTATTACTTTCAGACGGGTGAAGTGTATCCATGGGGTTTGATGGCCGAGGATACGGTCTCCAGCGGATCGATGCTATCAGCGAAAGACAGATTGAAGGACACTTGGAGGCAAGCTCCGCCGAAGGCGTTACTTCAACTGGATCGTCAGCGAGATCTTGTTTCCTGAAGGCAGGGTGAGCGTGCGTTCGCTGGATGTCGAACCATCCGCGACCATGGCGCTCTCGGCCTTGAAGGAGGTGATCTCGCGCGGCAGCACGAGGGAAATTTCCTGGTCCTTCATGGAGGTCATTTCAACCTCCACCTTGTCGCCGTCCCAGTGCAAGCGGTTGAGCGTGATCGCTCCGCGGCAGAGCACTCCTTCGATCGTGCCTTTCGGCCATGCCTTCGGCAGGGCGGGCAGCAGTCGCACTTTGCCTGGCATGGAATCGGCGAGCATCTTGATCACCACCGACGGCTGGCCGCCGCTGATGTCCATGTTGAACAGCGAGCGGCGGTTGTGCATTGACGCGAGGTTGTTGAGCCAGAAACCATAGACCAGGTGCTTGAGGCAGTGGTGGGCGATGTCGCCGTGGCCGAGGCTGGCGGAAACCTGGCCGAGTTGGACGATGCCGAACGACATGAACCCGCGCTGGTTGTCCTTCCAGTAGCGCTCCAGCTTGTCCTCGACGCTCTTGATGAACGCGCTGCGGAGTTGTGGGCTCCTGTCGATTTCCTCCGGCAGCCAGTCGTAGAGCGGATAGAGCTGTGATGAATGCCGGTGGGCGTCGTTGTTGCCGAGTTTGGGAGTGAGCCACTCCTTGATGATGCCGTTTTCAGCCACCGCGTATTCGGGCATCTTCGTGAGCATTTTCTCCCAAGTGGGGATCCTGTCGGCGTTCCTGCCGAGCTTGCGGGATGCGGCGATCAGGTTGTGCAACAGTTCCTTCACCGCACCCACGTCCATGGTGGCGTTGAATGTGGCTTGGGAGTCGGAGCCGGCGGGCCAGTTCTCCGGCGATTGCGCGGGCGAGAGGATATATCTTCCGTCCGGTCCCTCGTAAACGAAGTCCTCGAAGAACAGCGCGACCTTTTCCATGAACGGCAACGCGCGTTCGGCGAGGAATTTCTCGTCCTGCGTGTAAAGATAGTAGTCGTAGAAAAAGTGAGCTGCCCATGGCGCGCCGGCCGTCCACATGCCGCCGGCGAAGCTGTCGGCAAGCGCGTTGTTGTAGCCGTGGGTGGACGTGCGCGAGGGCAGCACGACGCCGCGGCAGCCGAAGTAAGCCTTCGCGTTGTGCTCCATGCCCGGGATGATCGACTCGATGTAGTTGATGTAGGCCATCAGCAGCTCGGGCGTGTTGCCCATGCAGGTCGCTGCGATGGCGGAAGGCACGTTGCCGTTGTGGGTGTAGTCGCTGGCCCAGCCCGGAACATAGGTGCCGCCCCAGACACCTTGCAGGTTTGGCGGCAGCTCGCCGGTCGAGCAGATGATGTTGTAACGGCCCGCGTCGAACTGCTTCTCGAACCAGGCGAGGTTCATGTTGTCGAAGGAGGATTCCTCCAGCAGCCGCTCGGTGGGCTTCTTGTGGTCCGCGCCGCCGCCGAGATCGAGCTTCACGCGATTGAACAGTTCGCCGTGGATCGCGGCGTGCGCCTTGAGCAGCGCGTTGTAGTCGGTGGAAACCGAAGCGAGCTTGGATTTCAAGTCATCCTGCTCCGACTTCCCGGCGTCCTTAAGCAAGCGGAGATCGACGAACAACAGCGCGCCGTCGGCGTCCTTGATAGCCAGCGAACCATCCTCGGCGGGTTCGGTGGATCCGCCCACCACCACCACCCGCGCCCGGCCTTCGAGCGCCTGGATGCTGCCGGGATAGGAACGCAGGAAACGCGCGCCGAAGGTGAGCCAGTCGGTGCCGGACGCGCTCTTCAGATCCCCGAAGTGGCGCTTGAACATTTCATCGGACTTGCTGGCGATGTCGCTGTCGTTGTTGAACTCGTCGCTCGGCTCGCGTTCCTCAAGGCGCAGTTTGACGGAAAGTGCTCCGGGTTTCGGCGCGGTCAGCTTGATCACGGCCACACCGGCCTTGCGCGAGACGAACATCCGGCGTTCGAAAGCCCCGCGGTCGTCGGACCAGCGGACGGCGGCCTCGGCGGTCTGGAAATCGACCGAACGCGCGTAGTCGCGCACCTCCCCCTGCGACTCGCTGTCGATGGTGAGGTCGAAGGCCGGCACATAGTAGTCCGGATACATGAAGCTCTTCTGGCCGCTCAGTTTGAACTGAAGCACCTCGGCCTCCTTGTATTTTCCCTCTTCGATCAGCTTGCGGAGTTCCGGCAGGTGCTTCGATTGGTCCGGCGGCACATGCGGCGCGCCCATCGGCATGAAAAGTCGCTCGTGGTTGAAGATGATGCGCTCGTTGAGCGGGCGGCTGAGCGCGTTGATGGCGAGCGTGCCGTTGGCGGTGATGAGGCCCTGCTCCCAGTTTTCGGCGGGTTTGATGCTGACGAATCCGCGCTCGGGAACGGGAAGGGAAGGGGTGTCGGCGTGAAGGTTCATGGTGGAAAGCGCGAGTGAGGCGATGATAGGATGGGAGAGGGGTGTGACTTTCATGGCTGTGCAACTGTCGCTTGAATTCGGTGATGGACTAATCGTGAGCCATGGATGCGGATGAAAGGATGCGCGCGGGGGGGCGGTCAACCCATTCGGCGCGGGGCCGGTGTTTTCGAGCGGTCCGATTTTCCCATGACTGCGCACGCCCATACGGCGGGAAATCGCCAATGTTGCATCCGGGTCCCGTGCGGCGGTGATTTTCAGCGCCATGCGGCCGAACGGGTGTCGCCGGAGAATCGGTTTTCCTCAGCTGGCGGAGGTTTGTTGTTGTCATAAGATCGGTCTTGGCTGGCGTCGGACGCTGCGCTTTGCTGGCGGCGTGCTTGCGAAGCGAATCATTCCCTGCCTGGATGTGACTGATGGCCGTGTGGTCAAGGGCGTCAATTTTGTCGATCTGATCGACGCCGGGGATCCGGTGGAGGCGGCGATGGCTTACAACGCGCAGGAGGCGGACGAATTGGTGTTTCTGGATATCACGGCGTCGTCGGACAACCGGGCGACGATGGTGGATGTGGTGCGCCGCACGGCGGAGCATTGCTTCATTCCGCTGACGGTGGGTGGCGGCATCCGCACGGTGGACAACATGCGTGAGATGCTGCTTGCCGGTGCGGACAAGGTGGGTGTGAACACCGCCGCCGTCACCAATCCGGGATTGGTGGATGAGGGAGCGAACGCGTTCGGCAGCCAGTGCATCGTCGTGGCCATCGATGCGAAACGCGAAGGCCCTGGAAAATGGGGGGTTTACACCCATGGCGGGCGCAAACCGGTGGGACTCGATGCGGTCGAGTGGGCCAAGGAAGTCTGGCGGCGCGGGGCGGGTGAGATCCTCCTCACCAGCATGGACGCGGACGGCACCAAGGCCGGGTATGACATCCAGCTGACCGCGGCGGTTTCCTCGGCGGTGGGCATCCCGGTGATCGCCAGTGGCGGCGCGGGAAATCTGGACCACATGGTCGAAGTGCTGGACAAGGGGCGTGCCGACGCGGTGCTCGCAGCCAGCATCTTCCACTTCGGCATGCACACCGTGGGCGAGGCAAAGCGCCACTTTGCGGCGCGCGGTATCCCCGTCAGGCCGGTGGTGGGGGCAGGCTGAGGCTATCAGGCCAGGCGGATTTCGCGGGCGGAGCAGGCGGGTTTGACCCACGCGGGATCGATGCCGTCCCGAATCGCGCCGATTTCATGGGGCGAAGGGCCCACCCATTCGCTTTGTCGCGCGGACAGGGTGAAGCGCTGTTTCGCGAAGTCGATTTCGAGAAGTGTGAAGACCGGGTCGCGATAAGGCGCGGTGTGGCCGAGCCTGGGATGGCGGGCGTGGATGTCCGTGGAGTAGCGTTCGCGCGCGAAAGCGGAGCCCAGCCAGTAGTAGGACGCCGAGTTGATGTGAATGTAAGGGATTCCGTGGATCTCGCGGGCGTGGTCGATGTGCCAATGGCCATTCAGGCAGGCGGCCACCTTGCGCCGGCCGTCCGCATGGCGTGAGCCTTCCAGCACCGCGCGGACCTTTTCCTGGGAGCGGATGCAGTTGGGGCGTTCGAGGCTCTGATGAGAGAAAACAAAGACCGGCAGGTCGGTTTTTGACAGATCATCGCGCAGCCAGTCGATCTGGGCATCGTCAATGTGGCTCGGGTAGCCGTCGATGTGGCCGGGCGGGCAGTCATTGCCATCGAGGACGATTCCGTGGATGCCGCCGAGGTCGAAGCTGTAGTGGCGCGCGGGCATGCGGTGCCAGACGACGACCTGTTCGCGGGTGAACCCGCCATCCGTCTCGTGGTTGCCGATGACATGGAACTTCGGACCGGGAAAGGCCTCGAATGCATCGGCGAAGGCGCGGTTGGCCGGTTGGGGCGTGCAGAAGTCGCCGAGTTCCATCACCGCGTCTGCCTCCCAGGCACGGGCTTGTTTGACAAAGTCGGTGATGCGCTGCGTGGCATCGTGCATGATGTCCTGGTGGACGTCCGAGATGAGTGCGATGCGGAGGGGCTTGCGGGTGATGCCGGCCGCTTGCGGAACGCCTGGCAGCAGCCAGCCTGCAGTGAGCAGGGATCCGGATCGGAGGAACTGGCGGCGATGGCGGTTCACGGGAGTAGCGCTGGAAACGAGGATTTCAGGTCGAGCGGATCGTCGTGGGTCTTCTGCAGTTCCAGCAGGCGGGCGAACAGGCGCTTCAGCAGCGGCAGCTTGGAGGGATCTCCGGCGAGATCGGTCATTTCGAGCGGATCATCGGCGAGGTTGAAGAGCAGCGAAGTCCGGCTTTCCGGGTAAAGGATGAGCTTGTGATCACCATCGATGACCGCGCGCTGCGCCTTGGGAAACATGGCGGCATAGATCGGGCCGTGATGCTCGGTCTTTCCGTCACGGAGCAAGGGCATCAGGCTGCGGAAATCGATGTCGGTGCGGTCCGCTCCGGCGAGATCGAGGGCGGTGGCCATCGCGTCCTGGAGGTGGATGCGGGTTTCGATGGTCCGTGCCTTCGGAATTCCCGGACCGGCGATGAGGAAGGGAACGCGGATCGAGTGCTCGTAGAGGCTTTGTTTGCCCATCAACCCATGGCGGCCGATCGCCAGGCCGTGATCCGAGGTGAGGATGACGACGGTGTTGTCGCGCAGGCCCTGGCTTTCGATGGTTGTGAGAACGCGGCCGATCTGCTCGTCGAGATGGGAAACGATGGCCTGATATTCGCGGCGATGGGTTTTCACGGCGAATTCGGTGCGCGGAAACGGCGCGAGCGTTTCGTCCCGGATTCCTTTGGGGTTCATCGGGCCGAGTCCCATCGCCTGATGGTGAGGATTGGCGGCGAGGAAATTCTCCGGCATGCGGACGGCATCGTGCGGGTGGAGGTCGATGAATTCCCGCGGTGACTGCCGGGGGTCGTGAGGGGCGTTGAACGCCAGGTAGAGGAAGAACGGTTTCTTTTCTCCGGCGGCCTCCTTGATCAGGGTTTCGGCATCGTCGGCGAGCGCCTCGGACCAATGTTTCCCGCCCTGCCAGAAACCGCCGATGCTCCGGTCGAACGGGCTCCACGGATCGGGTTTGCCCTCGATCGGGCGGTTATAGGACTCCTTCACGGAAGGGGGCATTCCGGGTCTGGGGTGGAGCACCTTGTCGAAGAGCGGTTCAAGTTCCGTCGTGACGTGCCACTTGCCGCTCATCATGGTGGTGTAGCCGGCCGCCTTCATGCGCTGCGACCAGAAGCGGCCGCCCGCGACAAGGTCCTCAAAACGCCGGGCTTCGGCCTTGTGGTTGTACCACAGGAATCGGCCGGTGTTGAGCATCGAGCGGCTGGCGACGCACACCGCGCCGTGCCATGCCCCCATGTTGTAGGCGTGGGAGAACCGGGTGCCGTCCGCGGCCAAGCGGTCCATGTGGGGCGTGCGCGCGGCCTCGCTGCCCCAGACCTTGCTGGAGGCGATGGTGTCCACGGACTGGTCGTCGGTCAGGATGAAGACGATGTTCGGCCGACGGGCGGTTTCGGCGGCCCCGGCAAGCATGGCCAGCGCGGCGAACGCGGAGAAGAAGGGGAGTTTTTTCATCGGTGAATCGGAGCGGGCATGAAACGATGCCTGTTTCCAGGATCAATCACGGAATTTCCGGCCGGAGAGCGAGGGGAAAAAATCGGATCGACCTGCCGGGCCGGATTTCCAGAATCCGCGCATGCCCGACCGCGAGGAGCTGAAGAACCTGTCCCTGCTGGGGAAATCCGAGACCCGTCTGCCGGCCCATCCGGGTGAGGCGACGCTCGAAGTCGTGCCCAACCAGCGGCCCGGACGGAAATACTGGGTGACGCTGAATTGCCCGGAGTTTTCCTCGCTCTGCCCGGTGACGGGCCAGCCGGACAGCGCTCGCGTGGTGATCCGCTACGTGCCGGGCGAGACGATCGTCGAAACCAAGAGCCTCAAGTTCTACCTCGCCTCGTTCCGCAATCATGCGGCGTTCAACGAGGAAATCGTCAACCGCATCCTCGATGACCTCGTCGCCGCGCTCAAGCCGCGGGAAATCGTCGTGCGCGGGGAGTTCGCCCCGCGTGGCGGCATCCAGCTCACCACCGAGGCCTCGTTTCCCGAGCCGTCATGAAAGTCTGCGTGCTCCTCAGCGGCGGGATGGATTCGGTGACGGCGCTTTACGAGGCGCGGACCAGCCACGAGGTGGTCGCCTGCCTGTCCTTCGACTACGGCTCGAAGCATAACTCGCGCGAGCTTCCGTATGCGAAGCTGCACGCCGAGCGCGCGGGTGTTTCCCATCAGGTCATTCCGCTGGATTTCATGGACCGGCATTTCAAATCCGACCTGCTGCGCTCCGGCGGAGAGATTCCCGAGGGCCACTACGCCGAGGAGTCGATGAAACAAACCGTCGTGCCGTTCCGCAACGGCATCATGCTTTCTATCGCCGCGGGGTTTGCCGAAAGCGTCGGTGCCGGGGGCGTAGTGATCGCCGCGCATTCCGGCGATCACGCGATCTATCCGGACTGCCGCGAGCCGTTCATGCAGGCCATGGGCGATGCGATGGAGCGGGGGACCTATCCCGGCATCCGGCTGCTGCGGCCGTTCATCGCCATGGACAAGGCCGCCATCGCGAAACGCGGCGCGGATCTCGGCGTGGACTACGCCGAGACGTGGTCCTGCTACAAGGGCGGCGAAATCCACTGCGGTGTCTGCGGCACCTGCGTCGAGCGCCGCGAGGCATTTCTGTTAGCCAACCTGACCGACCCGACCACCTATCTCCAAACCCCACCGCTGCCGACGGGGAGTTGAGAGTTGTTGATTGAGAGTTGAGAGTCAGAAAAGACTCCGGCTTTCCAACCGCTCCTCCTCTCAACTCTCAACCCTCCACTCTCAACCTCTTCATGTTCCGCATCTGCAAATCCCTCGAAATCGAAAACGGGCACATGCTCTCGAAGCACCCGGACAAGTGCCGCTTTCCGCACGGTCATACGCGCAAGGTGGAGTTCGTGCTGGAGGCGGATGAACTCGATGGCAACCAGATGGTTTGCGATTTCAAGATCATCAAGGTGGCGCTCGGCGAGTGGCTGGACAGCTTCGACCACGCGCTGTGCATGAACACGGCGGATCCCGCTTTCGCCGAATTCAAGGCGCGGTATGGCGAACGCGTCATCGGTTTCGAAAACGAGGATCCCACCACCGAGGTGATGGCGCGCGCGATTTTCGAACACGCCGCCGCCGCATTGGAAACCTACCGCTCGCGCGGCGATGGCCCCTATCCTCTGGCCGCGGGCGTGCGCCTCGTGCGCGTGCGCGTGTGGGAAACCACCTCGTCGTGGGCCGAATACGAACGCTGAACTTCATGGAAGACTCCCACGCACCACTGCCAGACATCCAGGCCACGCCCGATCCGCGCGGCATCGCCATCGACCAGGTGGGCGTGTCCGACCTGCGCTATCCGATCCAGGTGACCGACCATCTCGGCAATCCGTTTCCCACGGTGGCCACCATCTCGATGTCGGTCCACCTGCCGCACCAGTTCAAGGGCACGCACATGAGCCGCTTCCTCGAAGTGCTCGCCATGCACGAGGGCGAGGTGACGTCGCGCACGCTGCCGAATATCCTGCGTGACCTGAAGAAGCGCCTGCATGCCGAGGAGGCGCACATCGAGGTGGCATTCACCTATTTCGTCACCAAGAAGGCCCCGGTTTCAGGCGCGCCGGCCAAGGTCGGCTGCGACTGTGTGTTCATGGGCACTTCAGGCGCCAGCGGCGATGATCTGACCCTTCGCGTCACCGTGCCGGTCACCACGCTATGCCCGTGCAGCAAGGAGATCAGCGACTACGGCGCGCACAACCAGCGCGGCTACGTGACGCTCGAAGTGCGGCCGAAGCGCAAGGGCAGCGGTTGCGAACTGATTCTCATCGAGGATCTGATAGAAGTCGCCGAGAAATCCGGATCCGCTCCGGTGTATGCCCTGCTCAAACGTCCGGACGAGCGCCACGTGACGATGCAGGCTTACGACAATCCGGTCTTCGTCGAGGATGTGGTGCGCAATGCCGCCGCGCTGCTGCGCGCGGACCGGCGGGTGGATTCGTTCACGGTCAAGGCGGTGAATCACGAGAGCATCCACGATCACAACGCCTTCGCGGTGATTTCGGGCAAGGCCGGTTGATTTCCCGCCCGTGATGAAACGCATCATCCCGCCTGAAACGCTGCTGCGGGCCTACTCGCAGGGAGTGTTCCCGATGGCGGACGATGGGGAAATCCTGTGGTTTTCACCCGAGCGGCGCGGGTTGATCCCGCTGGATGAGGGATTTCACATTCCGCACGGGCTGAAGCGGGCCTTGAAACGCAAACCCTTCGAGATCCGCTTCGACACCGCGTTTCGCGACGTGATGCTCGCCTGCGCCGATCGTGCCGATACGTGGATCGACGGGGTGATCCTCGACAGTTATGTCGAACTCCACCGCCTCGGCTTCGCCCACTCGGTCGAGTGCTGGGATGCGGAGGGTTTGCAGGGCGGGCTCTATGGCGTGGAGTTGCCCGGCGCGTTCTTCGGCGAGAGCATGTTTTCGCGCAAGACGGATGCGTCGAAGATCGCGCTCGTCTCGCTGGTCGAACGGCTGCGCGAACGCGGGTTCAAGCTGCTCGACACGCAATGGATGACGCCGCACCTCCGCCAGTTCGGCGGATATGAGATGCCGCGCGACGAATATCACGAGGCGCTCGGCGGGGCGCTCAAGGCGGGCGGTGGGAGGTTCTGATTAACGAAAATGAAGTGGCAACCGGAGTGGCTGTCTCCTGGCAGCCATGAATCGCAAAGGGCGTTTTCAACGCCCGTCGCGGCTGAAAGCCGCTCTTGCGAACCATGGCGGCTTCAAGCCGCCACTCCGTCCGCACGCAGTATCCTCCCCTCAACTTGACGCGCATGCCTACCGCGAGAATCCTGAAGGGATTCCGCAGCGCGGCCCGGGTTTGGAACAACCCCGGGTATGAGTTCATCCGGTTCGATCAACCCGGAACGGGTTGCGGCGGTTGAGCGCGATGGCAGCCGGTCATCCTGCGGAACGCCGTTGGCGTTCGATTATACGGAGATCGCATTTCCCCGGGCTTGGCCCAACCCCGGGCTGTGCGGATCAATCCCTTTGGGATTGGCGGATCATCCACCCGGATTTGATGCGTCGGCCCTGCCCAAGCCATTGACATCCAGCGGCCCACCTGCTTTGCTCCTACCCGAAACCGCCGTCCACATACCAGCCGAACCTGATATGCAATTGGGCGAATAAAGAGTGTTCGCCAAGAAAATGCCTGAATTCACTGTCGATAGTCTCGAAACCTTCCTCCGGCATATTCCGAGCAGTCACGACTTGGAGTGCCGCGTGGCGTTCCGAGGCCAAGAAGCAGATTATCCGTTGGTGCCATCGCTTTTTCGGGATGGACATGCATGTATTGGTAAGGATGCGAATTGGAGTTCCTACGAGCAGACGATCATCCGGATTTTCCAGCGGGAGGCCGTTCCAGTTCTGAGCCGTGAGCCAGCGAGTCTCACTGAGTGGATAGCGCTTGCACAGCATCACGGTGTTCCAACAAGGGTGCTCGATTGGTCTTTGAGTCCATTGCAAGCACTCTATTTTGCTGTGGAATCGCTGTCGGACACGGACGGAGTTGTGTGGTCATTTTCGGCGATTCGATTCAGGTTCAAGCCATTTAAGACCTACACTGAACTTGAAGATATGGAAGACGTTTGGTTGTTTATGCCCCGCCACGAGGACCAGCGAATGACTGCTCAGAGTGGGTGTCTGACCTTCCATCCGCTCCCGAAGAATGATAAACCATTTACTCCCTTCGGGCCTGCAAGACAATCTTCCTTTGACTGGAGCAAGTTCATTATACCAAAGGGATTCAAGCAAAGCCTCTTGTTCCAACTCGATGATCTAGGTGTGAATGCTCATTCAATATATCCGGATTTGGACGGGTTGGCGCGCGAAATCCGACAGCGCATCCACCGCTTTACAAGTCAGGGTGAAGCTGGCGCTAGAAAAAGATTCACCCAAAAACTTATTTAAGCGAACAAGGCAGCTCATTCGACGGCGGGCAGCGCTCCAGTTTGAATTCAGGCTTCCCTCCCCGCCGTGGATGGCCTCGACGTTCTGGAAAACAGGGAAGTGTGTCCGGGGTCGAAGCATTCGAGAACTCACAGCAGAACCATTCCCGGTTCCATAAAGCCGCCAGCCACCGTGGCAGGCCTGGGCCTGTGGTTGGCCCGGCATCCGGCGCGGGGCGGATGCCACGGGATCAAGGGTGAAACCAAGGAGCGTGGACTTCAGTCCGCCAGCCAATCCTTCAACTCGCCTCACCCGTTCTCACGAACGGGCCTACTTTGCTCAGGACGCCTTCACCTCGTCCCAGGTCTTGGACCACAGCGCGAGCGCGTCGCCGAGGTCGTCGATGGGTTCGAGTTTGGCGAACACCTCGTCGGGCGGGAACAGCGCCTCGTTGCCGCGGAAATCCTCCGAGAGCAGCTTGTAGGCCGAGTGGTTGGGCGCGCGGTAGGCGATGAACTCCATGTTTTTCGCGGCGTTTTCCGGATCGGTCACGAAGTTGATGAAACGGTGCGCGAGATCCACCGACTGCGCGTCGCGCGGGATGCAGAGGTCGTCGCACGAGCAGGCGGTGCCTTCCTTCGGGATCTTGACGACGATGTCCTCGTTTTCATCGGCGACTTGCAAGAGGTCTCCGGCATAGCCCTGGACCAGGTGGAATTCGCCGGAAGCGATGCCGCTCTTGTATTGCTCGTTGTCGAACTTGGCGATGTTGGGTTTCCAGCGTTTTACCACATCGCGGGCCTGGGCGAGTTGCGCGGGGTCCTTGGAGTTTAGTGAAAACCCGAGCGAGCGCAGCGCGGCGCCGAGCACCTCGCGCATGTCGTCGAGCAGGGTGATGCGGCCCTTGAGGTCGGCGCGGTCGAACATGGCGTAGGACGGCTCCGCGTTGGCCACCTTGCTGCCGAGCCATGCGAGGCAGGTGGGGGCGAGCATGTAGGGCACCGAGTGGGTCATCTTCGGGTCGAGCGCCTGCTTGAGGTAGGCGGGATCGACGTGGGTGAGGTTCGGAAGCTTCGCGTGGTCGAGCTGGATCAGCTTGTTTTCGCGGATGAGGGTCTTGACCATGTAGGACGAAGGCATCAGCACGTCGTAGCCGCCCGCGCCGGCGGAGAGTTTCGCATACATCGCCTCGTTGGAGTCGAAGGTGTCGATGCGCAGTTTGCAGCCGTTTTCCTTCTCGAAGGTGGCGGCGAGTTCGGGGTCGAGATAATCCGCCCAGGTGTAAACGCGGAGGGTGGTCTGGCTGCCTTTGCAACTGGTGGAAAGCGCGGTGGAGGCGAGTGCGGCCGAGCTGGTGGCGAGGAAATGGCGGCGTTTCATGGTTTCGCGATGGGAAAACCATGAATCCGCCCGTTTGCCCAACCAATTCTGAGGGAAAATGCCCCGGCGAAGCCCCGGCTGCCCGCTGCCGGTGTGTTTGGGGTTGAGTTGCGGGACCTGCGGCCTAATCTCCGGCTTTCCCTTCCGCATGACGACGCGACTTGCTTCCCGGTTTCCCGTTTGGATCGCCCTTCTGTGCCTCGCCTGCCCGGTGCTGCGCGCCCAGGAGAGTGTGCTGGTGATGGAGGCGTATTCCGGCAAGGTACTGGTGGCGATCAATCCCTCGGAGAAACGCCCGGTGGCCAGCCTCAACAAGATCGCCACCGGTGTGGTCGCCGTGGACTGGGCCGCCGCCACCGGCAATGACATCGCCAATCTCATGGTCACCGTGCCGCAGACGATCACGCTCGTCGGCGGGCCGAATCCGCTCAACCTCCAGCCCGGCGACCGCATGACGCTGCGCGACGCGCTCTACTCGGCGCTGCTCGCTTCGGACAACCTCGCCGCGCTGACCATCGCCGATCACGTCGGCAGGGAAATCCTCAACCGCCGTGGCAGATCGGGCGAACCGGTGGTCGAGTTCGTCGCCGAAATGAACCGCCTCGCCAAGGCCCTCGGCATGGCCCGCACCCGCTTCGCCAATCCCCATGGGCTCGAGCGCGAGGGTGCGAAGGCGTTTTCCACCGCCGCCGACATCGCGCGTCTCTCGACCTATGCGATGCGGCGCAATGCCTTCAGTTTCATCGTCCGCCAACCGGAGCGCAGCATCGCCGTCCACGGTGCCACCGGCAAACGCGGATTCACCATCCGCAACACCAACGAACTGATCGGCGAGCCTGGCATCCTCGGCATCAAGACCGGCACCACCGCCGCCGCGGGTGCCTGCCTTGCCGTTTGCATGGAGCGCCCACCGCTGGTGCGCACCAAGCCGGACGGCAGCAAGGGTGCCACTCCCCGCCGCCTGATCGTGGTGGTGCTCAACCAGCCCGACCGTTTCAACCGCGCCCGCCAGCTCATCCGTCAGGGCTGGGCGGTCTATGATCCGTGGCTCGACGCCGGCGCTCCGGTCCAGAACCGCGAACGCGAAATGATCAACGTCCCCAATCCCAACTGAACCCTTTCCCATGTCCACCGATCCGCTGTTAGAACTGCTCCGCCGCAAGGCCCGTTTCACCCATCAGGAACTGGCCGATCTGCTTTCCTCCGAGCCGGACACCGTCTCGAAACGCGTGGCCGCCTGGGAAAACGACGGCACCATCCGCGGCTATCACGCCGTGATCGATCCCGAAGTGGCCGGAGACACCTCCGTTTCCGCCTTCATCGAGGTGAAGGTCACGCCCGAGCGCGGTGGTGGTTTTGACCGTCTGGCCATGCGCATCGCTCGCTTCGATCAGGTGGTTTCGTGTTATCTCGCCAGCGGCGGTTATGATCTCATGGTCGTCGTCGAGGGCTCGGATCTGCGCGAGGTCGCGCGCTTTGTGTCGGAGAAACTCAGTACCCTCGACGGAGTGCTGTCCACCGCCACGCATTTCCGTCTCAAGACCTACAAGGAAAACGGCTTCATCTTCGAACGCGACGTTTCCACCGAGCGCCTCGCCGTGACGCCCTGAGCGTCGTCGGCTTGACCGGAGGCAGGGCTGAATGGCACCGGGTTAGGACAGCTTCCAATCGATGGAAAAACCGGTGGGGCGAACCGGCCTGGAATGGAGCGGAGCGACATGGACAGGAACGCAGTGATGTGCCCCAACGGGCATGCGCGTCAAGTTAAGGGCCAAGGAGCAGCGAAACGCGTCCGCCGTTGCCCATGAGTTGGCAATGAGATGAGCGGATGCGCCGGACATTGGCATTCCATGGGCGTCGGCGATCATGCATCGCCGCTCCTTGAGCCGCCCGCAGGAATCCTTGATGAAGGATGATCCCCTTAACTTGACGCGCATGCCCAAAGGGGGGCCGCCGGAGGCGGCAGCTACGGCTCGGCGAGGCCGCCTCGCCCTACCTTTTTCCGGGGCTTGCGGGAACAAGTCCTGACATGAAACCGGTCTCAATCCCGTGCCTATGTCCTCGCGGTGTCGGTTCCTTCGTGGCCTAACTTCATTTCGCTGTCCCGATTTCGGTCCAGGATCCGGTCGTCCGGCGCTGATAGGCTTTGGTGCCGGACAGCGCGATGAGGTGGAGCCATTGGTGATCGAACAGTTGCCGCACTTCCGGTTGGAGATCCAGGACGGCGTCGATGCGTTCCGGCGCGCTTTCGATGATGACGGTGAGGCGGCGTGGTTCGTGGACGAATTGTTTCCCGTCGTGGATCGACTGTAGTGGCAGGCCGCCGCGCAGGTCGCCGGCGTTGCCCTCGATCACACCGATGCCGGCGACCACTTGATGGATGGTCTTGTCCCCGGCGGCATACAGCTCCGGATTGGTGCGGGAACCGTAGTATTGCAGGTTGATCCAACTGGCGACCACCACCGGCGCGGTGAGAATCGCGGTGAGGATCTTCGATTCGGGATCGGCGGTGGGATCGTACTCGTGGAGGAAAACCCGGCCGTCCAGCTTGAGGCCTGCGGTGCGCGAGCGCGGGGCGGCGACGAGTGCGGCGTTGTTGGCGAGCGCCCACTCGGGCCGGATTTGGGCGATGTCGGTGCCGCGATCCCGGATGGATTTGTCCAAGGCGGGACCATCGAGGTGCCCAAGCCCGAGGCGCGGGGCGCGTTCGCGGCGGGCGGCGTGACCGGCGCTTTTCAGGGCGGCGTTGAGCGTGGCGATGTCGTGGCGGTGACTTTCCGGGGCGGCGTCGGTGTCATAGAGCAGGAAATCGTCACTCAAGGTATCGTGGCGGCCCGCGACGAACAGCGTGTCGTCCGGGATGGCGATGCCGCGTTGGGCGAGGATGGCGCGGATTTCCGTATCATTGAGCGTGCTGGCGGCGAGACGGGCGTTCACGTCGCCGGCATGGCCGCCGCATGCGCCGCAGTCGAGCGATGAGGCGAAGGGGTTGTTTGACGAGTGGCTGCCGTGCCCGCAGAGCAGGACGATGCGGGCGAAGTTCCGCGTCAGGCTCATGCCGCGCAGGGCGTTTTCCGCGAGCGTGGCGCGTTCGTCGGCGGGCACGCCCGCGAGTTGCGGCGCGGGAGCCGGGGCGGGGAGCTTGCGCCGGTCGTGCGAGCGGATGAGACCGGCACCGAATCCGAGGCCCAATGACTCGACGAAGGTGAAGCACGAGGCGGCGGAGTTTTGGAAGGCCTTCCAAGCGCCACTTCCCGCGCGTTTCATGACGGCGTTTTGCGGGCGGGCCTCACGGCTGACAACCGGCGGCACCAGCAGGACCGGACAACGTGGCGCCGGTTTGCAGGCATGCGCCGTCTGGTGGGCGACGGGAAACCCGAAGAAACCGGCGAAACCAAGCGTGTGCGTGCCGGGCAGCGCGGTCTCAAGGTGGCGGCGGATGATTTCCGAGCGCACATCGATGCAGAAAACCGCCTGGACCGGCGGGCGGGTGGTTTTGTTAGAACCGGGCTGGGCAACAAGATCCGCCGCGAGTTTTTTCTGATAGCCGGTCTCGTATGCGGATTGCCAGCGGGCGAGGGCCTCGTCAAGGGCGTTGGTTTCCGCCGCAATCTGCTGGCCCCGCCAGGCGGCGGCGATTTGCGGATCCCCGCCGAAAGCCTGGTGGAGCGCCGCGTCATAGGCGACACGGATGGCGAGGAGTTCCAACAGCGCGGAGTTATCATTTCCGCGCAGCTTGTCCTCGCGGACGAGGTATTGCACATGCCCGGCCCAGCCGGAGATGCTCGCAAGCTGGCGGTGAAGGAAGTCGGCGGCATCGACTCCTTGTGGCTCCATGCGGAACCAGGCGCGGCGGATCACCGCTTGCGGATCATCCGGCAGGCTGCTTACGAAAGCGCGGAAACCGGGCAGTCCGAACGCCTCGGGCTTGGCGTCGTGGATGGCGGCGGATTTCCACGCGGCGAACAGTCCGAGGTGACGCCATGGTGAAACCCAGGTGGTCTGGTTGCGGTCGAAGTGGATGGCGCACCATTTGGAAATCTCCCCGGCGACGAAGCCGGACCAGTGGGCGTGAGGCAGCGTCTGGTCCAGCAGGTCGGCGAAGGTGGAGACAGGATGGCGGAGCGGACCCGAGGAGGACTGCCCGAGCGTTTCCAACAAGCGCGTCGCGGACCATTCCGCATCGGTTTGGGATGCCAGGTCCTCGGCGGTGATGTCGCCGTTTTTCCACAGCGTGAGGTATTCATCCGCCGTGAGCACCGGCGCGTTTCCGAGCGTGCGGCGGAGCGTGGCGCAGGCATCGGCGAAGGGCCTGTCGACCAGGCCGAGGAAGGGGTTCACGGCGACGAAGTGCTCCAGCGGCCAGAGCGGCGGGATGCGCTTGAGTGCCTCGGCGGTGGCGGCTTGCAGGTCGCAGGGAGTGGCGGTTTGCTTGGGTGGGGCGATGGCTGGCATGGAAGGTGGTGTTGTAAGGATTCAGGCGAGAGGTTGGGTGGGCCAGAGGCGCTTGAGCAGGCGGTTGGCGAGAGGGCCGACGTAGAAACCGTTGAGCGCGTGGACATAGAGGCGGCGGCCGAGCGGATGGGCGGAGGCGCGCCACAGCAGCGCTTGGAACAGGAAGAGCAGGGCGAAGGCGATGCCGACGATGGCGGTGAGCCACACCGGAGCGGGTGGGGGAGCGGGGGCTGTTAGAAATCCCGCCGCCGTGAGATGGAGTGCGCACGCGAGCGCGCCGACCGCGGTGGCGATGGCCATGGCGAGCGGCAGGCTGCGGGCGTGCCCGGACCACGCGCGGCCGATGCCGTAGGCGAGCGCGAAGGCGATGATGGCGAGAAACACCTGGGGCGTGGCGGTGTCCGGCGCGAGTGGTTTGAGCGCGATGCTCAGGCCCGCCACGATGACGGCGGCGCTGATCAAGCCGACCGCCAGGGCCGGAGTGGCGAGGGGAATGGCCGCACGCGGGGTGGCGCCAACCGTGGATCCGGCGCGCAGGAAGGCATGCGCCTTGTAGAGCGAGTGGGCGACGAGATGGAGCAATGCCAGTCCCCACGCGCCGAGGCCGCACTGGATCATCATGAATCCCATCTGCGCGATGGTCGAGAAGGCGAGCGAGCGTTTCACCGCAGGCTGGGCCAGCATCACGATGGCGCCGAAGACGGCGGTGAAGGTGCCGGTGATCGCCAGCAGATGCATCGCGGCGGGTGCTGCGGCAAACACCGGTGCGAGCCGCAGGATGAGAAAACCGCCGGCGTTGACAATGCCCGCGTGCATCAGTGCGGAGACAGGCGTGGGCGTGTCCATCGTGTCCGGCAGCCAGCTATGGAAGGGAAACTGCGCGGACTTCAGCATCGCGCAGAACGCCAGGAGAAACGCGGCGGCGGGAAGTCCGGCGTGATTTCCCGCGGCGATCGAGGCGGTGAGTTCGTCGATGCGCCACGTGTCATGCCCGGCGTGAAGCATCAGCGCGGCGGCAAGCAGGGAGCCCTCGGCGATGCGGCTGAAGACAAACTTCTTCCGGGCGGCATAGACCGCTCCGGCGCGATGCGGGTGATGCAGAAGCAGGCGGTGCAGGCACAGGCTGGTGGCGGTCCATGCGCCGAGCAGGAGCAGCAGGTGGTTGGAAATCACCAGCGTGAGCACCGCGGACAGCGTGAGGCACATCCACGAAAGGAAGCGCGCGCGGTCCGGATCACCTTCGAGGTAGCGTGTGGAGAAGCGCAGCACCACGGCGCCGACGAAGGAAACCAGCACCGCCATGGTGGACGCGAGCGTGTCGAGACGGGTGAGCGCGTCCGCGGCGGGTCTGGTGAAGACGGCGAGCACGCAGGCGCCGGCGAGGGCGGGAGTGACAATCCGGTGCGCGTGATGGGGCGCGATGCGCGCGAGGCTGCCGGCGAGCAGCGGAATGAGGGGGATGACGAGCGGGTGGACGGCGTTGGCGAGTGGCATCGGGGCGGAGCATGCCCATCCGGATGCTTTTAGGGAATGACATGAATTTTATGATCGCGTTTTGCTTTCTAAAACATGATCTTCGCCGCCGGACGCCATGGAATTCCTGAATTACCACCACCTCCGCTACTTCCGCGTGATCGCCGCCGAGCGCAACCTGACCCGCGCGGCCAAGCGGCTGAACCTTTCCGCGCCGGCGCTCAGCCTGCAGTTGAAACAACTGGAAGCCAGCCTCGGCCATGTCTTGTTCGAGCGCAAGCCGGGTGGCATGGAACTGACCGAGGCCGGCCGCGTGGCCTTCGATTACGCCGAGGCGATCGGCCGCACGGGTGAGGAGCTGATGGACGTCATGCGCCATCGCGTGGGTGGCGGTCGCCAGGTGTTGCGGGTGGGTGCGGTGGCGACCTTGTCGCGGAACTTCCAGCTCGAATTCTTCCAACCGGTGTTGCGCCGTCCCGATGTCGAGCTTGTGGTGCGATCGGGTTCGCTCGCCGAACTGATCGTTTCCCTGCAATCGCACGCGGTGGATGTGGTGCTGTCCAACGCGGCGGTGCGGCGCGATGCCGAGCGTCCTTGGCACAGCCATTTGCTGGCCGAGCAGGCGGTGGCACTGGTGGGCGCGCCCGAGTGGAAGAAGAGGAAACTGAAGTTTCCGGGCGACTTCGATGGGGTGCCCGTCATGCTGCCGAGCGAACAGGGCAACACGCGCGCCGGCTTCGAGCGATTGCTGGCGGCGGCGGGCGTTCGTCCGCGGGTGATGGCGGAGGTGGACGACATGGCGATGCTGCGTCTGCTGGCTCGCGAAGGCGACGGACTCGCGCTGGTGCCGCCGGTGGTGGTGCGGGATGAGATCAAGAGCGGCGCGCTGGTGGTGACCCACAAGCTCGCGGAACTTCACGAGAAGTTCTACGCCGTGACACCGAGCCGCAGGTTTCCCAATCCATTGGTGGGCGAGCTGATCGGGCGGATGATGGCGAAACGTTGACGCGATCCTCAGCGCGTCTCGCGGTTCTGGCGTGAGATCACCCAGGTGGCCGTGCCGCCGCAGGCGAGGATGAAGGCCATGAGGATGAAACCGCAGAACTTTTGGGTGTCGATCTCGTCCTCCGCTTCGACGAAGAGCGCCTTGGGCCGCTCGACCTTCTTGGCCCACGGCAGGGGTTTCTTCAGCGAGTGGAAGACGATGCGCCGCTCCGTGTTGCGGTAGTCGTTGCGGAAGGTTTCCGCCTCGCGAACGATGAGGTCCACGCGTTCGTTGACGAAGAAATCCGAGGTGGGCCGCGCCTTCGGATCGTCTTCGGGCCAGACTTTCAGCGTTTCCACCTCGATGCGCGAGCCCTCGGTGGACACCCGGCGGATGCGGGCGACCATGTCCGCGGCCTCGCGCTTGTCAGTGGCACCCGAGGCGAGCAGGCGCCGGAGTCCCTCCTTGGCCAGTTCGAAGCGCGCCGCGCCGCGGGCGTCCAGCGGCTCCTCGATGCGGCGCACGCGGTCGATCCGGCGTTGTAAGCGGATGCGCTCGACCTCGAACGGGTTCCTAACAGCCTGGGAGACGATCATCGCCTCGTAGGCGTAGCGCAGCGGCATGACATGGGCGGGCACCGGGATGCCGCCGCGCTCGCGGGTTTCGTTCGCATTGTCGAAGAGCCCGTGGTTCATCTCGCGGAAGGGCACCAGCGCGCCGGCCAGCAGCATCTGCGGGACGAGCAGCAGCGGCACGGCCGTCAGCGCGGCGCGTTCGGTTTTCACGATGGCGGAAACCACCAGTGCGAGACCCGTCCCGGCGCAGGCGGTCAGCGTCATCCACAGCCAGTGATAGATGAGCATGCCTTCGATTTCCAGGAAATGGTTGCCGACGATAAGATAGGTGAGGCATTGCACGGCGGCCACCAGGCTGAGTGCGGAAAACTTGGCGGCGACATACGACATCGCGCCCGGCTGGCAGTTGCGCTCGCGACGGAGGATCGGCCGGTCGCGCAGCACTTCGGTGGCGGAGTTGGTCAGGCCGAGGAACATCGCCACCGTCGCGCTCAGGAACAGATAGGCGGGAATGTGCAGGGCCGATGAGAACTCATAACTTCCCTCCGGCGAGGAGCGAAGGGTGATCGAGATCAGCGCGGCCAGCAGCGGCGCTTCGAGGAAGGTGCTGTATAGCGTGCCGCGGTTGCGCACCTTCGAGAGCAGCGAGCGCAGGAAGTGGGTGGCGAAGATGGCGATCACCGCCCGCAACCGCCGCGCCGGTCGTGGCGGAAGCGGCAGGCGTTCGTCGGTCTTCGTGTCGCCGATGCGGGAAGCCGGGCTGCCGCCGGATTGGAGCGCGAGCATCAGGTCCGCGCTTTCGAAGCGCTCCTGCCAGAAGGTCGGAGGAAACCTCCGCGCCGCGCCGGTGTTTTGTCCGCCACCGATGGTGCTGAGTGGGGTTTCCAGCACATCGAAAACGAAGTCCGCGCCGAGGGCGGACTTGGCCGTCACGGCCGGATGGCTGATGGTGAGTTCCTCGCAGGCATCCCGGAAATATCCGACCATCCCGGCGGGCGTGCCGAAGTAGGCGAGGCGGCCGCCGCTGTCTAACAGAATCACCTTGTCAAACAGCCGCAGCACCTGCGCCCCGGGGCGGTGCAGCGTGGCGATGACGATCTTGTCGCGGGCGAGCGAGCGCAGGGTTTCCGCGACGTGCTCCGAGTCCTTCGACGAGAGGCCGGAGATCGGCTCGTCGAAAAGGAAAACCTCCGCGCGGCTGCCGAGGTCCACGCCGAGATTCAGGCGGCTGCGTTCGCCGCCGGAGATGGTTTTCTCACCGGGCGAACCCACACGGCGTCTGGCGATCGGCTGCAGGCCGAGTTCCGCGAGCATGCTGTCCACGCGCCGCTCGTGTTCGGCGAGCGAAAGGGCGGGGCGGCGGATGGTCACCGCGTGGCGAAGATGCTCGCGCACCGTCAGTTGCGGGTTGAGCGCCTCCTCCTGCGGCATGTGGGCGATGAAGGGAACGAGATGCTCGCGCCTTTCATAGAGCGAGATGCCGTTGAGCTTCACCTTGCCGCGGGTGG
>Ga0315904_10000706_pt1 | contig 53532 bp, 49 predicted proteins | sample LakEriMetagenome_6_FD_203529 | JGI IMG/M metagenome (GOLD analysis project Ga0315904, IMG submission 203529) | Freshwater fungal communities from buoy surface, Lake Erie, Ohio, United States - Buoy 12 MA120 | ecosystem: Environmental > Aquatic > Freshwater > Lake | place: USA: Lake Erie, Ohio...
CTGCGTTGGGAAGGATCTGGGCGTTGTCCTGGCCGCGCCCCACGCCTTACGGCGTTGGGCTTTCACGGGCAGCGCGTGACCGGCTGTACAAGCCGAAGGCCGTAAGGCCTCGGGCGCGGTCGAGAGGAGGTCGCGTCGGTAATGGCCGCGCCCCACGCCCCACCGCGTTGGGCTGGATCTGCGCGGCCGATCGGCTCGTCACTGGCGGCCTACTGAGGCGGCAATCCTTCGAGGGCGGCCCGAACGGTCTCGCGGGCTTCGCGCCAGCGGGACTTCACCGTGCGTTCGCTGCAGCCGAGCAGGCCGGCGATCGTCTTCTGGTCTGCGTCGAGATACCAGACGAGGTGAAAGATCTCGCGATGCTCGGCCGGCAGCGAGGCGATCGCCTCGTGAAACAGGGTCCACCGTTCCAGCGAACCAGCAGGATCGGCCGCGGCGGCGATCGCCTGAGGTGTGTCGATGTCGGATGAGGCGTTGGCGCCTCCCAGATTCGTCGCATGGTTGGCAGCGAACGACGAGGGGCCAGCGTGCCGCCGAGCGAGGTCGATGAGTTCCCGGTGGATCTGGGTTGCCGCCAGGGCCATGATCGATCGGGGCGAATCGATCGGCACCTGCCCGAGCGCGCGGTGGAGCCGCATTGCGGCATTCTGAAATACGTCGTCCGTGTCGTCCCAACGGCGGACCTTGGGAAACCGCGACAGCATGCGGTGCGTGAGAATGCGTAGCCGATCGGCGCAGAGTGCGATGATCGTGTCGCGTGCCGTCAGATCGCCGTTGGAGAGACGCTGAAGGCACGAGTTCAGTTGCGACGCGACGGGGTCGGGATGCTGCGTCATCGGGACTGAGTGCCGAAACCCCTCTCCAAGCCTGCGTGGGATCGTAGCGGATTTTTTTGCCCCTCGGGGCCGCGATTCTCGCCTTAAGAGATAGCAGGCAGCCTGACGCGTCCCGGAACAGAAATGTGAAGGGTGCTTAGGAAGTCGCCAGGTCCGTGCCATTACGGACGTCACGCCATCACGGAATGTACGCATGGAACCGCGATCGGATCGATTCCCGGCTGGTGGGCTGGCGGAGGCCGGGCGGCCTGTGGTGGGCCCGAGGCGATTTTGTGAACACCGTTTCATGCGGATGCTGGGCCTCACGACCACGTCGGTCGATCCCGTGACAATCATCACGGCGGCTCAGGTGTCGCTTCGCCGTTGGCGGCGGTTGGTGGACGACGGTTCGACGACGACGTGTCGGGCCTCAGACCGCATCCGGCAGATCACGGAGGCGCGAGACATCCTCCTCCGTCAGGCTCTCCCCCACAACGGTGAGTCGGCTTCGCGGGCACGAGCGTAGTCCGAATCCGGGGATCGCCCGAGGCTGCGGGGTATAACGGCAGCATGCCTGCCGACGTGCCAGATTCCGGGTCGTGTCGCGACACCTCGGTGCCGATCGAGGGCACGTCGGCGACGGACCATTCGGGGCTGAGCCAGGCCGATGGGCACTTTGGCTTCGGAACGTCGGCTCCGGCAGGTTCCCGCGGCGGGGGCGTGCTTGCCCCCGGCACCAACCTCGGTGGCGTGACAATCATCCGACTGATCGCCGAGGGCGGTATGGGCCGCGTGTACGAGGGTCGGCAGGCAGCGCCCGAGCGCAGCGTCGCCGTCAAGGTGCTGCGGGGAGGATTCGCGTCGGCGTCACTCGTTCGCCGATTCGAGTACGAGGCTCGGATTCTCGCGCGGCTTCGCCACCCTACAATCGCGCAGATCTTCACCTTCGGCACCTACCACGACGGCGACGGCGTGGTGCCGTTTTTCGTGATGGAGATGGTCGAGGATGGGCAGCCGATCACACGCCACGCCGTTGAGGCGAGGCTCGGAGTCCGTGAGACCGTCGTGCTGCTTCGTCGTGTCTGCGCGGCCGTCGCGCACGGCCACCAGAAGGGCGTAATCCACCGGGATCTTAAGCCAGGCAACATCCTCGTGGACGCCGCCGGCGAGCCGAAGGTGATCGACTTTGGCGTGGCGCGGTCGATTGAACCCGATAGCGGCGACCCCACGCAGATGACGCGAGCAGGTGACGTCGTGGGCACGCTGCGGTACATGAGCCCAGAGCAACTCGGCGTGGGCGATGGCGACGTGGACGCCCGCAGCGACGTCTACTCGCTCGGACTGGTGTTGCATGAGGCCCTGGCGGGGTGCCTTCCGTATGACCTGCGAGGCATGTCGTTCGTGGAGGCGGCGCGGGTTCTCGACGACCCGAGCCCGGCATCGATGGCGGCGGTGCAGCGGGCAGCCGAGGATGCGGGCTGTGGCTCGCTCGATTCCCGCGCGCTGGCGACGATCGTCGCCAGCTGTCTGGCGAAGCGGCCGGGCGACCGTTACGCGACCGCCGTGGAAGTCGAGGCGGAGCTCGGCCGCTGGCTCGCGGGCGAGGCGATCCTCGCGCGGCCGCCGACGACGGCGGAGTCGCTGGTGAGGTTTGCCCGCAGGAATCGCGCGACGACGGCCGCGGCCGTCGCGATCGTCGCGACGCTCCTCGCGGCGACCTCTGGCATCACGTTTTTCTACCTGCGGGCGGAACGGGAGCGGCGTTTGGCCGACGAGGCCCGCATCGTCGCCGAGCGGCGGGAAGAAGAGGCGGAGCGGCAGGCGGCTGCGGCTCGGGCCCAACTCTACATCTCGAACGTCTTGCTCTCGGCGGCTGCCCGGGATCGCGACAATGTGGCGGAGGCGGAGCGGCTCCTCACCGATGCGAAGGCCCTCGTCGCCAACGCGGGCACTCCAAGCCCGATCGAACTGACCTGCCTGGCGGCGTCGCTCGACGAGTCGGTGACGGCGATCGGCGGCCACGTGGGGAACGTCACGGCCGTGGGCTGGTCACCCGACGGCACGGTGCTCGCGAGCGGAGCCAGCGACGGCGCCGTGCGCGTGGGGACGCGTTCTGGCGCAGCGATCTCGTGGAGCGCAGAGCCGATCGGATCACACGACGACGCGGTCTGGTCGGCGGCGTTCTCGCCCGACGGCCGGCTGCTGGCCACGGCGTCGGGCGACGGGAGCGTGCGGGTCTGGAGCGTGGCCGGCCGGTCGTGCATCCGGGAACTGCGGGCCGATGAGTCGGCCACGTATGCGGTGGCGTTTGCGGGCGACGGCAGCACGCTGGCGACTGGGGGCCGCGACCGCACGATACGAGTCTGGGATGCGCGCACCTGGGAGCAGCTGCTCGAACTCCGCGGCCACGACGGCACCGTCCACGCGGTGTCGTACTCGGCGGACGGCCTGTCGCTCGCCAGCGCCGCGGCGGACGGGACGATCCGCCTCTGGAATGCGGCGACGGGCCTGCAAACGGCGTGTCTCACCGGCCACGAGGGGCGGGTGTTTGGCGTCGCGTTCTCGCCGGACGGGCGGCAACTCGCCTCGGCGGGCGAGGACGGCACCGCCCGACAGTGGAGCGTCGATTCGGAGACGGAGCGATTCGCCATGCGGCATCCATTTCGTGTCAATGGCGTGGCCTGGCTTGAAGGCGGCCGACGGCTCGCGACCGCTTCGCACGACGGAGTGCTGCGCGTCTGGGACGCCGCCACGGGGCTCGAGCAGGAACGACTTCGAGGCCACACCGCGCGTGTCTGGTCGGTCGCCGCCGTCCCCACGCAGGGCTGGGTGGCCACGGGCGCGGGCGACGGCACGATGCGGATCTGGGACGCCACGCTCGGCACGGCACCGGTGATGAAAGGCGACGACAAGGTGCTTTCGGTCACCTGTTCCGGTGACGGGCGGCTGATCGCGACCGCGATGGCCAACTCGGTGGTTTGCCTTTGGGATGCGTCTACGCTCGAACCGCGGGGCGTGCTGCGGAAGGCGGTCGGCCGGGTGAACGACGTTCGGTTCGCTCCCGACGGCGAGACGGTAGCAGGCTGCTGTGATGACGGTACCGTCCAAATTTGGGACCGGATGTCGCGGCGCCGACGCGACTGGTTCAAACCGCACGACCGGCGGGTGTACGCGATCGACTTTTCGCCCGACGGGCGGCTGCTCGCAACCGCCGCCGAGGATCGCTCCGCGCGGATCTGGGACCTCGCCACCGGCACGCGGCGAGGCGAGCCGCTCAAGCACGGCAGTCGTGTGTTTCGGGCAACGTTCTCGCCTGACGGAAGCCTCCTGGCCACGGCGTGCGAGGATCGCACGGCGCGGATCTACCGCGTGGCCGACGGCGGTGAGGTGAGGCGTTTTGAGCAGCACGAGGGGCCGGTGAACTGGGTGGCGTTTTCGCACGACGGCACGATGATGGTCACCGCCTGTTCCGATGGCGCCGCGCGGATCTGGAACGTGGCCGACGGGGGGCTCGTGGCCGTGATGACGGGGCCTGCCCGCCAGATCTGGAAGGCGGCATTTTCGCCCGATGGCGGCCGGGTGGCGGCGGTGTCGGCCGATGGGACGGCGCAGGTGTGGGACGTGGCGACCGGCCGCGCGACGCCGATGCTCAGGGGCCATGCCGATCAGGTGTGGGGCGTGGCGTTTGCGGCCGATGGGCGGTCGCTCGTGACGGGATCGTGGGACGGTACGGCCCGCGTGTGGGGCGTGAGCGTGGCCGAAATCGCGCGGCGGCGCACGCAGGCTGCGGATCGATGATCTGCCGCCAGGCACACGCCTCAGGAAGCGTCACGCCGTAAGGCGTACGGCACGGCTCAGAAAGCGTAACGCCGTAAGGCATACGGCTGCCTGCTTCACGCTGAGGCGAGCACGTCGCCGAGCGTCTTCTGGAGGACGGCGGCGCTGGCCTTGAGGGCTTGCACCTCCTTCGGCCAGAGGTCGATTTCGAGCGTCTTTTCAGCGCCGGCTCGGCCCACCACGGTGGGCACCGACAGGGCCACGTCGCGGATGCCATAGCAGCCGGACTGCACCGTCGAGACCGGCAGCACCCGCTTCGCGTCGAGGGCGATCGCGTGAATCACCTCGGCGATCGACACGCCCACCGCGAACCCGGCACCGGTCTTCTTCTTGATCATCTCGGCGCCGCTCGTCTTCGCCCGTTGGAACACGTCGGCGCCGAGCTTCGTGCTGAAGCCGGGATACTTCTCGAGCGGCAGCCCGGCGACGCTGGCACTGCTCCACACCGGCACCATGCTGTCGCCGTGCTCGCCGAGGATCATCGCCTGCACCTGGGTGGCCGGGGCCTTCAGGTTGAGGGCGAGCAGAGCCCGAAAGCGGAGGGTGTCGAGCAACGTGCCGAGGCCCACCACATGACCCTTGGGAAGGTTGAGCTCCTTCTCGGCCAGATAGGTGAGGATGTCGACGGGATTCGAGACGACGAGCACGATGCAGTCGTTCCGCATCCCCGTGGCCTTGATTTCGGCGAGGATCGAGCGGAAGAGCACGACGTTGCGGTTGATCAGCGCCAGCCGGCTCTCGTCGGGCTTCCGCCGCAGGCCGGCGGTGATGCAGATCACGTCAGCGTCGGCGAGGCACTCGTAGCCGCCCGCCCGAATCACCTGGTCGGCGATCGCGGGCGCGCCGTGCATCATGTCGAGCGCCTGGCCGTCGGCCAGATCGGGATTGGCATCCACGATCACGATCTCGTGGACGATCCCGCCGAGCTGGAGCGCGAAGCCCGCCGCGGAGCCCACGATCCCACCGCCGCCAATGATCCCGACTTTCACGTTCTCGTCTCCACAGTGCTGAGCCGCCGGGCAACCCCGGGCCAAGGAGGGAAATCAGGCCGCCGCGATGCCGAGCTGCTTGCAGACCTGCTCGGTGACGACCTTCACCAGGGCCTCGGTGTCGAGGCCGGCAGGCATCACTGGCCGCGTGGCGTTCTCCGGATCCGCACCCATCGGGGGCGGGGCGTCGAAGGCCTTGCGGGTCACGCCCGTCGTGCCCCAGCTGGCGCGGAACACGTCGTTCGCGCAGATGTCGCAGTTTTCCATCGTCTTGTCGAGCCGCGGGTCGGTGTAGCCCCACTTGGCCTTGAGGTCGAGGAGCTCTTTCGTCTCGGTCTTCGTCAGGTAGGTCACCCGGCCGAGGTCCTTCGACAGCATCAGGATCCGGCAGTAGGCATCGAGGATCTCGGTCCACCAGTAGGCCTTCTCGACCGTCTCGCCGAAGCTCACCGTGCCGTGGTTCGCCAGGATCACCACGTTGGACTGCTTCACGAACGGCTTCACCGTGTCGGCAAACTTCTGGCCGCCGGGGGTCTCGTACCGCGTGATCGGCACGTCGCCGAGAAACACCTCGACCTCGGGAAGCACGCACTGCGGGATCGGCTCGCGGGCCACGGCAAACGCGGTGGCGTGCGGCGGATGGCAGTGGACGACGGAGTTGATGTCGGGGCGATCCTTCAGGATCGTCAGGTGGAGGAGGATTTCGCTCGACCGCTTCCGCGTGCCGGCGATCTGGTTGCCGTCCATGTCGACGATGCAGAGATCGGAGGGCTTCATGAAGCCCTTCGAGATCATGGTCGGGGTGCAGAGCACGGCGTCGGGGCCGAGGCGAAACGAGATATTGCCGTCGTTACCGGCCGCGAAGCCCTTGTTGTAAATCCGGCGGCCGATGTCGCAGATCTCTTCCTTGAGCTGATTGAGCGACTTGTCGGTGGTCTTGGGGGTGATGGTGGCCATGGTGGGTTGCTCCTGCGGTGTTCGTGTCCTAACGACTCTTGCCCATGCTGCGGGTTGCGGCCGGGCTGCGGGCTGCGAAAAGGGTGCCGGCCGCGGAGGCCGTGCCGGTCGTAACGGGCGTGTCGATCATCTGGTGGTCCCCGGGTGGACGGCGATGTCCAGATGATCGATCAGGGCGGCGATGTAGGCGTCCACGGGCTTGTCGAGCGGTCGGAACGGCTGGGCGGCCTCGCCCCCCTCGCTGAAGGCGACGAGTTGCCCGTCGCCGGCACCGAGGTCATCCCAGGCCACGAGTGGCTCGGCTGGGCCGTCTCCAGCCGTGAGGTCGGCGGTTGCCAGTGGGACAACGAGCCGGAGCACGCCCCCGCGCATCGTCGCGTGGGGTTGCACGAGCGTCACGGTGCCGATGGTTTTGCCGAGTCGCATACGTCGGGCTCCTTCAGCCCAATCCGGCTTCGGGACGGCATGAGTTGCCTCGCCGAGGCGAGGATACGCCTACGCTCGTCATCCTCACGCCGATCCCTTCGCCTGTTGGTTGGTTGTTCATGGTGAATGGGCAGAGTTCGTCAGTGTGTGTGGGTCTTGCAGCCGCAGCCGGAGGGTGTGGCGGCGAGTTCCGCCGGCAGCGGCCCGGAGGCGGCGCGGTGAAAGTCCGCACAGATTCGCTCCAGGCTGCCACCGGTGAACTGGCCGGGATCGACGACGAGCAGGTTGGCGGCGGTGTCGGCGGCGGCGGCCGCCAGCGAGGCTGCGTCGCGGGCTGTGACGGCCCGAAGGCTCGCGGAGCGGTTGGCCAGCACCACCGCCACGGCCGGGCGGCCGGTGAGCAGCACGCCGCGAGCGGCGTCTTTCGATGCGTGGGCGGCAATGGCAGCGACCACATCCGCCAGGCCGGAGGCGGGGAGCTGCTGAGCGCCTGGCACGGTGCGGGCGATGGCGGCGGTGCGTGCCGAGGCGTCACCCCGGCAGGCGGCCTGCGCGATGACGAAGGGGCGTGCGGCAGCGGCCGCCGCGCCGCCCGGTTGGCCACGGACGAGCGAGATTCCGCCGTCCTTGGCATGCTCACGGGCCGAGGGAGTGATCACGGCCTTGGCATCGACGACCACCTCGCGGACCGCCGCCGGCAGCTTCTCAAGATGCGCGAGCGTGATCACGCGGTCGGGTATCGACATCGCTGTTTCGCTCGCTGCGGCCGCAGGCTGGGGCGAAGGAGCGGCAGGCTTCGTGGCAGCGGTAGGGGCCTGGGCGGCGAGGATCCGCCGCACGACCTCCGCGACGAGGGCCTGGACCGCAGCGGCGTCAAGCGTCATCGGGGTGCTCATGGGGTGTCCACCAGGCCGATCGTGCTCCAGCGGGCAGGGGTCGCCTCGCTCTTCAAGATGTCCCGCAGCAGTCGGCCGTCGCTCGTGATCACCACCACGTCACCGATCGACGCTGCCACCGTGTCGACGGCGATCTGGGGGTCGCCGTCCGGCGACCGGCGGTCGGCCATCAGGGGCTGCACGACGAGCAGCCGCGCACCGGCGAGCGACGGGTGCTTCACCGTCGCGGTCGTCGTGCCGATGATCCGGGCCAGTTGCATGGGCGTGTCGGTCGGTCTGGAGGTTTTGGTCAGGGGTGGGGAATCACGAGCGAACGGCCGAAGCGCTGCCGAGGATCCGGAGATCGTCGACGAGCGTGCAGCGCCGCTGCCGGGTGAACGTGAGCGGTGTGGTGACACCCTCGCCGGTAGGCGTGGCAATCGAGAACGAGAGGTACCCCTCGCCGCCGAGGCCGAGGCCGGCGACGCTCGGTCCGTTCTTCACGAAGAGCGTGGTGTCGAGGAGGCGGCCCATCCGCGTCATCGCCCGGACGTCGTTGGAGTGGATGATCGCGGTGTGGCGGAATCCATGCTCGCTCTCGTGGGCCAGCCGGATCGCCTCGTCGACGTCGCGGCAGCGGACGAACGGGACGAACGGCATCATCTGCTCGGTCGGAACAAACGGGTTGTCGTTATCGGTCTCGCCGAACACCAGTTCCAGGCCCTCGCGGCCCGGAGCGCCCGCGGCCTTCGCCAGCAGCGACGCGTCTTGACCAAGGAGGTCTTTGCAAGGCACCCAGTGCCGGTGGGCGCCCTCGCCCGCCATCACGATCGCCCGCTTGGTGAGGGCGTCAACCTGCTGGGGGCTTAGTCGTAGCGCCCCGGCCCGCTCCATCGCCGCCATCATCCGATCGAACACGCTGGCCACCACAAACACCTGCTTCTCGCCGATGCAGAGAAGGTTGTTGTCGTAGGCGGCTCCCGCGATGATCGAGCGGGCCGCGTTGTCGAGGTCGGCCGTCTCGTCCACCACCACGGGCGGATTGCCCGGGCCGGCCACGATCGCCCGCTTGCTCGACTGCAGCGCGGCTTTCGCCACCGCCGGGCCGCCGGTCACACAGATCAGCTTCACGCCCCGGTGGTTGAAGAGCTGGCCCGCCGACTCCAGCGACGGCTCGGCCACGAGCGAGATGAGGTTGTCGATGCCGATGTCGCGGTGGATCGCGGCATTGAATCGCCGCACGCCCTCGGCCGCGATCCGCCGACCGCTGGGGTGCGGGTTGACGACCACGGTGTTGCCGCCCGCGATCATGTTGATCGCGTTGCAGGCGATCGTGGGGAGCGAGTGGGTGACCGGGGTGATCGCGCCGATCACGCCGAACGGGGCGTGCTCGATCACGGCCAGGCCATGGTCGCCGCTGAACACCTCGCTCTGCATGAACTCGACGCCCGGCACCTTTTCGCCGAGAACTTTAAGCTTCTCGATTTTGTGGTCGAGCCGGCCGATCTTCGTCTCGGCAAACTCCATCCCGCCGAGCTCCTCGGCATCGTCGATGGCGATCCGGCGGACGTGGGCGATCGCCTTCTTGCGACCTTCCACGCCGAGCCGCTCGAGCTGCTCGAAGGCTTCGCTGGCGGCGCGGACGGCTTCGTCCACACTTCCAAACACGCCGTTGGCACCGGCGAAGGAGCCGGTGGCACTCGGCGAGGCGGCAGCCGCCGGCCGGGCGGATGCCGCGTTGGAGGCTCCGAGTTGCTCGATCACCTGGCGGACAATCGCGGCGATGTCGGGAGCGGAGGCGCTTGAGGGAACGTTGGGCGAAGCGGTGGACATAGATGGGTTCATTTCCTGCTAAAGACTTCCTTCCCCTCGACGCGAACGGTGTCGACCAGGCCGATCACCACGGCGTCGATGGGTAGAGACTTGGTTTCGGCGGTCAGTCGGGCGCTCGAGCCCTGCGTGACGAGGACGAACTGACCCTCACCCGCGCCGAGCGTGTCGACGGCGATGAAGGTGCGGCCCGTTGAGACAAGCGTGGAGCGTGTCTTCTCGTCGAGACGGTAAGGTTCCACGACGAGCAGTTTGTGGCCGGTCATCGACTCGGTCTTCTGCGTGGCCACGACAGAGCCGGTCACCAGGGCGACGAACATCAGGCACCTTTTTCGTTCATGGTTCTGCCATCCGCGGCCAGCAGGTCACGCGCCTGCCGGGCGACGATCAGCTCCTCGTTGGTAGGAATCACCCAGATCGCGACCCGCGACGAGGCGGAATGGATCGCACGCTCGCCGGCGGCCGGGGCCTCGTTCTTCTCGGGATCGATCGCGATGCCCAGGTCGTTGAGGCCGGCGACCACCGCCGCTCGCGTGAGCGGCGAGTTTTCCCCGATCCCGCCTGCGAACCCGATGGCGTCGAGCCCGCCGAGTTCCACGATGCCCGCGCCGAGCCAGTGCCGGATCGACGCCACGTAGACGTCGATCGCGGTCCGCGCCCGATCGTTGCCGGCTGCTGCCGCCTCCTCGAGATCCCGCATGTCGCCCGAGGTGCCCGACATCCCGGCCAGTCCCGCCTTGCCCGAAAGCTCCACGAGCAGGTCCTCGAAGCTCCGCCCCGTCTGCTTCGCCACATGAAGCAGCGCGAAGGGATCGAAGTCGCCGGCACGATTGTTCTGGGGCAGGCCCGACTGCGGGCTCATCCCCATCGACGTGCCGACGCTCCTACCCTCTTGGATCCAGCACACGCTGCTCGATCCGCCGAGGTGGCACGAGATCGCCCGCCGGCCGCCCGGGACGAGTTCGCCCAGCCGCCCCGCCACGAAGCGATGGCTCGCCCCATGAAAGCCCCAGCGCCGCACGAGATGCTGCTCGACCCAGTCGGTCGGCACCGCGTAGAGGGCGTTGCGGTCGGGAATCGTCGCGTGAAAGCCCGTCTCGAAGGCGGCGACGAGCGGCACGGCCGGCATCCGCTCGCCGAGCAGTCGCATCGCCCGCACGTAGGGAGGATTGTGCGCCGGGGCGACCGCCGCCATTTCCTCCATCGCCGCAAGCACGTCGGGCCCCACCCGCACGACCCCGCTCACGCGGCCGCCGTGCACCGCCTTGAACCCCACCGCTGCCACCTCATTGACGCTCGTCAGCGGACCGCCGTCGGCCGTCAGTTGCTCGAGCGCCGCCTGGAGAGCAACGGCGTGGTCCGGCACCGGCATCACCTTCTCGATCGCCCTCCCGCCGACAGTCGCATACACGCGACTCTCGGTGGCCCCGATCCGCTCCACGCCGCCGCGCGCAAGCTCCCGCTCCGCACCGGCTTGACCCGCCCGTTCAGGCAGGTCGAAGAGCCGGTACTTGAAGCTCGTGGAGCCGAGGTTGGCGACGAGGATTTTCATGGGGATGGATTCCGCGAGGGCTGCCAATCCCGCGTTGGCCACGGATGGCCATGCGGGATTGAACTCAGGCAAGAAAAGCCGCCACGAGGGTCTCGGCCGGCCGCGGAATGACGTGGCTGGCGACGAGTTCGCCGACCTGCTGGGCCGCGTTGGCACCGGCCTCAACGGCCGCCCGCACGCTGCCCACGTCACCCTGCACGATCGTCGCCACGAAGGCGTTGCCGATGCTCACCCGCTTGAGGATCTTCACGTTGGCCGCCTTGGCCATCGCGTCGGTGGCCTCGACGAGGCCCACGAGTCCCTTGGTTTCCAGAATTCCGATCGCCGTATTCATCTGATGTCCTTTGAAATGGGTTGAAGAAGGGTTTCGTATCGATCCACTTGTCGATCAGCCGCCCGTGGGCAGCACGATCTGCAGGTCTTCGTGCGGACGCGCGATCACCTGCACGCTCACCACCTCGCCGATCCGGCCGCCGGCCGCCGCACCTGCGTCGGTCGCCGCCTTCACCGCAGCCACGTCGCCCGAGACGAACGCCGTCACGAGTCCGCTGCCGATCTTGTCCCAGCCCATGAAGGTGACATTCGCCGCCTTCATCATCGCGTCTACTGATTCCACAAGGGTCGTGAAACCCTTCACCTCGATCATGCCGAGGGCTTCTGTCTGCTTTGCCATCTGTCGCTCCGTTCCGGGATCAAACAACCATCCAGCCTTTGCGGGGCCATCCCCGCGAACCGCACCGGCACGCGCCGGTTTCACGGTCGTGTTTTGTTTCTTCGTTCGTTTGGCAGCCTTTTTCTTGGCCATCGCGTCGAGTGGGCACAGGTTGAAAACCTGTGCTACGTGGGGCTCGTGTTGTCTGAAGTAGCACAGGTTTTCAACCTGTGTTTCGGGGTGCTGTTTGAAGTAGCACAGGTTTTCAACCTGTGGCATGAGTCTCAGGTTTGTCGGATCAACTCCACGCCCGAGGCGTGATCGAGGTCGGCCGCGTTGCCTTCGTCGGTATCGATGTGCACCTCGAGTTTGCTGGTGGCGTCGGCCCTCACGAGCAGGTCGCGAAACACGGTCGGGCACGAGCCCTTGATGGCAAGGCTCATGCGGTCGCCATCCTTGACGCCGAAGAAGTCGGCGTCGGCGAAGCTCATGTGCACATGCCGCTCGGCCCGGATCACACCCTCCGCGAGTTCGATCGCGCCCGCGGGGCCGACCAGCACACAGCCGGGGGTGCCGGCGATCTTGCCGCTGGGCCGCACGGGCAGGTCGATTCCGAGCGAGATGCCGTCGGTGAAGGCGAGTTCTACCTGCGAGGCCTTGCGGGTGGGCCCGAGCACGCGGACGGTGGGAAGCATCTTTCGCTTCGGCCCGACGAGCATCACCGTCTGCTCGGCCGCGTAGAAGCCGTCCTGGTAGAGGCTTTTCATCGGCGTCAGCGTGCTGCCGGGCCCGAAGAGTTTGACGACGTGCTCGTCGGTGAGGTGGCAGTGGCGGGCGGAGATGCTCACCACGAGCTTTGGCTCGGCCTTCGGGGCGACCGCCGCCTGTGATGGGGGCACGCCGCGGGACGACAGCACGATCTCGCGGACGATCCGCTCGATCGAGTTGCGATCGAGGCCGGCGGTGTGACCGTTGAGAGCGGGCGATGCGATGGCCATGGGGCGTTCTCAGGCGTGGCGACGGCGTGTGGAGGGGCGTGATTCGTGGTCGTCGGCGGCTTCGGGCGGAATGGCGGCGACGATAAGTTCGGATCCGGCGGCTGTGATTCGGGCCCGCCAGTCTTCGGCGAGTCCGTCGTCAGAGACAAAGGCGTCGATCTCCGCGAGCGGCGCGACGAGGGTGAGGCTCTTCTTGCCGAACTTGGAACTGTCGGCGACCACGATCACGCGGCTTGCCGCTCGGAGCATCGCCTGCTCCGTCTCGGCGAGCAGCAGATGGGCGTTGAACAGACCCTCGTCGGCGATGCCCGCGGCAGAGAGCACCGTGGTGGTGACGTGCAGCCGCCCGAGCAGTTCGTTGGCGTAGGGCCCAAGGCAGACACCCGTGCGTGGCGACACATAGCCGCCGAGGAGCACGAGGTCGCTTCGTGATTCCGAGGCGAAGAGGTTGGCGACGGGCAGGCTGTTGGTGACGACCTGGAGCGAGCGGCCGACGAGCAGGCGAGCGACTTCGTAGGTGGTGGTGCCACCGTCGAGCAGCACGGTCTCGCCATCGCCGATCACCTCCGCCGCCCGGGAGGCGATGGCCCGCTTGGCCGCCCAGTTGGCTGGCTGCCGCTCGTCAAACTCAGCGAGTCGGGGCATCCCGCCGGCATAGAGCACCCCGCCGTGGGTCCGCTTGGCCGCTCCCTGTTCCTCCAACGCATCGAGGTCACGGCGGACGGTGGACTCGGAGACGCCGAGTTCACGCACAAGCTCCTCGAGAGCCGCGAATCCCCGAACGCGAATGAGGTCGAGAAGCCTGCCGCGTCGCTCGTGATTCTGGACGGAAACAACCATACGATGCTTATGATATTCAGAACACTGCCAGATAACAACTACGTTTCCGTCACGCCATGCGCGTCACCGATCGCCAGCGTGAGCGTATTCCGTCGCTCGAAGGCCTTCGTCCTGAAATCTGAGAATCTGTGCCGATTGCGGCCACCCTGCGGCCGTGAGAATCCTAGTGTAGGACTCTCAGGGTGTGGTAGAAATCCGCCGGAACTGACCGGAAAAACGCGGGTCGGTTACGCTCTAGCCGTCAGAATCGACAGAACCATGACGGTCATCGTGCATCGGTTCCCCGCACATCGGTCAGGCCGCCTCACCGATCGAGCGGTGCAGGTGATCGTCGTAGCCGCCGCCGACCTCGAGTCGGATGGGATCGAGAGGCTGCTGGCAGCGGCCTCGTTGGAAGACGACGGGTTTCCACCACTCGCCGCGAAAGGTCTCGCGGCGGATGTCCGAGGCCGGAGTGAGCGGGTCGTGCGGGCGTGGGCTGCTATTCGCGCTGACGGCACGGTTCAGGGTGTCATCAGCCTGGCCGTGTCCACCGTGGGCGGAAACCGGCGGTTTTCAGTTCCCTGGCTGGTTGTCGATCCTCGCGACCGACGACGTGGCGTTGGAGAGGCCCTGGTGCGTGTGGCTCTCGCGGCCGCCGACGAGGCTGGGGCTACAGACGTGGGCGTGGAAACGCTTGCGTCGTGGGGGCCAGCCAGAGCCTTCTGGGCAAGGATCGCCAGACTGACCGGGGCTGCCGGTGCTGAACACGACCGCAGGGACTGGTGTTCCCCGTCAGCCGAGTCGTTCCTTGAGCCAGAGGCCTGAGCCCAGGAACGCCGCGCCGCTGGCCAGCAGGTTGATTCCGATGAGCGTCCCCAGAAACACGCCCGATTGCTGGGTGGGGCTCATGAGCAGCATGCCGCCGAGCAGGGCCGAAATGAGGCCATCGGCAAGGACCCAGCCCCAGGGAAAATCACGCGGCAGGGAGAAGGCGGCCGTCAGTTTGGCGGCGGCCTGAAAGAGGAGTACCAGGCCGATGAAGGTGGTCATCGCATGCACGCCCTCGGCTGGAATCGCCAGCATCGCCGTGCCGGCAACAAGCGAAAGTGCCCCGCAGAGCACGGTGAGCCAAAAGCCCCGCCAGGTGAACGTACTCGCGGCGGCGCCGAGTTGGGTGATGCCGGCGGCCAGGAGCGAACCCGCGACCATGAAGTCAACGAAGGTCGCCGCCGCCCAGGGGGTGGCGATCGCGAGGATGCCGAGAATCGTGAGCGCGATGCCCAGCCAGACGAGCTTCGACTTGAGGTGAGAGATCGGCCCGTCGTGATGTGCAAGATCCATGGCGGAGGTGCTCCGGGGGAGGGGATCGTTCAGTGTATCCGATGCCGATGTCAGGCTGCCCCTAGCCCCTCCATCCGCCGCCAGGCGCTCATCTGCCCGAGGTGCATCATCATGTGTCCGCCGCAGTAAAACGCCTGGGCCGAGCCGATCGTCGGGAAGAGTTCCTTCATCCGGCCCTCGGCGGGGTTTGGCTGGTCGAACGTCGTGTCGGGCGTGCTCCGCAGGGCGCCCATGGTCATCCGGTGGCCTTCCAGAAAAAACGCCACGACCTGATCGAGCGGCGGGTAGAGATCGCCGTCCGCGTCGTCCACGCACTTCGCATCCTTCGAAAAGACGAGTTCGAAGCCATCCGGGATCGGCGGGGCAGGGTGGCCGATGAGCCGGAGGATCTTCGGTGCGTAGAGGCTGAGATGGCCGTAGATGAACGCGGGGTGGTTTGATTCGACGATCACCCCTCCCGGTGTGGCAAACCGGCCCGCCCGGTCGGCCGGCACGTTCTTGAGCAGCCGCTCCGCGTAGCCGAGCGAGAGTTGCAGTGAGTCGGCGATCAGATTGCCAAGGGAACGGGACATGAGGAAACTCCGCTCGCGGTGAGGTTGCCGGGGCGAAGGCCCCGCCACGGCCACGAGTCTCGCGCACGGCCCTCGCCGCTGGCAAGGGGATCAGCGGATCTTGGTCGTCCGGTCGCTGCGTCTGTTGTGACGTTCATGGCCGAGAGCGTCGATCCCGCGGTGTTTGCCGCGATCGTCAGCCGCGACGGCCGCGAGGCCGCCGGAGGCCCGTGACCACAGGAGGACCGGCCACCCAGCGACGCGTCCACGTGAGAGGGCCGGTCAGTCGCCGCGGCCCACGTGCGGCTCGACGGCGGCGACCGTCCTCCGGGCGATCTCGCGAGCCGAGGTTGCGTCGTCCTGCGTGTAAAAGCCCGAGGGGGTGAGGTCCTCCGCCCCATAGAAGGCAAGTTCACGGTCACGACGCAGCGTCCGCGACCCCGCGGCGAGCGTGTCGAGATCCCGTTGAATCGCCTTCGGAAACCGTTCCCGCTCGGCCGTGAGCACCTCGGATACGTCGTGGATTCGCGGCGGGTCGATGCCTACCGCCCTTAGGAGCCCCTTCAGGGCCAATTCCACGACCTCTTGCGACTCCCGCACCACGTCAGCCCAACTCTCACACCCATAGAGCGCATCAACCGCCGCCAGCCGGGCCCGTGCCCTCCGAACGTAGTCGGCGGCCAGGTCAGGACTTCGCATCGCGTTCCTCGTGGATCCAGTAGGGCTGGCCTTGGGCCATCCGTCGCGTCAGCTCGCCGCCGGCGATCCGGCTGCGAATGTCGATCAGCCGCTGCGACACGAGCAGATCATGGTCGTAGAGCACGATTCCGCACACGCCCGCCTCCGCCCAGGTTCCGGACACGGGATCGTCCCTGTCCGGTAGGTGAACGAAGTGAAGGTCGATCTCCCGTCCCTCCCATGCCGGCACCACACCATCCCATTGTCGATAGAGCGAACGAGTGATCTTCACGCCTTCTGAAAGCACGACGAGAAGATCGACGTCCGACCCGGCTGCCAGCTCGCCGCGGGCGAACGAGCCGTAGGCAACGACACCGAGCAGATCGGCCCCCAAGCCGGCACGGATCATCACGACGACCTCCGCGGCCGCACTGAGGCCGGCCGCGCCCGGCGCTGCGAGCGACCGGCTGCACCATTCATTGAGCGACGTGCCGGCAGCGACCGCCTCATGCCGCAGCACAGCGTGCAGCCGCGGATCGAGACGAAGGACGAACGTCCCTGACGCCGCGGAGGACGATCCATTTTTGGCCCGCGGCCGACCCGGGGTGGTACTAGATTTCATATAGCTATGATACTATGGCGGCAGGAGGCGAGCGAACTCCGTCACGAACGCCGCGGCGGTCATCGCCGAAACCGGGCGATCGCCTCGGGGAGCGCTTCGCACTCCGCGGCGAACACGCGGGCTGCGAGCGAATCAGGCGTGTCGTCGGGCAGCACAGGAACGGACTTCTGGAGCAGAATCCGCCCGTGGTCGTATTCGTCGTCCACGAGGTGCACCGTGCAGCCGGAGATGGTGCAGCCCCGGTCGATCACCGCCCGGTGAACGTGCATCCCATGAAAGCCCTTGCCGCCAAAGGCAGGCAGCAGCGACGGATGGATGTTGATCACGCGGCCGGCGAAGCGCGGGGGAATGCGGACAAGGTGCAGGAAACCCGCCATGACCACCAGATCGGCGGGACACGACTCGCAGGCGTCGAAGATCGCGTGGCTGAACTCCGCCAGGGCAGCCCCTCGTGGCGACACCACGCTCACCGGGATTCCAGCTGCCTCGGCGATCCGCACGCCGCGGACGTCTTCGCGGCTCGAGACCACGAGTTCGATCGTTGCCGCCAGGTGGCCCGATGCGATCCGCTCCAGCAGATTGTCGAGCGTGCGGCCCGAGCCCGAGAGCAGGACGGCCAGACTAAGCGGTTGCATAAAAAAGGTGACAGCCACCAAAACTGGGTAAAAGGGGTAAGCGAGCTTTACGCAGATTACCTAGATTTGGTGGCTGGCACCGTTTATGACTTGGTGAGTGAGATCGCGAGAGGGTGGCCGTCGATGTCGTGCGGCTCGGCGCCCGCGGGCGGCGTGCCGAAGTGGACCGACGCGGCGAGCGTCTCTGACTCGATGTACTGGCGATGCTGCTCAAGGGCCGTGCGAAGGTCTGCCGACTCCGTGGCGAAGACGAGCTCGATCCGATCGGTGAAGTCGAGGTCGAGCGCTTTCCGCTGCGTCTGGATGACGTGGACCACCTCGCGAACGAGTCCCTCGGCGATCAGTTCCGGCGTGAGGTCCTTGGCGATCACCACCACAGCGCGGACACTCTCCGCCGCCGCCCAGCCGGGTTTTGCCGTGGTTCGGATGAGCACGTCGTCCTGTTCCACCACGGCGACGCCACCACCGGGGAGGGGCACTTCCGCACGGCCATGGACCGTCAGGGCATGCAGCAGCGCCGCCGCATCGGCCTTCGCCAGGGCGTCGCGGGCCTTGGGAAGATCCTTGCCCAGTTTGGGACCGAGTTTCTTGAGGTCCGGAAGCACCTGCCGAGTGATGTAGCGGTCGGGGTCAGCGCAGACTTCGAACTGCTTCACGTTGAGTTCGTCACAGACGAGGTCGGCATGGGAGACCAGCCAGGCGGCATCATCGGCCCGCGGCTCGGCGAGGATCACCTCGACCTTCTGGAGGGGCTGGCGAACCTTCAGTTTCTCGGCGGCCCGAGCAGCGCGGCCAAGCGAGGATACGTCACGGACCACCGCCATCCGGCGGACGAGGTCGTGGTCAACGAGCGCTGCGTCGCCAGTGGGAAAATCGGTGAGATGCACGCTCTCGGCGACCTTCCCACCGAAGCTGGAGCCGGCGAGATTGCGCCAGATTGCCTCGGTGGTGAACGGCACGAACGGCGCGGCGAGTTTCGCGATCGTGATCAGCGTCTCGTAGAGCGTCCAGTAGGCGTCGAGCTTCTCCTGATTGGTCTCTGGCCCGCCGTCGGCTTTGCCGGCGGCCCAGAACCGGTCGCGGCTGCGGCGGACGAACCAGTTGCTGACGGCGTCGACGAGCGTCGAGAGCTGGTGCGCCGCGCCGAAGTGGTCGTAGGCGTCCATTTTCACGGTCATCGCCGCGGCAACGGCGTTGAGCTCCGAGAGCATCCAGCGATCGAGTTCGCCTCTCGCCGCCACCGGTCGCAAGCCGCGAGCTCTTGCGAGGTCGGCGTGCTCGAGCATGCCGGGCTCTTCGAGCACCGCTCCCGGGTCAAAACCGTCGATTCGCGCGTAGATCAGGAAGAACGAATAGACGTTCCAGAGCCGAAGAAGGAACTCGGGGATGCTCTCCTTGATGGCCCGCTCGCTGTAGCGGATGCTCGTCCAGGGGGCCTGGCCGGCGAGGAAGAACCAGCGCAGCGCGTCGGCACCGAACTTATCGAAGATCTCCGCAGGCTCGCGGTAGTTCCGCTTGCTCTTGCTCATCTTCTGCCCGTCCTCGCCGAGCATGTGGCCGAGGACGATGCAGGTCTTGAAGGGATGTGGGTAGGGACGGCCACCATCCCCGAAGAGCAGCGTGCTGATCGCCAGCTGGCTGTAGAACCAGCCGCGGGTCTGGTCGATCGCCTCCGAAATGAAGTCGGCCGGAAACTGGGCGTCGAACTCGGCGTGGCCTTGATGCGGCCAGCCCCACTGGGCAAACGGCATGGCGCCCGAGTCGAACCAGCAGTCGATCACCTCCGTCACCCGGCGCATCCGAGCCCCAGGGGCGAACGGCGAGTCGTACGTCACGGCGTCGATATAGGGCTTGTGAACCCTGAGATCGTCTGAGAGGTCGGGGTTGGCCGCCTTCGCCTTCGTGAACACGTCGGCGCCCTGGATCCCCGGCTTGGCGAGCAGGTCGGCATACGATCGCATTGCCTCGGCCTGGCCGGTTTCCTCGCACACCCAAATCGGCAGCGGGGTGCCCCAGTAGCGTTCACGAGACAGCGCCCAGTCGACGTTGCTCTCGAGGAAGTTGCCGAACCGGCCGTCCTTGATGTGCTCGGGGAGCCAGTCGATCCGGGCGTTGTTGGCGAGCATCTGCTCGCGGAACTGGCTCGTGCGGATGAACCAACTCTGCCGCGGGTATTGGATCAGGGGATCATTATCGGCCCGCCAGCAGAACGGATAGTCGTGGACGTACTGCTCCTGGTGCACGAGGAGTCCGCGGGCCCGCAGGTCACGCGTGATGTCTCGGTCACACTCCTTCACGAATCGGCCGCTCCCCATGCCGAACACGTCGGTGAAGGTGCCGTCGGGGGCGACGGCGTTGATCAGCGTGGGGCCCTTGCCAGGTGCGAAGCGGGCCTGCTCGGCGACGAGCACGGTGTAGTCCACTTCGCCAAAGGCCGGCGCGACGTGGACGATGCCGGTGCCGGAGTCGGTGGTCACAAAATCCGCCGCCACCACCCGCCAGGCGATGGCGTCGCTACCCCCGGCCAGAAGCGCGGCGGCCTCGGGGCGACCAGGCGTTCGAAAGGTGTCGAAGGGCGGCTGGTAGGAACGGCCGACGAGGGCCGAGCCCGGGAACCGCTCGATGATCTCAAACTCTTTCTTCAACTTTTCGGCCAAACCTGCGGAGAGCGGCTCGGCCACGATGTATTCGGGGCCGTCGCTGATGCCGGCCTCCCGGAGGACGACGTAGTCGAGGTCGGCCTTCACCGCGGCAAACTGATTGGAGGGGAGCGTCCAGGGGGTGGTCGTCCAGGCCACCAGGCTCCGGTTCATGGGAACGCCTGCGGCATCGAGCAGCGGAAACGCCACGTATACGCTCGGGTCGGCCACTTCCTTGTAGCCTTGGCCCACCTCGCCGCTCGAGAGGGCTGTGCCGCCCTGCGCCCACCACCAGACGATCTTGTGCCCCTGGTAGAGGAGTCCTTTGTCGAAGAGTTCGGCAAGGGCCCACCAGACGCTCTCAACGAACGACTGGTGGTAGGTGACGTAGGCCTTCGAAAGGTCGATCCAGAAGCCGATCCGCTCGGTGAGCGTCTCCCACTCCTTCATGTAGCGCCAGACGCTCTCCTGGCACTTGTGAATGAAGGGCTCCACGCCATAGGCCTCGATCTCGGCTTTGGAGTGGATGCCGAGCTCCTTGCAGACCTCGACCTCGACGGGGAGACCGTGGGTGTCCCAACCGGCCTTTCGCTCGCAGTATTGCCCCCGCATGGTTCGGTAGCGGGGATAGAGATCCTTGATCGTGCGTGTCAGGCAATGCCCGGGGTGGGGCATGCCGTTGGCCGTGGGCGGCCCTTCAAAGAACACAAATCGCTGAGCGCCACGACGGCGGTCGAGCGATTTCTGATACGTGCCCCGCTCCCGCCACCAGGCGGCGATCGACGCTTCAAGGGCGGGAAAATCGGGTTGGCCGCGGACGGGTTCGAACATGGGCAGTGAACAAGCGCAGGGCGGAGGCCCGGACGAGGCGTCGCTGGGCCGAAAACGCTGCAATCCTACCGCGACCGTCGCCGACCCCACAGGGGGCCGGCGTCCGGTCCTGTTCGGCAGCGCCGACGCACGGAACGGCACGGCGTCGGGTGGCGGATCGCCCCACGCCTCACTGCGTTGGGAGGAGTCTGGGCGCTGTCCTGGCCTCGCCCCACGCCTTACGGCGTTGGGAGGAAGATGGGCGCCGACCTGGCCTCGCCCCACGCCTTACGGCGTTGGGAGGAGTCTGGGCGCTGTCCTGGCCTCGCCCCACGCCTTACGGCGTTGGGCTTGGACCGCGGCTCAGGAAGCGTAACGCCGTAAGGCGTACGGCGGCATCGATGCCGAACTCCGCATCGGGCAGGCCCCCATCGCTCACGCGATTGGGCTTCCTGATCAGGAAGCGTAAGGCGTACGGCGGATCAGGAAGCGTAACGCCGTAAGGCGTACGGCAGCCGGACGCGGCGTCGGGTGGTGGTTCGCCCCACGCCTTACGGCGTTGGGAGGAGTCTGGGCGCTGTCCTGGCCTCGCCCCACGCCTTACGGCGTTGGGCTTGGACCGCGGCTGATCTGGGAGGGCTGCATCAGGTAGCCGATCAGGTCGCGGACGGCGTCGGTGGAGAACTGGTCGAGCAACCCCTCCGGCATGGGCGACTGCGCGGTGACCTTCACGTCGGCGACGTCCTCGAGGGCGAGCACGTGGCGGTCGGTCGGAGTGACGAGCGTGAGTGTTCGGTCGTCGCGGGTCGTCACGAGGCCGTTGAGCACCCGCCCGCCCGCGAGCGTCACGATCGACATTCGGTAGTCCCGGCTCACCACGCCGCTGGGGTCGACGATGTTGTCGAGGAGGTAGTCGATGTTCGTCCGGTGGCTTCCGGTCAGGTCCGGACCGATCGACTCGCCCGCACCAAAGAGCTTGTGGCACTGGCCGCAGGATTGGTCGTACAGGCGCCTGCCGTGGGAGAGATCGGCCGCCGCCAGGGCGGCCGGTTGAAGCGCGTCCTTGAACGCCGCGATGCGCTGACGCTTGTCGGCCGCGGTCTCGCTGCTCACCCCGCCCCACACCCGTGCGATCACGGCGTCGAGATCGGCATCGCCGAGGCAGCGAATCTGCCGGAGGTCGTACGGCGTGACGGCGTCGCGTGGAATCTTCCCGTCGTCTACGGCGGCGAGGAGCGCCGCGGCGAACCTCTTCCGCGAACTGAGGATCCCGATCACCTTGGGCCGCTGCGGGCTGCGAAACTTGCCGTAGTGTCGGAGCAGGGCCGTGGCGACCTCCGGGTCGTCACGGCCCGCGAGCCCCTCGGCCGCCGTCGCGTTGAGCCGATGGTCGTCGAGCAGGCCCAGGCAGACGTCACGCACTTCGTCGCCATCCTGCCGCACCAGCGTCTCGAGCGCCGAACGGCGGAGCCCCGCGTCGGCCTCGTCATCGAGGACGAGCCGCTGAATCTCGCCGATCGCCCGCCCGTCACCAAACACCGCCGACAACTCGCGAACGCGGGCCTCCTGCGCAACGCCCATGGTCGTCAGCGTGGCCGCGAGCCCATCCCAGCCGTGGGGCTTCGGCGCCCGCCTCCACCCCGACAGCCCTGCGACGATCCCGGCCAGCAGGTCATGCTGCACCGTCGGGTCGTCGGCTGCCGCCATGACGGCAACGAGCCGCTCCATCCCCCCAGGCTGCAGCTCGATGAGGCTGGCGAGCCGACGGGCGATCAGCCGCCGCGTCGTGGGCCACCGCGAGGCCCCGGCGGCGTCGGCCGCCAGGGTCGGCTCCGCCTCGACGGCGGGAATGATCCCGTACCAGACGAGGAGCGGCAGGTTGTGATCGGCAGCATCCTCGCGGCGTGTCATCAGGGCCGTGGCGAGGGTCAGGCGACGGTTCACGGGCAACCGTTGGAGCGTGGAGGCGAGGGCGAGCCGAACGAGGCCACTGGGATCGTTTGTCGCCAGCCGAACGAAATCCACCGCGACGCTGTCGTATTCGCATGACACGCGTGCCAGTTCGTCGGCGGGCAGCTCGGCCGGCCCGAGAATGCCGTCGAGCGGCCACGAGTCGGTGAGCAGCCGCACACCCCAGGCCCGAAGGTGCTCGTCGGGGTGGTCGAGACATTGGCGGAACAGCGCGACGTCGCCGCCACCGCTGGCGTGTAGTGCGAGGACGGCGTGGCAGGCGATCAGCGGATTCTCGGCCATCGCGTGCCGTCGAAGCGCGGCGTGGGCCTCCCGTAGCTCGGCCACGGCGGTCTCCGCATCGGGAACCATCTGACCCAGTCCGGCCCGATCGGCAAGGATGAGCCGGGCCTGTCGCGCGTGCCACTCGTTGGGATGGCTGATGAACTCCGCGAGCGTTCCGGCGGGCAGCGTGGCCAGGTCCTCGGCAACCCGGCGCTGTCCCGCTGCATGGGCGATGCGGAAGATCCGCCCGCTCGTGCGATGCACGCCGGTTGCTTCGTGGCACTCACCGGTGTCGCTCCAGTCGAGCGCCATTACGGCACCGTCGGGGCCGGCGGACAGCTCGATGCCGCGGAAGAACGGATCACCGGCCAGGAACGCGTCGGGGCCGTGGCGGGCAACGTAGCCGCTCCCGTCCCGCTCGAGCAGTTCCTGATTGGCTCGGCGACCGTGAAAGTTCCACGTGAAGAGCCGGCCGTGATACTCCTCGGGCCAGTTGTCGCCGAGGTAGATCATCATCCCGGAGTGGGCATGACCTCCCCCCAGATCGCTCGCCGAACCGTCGCGCGATTTCTTCCAGCCGGCCCCCGTGTCGAAGTGCCAGTGGTCGGCGTGCATGTCGAGCAGCTCATAGACGTGCGGATTCGGGTCGACCGTGTGGGGACGCTGGTAATGGGCCCCGGGGATGATCTGCCAGAGGTGACCGTTGACGGTGTTGATGAAGAAGCCGTCACCCCAGGCGTTCCAGTCGTGGCCCCACGGATTCGTCGTTCCGTGGCAGACGGCCTCGAACCTGCCCGACCGCGGCGAGTATCGCCAGACGCCCCCCTCGACCCGCACCCGCCGTCGCGGCGATGAACCCGGTGGCCCGACGAGTCCGGGACAGGAGGCGCCGCAGCGGCCGTACAACCAGCCATCGGGGCCGAACCTCAGGCCGTTGGCGAAGTTGTGGTAGTTCTCCGTCGCCACGTCGAACCCGTCGAGCAGCACCTTCGGAGGACCATCGGGGACGTCGTCGGCGTTGCGGTCGGGGACGAACAGGAGTCGCGGCGGGCAGAGCACCCAGACACCACCCAGCCCCACTTCGACGCTCGTGACCTGCTGCAGGTCGTCGATGAACACCGTCCGCTCGTCTGCCTGGCCGTCACCGTCGCGGTCGCCGAGGATCAGGATGCGGTCCCGGAGTCGGGCCTCCATCCGCACCGGGCGTTCGGCGTAGGTATGGTTCTCGGCGATCCAGAGCCGACCACGCGCATCCCATGCCATGGCAATCGGGTTCTGCACCTCCGGTTCGGCTGCAAACACACCGACTCGAAACCCCGCCGGCACGCTCATCGTGGCGGCGGCCTCGGCCGCGGGCAGGGGCTCCGCGGACGTGTCGGCCTCACTGTTGAATGGCGGCGGGAACTCGTCGCCGCGGCACAACTGCCCAGCCTGTCCCGCCAGCAGCACCACAAGCGCAACGATGCCGGGCGTATGAGCCATGGCGGCAGTATAGGCGTGAACCCCCGATACCAGCGTCGTTTGCGGCGAGGTGGCGGCGAAACTACCCTCGGCGGCCTGGCTCGGCCGAACGCGGCATGGGCACCAATCCAGATGGGGTATCGCGGGATTTCAAGGAGGTCTTTCATGGCAGCACAACGCACAACACTCGCGGCATTCCTGGCGCTCATGCTGGCGCATTCAGCAGAACCGATGCAGGCGGCCGACGCTCCGCCGCAAGCCAAGATCGCCGATGTCATCAAAGACACGCTGCAGGGCACGATCCAGGGCGCCATCGACGGGACACTCCAAGACACCCTTCAGGAAAAAGTTCAGCAGAAGGTGCAGGAGGCTCTGACGGAGCCCCAGGAGTCGTCCGGCGACGACTCGGCGAAGCAGACCAGGGTAGTGCTGCGGATCTCGAAGCAGTTCATCCAGGAGCATGCGCCGCCGGCCGTCGAGGAGGGCTCCCGGGTCGATCGCTGTCTCTTCGGCGCGCGCGTCACCGGCACGGCGATCACCCGAGGCCGGCCGACGCTGACCATGGACACCGATCACGAGCGGCCGGTGTTCACGCTGCACTTCAAAGGAACCACCTCCACCCGCACGGTGGCGACGAAGCCTCCGGTGAAGGCATACAACACGGGTGCAGGTCAGTTTGACGTGCATCGTGAGATCCGCTTCGACGGCACGCAGTTCAGCGAAGGCGCAGAGTCGATCGAGGCCTCCTACTCGTCGCGGCTCGAGGGGCTCGCCACACCACCGGGCCTTCGCGGCCGCCTCGTTCGCCGGTTCGCCCTGCCAGAAATCGCCCGCACGCGGCCCCAGGCGGACGCCATCGCCCTCAGCGACATGAAGGTGACCCTTCTCACGGCCTTCGGACAGCACACCGACAAGCTGGTTGACGACCTCAACGCCAACGTGCCGTGGAAGCAGTCTCTGGCCCTGCTTGGGCCGCAACAGAGCGGATGGGTAAGTCACTTCGCCAGCACCGAGGACTGGATCGTGACCAGCCCTGGACCGGCCGATGCCAAGGTGCCGGAACTGCCCGAGGAAGCGGCCGAGGCGAAGGCGCCGCTCGAACTCTGGGTGCACGGCAAGCCGAGCGAGATGTCGGCGACCAAACTGGTCACGCTGTGGAGCACCGTCCACGTCGGCCTGAACCGCTTCCGTGACCTCGCCCCGGCGGGCGCCAAGGACGCGGTGGCGGACCTCAAGCCGGTTGTGGAGGGAGACTGGTGGGTGCTGAGGATCGGATCCGACATCCTCGAGCGCTTCATCGACGGCCTCGAAGACGACGCGAACGGCTGACGCGGGATCAGGAAGCCCCATCGTGTAAGTGAAGGGAGCAGCGGGCAGAAGGGGCAGCCGTACCGCTTACGCGGTTACGCTTCCTGGCGGGGGCAGCCGTACCGCTCACGCGGTTACGCTTCCTGGCGGGGGCAGCCGTACCGCTTACGCGGTGACGCTTCCTGAGGCGGCGGCCGCGTCGATGAGCAGCACGGCGTTGGTCTGGGAGACTGGGCCGGCCGGGATCGTCTCGTCTCGGGCGAGGAGCCGCGAGATCATCGGGGCCTTGGCGGCGCCGGTGGCGAGCCAGAGGATTTCGCGGGCGCGATCGAGCACCGGGAACGTCAGCGTCATCCGCCGCCGGTTCTGGTAAACGCCGCAGATGGCCACGTCGCGATCCCGACACGCCAGCGCAGGGTCGCCGGGCACGAGAGACGCCGTGTGGCCGTCGGCGCCGAGGCCGAGGTGGACGAGGTCAAGCACCGGCGGATCCCCACCCCACGCCGTCAGGATCCGCTCGTAGTCGCGAGCCCCGTCCTCCGGATCGGTGGCGGTCACCGGCATCGCGTGGATGTTCCCGGGAGGGATCGGTGCGTGCCCCAGCAGGCTCGCGTGGAGGTGGGTGAGGTTCCTGTCCGGATCGCCGTCCGCCGCGAGCCGCTCGTCCACTTGAAACACGTGAATGCTCGCCCACGGCACGTCCTCGGAGGCGAGGTTCCTCAACATTGCCCAGGGCGTTTTGCCGCCGCTCACCGCCATCAGAAACCGGCCGCGGGTCAACACGGCTCGGCGGGCCGACTCGGCGATCAGTCGTGCCGCGGCTGCTGCCACGGCGGCCTCGTCTGGGAGCACTTCGTACTGCATGGCCTACTCTGTTCGTGTCACGATGCGGAGGAGCGGCCACGCGCGGCGGCCCGATACCAGCGGATCAGAGCATTGGTCGAGCTGTCGTGGCTGAGCGTCGGCTCCGCCCCCGCCTCCAGTTCCGGGACGATCCGGTTGGCAAGCACCTTGCCGAGTTCCACGCCCCACTGGTCGAACGGGTTGATGCCCCAGACACAGCCCTGCGTGAACACGCTGTGCTCATAGAGGGCCACCAGGCTGCCGAGGACGCGTGGGGTGAGTCGCTCGGCGAGGATCGTCGTGCTCGGCCGGTTGCCCGGAAACGTCTTGTGCGGCACCAGCCATTCCGGAACGCCCTCTGCCCGCAGTTCGTCGGCCGTCTTGCCGAAGGCCAACGCCTCGGCCTGCGCGAAGACGTTGGACATCAGCAGGTCGTGATGCCGGCCAAGCGGATTCAGCGACTGCGCGAAACCGATGAAGTCGCAGGGGATCAGCCGCGTCCCCTGATGGATCAACTGATAGAAGGAATGCTGGCCGTTCGTGCCGGGCTCTCCCCAGAAGATCGGGCTGGTCTGGTAATCGTCGATCGTAAGCCCGTCGAGCGTGACCCGCTTGCCGTTCGATTCCATCGTGAGCTGCTGGAGATAGGCCGGGAACCGTTTGAGGTACTGGTCGTAGGGCAGGATGGCGATCGTATGAGCGTTGAGGAACGAGGTGTTCCACACGGCCAGCAGGCCGTGCAGCACCGGGAGGTTGGCGGCGAACGGGGCGGTGCGGAAGTGGACGTCCATGTCGTGGAAGCCGGCCAGCAGCTCGCCGAAGCGTTCCGGGCCGATTGCCAGCATGGTGGACAGGCCGATCGCGGAGTCCATCGAGTACCGCCCGCCCACCCAGTCCCAGAAGCCGAACATGGCATCCGTGTCGATGCCGAACGCCGCTACCTCGGCGGCATTGGTTGAGACGGCGACGAAGTGCCGTGCAACGGCGGCCGCATCACCGAGCGCGGACAGCAGCCATTGCCGCGCCGATCTGGCATTGGCCATCGTCTCCTGCGTGGTGAATGTCTTCGAGGAAATCACGAACAACGTCTCGGCGGGATCGAGGTCGCGGACGGCCTCCGCGAAATCGGTGCCGTCCACGTTGGACACGAACCGAAACGTGAGGTGCCGGTCGGTCTCCGACCGTAGCGCCTCGTAGGCCATCACGGGCCCAAGGTCGGAGCCGCCGATGCCCACGTTGACCACCGCACGAATCGGCCGGCCGGTATGCCCCTTCCACGAACCGTCGCGAACCTTTCGACAGAACACGGCCATCCGGCCGAGCACGTCGTGAACGTCGGGAACGACGTCGCGTCCATCGAGGAGGATCCGCTCGCCTCTGGGCGCCCGTAGGGCGACATGCAACACGGCGCGGTGTTCGGTGGCATTGATCTTCTCGCCGGCGAACATCGCCGCGATCCGCTCTGCGAGCCCGCAGCCCTCCGCCAGACCAACGAGCAGAGCAAGGGTCTCGGCAGTGGCCCGCTGCTTTGCGTAATCGACGTGCAGGCCGCAGGCATCGATCACCATCCGCTCGCCGCGGGCGGGGTCGGCCGCGAATAACTCGCGAAGGTGGGTGTCGCTGAGCGAGGCCGCATGAGCGGCGAGATTCCGCCATGCCGGACTCGACCCACGGGTGTTCGGGTGCTGGGTCACGCGACGAGACCTCCGGGGCTGGACGGCGGGGCCGACTGGAAGGAGCGATTCGGCGGGCAGGATACCCCCTTTTCGGCTCGGCAACGGGCCACACCGAGATGGTGAGGGGGCGAGATTCCTCATCAACGGCCGCGGCCCGCGATTGAGCCTCAAAAAACGGGCACTTTCAGAAAAAAAGACGGCTGCGGGGGATTTGGCACGCAACGTGCAAGTGGTTTCCTTCGCCGGCGAGTTGGTCGCAGTGACCTGCCCGCAGGTGAGTTGATTTCCAAGGTCCCACAGCCAGAGGTGTTTGCCGTGATGGTGATTGCCGTCGGCATCTCGTCGGAAGAGGTTCGTCGGACCGGCAGGTAATGCCGGGAAGAGGCTTTTTCCAGGGGTTTCCTGAGGCCGGGCACTGCCCGCAGCAGGAGGCGATCCCAGACGATTTTGCCGGTTTTGGCCCGGTCTTCGGTCGCTACGCGAGGTTGCCTCAGGGAGCTTCGCCAGCTGGTCGGTGGGCGGTCTGAGGGCGAGGAAATCAAGCGTCAGACAGTTCAAGGCAGTTCGAGTTCAGGTAGGTCCGCACAGGCGGTTTCCAGGAGTTTTTCCGTGTTTTCCCAGGTTCTGAACCATGTCGAGTCGGCGATTGAGGCGGGGCCCATGGCCTGCGCCGCGTCCGCCTTCGCCATGGGAGCCTCGGTCACGGCCAGCCCCTTCTCTGTCAGCCCGCTGGCCGCCGGCCGCCGTGCCGCTGGCGTGCAGGCCTCGTCCGGCAAGACGGGCCGGACTCACCAAGTTGGTGAGACGGTCACCAGGATGGTGATCACCAACCTGGTGAGGCCCGAAACGACGCGGGAAACCGCGAAACATCGCTCAAAAACCAGTCTTTTTGCCCCCGGTGTGGTCGGTTCATCGTGGCCTCAGCCCGACCGTCCCCTGGGCTTCTCGCACACCCCGTTCGCGAGCGTCGTTCGTTCGCGGCCAGGGCCATCGATGCCTGCTCCAGCAGGCCATTTTTCGGCCGTTCGTGTTCGTTGTTCGTCAACCAATCCCAACCCCTAGGCCGCCAGGTATCGGTCGTTCGTGCCTGCCAGGCCACTGTTCTGAAAGGACTCGCTCCATGTTCCGTTCCATTGCCATTCGCACCGTTGTCGCCATCGCCGTGATCGCCGCCGTCTCGTGCTGCTCCGCGGTGTCGCGTGCTGAAACTGTCTCGCCCGCCCACGGCACCGCCGGTGCCTTGGCCAGCCAGGGCGTGCTGGGCTCCCTCGGCTCCATGCCCTCCGAGTCGGCGACCACCGTTTCGCCGGCTGTGTTGAAGTCGCTCGCCGCCGGCAGTGACACCGTCGGCTACCACTCGGGACTCGCCAAGCCCTCCTTCGGCTCCGAGGTCGTGAACAACGCCCCGCGCATGGGCTTTGGCTTCGAGACCGTCCCCTTCGAATCGTTCCTGAACGTGGCTGCGGCCCCGAACAGCGACAACATGGTCCGCACGTTCATCATCATCGAGTCAGAGAAGACCGAGGCGAGTGAAGCGAGCCTGGGTCAGACTGCGGGCGACGACCTCGTGAACAAGTTCACCCAGTCGTCCTTCGGATCGATGACCACGTCGGGTTCGGCGACACTCTCATACCTGCAGTTCTCGCCGGCCTCCTCGTCGCTGGTGTTCACGAACGTCCTGCTCAAGGACGCTCCGAAGGTCACCAAGTGAGGTCTTGAGCAACGCTCCTCGAACAACATTCCTGGCCGCAGGCCGAACGACCCTTCGGCCGGGATGATGCTTGGATGATTGGCTGATAGACGATCACGAACGAAGGCCGCGCTGGCATCCGCCAGCGCGGCTTTTTTCGTTGTCAGTCGGCGGGGAAGCACGCTCCGCCAGTCGGTCCGGCAGGCCGATTGTGGCGAGGTATGATCGATCCTCCCCCTGCCGACGCTGTTCCGATCGGCAGGGATCTCCCCGTGGTGACCCCGTGCCTGGAATCCTCGAACGACTGCCGATCGCCCGCCGCCTCACCCTGATCAGCCTCGCCTACACGCTGCCGATCGTCGTGCTGCTGTATTTCGTGATTCGCGGGATCAACCAGGACATCCGCTTCACCGAGCTTGAGAAGCTCGGCAATGCCTACCAGCGGCCGCTCGCGACGCTCCTGCAGCACGTGCCGCAACACGACCTTGCGACCCGCCGCGTGCGCGACGGCAACGCCTCCGGCCGGGAGGCGATCACTCGCAGCCGGGCTGAGATCGACAAGGCATTCGCGGCGATCCGCGAGATCGATGAGCGACACGCGGAGGATCTGCAGTTCACCGACAAGGGGCTCGCCGACCGCGGACGCAGTCAGATCGCCCCTGCGGCGGTATCGCGGGAGTGGGAGTCGCTGAAGCAGGCCAACTCCGAGAAGGAGGCTGCAAAGCTCCATGCGGTGCTGCTCGATCGGATCCTGATGATGATCAAGCACGCCGGCGACACCTCGAACCTGATTCTCGATCCCGACCTCGACAGCTACTACCTCATGGACGCCACGCTCCTGGCGCTGCCGGAGACCCAGCGACGCCTGGCGGAGTCGCTCGAATTTCTCGCGGAGCTCTCGGAGCGGTCGACGGTCACTGCTGCCGATCGAGTGAAGCTGGCCGTGCTGGCGGCGCAGTTCAAGGCCGACCTCGACCGCATCACCGCCGACGTTGACACGGTGAAGGTTGAGGATGCGAAGTTCTACGGGGCCTACGACAGCCTCCAGACCGGCCTGCCGCCGGCGTTCGAGCGCTACGCCGCCGCTACCCGCCCGCTCCTGCAGTCACTGACGACGCTGGGTGATCCGGCCTCGGCAGCGGAGGCGAGCGGGCTCCAGCCGCTCGTTCAGCAGGTCGAAGCCGCGCGGGATGAGAGCTTCTCGCTGTGGCGCGACGGCGTGGACTGGCTCGACGGTCTGCTCGACCGGCGGCTCGCCGATCTCCGGGGTCTGCGGATCTGGGCCCTGTCGCTGGCGGCGGGGGCCTGGCTGGCCTCAGCGATCCTCGTGATGCTGATCACCCGGAGCATCTCGCGGCCGCTTCGCGAGATCGTGGGCGTGCTCGACACCGCCTCGAACGAGGTGGCCACGGCGGTCGAGGAGATCTCGCGAAGCAGCGAGTCGCTGGCCTCCAGCACCCAGCAGCAGGCTGCGTCGCTGGAAGAGGCGGCGACGACGGTGCGGGTGATCAACGACATGACCCGCCAGAACGCCGCCGACGCCGGGCTGGCCAACAAGCGGAGCACGACGGCGGCAGAGTTTGCCGGTCGCGGCAAGCCCTCGATGCTCCGCATGGCCGAGGCCATGGACGCCATCAAGACCTCCACCGACAAGACCACAACGGTCGTGAAGTCGATCGCGGAAATCGCCTTTCAGACGAACCTGCTCGCGCTCAACGCCGCCGTCGAGGCCGCCCGAGCGGGCCAGGCGGGCCTCGGATTCGCTGTGGTCGCCGACGAGGTCCGCAGCCTCGCCGCTCGGTGTGCCGAGTCGGCCAGAGACACCACCGACTTGATCGACGAGGTGCGGGCCAGCACCCGTAACGGGGTGGCCGTGGTCGATGAACTGGCGGGCACACTCGATCAGATCACGGAGAGCGCGCGGGAAGCCGCTACGCTGATCGCGAAGGTGTCGGCGGCCAACGCGCAGCAGGCCGAGGGCGTGGGCCAGCTTCACATCGCGGTCGATCAGATGAACGACGTCACTCAATCCAATGCCGCGACGGCGGAAGAGACCGCCGCGGCCAGCGCCCAGATCACGGCGCAGGCTCGCGGATTGAGCGACATGGCTGACGAACTCTCCGCCATGGTGAAGGGGCGGAGCGAACAGGCACGGACGGACGGCCGCCATCCCGGGCAGCAGCCGCTGCCGAGATTCCGACCCGGGATGCGGTCTGCCGAGTGACCACGATGGGTTCGAAGGTCTTTTCAGGAAGAGAACAGATGGGTTTGCTCCGCGAGGCAACACCATCGAACACGGAGGCACTCAGGGTGCAGCCATGACAGACGATCCGCCGAAGCCGCCGCCGCAGCAGCGGCCGGATTACTACATCGAGGACGGCCTGCTGGTCTACACCGCAGCCTTCCATCTCAAGCGTGGGTCCTGCTGCGGATCCGGCTGCCGCCACTGTCCCTTCGTACCGCCCCACGTCGAGGGCGGCACGAAGACGGCATGAACGGCCTGCTTCGGAGCGTCGCCGGTGCCGACCCGCAGAAGCGACCGGTGTCGCGTGGCGGCGAGGCCGGGATCGCCGAGCCGTCCTCTGGTCATGCCTTGCCGCGGCCAGCGGCCTGCACCGCGGCCATGATGATCGCCCGGAGCTTCGGCTCGGCCGAGCGGGCGGTGGCGAGAATGTGATCGACCGTGGCGACCTCGAGTGCGTCGGGCAGGCACATGTCGGTGATCACGGAGATGCCCAGCACCTGCATGCCCGAGTGGACGGCGACGATCACTTCGGGGACGGTGGACATGCCCACCACGTCGGCGCCGATCGTCCGCAGGAAACGATACTCCGCGCGGGTTTCGAGATTCGGGCCGGTGACGGCGACGTAGACGCCGCGATGGGCCACGAAGTTTTCACGCCGGGCCACGGCCAGCGCCGCGTCGACGAATGCCTCGGGGTAGGGGGCCGACATGTCGGGGAACCGGGGTCCGAGCCGCTCGTCGTTGATCCCGATCAGCGGGTTGTCGCCGATCAGGTTGATGTGGTCCTCGATCACCATCAGATCACCCGAGCGATACTGCGGGTTGAGGCCGCCGCAGGCGTTGGTGACGATCAGCAGTTCGGTGCCGAGCCGCTTGAGGACGCGGACCGGGAAGGTGATCTGCTGGAGCGGATAGCCCTCGTAGGCGTGCTGACGGCCCTCCATCACCACGACCGGCACCCCTTCGAGCAGCCCACAGACGAGCTGCCCGGAATGACCGTGCGCCGTCGAGCGGGCGAAGTGCGGGATCTGATCGTAGGGAATGGTCACCTTCTCGGAGATCGACGCCGCGGCCCCGCCGAGTCCGCTGCCGAGAATGATGCCCACCTTGGGAGTGAGGCCCCATTTGGTGGAGATGAAGGTGGCCGCTTCCGTGATCTTGTCGTACTGGTCGAGCATGCGCGCTCCTTCGGGGCTGTATGGACGGCGGATTCTAGCAGGAGCCGCCCCGGCATCGTCCAGCGGCCGTCACTCGCCGAGCAGGGCGAGGAAATCGGGATGGGTGCGGAGTGATTCGAGGTCGGGGTCCGCCTCCATGTGATCGAGGTCGTCGTAACCAAGGAGGATCGCCCGCGACAGGGCGTCGATGGCCTCATCGGCACACCCGGCGCGGGCGAGCGAACAGGCGAGGTTGTAGCGGGCGAGGAAGTCGTCGGGCTGCAGCTGGACGATCCGGCGGTCGAGGTCCACCGCCCGCGTCACGAGGCCCTTCTTGCTGACCAGTTCGGCAAGCACTCTGAGCCCCTCGAGCGACGTGGGGGATCGGGCGAGCAGCTTCTCGAAGAAGTCGATGTCGAAGTCGAGTTGTCCGAGCGTGCCAAACCAGGCGGTCGCCTGCGTGCGGGGACGGCCGCGGCTGCGGCCCTTCCCTGAGCCCGCATTGGGGTCGTCGGGAGCCGAGTGGGTGTCGAGGCCGGACATCGCTACAACCCTGGAGACGGATGCGGATGGCTACTTCTTCCGGCCGGGGCCCTTGGCGGGAGGCGGCGGTGGCGCGTCGCCTTCGTCCGGATGGTCCCAGTCGGGGTCGTTTTCTTCCTCTTCGAAGTCATCGTCGAACTCGTCGTCGAAATCATCGAACGTGGAGTCTTCGTCGGCGAGCGGCTGGGCCACCGAGAGATCCTCCTCGTCACCGAGTTCCTCCTCGTCGCCATCGGGATCAGCGGCGGCCGACACCGGTGACGAAACGGAAATCCCGATCACGGGCGTCGCGAAGGGAAGGTCCACCGGCGCGACGCCGCCGACTGGCGGCAGAAACGAATCGGCTGGCGGGGCGAAGGACAGGCAGAGAACGGACATCGGCTGGCACTCGGGGGCTTCGGGGGAACGCGATGAGCAAACCTTTTCGGTGCGCCTGCGTCAAGTCGGGAGATTGTAGGCGAATCCCGAGCAAAAATTGCGGGCGAGCGACGCCGGAGCCCTCCGAAATCGCCACCAGCCCCCATCGCTTACGCGATTGGGCTTCTTGAGGCCGGGATGGCTCGCAGGGAGCGTAACGCCGTCAGGCGTACGGCTGCCCCCACGTCGGTCTCGCATACCAGCCCCCATCGCTTACGCGATTGGGCTTCCTGAGGCCGGGATGGCCCACAGGGAGCGTAACGCCGTCAGGCGTACGGCTGCCCCCACGTCGGTCTCGCATACCGCCCCCATCGCTCACGCGATTGGGCTTCCTGAGGCCCAGGTCACGTATGGTAGTCCGCGTTGAGGTGGACGTAGTCGGCCGTCAGGTCGCTGGAATAGAAGCGGATGCGGCCAGGGCCGGCGCCCACCGCGAGTTCGATCAGCGTCTCGCGGCTCCCCTTGATCGCGGCCGACACGGCGTCGGCGTCGAACGGCACCGGCGCGCCGCTCTCGAACAGCCGGGTGCCGTTGACACGGAGCACGACCTGCGTGGGGTCGAAGGCGACGCCCGAGTAGCCGGCCGCCGACACGATCCGGCCCCAGTTGGGGTCGGCGCCGTGCACCGCCGTCTTGACCAACGGGCTGTCGGCGATCGTGCGGGCAATCTGCCGGGCGGAGTCGCGGCTGTCGGCACCGGTCACCTCGATCCGCATCACGTGGGTGGCACCCTCGCCGTCGTCCGCCATCTCCCGGGCGAGAAACTCGCAGACCGACCAGAGCGTCCGCCCAAACGCCTCGAGCCCCGCACCGCTGAGTTGAGGGCCGCCGGCCGCCCCGTTGGCGAGCAGGAGCACGGTGTCGTTGGTGCTCATGTGCCCGTCCACGCTCACGCAGTTGAACGTCTCTTCCGCCGCCGCCGCGAGCAGCCGCTGGGCGTCGGCCGGAGCGACTGCGGCGTCGGTCACCACGACCCCGAGCATCGTGGCCAGCCGCGGGCCGATCATCGCCGCGCCCTTCGCCATGCCAAACACGGTGCAGGCAACGCCGTCGGCGGTGAACGTGCCGCCGGCCATCTTCGGCCGGGTGTCGGTGGTCATCATGCCGCGGGCCGCCGTCAGCGCCGCCTTCTCGTCGCCGGCTAGGGCCGCCGCCGCAGCCCGGATGCCCTTCTCGACGGTCGCCATCGGCAGAAACTCACCGATGATCCCAGTGGAGAGCACGAGCACCTGCTCGCCCGCCGCCCCGAGTTCGCGGGCAGCGAGGGCGGCCATCTGCCGCGCGTCTTCGAGGCCGCGGCTGCCCGTGCAGGCATTCGCGTTGCCCGAGTTGATCACCACGCCGCGAAAGCCGGTGCCGGGCGTCCGGGACCGATCGAGCGCCACGGGTGCCGCAAACACGAGGTTGGTGGTGTAGACGCCGGCCGCGGTGGCCGGCTGGTCGCTGGCCACGAGGGTGACGTCCTCACGGGTGGCATTTCGCTTGATGCCGGCATGGACGGCGGCCATCCGCCAGCCGCGGGGCAGGGGGGGAATCGGGTAGGTGACGGGCGTGTCGGCAATCGACATGATCAGAGCAATCCCATGGTTTCGGGGAGGTCGAAGAGGACGTTGAAGTTCTGAACCGCCGCCCCGGCGGCCCCCTTCACGAGGTTGTCGAGGCAGCTGATCAGCAGCACGCGGTCGCGGACAACGCGGGCGGTGATGTCGCAGAAGTTGGTGTCGACCGTGTCCTTCGTGCCGGGGAGGTGGTCCACCACGCGGACGAACCGCTCACCGGCATAGGCCTCGCGAAGCAGGCCCATCACGTCGCCCTCGGCCAGCTTCTTCCGTGGGCGAATGTAGATCGTGGAAAGGATCCCCCGGTCCATCGGGGCGAGCTGCGGCGTGAAGATCACCGCCGGCCGAACGCCCGCGTGACGGGCGATCACCTGCTCGATCTCGGGCGTGTGCCGATGCCGGCCCACGTTGTACGCCGACATGCTCTCGTTGCACTCCGGGAAGTGCGTCATCAGCTTCGGCTGCCTCCCGGCGCCGCTCACCCCGCTCTTGGAATCGACGATGATGTCGTCGGTTTCGAACAGGCCGCTCTTCACCAGCGGCGCGAGGGGCAGGATTGCCGACGTGGAGTAGCAGCCGGGATTCGCCACCAGGGACTGCCGGCGAATCCGCTCGCGAAACAGCTCGGGCAGCCCGTAGACCGTCGCGCCGAGCCGCCCTGCGTCGGGATGCTCGTGGCCGTACCACTCGAGGTACGTGGCCGCGTCGTCGAGCCGGTAGTCGGCGCTGAAATCGACCACTTTCGCTCCGGCCGCGAGCACCTTGGGCAGGATTTCGGCGCTGGCGCAGTGCGGCAGGCAGCCAAACACGCAGTCGGCCCGCTTCCCCACCTCCTCCGGCGAGAGGTCCTCAAGCGGCAGATCGAGCCGGCCGACGAGGCTCGGATGAACGCTCGAGATCGGCGTCTTGCCCTCCTGGCGGCTGGTGACGCCAACGATTTCGGCCTCTGGGTGCCGGAGCAGGATCTTGATCGCCTCGAGGGCGGTGTAACCGGTGGCACCGAGAACTGCGACCTTGACCATGGCGACCTCCGGGGGCGGGAACGGGACGAGCGATTTATAGGGCGGCCGCGGGTCTGCCCGCTAGTCCGCGGCGAGCCCCGACGAGGTCATCAGCGTGGTGGCGAACAGGCGGACGAGCCACGTCGCCACCGCCCGCTTGGTGCCGGACTGGGATCCGACCGCCCTGTGCGAACGATCGTAGACGGTCACGGCGGTGCGGGTTCCCTCCAGAGCCGTCACGTCGTTGACGACAATCAGGTCGCACCGCTTCGCCTCGATCTTCTCGAATGCCCGCCGCGGATCGGCGCCGGGTTCGAGGGCGAAGGCCACGAACCACTGGTTCGACACCGATGTTCGGGCCAGCGTGGCGATCACGTCGCGGGTCGGGGCGAGTTGCAGCGACAGGCCGTCGCCCTGACGCGGAATCTTGCCCGCGACGCGGTGCGCTGGCTCGAAGTCACAGGGTGCGGCCGTGGCGACCACGCCATCCACCGCGGGCAGCTCCGCCAGCGAGGCTTCGAGCATCTCCTGGGTGGTTACCACCGGAATCACCCGGGCCCCCACGGGATAGCGAACGTGCACGGGGCCGCTGACGATCGTCACCTCGTGGTCGGCTGCCAGGGCCGCCTGGGCGATCGCGGACGCCATTCTGCCGCTCGACGCGTTGGTCAGGAACCGCACGTCGTCGAGATAGGCACGCGTGGGGCCGGCGGTGAGCAGGATCCTCGCCATGGCTGCCTCCCGAGGCCCCGCGTTCAGGTCCGCCGGGGGGCCGACGCCAGGACCGCCTCGATCGCCGTCAGAACCTCTTCGGGCTCCGCCATGCGACCGGTGCCCTGCTGACGGCACGAGAGCCAGCCCGTGCCCGGCGGCACGATCCGATGCCCGTCTGCCTCGACCTGCCGGACGTTCCGCTGCACAGCGGGCTTGCTCCACATCGCCGCATTCATCGCCGGGGCCAGCAGCACGGGGCCCTCCATGCAGAGCACCAGCGTGGAGAGCAGATCGTCAGCGGCACCATGGGCGACCTTGGCGAGAAAGTCGGCCGTGGCCGGCGCCACCACCACCAGCTCGGCCCGGGAGGCGAGCTCGATGTGGCCGCCGAGTGGAAAGGCGCCCGGGTCGAACGAGCGGCTGGCGACGGGCCGACCGGTGAGTGCCGCAAACGTCGCCGCACCGACGAACCGTCGCGCCGCGGAGGTCAGCACGGCGGTGACACCGGCGCCGCGTTGCACGAGCAGGCTCACCAGCGCCGCAGCCTTGAAGGCGGCGATGCCGCCCGACACGCCGACGACGATCTCGCGGCCCGCGAGGTTCACAGGATCGTGGGGTCGAAGTCGAGCGGGCCGCCGGCCTCGGTCGACTCACCGGTGATGCGAAGGTTGAGCGAAGTGTCGAGGAAGATCTTGTCTTGCTTGATCTCCTCGATGACGATCTGCATCTTGTCGTCGGTATCGACGTCCACGAGCGGGCGACCACCGGCATTGAGCGCCACGAGCCGCTTCTGGATCAGGGTCGAGAGCTTGAAACGGCCTCCGACCTTGTTGACAATTTCTTCCTCGCGCAGGTCGTCGATCATGGGCTGGTCTCCTCGGTGGTTCGGTCAGGGGGCGTGAGTCGGGGCGGAACGGCTGACGATGGGGTGGGTTGGAGTGGTCGGTTGCCGTGGAGGCTGGTCGTCGGCGGTCTTGGCGAATCCCTCGGCGCCAAGGATGCGCTTGATCTCCGCCAGGGCGGTCTCGACGTCTTCGTTGACGACGCGATGCCGGTAGCGGTGTGCTTCGTGCAGTTCGCGTCGCGCCACCTCCAGCCGGCGGGCCATGGCATCCGGCGATTCCGTGCCCCGCCCCTTCAGCCGCTCAAACAGCTGGTCGGGGTGGGCCGGTTCGACGAAGATGGTGATCGCCTGCGGGTAGCGGCCGAGAATCGATAGTGTACCCTCCACGTCGATCTCCAGCACGACCCATTTTCCGGCCGCGAGACGGGGGGCCACCTCGGCCACCAGCGTGCCGTACCAATGCTGCCGTCCGTACACCTGGCAGCACTCCAGGAACTCCCCGTCGGTCCGGCGGCGTTCGAAGACGTCGAGCGGGATGAAGTGGTAGTCCACGCCGTCGCGCTCGCCCGTTCGAGGCGGCCTGGTGGTGGCCGAGACGCTCGGCACGAGTGCGGGCAGGTCGGCAAGCAGGCGACGCAGCAAGGTCGTCTTGCCCACCCCGGACGGGCCCGAAATGACGACGAGTTTGCCCGATCGGTCTTCCATCCCGATGTTCTACCGCAGGCCGCAACGGCTTGAAAAGCCAAGTGGCCGAACGGGCGGTCACTCGACGTTTTGGGCCTGTTCGCGGAGTCGCTCGATCCGGGTCTTGATCTCGACCACCGCGTGGGCAATGCCCACGTCCAGCGACTTCGAGGCCACGGTGTTGGCTTCCCGCGCCATCTCCTGGGCGAGGAAGTCGAGGGCCCGTCCCGGTGACTCCTCGTCGAGCAGACGATCGAACTGGTCAACGTGGCTGGCCAATCGCACCAGCTCCTCGGCCACGTCGGTGCGGTCGGCCATCAGGGCCACCTCCCGGGCGACGTCGGCTTCAGTGACCGCCGCCGAGCGATCCTCCAGAAGCCGCGACACGCGCTCCCGTAGGCGGTCACGATGGGCCGCCACGACGTCGGGGACGCGGTCGCGGATGCCGGCGGCGAGCGTGGCGATCTCGCCGCACATCGACCGCATGTCGGCGGCCATCGCGGCACCCTCGGCACGCCGCATCTGGTCGTAGCGGGCCAGGGCGGTGTCGAGGGCTCGCGACACCAGCGGCCAAAGCCGCTCCGCCGCGGCCGAGTCGGCAGGCTCGTCCACCAGCAGCCCCGGGAGCCCGAGCAGTCCGTCCACCGTCTTCGGCACCGGCAGGTCGTGGGTGGCGCAGAAGTCGGCGAGGTTGTCGAGATAGGCGGCGAGCTGCGCCGTGTCGAGCCGGCGGGCGGGAGCCGCGGCGGCGCCCGACACGTCCACGGTCGCCTGCACGGTGCCGCGGCGAACTCGGCCGCGGACGGCAGCCTCGATCCGTGGCTCGAGCGCGGCGAGCACGTCGCGGGCGCGGAGTGAGAGTTTGAAGTGCCGGTTGTTGACGCCCCGCAGTTCGACACGGCAGGTGCTGCCACCCTCGGTGGCGACTCCCTCGCCGCAGCCCGTCATGCTCAGGGCCATCGCGTCACTTCGCGTCGGTGGCGGCGGGTGCCTCGGCGGCGGGCGGCGCAGCCGCTTCGGCCGGCGGAGTGCTCGCCGCCGATTCGGCCGAGCCGGTGCTCGCCGGAACATCGGACGGTGCTGCCGGCTGAACAGGAGCTGAGCCACCCGCCGCACCGGAGGCGGGACCGCCGGCTGGAGGAAGGGTGGACTGCGCCGGCACGGCCTGACCGGCTGCGGTTCCAAGGGCCGGGTTGAACAGCGACTGCCGCCGGCCGAGCACGTTGATGGCCAGGATGCACAGCAGGATCCAGCAGGCCGCCACGATCACGGTGATCCGCGTGAACACGTCGCCTGCCTTGGTGCCAAACGCGCTCTGCCCGCCGGCTCCGCCAAACGCGCCGGCGAGGCCGCCGCCGCGGCCGCGCTGGATCAGCACCAGGGCGATCAGGAACAACGAGGAAAAGACCAGAAAAAACCCAAGGCCGAAACGAACGAGCGCGGTCATGGACGAGAGGGGCTCCGAACACGAAAGACGGGGGCAATGGACCGGGCCAAAAGAGTAGCCCAAGCCCGCGGGAGCGGCTACCCCAGCGTCGTTTCAGCCCCGTTCGTGGTCGTCGGCGGCCGCTCAGCCGCCGAAGGCCTTGGCGATCCCAAGGAAGTCGTCTGCCTTGAGGCTCGCGCCGCCAACGAGGGCGCCGTCGATGTCGGGCTGTGCCGCCAGATCGGCCGCATTGTCAGGCTTCACACTGCCGCCGTACTGGATTCGCACCCGGTCAGCCACGGCCGGCGAGGCGAGCCCCGCGAGCAGACCGCGGATCAGGGCATGCACCTCCTGGGCCTGCTGCGGCGTGGCGACCTTGCCGGTGCCAATCGCCCAGACGGGCTCGTAGGCGACGACGGTCTTCTCGAGATCGGCCGCCGAAAGCCCCGCGAGCGAGCCCCGCACCTGCGTGGTCACCACGTCGCTCGTCCGGCCCGCCTCGCGCTCCTCGAGTGTCTCGCCCACGCAGACGATCGGGATGATGCCCGCAGCCAAGGCGGCCTTGGTCTTCGCATTGACGATCGCATCGGTCTCGCCGAACAGCGTCCGCCGCTCGGAATGGCCAAGGATCACGTAGCGGCAGCCGAGGTCGAGCAGCATCGGCGGGGCCACCTCGCCGGTGAAGGCGCCGCTCGCCTTGTCGTGCATGTTCTGGCTGCCGAGGGCCACCGCCGACTTCGCGGCGGCGAGCGTCGCGCCCACGGTGTCGACGTACAGAGCCGGCGGGCAGAGCACCAGTTCCGTCGCCCCCGCCTCGGCAACCCGGGCAGCGACGGCGGCAGCGAGTTCTCGAGCCTTCGCCCGGTCGAGGTTCATCTTCCAGTTGCCGGCGACGATCTTCCTGCGAGCTGCGGACATGGGCACTCCTGGGTCACGACGGGAGCCACCCGCAGGCCGCCGTGGCCGCGAGGGCGGGCCGCCGGTCGGGCAGCCTGTTCAGGACGGTACCCGAGGGCCACGAGCCGGGAAAGCCCGGGGCCGGCAACCACGCGTGGTGGCGAATCCGCAGCCGGCCGGAGACAGATGAGAGGGACGATGTCGCGGGCATCCCCGAGCGGCGCGGCGGACATGCCCCCATCGCTGACGCGATGGGGCCTCCTCACGGAGCGGACCTCAGGCGCGACCGCCGAGAAGCCGAGGGTCGTGCGGGCCGATGATCAGCCGACGGGCGCCGCCGCGGCATAGGATCCGAGCACGACCACCCGCTTGCACCGCTTCTCGAGGGCGGCGATCGCCCGCCGAAGCCGCAGGTCGCTGCGATGGCCCTCGAGCTCCACGAAAAAGATGTAGCCGCCCACCTCGCCGGGCATTGGAAACGACTCGATCCAGGTGAGGTTGAGCTTCTGCCGCTTGGGAATCGCCAGGGCGTCGGCGAGTCCACCGGGCTTGTGCTCGATCTCGAACATCAGGGAGGTTTTGTCCTTGCCCGTTCGGCTGGAGTCGGCGTGGCCGATCACGGCGAAGCGGGTGGTGTTGCCGGCGATGTCTTCGATGTTTTCGGCAAGCACGGAAAGGCCGTAGTGCACGCCGGCCTGCCGGCTGGCAATCGCGGCGGCATCGGTGCGACCGGCGGCCATCTCGGCGGCGGCACTCGTGCTCGTCACCTCCACGAGACGGGCCGACGGCAGGTGGCGGGCCAGCCAGTTGCGGCACTGGGAGAGCGCCTGCGGCCGGCTGTAGACCTCCTTCACGGCCGAGCGGTCGCACGCCGCCAGCAGCGTGTGGTGGATCCGCAGCGGCACTTCGGCGCAGATCTTGACGGGCAATCGCGAGAGGTTGTCGAGCGTGTCGGCGATGCGGCCGTCGGTCGAGTTTTCCAGTGGCACGACGCCGTAATGCGAGTGGCCCGCCTGCACCTCCTCGAACGCCGCCGAGATGCTGGCCACCGGGACGAAGTCGACGGCGCTGCCGAAGCGGTGCAGGGCGGCCAGGTGGCTGTAGGTCCACGCGGGTCCGAGATGGGCCACGCGAAGATGCTGCTCGATGGCCCGCGATCCCGAGATCAGCTCGCGAAACACTGACTTCACGCTCTCGTTGGAGAGCGGTCCGTCGTTCGCCGAGGTGACCCGTTCGAGCACCGTTTCCTCGCGGGAGGGGTCGTAGGTCTGCTGGCCCGTCGACTGCTTGACGTGCCCGATCTGCCGGGCGATCTCCGCCCGCTCGTTCATCAGGCCGACGAGTTGGCGGTCGAGTTTGTCGATCTGCGACCGCAGCGACGCCAGGCCGGGCTTCCTGCCGCCATCGGCTGCCGAATCCCGAGGTGAACCGGTGTGAGCCATGGCGAGGAATGACCTGAAGCGGCCAAAATGGCAGACCCGCCGGCGGGGGCCGCTGATGCCGGGGGGCGGAGCACTCAACTGTACCGTCGGCGGGTTCCCCGTAAATACGGCCGTTTCTCGGTTTTTTCGCGGATGGCGGTCGTCGGCGGGGCTGCGGCGCGCGGCACCCCGGATGATGGCACGGCCTTTGCTTTTCAAAAGGGCACGAGGCCGGACGGCCAAAAATGGCTCGGGCGATGCCCGCGTCGGAGGTCCGCCGGAACACGACCGACCACACGAAAGGGGATCGCACTCATGGCAACCAAGCAAGGCGAGAAGATCATCGGCATCGACCTCGGCACCACCAACTCGGTGGTGGCCGTGATGGAGGGCAAGGAGCCCAAGGTGATCGCGAACAAGGAGGGCAACCGCCTCACGCCGAGCGTGGTGGCGTTCAACGACAAGGGCGAGACGCTCGTGGGCGATATCGCCCGGCGGCAGGCCGTCACCAACCCGAAGCGGACGATCTACTCGATCAAGCGGTTCATGGGCCGGCGGCACAACGAGGTCGGCGGCGAGGAGAAGATGGTGCCCTACGAGGTCGTCGGCGGCCCCGAGGACTACGTAAAGGTGCGGGCGGGCGACAAGGAGTTCACGCCCCCCGAGGTGTCGGCGAAGGTGCTCCGCGCGCTCAAGGAGTCGGCCGAGGCCTACCTGGGCCACAAGGTCAACAAGGCGGTGATCACCGTTCCGGCTTACTTCAACGACGCCCAGCGGCAGGCCACGAAGGACGCGGGCCAGATCGCCGGACTCGAGGTGATGCGAATCATCAACGAGCCCACGGCCGCCGCGCTCGCCTACGGTCTCGAAAAGAAGGCACAGGAGAAGATCGTGGTGTTCGATCTCGGCGGCGGCACGTTCGACGTCTCGGTGCTCGAGGTGGCTGACGGCGTGTTCCGCGTGATCAGCACCAACGGCGACACCCACCTCGGCGGTGACGATTTCGACAAGACCCTGATCGACCACGTGGCCGACCAGTTCAAGAAGGAGCAGGGGATCGACCTCCGCAAGGATACGATGGCCCTGCAGAGGCTCCAGGAGGCCTGCGAGAAGGCGAAGAAGGAGTTGTCGAGCGCGCAGAGCACCGACATCAACCTGCCCTTCATCACGGCCGATGCGAACGGCCCGAAGCACCTGCAGATCACGATCACGCGGGCGCAGTTCGAGCAGATGTGCGACGCGCTCGTGGAGCGCTGCCGCGGCCCGGTGGTTCAGGCCCTCAAGGACGCCAAGCTCGATCCGAAGGAGATCGATGAGGTCGTGCTCGTCGGCGGATCGACCCGCATCCCGAAGGTGCAGGAACTCGTCAAGAAGCTGTTCGGCAAGGATCCGCACAAGGGCGTGAATCCCGACGAGGTCGTGGCCCTCGGGGCTGCGATCCAGGGTGGCGTGCTCGGTGGCGACGTGCAGGACGTCCTGCTGCTCGACGTCACCCCGCTCTCGCTGGGCATCGAGACGGAAGGGGGCATCTTCACCAAGCTCGTGGAGCGCAACACGACCGTCCCAACCGAGCGGAAGCAGGTGTTCAGCACGGCGGCCGACAACCAGACGGCAGTGACGGTGAGCGTGTTCCAGGGGGAGCGGCCGATGGCCCGCGACAACCGGCTGCTCGGCCAGTTCAACCTCGAGGGCATTCCGCCGTCTCCGCGCGGCACGCCGCAGATCGAGGTGAAGTTCGACATCGACGCCAACGGCATCCTCTCGGTGAGCGCCAAAGACCTCGGCTCCAACAAGGAGCAGACCGTCCGCATCGAGCAGTCGAGCGGCCTCAACGAGGCCGAGATCGAGCGAATGCGGCGCGATGCCGAGAGCCACGCCGAGGACGACAAGCGGAAGTATCGGCTCGCCGAGGCCCGCAACCGTGCCGAGGCGCTCTGCTTCCAGACGGAGAAGGCGATCAAGGAGCACGAAGCCAAGCTGTCGGCGTCGGACAAGGCTCCGCTGGAGGCTGCGATCACCAAGGCCCGCGAGATGGCCAAGGGTGAGGACGTCGATGCGATCACGTCGGCGCACGACGCCCTCGAGCAGGCCGCCCACGCCCTCTCCAAGGTGCTCTATGAGACGGTGCAGCGCGGCGGTGCGGACGGCGACGCGGCGACCGCCCAGTCCGGTCCTGCCGACGACACCATCGACGCCGAGTTCGAGGTCAAGAAGGACGCCTAGGCGTCGCCTTCGGACGCCTCTGCCGCCGAGTCTGCCGCGAGGTGGACAGGCGGTGGCAACGAGAGACGAACCAGGGGTCATTCCGGTTGCTTCAGCGAAGCAGTCGGGATGGCCCTTTTTCACGCACGCGTGTGAGAGCAAGGAGAACCACCCATGGCATTCCGATTCGACAAGTTCACGATCAAGGCGCAGGAGGCCGTGCAGGCCGCCGTCGAGCTTGCGGGCAGTCGCGGCAATCCGCAGGTGACGCCCGTGCACCTGCTGCAAGCCCTGCTGGCCGAACGCGAGGGAATCGTCCGACCGCTGCTCGAGAAGATCGGCACCGACAGGGGCCACCTCGAGCGGATCGTCGAGGCCGAACTCTCGCACCTCCCCAAGGTGTCAGGGGGCGCCCAGCCGCACCCCGACCAGGAGTTGATCCGGGTGTTCGAGACGGCGACCACCGAGTCGCACCAGATGAAGGACGAGTTCGTCTCCACCGACCACCTGCTGATGGCGCTCGCCAAGGTGCCTTCCAAGGCGAAGAACGTGCTGCAGCTCGCGGCGCTCGGCGAGAAGGAACTGCTTGCCGGCCTGCAGGCGGTGCGGGGTCAGTCGCGGGTCACCGACCAGAATCCGGAGGAGAAGTTCCAGGCGCTCGAAAAGTACGGCATCGACCTGACGAAGCGGGCCAGCCAGGGCAAGCTCGACCCGGTGATCGGTCGGGACGCCGAGATCCGGCGGGTGATCCAAGTGCTCTCCCGCCGCACGAAGAACAATCCGGTGCTGATCGGCGAGCCGGGTGTCGGCAAGACGGCGATCGCCGAGGGGCTGGCCCTGCGAATCGTGCAGGCCGACGTGCCCGAAAACCTCCGCGGCCGCCGCGTCGTGGCCCTCGACCTCGGCGCTCTGATCGCCGGCACAAAATACCGAGGCGAGTTCGAGGACCGGCTCAAGGCGATCCTGCGGGAGGTGGAGGCGGCGGCCGGCAACGTGGTGCTGTTCATCGACGAGCTGCACACCGTGATCGGTGCGGGCGCCGCCGAGGGTGGGTCGGACGCCGCGAACCTGCTCAAGCCGGCGCTCGCCCGCGGCGAGCTGCGGTGCATCGGGGCGACCACACTCGACGAGTATCGCAAGCACATCGAGAAGGATGCGGCGCTGGAGCGGCGGTTTCAGCCGGTGATGGTCGGGGAGCCGAGCGTCGAAGACACGATCGCCATCCTGCGGGGGCTCAAGCCCCGCTACGAGGCGCACCACAAGGGCGTGAAGATCAAAGACTCGGCCCTCGTGGCGGCGGCCGAACTCTCGAGCCGCTACATCGCCGACCGCTTCCTGCCCGACAAGGCGATCGATCTCATGGACGAGGCGACCAGCCGAATTGCCATGGAACTGCAGAGCGTGCCGAGCGAGATCGACGAGGTCCAGCGGCGACTCGTCCAGCTCGAGTTGGCCGCCCGGCAACTGGCCGAGGAGACCGAGGAGCACGCGAAAGAGCGGCTCAAGGAGATCGAGGAGGAGTCAACACACCTTCGCAAGAAGCTTGCCGACCTCCGGCAGCAGTGGGAAGCGGAGAAGCTTGGTGTGGGGAGCGCCCAGGAGCTCCGCAAGCAGCTCGAGGAGGTGCAGCACGCCTTCGACCAGGCCGGCGTGGCCATCAAGGAGCGGCAGGCCGCCGGGCAGCCGGTCGGCGAGGAGATCTACCAGAAGCTCTACGAGCTCGATGTGCAGCGGAAGGCGCTGCAGCAGCGGCTGGAGCAGGAGGGGACGGAGAAAGAACAGGCGAGGGAGGCGGGCAAACAGGGTGTCAAGCGGCTCCTGCGACGCGAGGTGGGCCCCGAGGAGATCGCGGAGGTGGTGAGCGCCTGGACGGGCATTCCGGTGACGCGGCTCGTCGAGAGCGAGCGGGCGAAGCTGCTCGTGCTCGAGGACCGGCTCCACCAGCGGGTGATCGGCCAGGAGGAGGCCGTCGAGGCCGTGAGCGACGCGGTCCGTCGCAGCCGTGCCGGGCTCCAGGACCCAAACCGACCGATCGGATCATTCATCTTTCTCGGGCCGACCGGGGTCGGTAAGACGGAGCTCTGCAAGGCGCTCGCCGAGGTGCTGTTCGACGACGAAAACGCCATGATCCGCATCGACATGAGCGAGTACATGGAGAAGCACACGGTGGCCCGTCTGATCGGCGCGCCGCCGGGGTACGTGGGCTACGAGGAAGGCGGGCGGCTCACCGAGGCGGTCCGGCGGCGACCCTACTCGGTCGTGCTCCTCGACGAGATGGAGAAGGCCCACCGCGACGTCTTCAACGTGCTGCTCCAGGTGCTCGATGACGGCCGGCTGACGGACAGCCTCGGCCACACGGTGGATTTCACCAACACGATCGTGGTGATGACCAGCAACATCGGCAGCCAGGCGATCCAGGAGATCACGAAGGAAGGGGGTAGCGAGCAGGAGGTCCGCGATGCCGTTCGCGAGGCGTTGCAGGCCCGATTTCTGCCCGAGTTCCTCAACCGAATCGACGAGACGATCGTCTTCCACCCGCTCGACCAGAAGCACATCCGCCGGATCGTGCTGATCCAGATTCAGCGATTGGTGGACCAGGCTGCGAAGGCGGGCATCACGCTCGACTGCACCGAGACGGCGATCGACGAGATCGCCCGGCTTGGCTACGACCCGATCTACGGGGCGCGGCCGCTGAAGCGCGTGATCCAGCAGCAGCTCCAGAACGAACTCGCCCGCGAACTACTCTCGGGCAAGTTTCCGGAGGGCAGCCGCGTGAAGGTCGATTTCGTCCAGGACGGATTTGTGTTCGACCTCGTCGCGTGAGGCTCAGCCGCGCTTGCGGTCTTCCAGACCCATCCGCGAGATCAAGACGTCGCAGCCCGTCGTCATCTTGCGGAGCTTCTCAGCCATCACGAGCTTTTCGCTGGTGGTGGCCTTCTTGAGCTTCGTCTGCATCTTCACGAGCTTCTGCTTGCGGTGCCGACGCCGCTTGACTTCCTTCATCCGGTTGCTGATGCCGCCCATGGAGCGTGTTCCTTTTCGGGTGTTCGGGTGAGCCGAAACTCTAGGAAACGGCGGGAAAACAGTCAAAGCCACCCCCATTCGCAGCGGTGATCCGATAGACTTGGCGTCCGGCACGTGGGGTCTTCAGCGCTCCGCGGCCGACCGGGATGGGTGGCAGAGCGGTTGAATGCACCGGTCTTGAAAACCGGCAGTCGCGAAAGTGACTCGTGGGTTCGAATCCCACCCCATCCGCTGTTTGACGATGTCGTTGTCATCAGGACCTCTTTTTCCAGGGTTGGAATAGGTCGTTCATCGATCTTCCAGCACGGATTTGCTGAATGTGTGCTAGGCCCTCCGGTGCCGCCGTCCTGCCGAGCCTATCGACTTGCCGTGCCCAAGACGGGGCTGGGAGACCATTTTCGACGAGGAACCTTCGGACCCGATGCTTGAACCGTCGCTGCTCAGCAGAGAAAAGCGATTGCGGAGGATTGGAACCGGCCCGAGGCGGATGCCGCATGAGCGCACCTGCACAAGGATCAGTAGGCGTGTGGCCTGTTCCATTCAGCGCGTTCGCAAGGATTCCTCAGGGAGTGATTTCGAGCATTGCGTGATTCTTCGTGCGGTTCGATCTGGGGATCCGCCCTGTCGTCCCCGCTGGAACGTTTTTTGGAATCGTCGATGTCGAGTACTCCATGGATCTCTGCGACGAAGGCGTGTGTCGCCTTTGCGATGGCCGTGGGCCTCGCTGCCACTGCGGCCGATCCACAGAGACCGGCAGCACCAGTGCCAGCCCAAGCCGCCGAGCGGGTGCTGGTGATCGATCAGGAGGGGCAGACACGGCCGGCGTTCGTGCAGTTCATGGACGGCTTTCGGGCCGGACTGGCCGAGGGACGCGTGCGCTGCGACGTGTTCATCGAGAACCTCGACCTCGCCCGCCTCAATCGGACCCCCGACGATCCCGAACGCGCCGCCGGGTGGCTCGTCGCGAAGTACAGCGACTGGTCGTTCGAAGTGATCGTGCCCACGAGCGAGGTGACCCGTGACTTCGTCCTCGCCAACCGGGAACGGCTGTCGCCCAACGCGCGGATCGTGGCCCTCGAACGGCCCGGCGACCGGCCGGCCCCGCTCGAGCATGCGGCCGGCTACACATCCGCGACCACCGATTCCACGATGGGAGCCACGGTCGAGCTGGCGTGCCAGCTGCTTCCCCGCCTCAGGCGGATCGCCCTTGTCAGCCAATCGCACCCGCACCCCGGCCTGCTCGCCATCCAGGAGGAGCAGGTTCGCACCGTTGCGAAGGAGCGAGGAATCGAGTTTGTGTCGCTTGGCGACCTTCCCCTTTCTGAACTGCGGCTGCGGCTTCGCCACCTGCCGCCGGATTCGGCAGCGGTGTTTGGCGGCTACTGGAAGGACGAGACCGGCCGAGCACGCGTGCCGGCCGACGTGCTCGAATCACTCTGCCGCGAATCGACAGTTCCGTTCTTCGGGATCGGCGACACGTACGTGGGCCGGGGCGTCGTCGGCGGAATGTGCGTTGATACTCGGGCCCTCGGCGAGGCCACCGGTCGCCTCGTGGTGGCGAGCCGCGACGGACCGCTGCCCGCGCGGGTCACCGTTCCTCCGATCTGTCTCCTCGATGAACGCAGCCTGGCCCGCTTCGGCATCCCCGCCTCCCGGCTGCCGACAGGGAGCAAGGTGCTGTTCAGGGAACAGCGGATCTGGGACCGCTACTGGCCGCAGATCCTCGCGGGCGTTGCCGTGCTCGCCCTGCAGGCGGCGCTCATCGCGGCGCTCGTCGCCCAATCGCGACTCCGCCGCCGCGCCGAAGGAACCGTGAGCGAGCAGCGCGACCTGATCGCCCACGCGGGCCGTGTCTCCATGCTCGGTCAGCTCGCCGCGTCGTTGGCCCACGAACTCGGCCAGCCGCTCGGCGCGATCCTCAACAATGTCGAGGCGGCAGCGCTGCTCCTCCGCGACGACCGCTCCGCCAACGCCGCCGAACTGCGGGAGATCGTGGGCGACATCGCCGCCGACGACGCGCGGGCCGGGGCCGTGCTCGACCGCATCCGGGCCATGGTCCGCCGGCAGCGGTTCGCCATCGGGCCGGTCGAGGTGCCGGGGCTGATCCGCGACGTGCTCGCGCTCGCCGAGCCGGGGCTCGCCGCCGACCGCATCGAAGTCACCGTGAACTGCGCGGCCGACGTGTCTCGGGTGGCCGGCGACGAGATTCTCCTGCAGCAGGCACTTCTGAACCTCGTTGGCAACTCGGCCGACGCGATTCGGGGCTCGGCGGCCGTCCGCCAGCTACCGGGGGCGATCACCATCCGGGCCCGCCGCGACGGCGACGCGGTGGAACTGGCGGTGATCGACAACGGCGGTGGGATCGCAGAACATATGCTGGAACAGGTTCTGGAACCCTTCGAGACGACGAAGAAGGACGGGCTTGGCATGGGACTGCCGATCGTGCGGGCGATCGCCGAGCAGCACGAAGGTACCGTCCAGCTCAAGAATGATCCCGGCCGCGGGCTCACGGTGAGCCTCCGCGTGCCCGCGTGGAAGGAAGGAAGGAAGGACACATGACTCCAACGATCCATGTCGTCGACGACGACGAATCGTTTCTCCGCAGCATGGAGCGCCGGCTCCGCGGCCATGGCTACACCGTGGCGACCTACCCCTCGGTGGCTCGGTTTTTCAAGCGGCCCGATCCCGAGAAGCCGGGGTGCGTGCTCGCCGACCTGCAGATGCCAACGCGGGATGGTTTCGATCTTCAGGAGACGCTGGCGAAGTCGGATAACCCGCTGCCGGTCGTGTTTGTGACCGGCAAGGGAGACATTCCCACAAGCGTGCGGGCGATGCGGGCAGGCGCCGAAGACTTCCTGACCAAGCGGGCGGCCACCGCCGACCTCGTCGCGGCGATCGACCGGGCCATCGGCCGGGACGCTCGCGAGCGGACGGAGCGCCTGCGCTGCGCCGAGGCGCGAAACAAGGTCGCCCTCCTCAGCGACCGGGAGTTGCAGATGCTTCTCGGGATCGTGAAGGGGATAACGAACCGGGAGATGGCGGAGGAATACGGGCTCTCGGAGCGGACGGTGAAGTATCACCGCACCATGCTCACCCGGCGGCTCGATATCTACGCGTCGGTCGATCTTACGCGACTCGTGCAGGATGCCGGCATCACGATCGAAGAACTCGCGCGGATGGCCTCCGCAGCCACGCCCGTGCGAGGCCGCAGCAAGTAGGGGCGGCGTTGACAGCTGAACAGTTGGTCGATGTACCCGGGCTTTTTCGCGATGCCGGCCACCCGCACTCGATCGACGCGAGGTTTCACGCTCATTGAGTTGCTCGTGGTGATCGCGATCATCAGTGCACTCGTCGGTCTGCTCCTCTCGGCCGTGCAGTCAGCCCGTGAAACGGCACGCCGAGTGGCCTGCGCGAACAACCTGCGGCAGGTCGGAATCGCGCTCCACGCCCACGAGTCGGCCCGCCGGTTCGTGCCAGCGTGGCGGAAGGAGTTCTCCTGGGCGGAATATCCCAAGGATCCGCCGAACCCCAACTTCTCGGTCGTCTTCGCCGGCCGCACGATGCTCGGGGCGCTCGGGCAACTTCTTCCCTATGTGGAGGAAGGGAAGCTCGCGGGACTCTTCGACATGAACCGCGGACTGGCCGACCCGATCAACTTGCCACCGCCGTTTCCCCGCGGCCAAAACTCACCCGCCTGCATGTCCCCCGTGCCGCTCTTCGTGTGCCCTGACACGCCGGCTGGCACGCCGTCCGACTATGGCGGCGTGTATCAGGTGATCGGCTTCCCGGCCAACACGCCGTTCATCCTCCCCAGGACCGACTACGGTCCCTTCCGGGGGCTGCATCCGAGCCTCGCCGCCTGTGCCGGACTGCCGGCCGACTTCACCCACAACGCCATGCTCGGCACGACCGACTACGTGAACAAGAGAACGGTGCGGTTCAGCGAGATCACCGACGGCCTGTCGAAGACGCTCGCCTTCGTCGAGCAGGCAGGACGGCAGCAGCGGTTCTTTCGCGGTCGCCCGCTTCCCGCCACGGCCCCCGGTGGGCCCACCGTGTTGTATGCCTTCTACGGCGACTGGAACGTCGCCCGCCACGCCCGGGGTCTGAGCGGCGCGACGGACACCGATCCCCAGCAGGCCGGCTGCGCGGTCGTGAACGTGCTCAACGACGACAACCCCTACTCGTTCCACCCTGGGGGCGTGTCGGCGGTGATGGGCGACGGCGCCGTGACGTTCATGGCGGAGTCGATCGACGCCACCGTGTTCGCGAATCTCATCAGCCGGGATGGTGGCGACGCCGCGGCAGCGCCCTGAACGCCTGCTCCTGACACCAACGCCCAGCCCAAAAAGTCGTCGCTCCACACATGGTTCCGGTGCGTCGGCCGAAGCCGGATGCACGACCCATCTCCAAGCCAGAGTCTTCGCTGCTTCAGCTGTATCGCAGTCACCTTGAGGCCAATCCTGTTCGGCACGAGAGATGCAGGACGGGTCGACCCGCATCTGGCCTGGCTCGGTGCCCCCCGTAGCACAGGTTTTCAACCTGTGTCTGTCCATCGCGGCGGCTCGGGGCTACCCACGCCCTCTCGCCGGACGTTCATCTCGGCCCTCCAGGCCTCGACTCTCTGCATGTCCGCTGCGCTTCGCCATCCTGGCTGCGCTTGCTCCCATAGCCCGCTCGAGGGCATGGGCAGCCCCTCGCTGAGTTCTCGCCTCAGCTGCGCAGCATCGAACCCCGCGTGCCGATCAGGCCGTGGCTGCGCCAGCGCGGGCTATCGTCGTGTTCGAATGAAGGCCTCGAGTTCCTTGAGGCTGGCCAAGCCGATGAGGTAGTACCAGACCATCTGGTGCATCGCCCTGTTCGGCTTCTCGCCCGTGTAGAGCAGGATCAGCATGCAGACGATCATGGCGCAGTACGACTGAATCTCCACGCCGTTGTGGTTGCAGGAGAACAGGTGTCGGCAGCCGAGGATCTGCTTGAACGTGCGGAAGAACATCTCGATCACCCACCGTAGCCGATACATCTCTGCGATGAGTTCCGCAGGCAGATCGAGACGGTTCGTGACGAGTCGAAGCACTCCGTCGCACGTCGGCCCACACATGCCCCTGCAGCCTGTGTGCGGGTTGACCGCCACGCAGATCAGTCGCATGGGATGA
>Ga0315904_10000707_pt1 | contig 53500 bp, 85 predicted proteins | sample LakEriMetagenome_6_FD_203529 | JGI IMG/M metagenome (GOLD analysis project Ga0315904, IMG submission 203529) | Freshwater fungal communities from buoy surface, Lake Erie, Ohio, United States - Buoy 12 MA120 | ecosystem: Environmental > Aquatic > Freshwater > Lake | place: USA: Lake Erie, Ohio...
GGGATCCATGGCGGGGCGAGGCGTTGTCGGTCATGGTTGAATGCCATTGACCCAGCCCTCGCTGGCGATGAAATCGATCGGGCCGGTTTCGCCGGCTTCCTCAATCTCGGCGTAAAGCTGGTTGAGTCGCGATTGATTGGCGAAGGTTGCGGACATGAGCAGTTCGTGGCGATCAATCAGGTCGCGGAACTCCTGCCCTTGATTGTTGGCGGCCACCTGTTCCTTGGCGTAGGCCAGCATCTCGGCGTAGCCCGGTGCCTGCGGCCACAGCTCGGCTTGAGCACGGGCGGCATAGCCCTCCACCAGTGTGCGAAGCTCCGCTTTGCTGCGGCGGATGATGACTTCCGTGCGCTGGTATGTGCCTTTGGGATGCCCTTGCGGTGCGTCAGGAATCGGGACCAGATTCCATCCGCTGGCGATGTCGTCCACCCGGAAGTATTCGGGGTCATAGGGGACCGACTGGAACGGAACGATCTCATAGAAATCGAACGCCTGATCGTGCACCAGGCCGTTGAGGAACGGCCACTGAACGCCGGCAGGGTTGAGCACCTGACCGTCAACGACGGCCACGTATCGCTTGACACTCTGTCCGGTTTCGACGTTGTATTCAACGCCGGTTGTCGGGTTGATAGCAGTGATGGGATTGGACATTAGGAATACCTCACGAGGATGGTGAAAATGTGGCCCGAAGATCCGGTGCCGACTGACACCAGATCAACGCCCAAGGTGTCGCCAGCAGCCAGCGATTGAGACCCGGTAAGGGTGCCGGTCGCGTCGGTGAAGATGGCGCTTGAAGCAAGGCTGGCGTTGGCAGATAACAGCGACGTCTTGGTGCCGCTGCGGCGGGCGTAGAGCATCGCCGTGCTGGCGGTAGAGCCGGTAGATGTGGGCGCCAGCTCCCACGTTGCGCCCACCACGGTGCACGCACGCGGCACTGTGGTCTCGACGTGGTTGTTGCCAACCGTCGCGGTTTCGCCCGTGTTGGAAACACGGAGTTTGATGACGTCGGTGAACGCAAGGGCGCCGCTGGTGATGCTCAGACCGCCGCTGAGCGGGGCACCTGCAGCGCTGCCGCCGTTGTTGTAGATGAATTGGCCATCGCTGCCCGCTACCGGGCCAGCTGGGCCTTGGGGTCCGGTGGCACCAGCCGCGCCTGCCACCCCCTGAGGCCCGGTATCACCCTGCGGACCAGTCGGGCCCTGTGGACCTGTCGCTCCGGATGCCCCCGCAGGCCCCTGCGGTCCAGTCGGGCCCGCCGGACCTTGAGGGCCAGTAAGTCCCGCCGCCCCATCCGCTCCGGGGTCACCCTTCGCCGCCAGCAGTTGCCAGAATGTTGCGTTGGGCGGGGATTGGTTCGTGCTGTTCGCTATGGCAACATACGACGATCCCTGATGCGTAACTGCATCAAAGGTCGCGGCAGAGTAGGCAGTAGCGGAACTCCAAGACCCGCGCCAGTTCGTAGAACCTCCACTGGGGCCAGTCGGGCCCGCCGGGCCTTGAGGACCGGTCGCCCCTGCTGCCCCTGCTGCCCCAGTGTCGCCCTTGGGACCCTGTGGGCCCGTCGGACCGGCCGGACCCTGCGGGCCTGTGACCCCTGTTGCGCCGGTGTTGCCGGTGTCCCCCTTGATGCCTTGCGGGCCCTGAGGGCCAGTCGGGCCCGTTGGGCCCGCCGGACCTTGAGGGCCCGTCGCCGTTACCGTCGCGGTGACTCGATTCCCGGGATCATCATAAGTGAATGAGATTCCGGTATGCCCGCCTGCGGTGAGCAGCGCCGCCGCGGCGTCTTGGATCTCCTCCGTCGTGGCGCCGCCACCCGTACCAGTGCCCCCGGGTCCAGGCGGGCCGGGAATCGTCACCTCGAGGACGATGACGCCCGTCGCTTCGACGAACTCAACCTGAACCGGCGTGCCGACGATCGTGCTCATGCCGCCGCCTCCGTGACGTTGCGGTTCAACACGGCGGGACCTTCCATCAGGAAGTTCCGCTCACCGGTTGCCGGAACCCAGAGGAGGTCCCAGTAGCCGTCTTTCGTGACGGCCCTGGTCTGCTCCCATGTTGCGCTGATCGTCAGCCGCCCGCGGACGCGGTTGGCGTCGTCAGGATCCCAACCGGTTTCTGCCCTGACGATCCACGTAACTGTCAGCGGCAGCAGCAGGGTTCCGCGCTTTTCGTTATTCCACACGCTTGCATAGACTTCCGCCCCGGTGCAATCAAAAAGCAGCCGGATCTCGTGCTCTAGCGTCCCCCGCTGGGGGATGGTGAGCGGTACGGTGGCGGGCGCCGTGGTCATGCCTCAGTTTTCCCGCCAACAAAAAAGGCGGGCATCAGCCCGCCTCTCGTGTCACCCGGTCGCAGCTCGTCAGCCGAGCTGGAAATACAGGGTGTTGGTGCCGGCAGGCACGGCGACGCCGTTGGTCACATCCCCGGTGCCGGAAGCGCTGGTGATGTTGGCATGGGTGCGGGCGTAGCTGATGGTGGTAGCAGCCACCGCGGTCACGACATAGGTCCCGTTGAAAACTGCGTTGCTGCAGTTCGCCACGGTGGTCGTGTCGCCCACCAGAACGCTATGGGTGCCAACCGTGATGGTGGCAACGTTGGAGGTGAGGGCTATGTTCGAGATCGACAAGGTGCCGATCCCAGGAACCGCTTTGACGGCCATCACGCGGCAGTCACCGGCGATGGTGGGGCTGGTGCCGGCACGAACGGCAGTTTCGATCTGCCGGCCGGTGATCGCGATCTCGTTGGTGGAAGAAGCCGAGTAGGAGATCCGACCCACCTCGATCCAGTTCGTAACGGCAGCGAGACCAGAACCCCGAGGCACATGAGCGACGGAGATGACATGGCCACCAGCGGAGTTGCTGGCCTGGCCGACACCGACGAACTTGAGAATATCGGTGGCGTTGAGCTTGGTGTCCAGGAGCTGAGCAGCCCCGGTGCGGGTGGTCGCTGCGCGGTTCTCCCAAGCACCGACAGCACCGACGAGAACGGCGGAGGCGTCGAGTTGATAGAACCGCTGATCAGCGAGTCCAGTTGCGCGAGTCATGAATCAGAAAAGCAAAGGGACAGGAGGTGAAGCGCTGATCAGGCGACGGCCGCAGCGTTGGTGATGTTCCGCAGGCGGACAGCAGCCCGGGAGTGGTACAGGGTCATGGCCAGGTGCCACCGGATGCGGGTGAGGCGGTAGGGGGCAAGGTGGGATTCGCCCAGGTCGTAGATGGTCAGGCCGAACTCGCCGTTGGCGCGGCCTTGAATCCCGGACAGCAGGGCGTCGCCGAAGGTGACGACATAGAGGCTGGTGGTGGTGTTGGCCTCGTTGTAGTCGATAATCTGACCCTTCTGATTGTTGACATCAGGGCAGATGATCATGGCATCGGCGTACATGGTGCGCTGAATGCCGAAGTCGTCTTTTTCGTAGTAGACGTTGCCAGCGAGAGTGGGCGAGAGGCTGGCGTTGGTGATGATCCGGCGGATCGACTTGGAGCAGATGATGAACTTCCGCGCACCAGGCTGAACAGCATCGAGCGCCTCGTCCAGCGCCATCTTGGACAGCGGACCGGCAGAAGCGTGGTTGCTGATCACCTGGGACGAACCCGGGGTGAGGAGTTTCCGGAGGCCGTTGAACTGGCGAGGGTTGGCGTCCGCATCACCGTTGATGAAGACGTCCTCGTAACGCATCCGCATGGCGCGGGCTTTCATCTCGACTTGCGTCTGGTGATGACCAGGGCCGTACATGTCGATCTTGCCGACGTCGGTTTTGACGTCACCGCCGAACAACTTCAGCGCTTGGGACTGGGGGTCAAGGGTGCCGGTGGAATCGTCTTGACCTTCATTGATCCCTCGGAAGTCAACGTCGGGCAGTTCATCTTCGCGATCGAAGAACTCGCCGCCGCCTTCGACGTTTTTCTGGGGGATAACCTGAAACATTTCGGACACCGCAAGCTCTTGCATGACAAAGAGCTTTTTGGGATCCGCAGTCTGCTTCATCTGCTCAAGCAGAGTGGTCGAAGCCATGGGAAGAAATGATGAGTGGGTTTTGCTCGCTGGTCACTGCGGCGTCGCGCACTCAGTTCCTGCGGGTTGGGCGCATCGCGCAGCCCTGGTGCTTTCAGTTTTCCCACCATGAAAAAGGGGCCCCATTGAGGCCCCCGGTGTATGCGTTGGTGAGGTGGTGATCAGGTCTCGCGGAAGGCGTACTCGCCCAGTTCGGCCCTGCTCATGCTGTGAATGTCCACCACGCGCTTGCCGCCGGGTCCGCGATCGGAACCCATGCCGGAGCCGGAGGCGCGAGATTTGGGATCGAACAGGACGCCGAGCACGCTGGAGGAGTCGGCTTGTTGTTCGACCCAATCCGCCAGCGGCACCCGGCCGTTTTCGTTGATCACCGGCGCACCCTTGGCGTCCACCACATAGACATCGCCGGATTCGTCCAGGGCATAGCTGGCACCGGTGGCGGCCATGAACAGATCAAACGGCACGCGGCCGGCGCCGTCTTTCTCTCGTTTGCCGCCGATGGCAAGAAACGCATCACGCACGGCGCCCTTGACCTGGATCTCCTGCAGTTGCTTGGCCAGGGTTGCCTCCCTGGTTTTTGACTCTTGCAGCTGCTTGGTGTAGGTCTGCTCCTTCTCCATCGCCCGAGCATTGGCGATGGTCTCCAGCTCCTGCAGCCGCTGTTCTGCCTGCTGGTGTTTTTCCAGGGCTTCGCGGTAGGCGTCGGGATTTAGGCCCTCGAACGCTTTGGCTTGGCGCTCAAGCCTGGTCACCTTCTTCTCCAGGTCTTCTGCCCTTTGCCTCTCAGCGGCAAGTGCCTTTTTGCCTGGCTCCCGCAGAGGCTCATCATCGCCACCGCCGCCATCACCATCGCCGGATGGGTCCGGATCCACGCGAGGGAACAGGTGCTGCAGCTCAGGGAACTGCTGTGCCCATTTCAATCTCATGCCGTTTCGGGATCGCCCCTTTTAGCAGGTCTATTCAGTTTTCCCGTTGCTGCCTGACGATCTCGCGGACCAGGTTGGCGGTATGGCGGCGGTTGATTTGCGCAGCGCGGTTTGCTGCAGCACGCATGAGCACCGCCTGGAGTAGTTCGCCGGGTGGTTGCTGCTGGGATTGGTGGTCGGTCATGCCAGCCTGGTGATGGACGTTGGAACGGTATAGGTGTCGCCTTTGTATAGGGCGCGTTCGGTGTAGCGGATGCCGTGGAGCCGTGCAGTGTTGTCCTGGCCCTCAACATTCCTAAGCTCAATGAACTCATTGGCCACGTCGTCAACAAGCGCACCTGTTGATACATAAGGACGCCCCCATTCCGTCCAAAACGGTTGGGGTATGTTGAACCCTTGGTGGAACCTTACACCATCTGCATAGAATGCCACATTCCGCACGGTGTTGTCAGCGCCTGGCGTCTGAACGATTGCAAAGTGGTGATACACGGCAGGATTGTCAATTTGCGGAACTACGGGGTATGCGTAGTCTTTTCCATTCCCAAGCGTGGTAGTCTTCGGCACCCTAGAGCTAATAAATGACGTACCCTGGAACTCATAGTTATCATTCACAAAGCCGCCTGGCCCATATCGAAAAAAGCCTACGATCTGCGGTGGGTAGCCGGGGTAAATAGTGCCATCCCAACCGACTACCATTGAAGCGCCGCCGTACAGCGTGTAGACTGAGAATGCTCCATAGTCGGCGTTAGCACCACTGCCTGCTCCATATTTCGCCATCAGTTCAAACGTAAATGACTTTCCTTTCGGCTCCGGCGGTGCATCCCGAAACGTCTTTAGCCGTGACCCACTATAATACTTCGCTGATTCTGATGAGGGGTCACCAATATATTCTGGCGCGAGCGGGGAGATGATGCAAGGGGTGCCATTTGGGCCATTGGTTGACTCAACCTGCATCGGCAGGTAGTAGTTATAGGGTTCCTCCTTTTCATAGCGCCAGAACGCAAACGGCGGAACGCCCCGCACCTTCGCGTTCAGTTCGTTGTCGCTCGGCACTAGCAGCCAGCCCGTGCCATCTTCCGCCGGCAACCCCACCGGCTCCGGCCTGCGGTACGTGGTCATCGTCGCGCCCATGGCTTTCCGCTGCGGCCTTGGACGCGTCAGGCCCCGTACTTCCTCATCTTGCTGCCGCTGATCTTTCCGCGCCCGGTTCGCCAGGATTCGCGCCTGCACCATCTCCAGGATCCGCCACGGTACTTCCTGAACGTCGATCAGGAGGCTCATGCGTTGTTCTGAACCAGCACAGCGGAATAGACCTTAGTTTGACCGGCCGCCAGGAAGATCGGCGCATCGAAGAGGATGACCGAATGGGGATAGGTGGCGTTATCAACCTGAATGATCACGCTGTCGTAGCTGTAGCCGGCACCAGTGGATGTGAACGTTGCCGTAAGTGCGGCCAGCTCATAGGCCGCTGTGGTGGTGTTGTAAGTGCCGGCTGCGATAGTGCCGGTAGCGTCGGTGTAACCGTTGGCGGTTGGCACCTTCTCGGCGGTCCATGCAGCGCTAGTGCTGGTGACGCTTAATCCAGTGCCTTGCCGTAGGGCCAGGAACACGCGCCAGGATTTGCCGATGAATGCTTCGGTGGCCTGACGTTCAAGTTCCTTCGGCGTGATGGTTGCGTTAAGCGTCATGATCAGGGCACGTCATAGAGGACGTAACCGGCGGCGTTGGGATTGATCCTGAACTGTGAGCCAGCGACGGCTGTAACAGAACCGCCAAAGTCGATATGCGAATGTGGCGGATCGTCAGTTTGGGTATCGTCGTAGATCATGGCAAAATTTGCCGTGATTCCTGCACCTGTAGCGTCCCAGTTGACCGCGCTGAATGTGAGCCTGCAGTCCTTGGTGTTGACGGTGGCCAGTGCCACGCCGGTTAGGGCTTTTGCGTTCTGGGTGTAACCGTTTGCGGTACTGAGTTGAGTGGCGCCAGATTCTGCGGCAGCCTTGGTGGTTGCCGTTGCATTGAACGGCAGCACGGTGTAGAGGTTAACGATGAAGGAATCCGTGATTGGAAACCCACCGTTCCGCTCACGGAGTGCCGTGTGGTTGTAATAGCTGACGGTGACGGGCACGGGGCTAGGCTGCTGGTCTGCTTTCAGTTTTCCCGGTGACTAGGAGGTGGGGAACGGCGCCGTGGGCGGGGTGAAGTTGGCGGTGTACCTAGCAACTCCTTTGGTTACCCTAATGTCGTCCATGTAGCCGTTAAAGTCCCGTGCGGTGGTCGCTGGGTTGCGGCCGATGTAGATCCCGGTACTACCGCCGGCCCCGGCGAATGGATTGGATGTCGTGGTGCCTTGGCCCGTGCCGTTGCAGTAAAGGGTGGTCGTTGTGCCGTCGCTGACCGCTGCCAAATGGTTCCACTGGTTCAGTGGGGCAACACCCGAAGCCGACGTAATCCGCGCAGTAAACGGCGTAACCCAGTAGACCTCCTGATTGGGCCCGACTTCCATTCGCCAATCTGCCTCTCTGTATGAGATCAGGTGTCCCCGCTTGGATCCCGTCTGATAGAACCACAGTTCAACCGTAAAGGCCCCACTAGAGAAGTCAAACAGGGTGGAGTTTGTCATCGTCCGCAAGTAGTCCCCTGTTCCATCGAAGAAGGCAGACGCCCCGCCAAACTTGCTCTGGGTTGTGCTGATCTTGGCGCCATTAAACACCGTGATGGCAACGGCGTTGCCGCTTGCGTCTGTGAACGTGGTGCTGCTGTCTACACCGTTGCAGGGCAGCAGCAGGGAAACGCTGGAGAAATTGGGATCCGTCGTCGGCCCAATCTCGCTTACCGTTGGCTCCAGTGTGCCCACCGTGATCGTGGTAAGCGGCAAGTCCACCACCACCACGCTCGTAGCAACATCCGGCGCGATCGGTCCTACCGTGATGATCGTCAGCGGCAGCGAAACCACGGAGGTAACCTCCAACACCTCCGGTTCTGGCGCCGTGACCGTCACAGTCGTCAGCGGCAACGTGATCTCTGCCGGCTGATACACCAGCGGCGCCACCGGGCCTACCGCGATGGTCGTCAGCGGCAGGGCAACGATCACCGGCAGTTCGACACTGGTGAGGGTGACCGCCTGGATCACCTCAGTTCCCAGATTCAGCGGGTAGTCGTATTCCCGGATGGTCACGCCGGTTTGACTTGTGGCCCTGATCGCCACCCGTTCATTCCGCGGCTCGATCACCACCGCGATCGATCGCACCTGCGCCGGCACGTCGGTTCCATTCGTCGGCAGGGTGCCCCACAGGCTGCCCGGGTTCACTGGGTCAAACCCTCCGGGCGTGGTGATCGTGTTCGCTGGTGCCGGGCTTGAGTTCGTCGTCACCGATGCAGCGGCCACCAGGTCATCAATCGCGACCGGCACCGGCACCCAGCAGTCGTCAAACTCAGGCGCGGCATACGTGCCCGCGGTGCCATGGAGCAACGCATCAGCGCCGACGATCATGCCCTCGGGGCCCCATGCCCAGGATTGGCCGTTGGACCGGAACACGGCCGACACCCCGGCGGCATCGATGCAGAATGTCCCCAGCGGTTCGGATGGCAGGTTCCGGATCTCGGTCGTGATTGCCACCCCGTTCGCGTGGCCATACGCCAGGTAGTTCTGCGTCAAGCCGAACTGCCGCGCCTGCTCCTGCACGTTCCCCGGCACTACCTGCGGCTGCAGGGTCACCGGGTCAACCTCGACGCCCTGCACGGTGTCGTCGGCTGGATAGGGGAGCAGATAGCGTGCGGTGCCTGTTGGCGTGCCGGTGGGTGAGAAGTTGAGCGAGGTGAACCCGCTGCCGCCCGGGGTGTTACGGGTGAGGCGATCGCGGAGCTGATCCTGCCGCGGGGGGAGACTCTGCACGATGCCGCGACCTTGGGAAATGCGCACCTCTGACCCGTCGAATACCAGAGCGGTGCAGGCGTCGACCAGTTCGTAGATGCCGGCGATCCTCGGCGCATCTTCCAGCACCTCCAGCGCTTGGGCGACAATGCCGGCGCCATGCGTGCCTTCCTGCGTCGCACCCCATGCAAGCCAGCGATTGACGGTGGTTTTGGTGCGATCGAACGAGCCGATCGGGGCTCCGCTGTTGCCGAATACGGTGGTTTCGCTTGTCGCGTAGATGGTTTCCGTACGGCTGACGAGCACTTCGGCAAAGCCCAGGTCAATCCCGACCCAGTTCTTGATCCCCAGCCGGCCACCAAATCCGATGATAGGTTCGTATTCTTCCGTCACTTCCTGCAGCGTCCGCAGCCCGTCTTTGGTGGGGGTATAATCAAACGTGGTGCGCGAACGCGACTGCACCAGATCGGCCGCCCGCGCCGGGGATCCGTTTTCCAGCTTCGATTTCCACCGTGTCGGGTTGATCGGTCCTACGCAGTTATCGGTGATCGTCTCGCGGGTGACCGCTACGCTTTCGGTTTGCACCTTCCCTTCGAGATCGATGTAGCTGACATCTTCAAACGTGGTGGTGGAGACGGACTTAGAGGCGAACACCACGATGTCAACCGCGTCTACGGTCGTCCCGCCAACCTCTTTCACATAGGATTGCCTGAAGGTTTGCGGGGATGAGATATTTTCTTCATACGTCCAGTTGAGCAGCCCGCCGGGCGTTCCAGGATTGCCTGGGTCATCGGTTCCAGGCTGGTTGTAGTCATCAACCCGCCGGCTCTGATCCGAATAGCTGGCACCCTGGACATTGCTGCCGCTGATGCCGTCATTGAATTGAGAGGTGGACGCAGCCAGTGCACCGCCTGCGCCGATCGTGGCGCCTTGCGACCTGATGCTTTCGTAGACGATGCCCTTGGCAATGCTGAGCGGCAGGTTCTGCTCTGCAGCGATCTCTGCCGCCTTGGCGTCCAGCGTGGCCTTCTGCTCAGGGCTGATCGCCACGCCGTTGATCATGATGCTCGAAACTTCCGGCAGTTCCGGTAACACCGGAATTTCCGGTAGTTCCAGCCCTGGAGGCGACTGCACCGCACCGTCCCATGTGACCCGGATCTGATCAGCAGGCGGCGGCCCGCCTTCGATCCCTTCCATCGTCAGCAGGGCATCCCGCGTTAGCACCGCGGCAACACTGCCGGCGTCCCGGATCTTGCGGACCACGAACTGGCCGGCTGCATTGACGAACCCGTAGCAGGATTCCGACGCGAGCAGATCATTGATCACCTGGACATAGCCGGCGCTGGTGTCGAACTGCTCCTGCAGGAACGAACTCACGAGCGCCGTATTGCCGGCGGCAGCGGTGAGGCCGATCTTGTTCAGGCAATCGGCCAGCACGTCCCGGGCGTAGATCGGCAGCGGGATCTGGCCCTGCATGTTCGCCGGCAATTCCGGATCCGCGTCGGCAGCCTGCACCTCATCCGGTGGCCGCAGATCGCCCATGAGGGTGAGCCTGCAGCCGACTTCCGTGGTGGTGATCTCAGCGAACGGATCCACCTTGCTGCTCAGCACCCACAGTTGCCGCGGGAACCGGGTTACCTGATTGAAGCCCGGCACGGTGTAGGCGACGTTGACCGCGGTGCCGCGGGCCATGTTGTAGATGCCGGCGAACTCGATCGTGCCCCGCACCCGGGCGAGCACGTTCGTCGTATCAATGTGGTCCTCAGAGATCGATCCGGTGGTGCTGATCCCCCGGTCCGTGACGACAGTGCAGCGAACGTCTACCGTCACGGCGTCAGCTTCAGGGTGACGGCAACGATCAGGCGTTCGACCATGGCGCCATTGACGAGGAGCCGATCCTGCGAAAACTGCGGTTCAGTGATGGGCCACCATGATCCGGTCGTCGGTCGGGTCTGCACGGCGTTGGCGTACCAGGTCATCAGGGTCGATTTGTTGGATGGTGCGCACCATCCGTTGATCTGTTTGACCTGCGTCGCTTTCCGTGGCCCCTGCACGATCCCGGTTCCGGTGGCCGCCAGGCCCATCGTCGGGCCGTCTTCAAACCCGTCCGGTTCGTCCAGCAGCGTCAGGGTGACGCCGCCGAGGGAATAGGTGCCGTAGTTCGGGAGGAGCGCGGCATCTTCGAGCCGGTTCAGTTCCTCCTGCCTGAGCATGACCGCCAGGGCATCGGCGGCGGCCACCAACTCGAATGAGACGGTGATGAATACGCCCGTCGCCTGGCCTTCAGGCGGGCCGGTGAACCAGCAGGGGACGTTCGTCCATGTGCGCCCGTAGGAGGATCCCGAGAATGAGATCGTGGTGCCGACCGCCAGGCTGGCCATCGTCGGCGCGTCATTGATCCGCGCCGCTTGCCAGGTTTCAAACGCGTTCCATATCGCGATCCACTGCGCGGCACGCACCCGCCCGACGACCGACCACCGACGCGCTACAAGGCCGGCACGAACATCAGTGTCCTGCCACCCGCAAGGCTGGGCCTGCAGGCGCGAGATTGTCTGCCCGGCCAGCGTGACGCTCATGACTCAGTTTTCCGGCGCTCAGCGGATGCCGTTGAGGAGCTTCTGCATCCGGAGCCCGCTGCCGTCCTGTTGCAACCTCACGTGAACGTCCCAGCGTTTGCGGTTCAGTTCCCGCACCTCAGACCCCAGCCGCGACACCTCCACCGCCAGGGCTGCCGTCGCAGGATCGCCGCCGGCTGCGCGAGGCATCACCCGTGACACTGCACGGCCGGCACCCACAGCACCTGCAGCTTTCAGCTCTTCCGTGATGGCAGCAGGAATCACCAGGCCACGACTGGGGGCGTTCCATAGGCTGTTTGCCGGCCGTTTGATCAGGCTGAGCTGGCCGCTGCTGGACAGGAACGCCTCCTGCCCGAGGCTGCGGCCACCGGGGCCGTCGTTGATGCGATACCTGCCGCCGGCTTCCACCGGGCCGCCTGCCCACCGTGCGCCGGGAAGTCCTGATGCAGCGGCGAGGGTGCGGTAGAACTGATCCGCTGCACGAGCTGCAGCGCCCATCTGTCCGGCGAGGCCCTGCGCCTGCCCGGCTGCACGACCCACCACGGTATCCATCCGCTGATCGCTGATGCCCTTGGCGAACTGCTGACCTTTCGACAGGAACCCGGCGAAGTCCCTTGCACCCTGCGCGGCGACCGGGGCTTTATCGCCCACCTTGGTGAAGCTGCCGGCGAGGGTGTTGGCGCCGCCTTGGGCGCCCTTGATCGCCTGCCCGATCTGCACCGTTCCATCGGCCGCGATCTTGGCTTCCAGCCCCGTCCGTGCCGCAAGCGCCGCCAGCCGGCCCTGCTCATCTGCTGCGAGGCCGGTCGCAGTGGCGAGGCCCTGGAACGACCCGGCGACGCCGCGGATCTTGGTCAGCGTGCCATCTACGGCGACGCCATAGCCGAGGGCTGCAGCAGCGGCAGCCTCCTGGTTCCGCGCCGCCTGCTGCGTGGCGAACACCGTCGCGGCCTCCAAGGGCTGCAGCTTGGCCAGTGCCGCAAACTTCGCTTCCGCACCCTGCCGGTCCAGTGATGCGGCCTCCAGTGTGAGGCGTGCGGTTTCGACCGCCACGGCCCGCTTCTGCTGATCGGTGATCAGTTCCGCCTGGCTGAGGGCGAGGGCAGCTTTCCGCTCATTGATCACCGCACCCCGCAGGGCCTGATCAGCCTCCAGCCGGGCCGCCTGCTGTTTGATCGCCAGGGTGTCGAGTTCGACCTTCTGTGAAAACTCCTGCTGTCGGATCCGCGACTGCAGGGCCGCCAGTTCGATCGCTTCGCCTTCCTTCCGCTTTGCCCGCAGCTGCGCCTCACTCGCGCCGCGTTCCTGCAGCTTGCTCAGCTCAAACTGGTTGAACGACTTGGCGATGTCGAACCGGCTCTGTTCGACGCTCTGCACCGCAGAGCTGTAGGACAGCACCGCATCACGCTGCGAGACGGCGAGACTGGCGGCACCCTGCGCGGCGCGGCCTTGTGCGTCGGCCAGGGTGGTCACGGCGTCGGCGATGGCGGCCTGCGCGCTCAGCTCTTTCTGCTTTTCCTCGTTCAGCTTCTGCTGCTGCGCCAGGAGTGCAGCCGCCGCCGCTTCCTGCGCTTTCGTTTCCGCGACCGCATCCCGATTGGCCAAGCGGAACCGGATAGCACCATCAATCAGTCCGAGCTGAATCTTCCCAAACTGCTGCCCGCTCAGATTCAGGATGCCAAACGTACTCTTTGCTGCTCCTGCGCTTTTGATCTGCTCGTTCAGCAGGTTCTTGGCCTCTTGCCATGACAGATTGTATTGCGTCTGGATCTGCTCCAGAGTGCCGACAAGCTGCTCAGCCTCTACACCGACAAGGCCAAACGTTTTGTTGAGATCCAGCTTCTTTTGCTGCACCTCAAGCTCCCTGAGTGATTCCGTCAGCTTGGTTACAAAGCCTGTCACGGCAGGCAGTGCAGATTGCCCGAACTGCGTCTGCAAGTTCACCCACGCGTTTTCCAGCTTCGCCAGCTTCTGCGCCGTCGTTTCCGCACCGCCCGCGCTCTTGGTCAGATCGTTCAGGCCCTTGGTGAGGGCCGGGAAAAACTGATCCGCCGTCAGCCGGCCGGATTCCACCAGCTTGATCAGCTCTTTCGACGTGATGCCCAGGCCCTGCGCGGTAGCAGCGAACGCGATCGGCAGCCGTTCCCCGAGCTGCCCCCGCAGTTCCTCCATCTGCACCGTGCCCTTCGATGCAACCTGCTGCAGCGCCAGCAGCGATCCGTTCACCTCGTCATTGCTCAGCCCGAGCGATTGCCCCGCTTTGGCCACCGCAGCGAACAGATCCCGCTGCACCGTGATCGGCACGTTCGCCGCGGTCGCTGCAGCAGTGAAGGATGCGAAGCTGCCGGAGAGGACTTTGAACGAAAGGCCGAGCTGATCCGAAAGGCCCCGGGTGAACGCCAGGGCACCGGCGGCACCTTGCTCGCCGAGGGTGTTGGTAAGCCTGCGGGTTGTGGTCTCAAGCGCGATCGCTTCCCCGACCGATGACTTCAAGAACCCCACCAGTGCAGCGCCGGCACCGAAGCCAGCAAGCACACCCACCAGACCACCGAATGCGTTCTTGGCTGTCCCCGCTGCCCGCTCCGCTCGCTCCAGTTCCTTTGTCGCACCGGCAATGTCCGACTGCAGCCGCTTAAAGGCCGGCGAACCGATTCGCAGCTTTTCCAGCTCACCGGTGAGGTCCGCCACCCTCTGCCGCATCACCACCAGCGAGCGCGGGTCGGTGTTGATGGCAAGCTGGCGGCGGTTGACCTGCTGAATCAGGCCCTCGATCTCGCGGATCTTCGCGCCGGTCTTGGCGAACGCGGAACTGTCCACGTTGAGGCGCACCTGGCGGCTCTGCAGCCGCGCCAGCTCCTGCGACAACGCGGCGATGGACCGCTTGCCGAACCTGTTAAGGGGATCTTCAATGCCGAGGCCAACTTTCCGGCCGGTGGCCTGAGCTTGGGCCTCGATCTCCCGGAACGCGGAGAGGATGCCACGGGAATCCAGGTCTACTGAGATCTGGAAATCAGACACGCCCGGGCCTTCCTACTGGTTCAGTTTTCCTGCCAGACAACGGCTTCAGACTGCTCCCACCGGATCGCGTATTGCCCGAGTCCGGTCAACCCATCAGGAAGGCTTACAGGTTGCCATGTCGCACCGGGCAGGATCCGACCGATACGGGCAACGGCGGCCTCAAGGTTCTGCGCACCGCTCACCGGTTCCCATTGCGTGGCATAGAGCCTGATGGTGCGACCGATGGTGCCGCCATCGGTGAGGTCCGGCTCGTTGGTGCCGGTGGTGCCGCGGGCGATGACCACCTCGACGCCACGGGCGACGGTGCCGCCTGGGAGGGATTCACCGGGCCAGAGGGTAGCGATCGCCGGCATGGTGGTGCCTTGCGCCGTGAGGTACGTCCCCAGCAGTGCCGCGAGGGTGACATCCGCGGCCAGGAGGTCATAGACGCCGAGCGCGTCGGTGGGGAGGGTCATTCTTTCCCCGGTACATCATCATCAGTTTTCCTACGGGAACACTGACCGAAATACCGCCGGCCTCGCATGGAACCGATGGGGATGACGATCGGGCAGCAGTTCGAGCAGGAACGCATGGTCCGAACGATCGACGGCACGAACGATGTGGTGGCGTTGCGGACCATGGCGAAGCAACTGCTCCGGGCGTGGTATTCCCAGAAGGCCATGACCCTGCTGGCCATGCGGCAGAACCTCGGCGCACCGTCGCTGATTGCTGCCGCGGCAGCCCGTGAGCAGATGGCAGAGTCTGATCCGGTGCCGCCTTGGGATGATCCGCTGATGTGAGGGCTGGAGGTCGCGCAATAAGAAAGGGCCCCTAGGGGCCCCCTCTCGCTTAATCCACGTGACCCCCAACTTCTCACGGCCGGGGTCACTTTCACCGGAGACACCCAGTGATTATGCCAGTTCCGGGCAGGGTTGACCCCCTGTCCGATCCTGTGCAACCCCTGACGGGCTGCACGCATGAGCCTAACCCCAACGGGGCTAGGCGTCAACCGTCACCCTCAAGCGTTCGCGAACACCAGGCCCGGCGCCGAGTCGAACTCGAAGCTGCTGTTCCACTTCACCGTGGTGCCGGCCTCTGCGGGCGATTCCAGGCCCGAGAACATCCCCACGCCAAACGTGTACTCATCGATACCGCGAGGGCCCACCCGCACCAGTTTGCACATCAGGCCGTCCGCCACGTTCCGCTTCTCCGCCAGCCGCATCAGCTTGTACGCCGAGTCGTATAAGTTCGCCTTGCCGGCGAAGGCCATAGAGGCGTTCTTGCTGGTGGCCTCCGACCGCACGAAACCGCCCGACTCGTCGTCGAAGGTCTCGTCCTCCTCGCTGTTGGTGTCGCTCGAGAAGCTGGCGGTCTGCAGCCCCAGGATCCGGAACGGCGCATCCGTACCGTCCATTTTCAGATCCGCCCCGCCGGTCGCAGTGCCGGCCGCCACCGATGCGCTCGTGATGTTCGCACCCGCCAGGGCGTAACTGACGGTGGTGCCGGTGATCGCGGTGATGGTGTAGGTCCCGTTGAGGCTGGCGAACGGCGACGGCAGGGCTGCCACTACCACCCGGCTACCCACGGTCATCGGATGCGTGCCGATCGTCAGGGTCGCGACGTTCGACGCCAGCGCCGCGTTCGTCACGGTCCGGGTGCCTTGGTTCAACGTGATCCCGTAGGTCTCACCCACGCCCAGCCCGTACTGATCCACCGTCGCCGATGCGCTCACAAGCGTGGTGATGTCCATGAACCCGCTGGCGCCGATCACGTTCCGCGAGGCTTCCGCCGTCGCGATCGCCGCGATCGCGGCATCAACAGCGGAAGGTTTGATCAGTTGGGCATAGACCCTGTAGCCGAATGCGCGTGCCATGCGAGGGAAACTGTTCTGTCTCCCTCAGCAGTCCCTGCCGCGTAACCTGCTGATGATGATTCCGCCCGGCACCCTGCCCCCAGGTGTTGCCTACCGCCCCAGGAACCGACAGCGGCCATGGCAGGGCCGGATCTGGTATCGCGGCCGGCAGATCTCCATCGGGTATTTCCCATCCGTCACCGAAGCCGAGGGCCAGGTCAATCGTCTACGTCGGGTGATCCAGCAATGGGGAGAACGGCCTGGGGATCCGCCTCAACTTCGCCCTCTTCTCCAACGGTCTCGGGCACCACGAGCAGCGCAGAGTCTCCCGCCTCGTTGAAGAACTCCCGCGTCTGGCCTGATGCCTCGGCCATGGCGATCAGGTAGCCGCCCCATCGCTGCGCATCAACACGATGCGGCGCCAGCAGGATCGCATCCGCTGCAGCCCAGGCCAGCAGATCTGGCGCCTTCGCCTTCGCCCCAGCCGTTTCCAGCTCCTCAGTCCATGGCCCATGGAACTGCCCGCCGAACTGCTCGCGCCGGATCAGCTCGATCATCGCCGCGCCGGCTTCGGCGGTGCCCTTCGGTGCCTCTTCCACCTCACCCCACCAGCAGAAGTCGCGGGGAACGAACGGCTCGGGCCGGCGCTTGGCGTCGCGTTCCTTGTTCGCGTGCCAGGTCAGCAGACCGGCGATCGGCAGCTCTTCGCGATGCAGCCGGCGACGCTCTAACGCCTCGGCCGCCTCGACGGCTTGGAAAATGTAGGCGACGGGGAGATGGGCGAATCGCTCGGGATGAAACTCTCGGGCTCCGGGGAAAGCGTCGCGGAGTCGCCAGAAGATGGCTCCCCAGTCGGGTTCGGGGGCCGGCTGCCATCGGCCATCTGCAACTCCCCCAATGCATCCTCCAGGTTCTTCCGCAGTTGATCCAGGTCGGGGGCGTCGCTCATGTGCGCCAGCTCGGCCCGATAGAAATCAAACACCGCGCTGATCAGATCCTCAGGGAGCTTGCTGGTGTCGTCGTCGCTCCAGTCGTCGTATCCCTCGAGACGGCTACCGATGATCGCCGTACAGGCGCGGACGATCTTGGCCTCCTCGTTCTGCTCGCTCTGGCGCCGGACCTCGCTGATGTCATCCGCAAACAGCACCATGATCACCACCTCCTCAGGCGGTAGACCTACGGCATCATCCTGAGGGGATTCAATCAGTCGATTGACGATGGCATACACCCGAGCGATTTCCTGCTGCCGGTCATATCCCTCAGGCAGCGGGTCCGGCGACTGCCGATCCACGATGCTGATCACCAGATCCGCCGTCGCCTTGAACACATCATCCGACCGGTCAACCTCACGAACCTGGATCCGTTCGGCCAGGGTGAGCGACAGGAACACCGGGAACCGGAGGATGCCGGTATCAGGGTTGCCGACGTCTCTGGTTTCCTGTCTTGGTTTGACGTGGAAGGGCAGGGATTTCATCGGGCCATCGCGGCTGTCTGCTCAGTTTTCCCTGCGGGTCAACGCCACTTCACTCCCTTCATCCCGCCTTTAAGTTGTTGATTCTGCCGCTTGATCAATGCGTTCGCTTCCGCTACTTGCTTGGCCACCCTGGATTTAGCTGCTGTCTGTGGTGTATTGGCAGGGATTTTCTTGCCCTTTGGCTTCTTTGCATTTCCAAAGACCGCCATGCCCTCCGCATCGGTTCCACGGAAGGTTAGGCGGTTAGGCTGCTTGACACGGCCTGAGCCTACGAGCTTCGGCTTACCACCACCACCACCACCACCGCCGCCGCCAGCAAAGCGACCTCGGGAATCACGACGAATAGCCATAGCAGGAAAGGCGGGTTCCCCTCAGTTTTCCCATCAGCCTCGAAACCGCTTAAGCCACACCTCCCGAAACCGCGCACGAGCGTCATAAACAGGGATGCCGGCCACGGGCTCGGTGCCAAGCACAGCAGCCGGTGCATTGCGAGGTGGCAAGATGGTGCCGTTCCGCAGTCTCGCGCCCAAGAATACAGCCCGTGTATAAGGTGCCGTCCATCGATATATCGCCCGGCTGCCTTCGATCCTAGGGGCCTGCTGCTGTTGCGCCAAGGTAGCCGTATCAATAATGTTTCGTGGTGAATAAACGACTTGATCATTGCTCCTAATCGTCTGACGGGGCCACTGATAAACCTGTTTCCGCAGCGCATCCTGGAATCGACCCGCCAACTCCGCAAACACCGCCTTTGCCGCCGCCTCACTCGCCGCCTGTGCTGCAGCGCCCAGCGCTCGACTGGTTTTGACCCGGACCCTCATTGCGCGAACTGCAGCGATCCCATGATGCTGTCCCCAGCTTCCGCACGCACCGCCGCACCGATGCCGCCGGTGCCGTAGTCCCCGCCGACCTGCTCGAGGTTGAACACCCCCAGCCGGCCCGTGGCCAGGCTGGGGGGCAGCGGTCCCCAGTAGCACTGCAGATCAGCACGGCTCGCACCAAGGCCCGCCGGCAGCAGTCCGGTTTCCGTCCATGTCCAGGCGCTGCCGGCCGCCAGCCAGTCGGCGCCGGTGGGGACCGTGGCATACCGGATGATCCATGCGGTGACGCGCCGATCCACCGCGTTCACCACCGACTGCCGGCCTTCGACTGCAGCAGAACCCATCGGCGAGGTGGGAACCACGGCCCGCAGGAACGCTTCGATCACGACCCTCGTGGTGCTCACCGCGGCAGGGCCCTGGCGGAAGTTCGCCGGTGCAGACCCGGGCTGCAGCCACAGGAGGCGGGCGTTACCGACCTCAGCGAAGGGGGAGGCCATCAGCTCCGATACACCGGAAACGTCCCATCCCCACCGCTGGCATCATCTAACCCCACCGCCGTCAGGATCCTGTCTTTCAGTTCCGCCACCCTGGCCAACCTCACGCCTTCCGCCGTGCTGCTTCCGCTGCCGCTGCTGGTGGTTTTGATCTTGAGCAGGTCGGTGTCCCACTCGATCACGTCCAGCTTCCGCTGCCGATCGGCCTTGCTCAGCTTCACCCCCGGCGCCGGACCCTCATAGCTTGTGACGTTCCCAAGATGCGCGGTCCCACTGGATACCGCATCGGCGTGATCCGCTTCTAGCGTTTCGATCTCATCAATCATTCCCTGCACACGCGTCACCGTGCTCGGCGACACCTTGGCGACACCATTGAGCTGATCCGTCACCACCGTCAATGATGCCGAGCTTGCCGACAACCTCGCGTACTGCCGGATGATGTCCCGATCATCCGGCGACGTGCGCCACAGGGGGTCCAGGGTGGGGAGGCTCATGCTGCAGTTTTCCGTGGCCCCAGCAGGTTTGCTATCCACTGCTTCGCCACCGGATCCAGCCCGCGGGTGAGCATGATCAGCATCCGCTCGCCTTCGCCCTGATCAAACTCCGTGGCAGCACGACGTAGAAGCTGCCGGGTGCCTTCTGCATCGCGTAGGGCAACGCCGGCACGCAGGGAAAGGAATAGCCTAAGCGGTTCAGTCATGGCCCTATTTTCTCACGCCACCGGCAGAACCGCCACCTCAATGCCAGGAAACTGCCGCCGTTCCGATGGTGTTGGTTTCTTCAGATACTTGGCCAGATCTGCAGATACCTTGTTCAGATCCTGCGACTTCGCCTTCGCAATCTCCGCCACGATCTCCTCACGGCTCTTTGCCCAATACTCGCCATCCTGATCGCCTTCCTCGCTGCCTTCAGGTGCAGGGACCAGGGCGCAACGGCAGCGAGGATGCGCAGGCGCTACCACATCTTCCCGGCGGTAGATCTTCCCGTGCCTTGACCCGCAGAACATGCACGTGCGCTCATCCGTGGTCGCCACCCATCGCACCAGGTCGTACCCCGCTTCCCGCGCCGTTTCCTGTTGCGCCCTGACGTACGCATTGCTCAGCTCTGACCGGGCGATCAGCTCTGCACGCTGCTTCAACCCCATCCGCTGGGTCAGTCCCTCAGGATCCGTCGCACCCTGCAGCGCCTTGCGGATGTCCATCTCGATCGATCGGAACCCTCTGCCCTTCGATGCCCCACGGGTGACGATCTGCACCAGGGTGTTGCGGAACGCCATCGTCTCGCCGCGGATGTATGCGCTGGTGATCTCGGCGGCAGCCTTGACGGCAGCTTCGCTGGCACCGGCGAACGTGTCGGCGGCACGATCTACCAGCTTGATCAGCTTCCCGCTCAGCTCCGCGCCGAGGCTTGCGGCAGCGGCCAGATCCTGCTGATAGACCGCCTGCAATGCTGCCAGGCGTTCTTCCGGCATGAAGCCCTGCGCCTGCTGCACCAGCGTGTTGTAGCGGGCGGTTGCCTCGCCGATGCTGTACTCATAGGTCCACGGCGACTGCGGATCGTTGAACCCGGCGTAGAACCGCCGCAGATCCGTCAGCAGTTCATTCAGGCTGGCTTCCAGCGCCTGGCCGGTGGCCCGTGCCGAGCGGTTGCCCAGGCGTTCAAGCGCCGCGGCGTAGTCGTCGGCGAGTTTCTGCTGACGGGGGCCGGTGGGGCTCACTTGGGCTTACGGCGACGGCGTGAGTGCTGTGCCTTGGCCCGCGTGTTACCGGCGGCAGTCTTCAACCGACCGCCCCGAGCAGTGGCACCCACGGAAGCGAACCGCCCCTGATTGTCCCGTGAATACCGGCGTGCCATCCTCAGCCCTCCACCACCGGCAGGTCGCGCTTCACCACCGTCCGCGCTTTCCCATCAGCACCAACGCGGATCACATGATGCCGACGCGGTTCGCCATGCTTCGGCCGCAGGATTCGACCCACTGCCGTTACCTTACTTCCGCTTCCGCCGACGCTTTGGTGGTCCATCAGTGTTCCTCGGGCCGGGCCTCAGGTTGTTCTTTGCTCCCTTCATTTTTCCCGGTCCCATCCCTGCCAACTGATCCACATACACCCTCACTGCTTTCCGTGCTGGCTTGCTGCCCCGTGCTGCTGCATCCATTGCCCGGCCCATCCGTCGCTGGATCGCTTTCCGGCCCGGCTTGGTGCCCATCGCCCCAAGCTCCGCTCTAGCGATCTCACCATCAATGCCCTTTTTCCGCCTGTCGGAAATAGACCGTGCGTTCGTCCGCTCAATCCGGCGGCTCATCTTGTCGATTTCAGGCTTCAGCGCCTTGGCACGGTTGCTGATCGCTCGCATGTCATCTACTAGCGGCTTCATTGAGCGATCAATCTGCCGGTCGATCTGTGCAAACTTCCCGTCAAACGTCGCCGGGCGATACGGCCTCACGTTGTTCGCACGCTGCACCAGCGGCTGCACGCGGGTGCGCCGGATGCTGTTCGCCGGACCCGCAGGCTTCGGCGCCCTGGCCTTCCCGATCGTCCCCGCCGGCCTCGCGCTGATCTTCCGCGTCTGCGTCTGACGCTTCTGCCCGCTCGCCGTCCTCAGCCGCCCGCCGCGTGCCGTCGCACCGGTGGACGAAAACCGCCCGCGATTGTCTCGCGCATATCGCCTAGCCATCAGTTCGCCCCCTGCGGCATGAAGTCTACCGTCTCCGGATCCCCAACCCCAGGCACATTAGCCGGCACCGGCTCCTCCTTCTTGATCACCTCCAGCTCCTTCTCCACCGTCCGCCCAGGACCCAAAAGCCCGGCGCGATGCTGCAGGCTCACCACCGTCTCCCTGGAAATGAGGCCCGAGTTGTAGAGCTTGTCGGCCAGCGTCAGCGTCTCCGGTGTCACCATCGCATCAGCGATCCCTGGCGCCATGTCGATCCCTGCACCCTGCACCACCGTCTCACCGGTGAACTGACCCCACAGGCGATAGATCGATTCCATCGCTGATCCCTTTGATTCAGACAGCGTGGTCAGCGTCGCCTGCAGTTGCGCACTCTCAAGGATGCTCTGCGTTGCGGTCTTCTGCGCCGATCCACCACTCAGGAACGCCAGCGTCTGGCGATCAATCAGATTCTCGATGTGCTCCAGTTGCTTCTGGTGGTAGTCCTGCGACGACCCGGACGGCTCCAGCAGCCCCACCTTCCCACCACTCGGCACCTCAATCCCGCCATGGGGCCCCAACACCATGCCGGGCGACCTTGGCGCCGCACCCTCACGCCATGGGGTGATCAGCACCGTCCGATGCAACTGCTCGGCCTTATCGCTCCACTCGCGGAAGTGCGCCAGGTTCAGGTCGCCCAGCGACTTCATCGGCAGCTCGCCCATCCCGAACCCGTCCGGCGTCGCGCCATACCACACCACCGGCGGATACTGCAGCTCATTGCCGCGGAAGTCGGTGAACGTGTCTTTGTCCACCTCTTCAACGCGCCATGTCTTGGCTCCTTCTGCCTGCTGCTCCAGCTTCAGCAGCCGCCACTTCCCTCCCACCATCTCGCGGTAGCGGGGTTCGTACTTGATCCCGTAGGCGCCATCTTCAACCTGAGCCCATTCCATCACGGTGCAGGCAACGCATACCTGCACGCCGCCGACCTCCTCGGTGCGCCAGTTCAACACATGCCGCCGTTGCACCTGGGCAAGATGCGGTCGGCGAGCCATGCGCACCTCTTCTGCGCGGTCCTTCGGCGCCTCCTTTGGCATGTCAACCGTCAGCAGACACCCCGCATCACGCAACACCCAAGCATCAGCGATCATCATGAACGCCTTAAGGCTCGTCCCCGACCCGTCAATATTCGACAGGTTGTCCATAAAGGACTTCGGCGCATCGCGACATTCAAACCGGCTCAGGCTGCCGGCAAACGCAACGATGCCTTCACGAAAAAAGCTGGTGAATGTCGAACGTTGTAACCGCGCCTGATATGCCTTCGGCGGTTCCTTCAGTTCCTTGGGCAGATATTTCTCCGCCGCACCCTTCAACCGCTTCCACAGATCACCCGCAACCTCAAGCTCGTCCAGCACATCGGCAAGCGCCGGATGCACAAACGACGGCAGCCCAGCGTCACTCTGCGGATGGTCGTATTTTAGCAGCGGCACTGATCACCACTATTCGATGCCTCAGTTTTCCCCTACAGCAATCCCAACTGCTCCGCCTGCGTCGTCAGCTCCTGTCGCGTGCGCCGTTGCCGTCGCGTGGCATCCTCCACCGGCGTGATCTCCACCTCAAACCCGAGTGCCGTCGCAACGGTCGGCCGTCGGTGCTGGTTCGGGCCTACCACCAGACGCACGCATCGATCGAGCGCCTGCAGTTGCCGCATCGGGTAGCTGTTGCGGGCTGGATCTGCCCAGTACGTGGTGAGGATCGCCACATCAGCCGGCAGCATCTTCCGCAGCGCCTGTTCCATCACCCCCATCACGTCCTCAGCTTCGGGCAGTTCCTCGGCGATGAAATCGAGCGGATCAGCCTGGCCGACCATGTTCGGATCAAGCTCGCTGGTGGGCCCAGTGGCGAGAATGAACGCCCGCACCTCGTCGGCATCCATCCCGGTCTGCTGTTCAATCTCGGCCACGGAAGCGCCTTGTTCGATCAGCTTCCGCACCTTCGGGCCGTGTTCCCTCCATCTCACAGGGAACTTGATCGCGTGACCCTTGTCCCTGAGGAACCGGAGGATCGCGCCATCGATGAAGGGCACGGCGCAACTGGAAAACTTCCACCCGCGAGACGGATCGAACCGCCGTGCACCATTCATCAGCCCGACGAACGCGGCAGCCTCCAACTCATCCAACGGCATCCGCGTCCTGCCGGCATATCGGTTGGCGCGGGAAAATGCGAGCTTGAGGTTGTCGGCTACCAGTTGCTCACTGATGTCCGTCGGCGGTGGGAACTTCCCGAGCGCAGCATCAGCCGGCATCTCAGGGGCGCCCCTGATTTTGAGGCTGCGGGCGCCGCGGCGGGCGAGTGGAGCGGCGGTTGCGGTCATGATCGTTATCCGTAGAAGGACTCATCATCCGGGTCCGGGATCGCCGGCATCCCCTCAAGGATCCGCCGCTCGCCGTGGCCCGTGGTCGGTGTTGCCGGTGGCATTGGACCTTGGTCGGCGCCGAAGCCCCATTGAACGGTCGTCACGCGCATGGGGCCGGTGCCGGCGACGTAGTTAATCAGCTGTGTCAGCCCGTCCACTTGGTCGTCGTATGTATCCCCCGGAAACTTGAGAAGCTGGCTTACCAGCAACGGCGTCAGCGGGTGCCAGCGGGGGAGGAACACACGCCCCTGATTGAATTGCGGTGTCGTCGCATTCGCCCTAGCCACCTTGCCACCGTCCGGCTCTATTGCGTGCAGCAGGAAGTTCTGGGCTCCGCGTTTCAACACAGACACCACCGCCGACCCGTTGGCCTTATCTTCCACCAGCAGTTCGCCAAACTGCCATGCAGGCCACATCGCTTTAATTGCGTCCATTGTGTCGCTAAAATCCATCCGCTGATTCATTAGATCAAGTAGCCACACCCCCGCATTAGTCTGCCCCCAGTTCTGGAACGCCACCATGTCCGTTCCCGGGTTGTCTTTGAAGGTGCAATCAATCGATGCCACCTTGCGAATGAATCGATCAGGCAGGATTGCATCGCCTTCATGGCCCGGGCGATCCTTGGTGCCGTAGAACCGCAGCATGGCACCGTTGAACACCGTGCCGCCGCTTGGAGTCGGCCGCTGCTGGTAAAGCGCTGCCCAGTCGCGGTCAGGCAGGTTGAGACGTTTTTTCCGTGCCCATTCCTCGTCATATCGCGTGGGATCCAGCGCCTGGCCTGGAAGTCGATCATCTCGCTCACGTGTCACCGATGCAGGCATCGCGACTTGGATAGGCTCAGCAATCAGCGGCAACTCAATCACATGCCATGGTTCGGCAGCGTCGGCGTTGCCATCTCTCTCAAGCTCCTCCACTTGGCTCAAAAGCCAGCCAATCACGTCGGCATCTGCCCATCTGGTATGAGTGATGAGCTTGCCGCACCCTGGTTCTTCGCGAGCAAACATCACGTTTAGAATCCAGTCCTGAGTTTTCCTCCTGTATGCCGCGCTTTCAGCCTCTTCGCGGTTCTTTATCGGATCATCGATGTTAATGAAGTTTCCAGGAAGGCCGGTCCCACCGCCAACACCCGCACCCCAGAATCCGCCAAGTGTGTTGGCAATAGTCCAGCGGAGTTTGCCAGAACTGCTAAAATCAAGCGCTCCACCAGCGGCCACAAAATAATCGCGGGCGGCTTTTCCAAACTCGGCTGCCAGATTTTGCGTATGGGCCCCCTGTGCCCAAGTGCGCTCAGGATGCCGACGCAAAAAATACGATGGCCCAAAGCGGCTGAAAACAGTTGATTTGTAATGCCGAGGCGGAAGCATCAAAAGCGTCCGCGATATCTCACCATCAAAAACCCTCTGCCCAATTTCAATAAGTCGATTAGTGTGGCGCGTAAATGGAAACTTGGGGTAAACATTATAAATATGATCACCAAAGCTGACATCATAAGTTCTGTCCTCCGTGCGCGACTGCTTCAACGCCAGCCGCTGCCGTGCAATGCCTGCCGCGAGCGGATCAAGTGCCAGCATCGGCCTCAACCTGCGGCAACACGCCACCGAGGCCACGAGCCTGCAACTGAAGCAACAGGTCGTGTTTCTGTTCGGTGCTCAGCGACTGCGTGGATTCGATCGCGGCAACAACGCCATCCATCTGCCGTTGCACTGCACGTTGCGCAGCGGCGTTGTCGCTCCAGTTATGGCGCCAGTGGGGGGAATGGGTGAGGAGCCACTGCGAGTCTTTGGAGTCTCCGGCAAAAATCTTTTGTATATGTGTTAGCTCACCTTGTGCGCGGCCTTGTTGAACAGCTTCAAATAATTCGCGCTCAAGCTCATCACCAACGCCGTCTCTTGCTCGTTTGAGCCATAGGCACCATGCCTGATGAGTGATGCCACAGGCTGCGGCGATCGTCTTGTCAGGGGCGCCGGAAGGCACCAGGTCGCGGACTTTGGCGATCAGCTCAGGGGTGAGCTTGCGGCGCCTGCCGGTTCTTGTGGTGATAGCTGCGGCTTGCGACACCCGGCAGCGGTAAGGAACGCTGCCGGAAGTGTAGCGGGTTGTTCACCCCTTGGAACCCTTGCGGATCGCCTTGGGTTTCTTGGGCGGCTTGGGCGGCTTGCCTTTGCCGTTGGCGTACATGGATCCCTTAGGCATCGCCTTCGCCCTCCTCGGTTTCGTCGTGGGCCTGAGCGGCAGCGATCAGTTCAGCTTTGACCAACTCAAGGACGTCAATGGCCGTGAGGACGTCGGTTTCGGTTTCCTGCGGGGCGTGATGGATGAGGGTGTCGAGGTTCATGGTCTCGGGCATGGGGTGCGGGTTGTCTGTGATCAGGGTTCCCGGTTGCGGTCAGGAGCGCTGGGAGCGGGGCGGAAGGCGGCGAGCAGGCGGAAGGGCGTGACAGGGGGTTGAGGGCCTTGCAGGGGCTTCTGGAGGGCTGTTACAGGTGTTACGCCGGTGTTACGCCTGGTGTAACACCGAAAACCGTTGGCACGACTGGGCTGGGACCCCTGTTGTTACATTGTTACACCTAAAGAGAAATAGATAGATAGATACGCGTGCGCACACACGCGCACATGCACGCACACACGCACACACGTGCACGTATGACTCCCTGGGCGGTTTTGGGCGTAACAGCGTAACAACCGCCGAGAACCGTTGCGGCGCAGTCGATTTGCGTGTTACAGGGGTGGTAACAGCGTTACAGGGGCTGTAACGGCGTAACACCGTTGCGGCGCAAGGGATCTCAGCCGATGGAAGCGAGGGGAACGGCTGTTGCGCGGGCGACCGTGGCCTGGCCGATGAAGCGTGTTACGGGAGCCTTGGATGCACCGGGCAGACGACGGAGCACGGTGGGCCAGCAGTGCGCCCAGGGGGTATCGGTGAGGATGCGGCGTAACGCGATCGCGTGGTTGTGGACCATGAGGCAGAGGGCGTTTTCCACATGGTCAACCTTGAGGCCGATGCGACCGAGGTGGGCGCGGGCCTGGTTCTGGGACACCTCCATGGAGGTGGTGAGGGAGGCGGGGCTGGCGAGGTCTATGAGTTCAGAAACGGTGCGGGTGAAGGCAGAGCCGCGGTCACCTTCGACGCGGATCTGATGCTGGAGGATGGCCTGGAGGCACTGATGCTCGTCGGGGAGTTCAGTGGCTTCTCGGTAGGATTCCCAGTCGTTTTGATCGATGAGGGCATAGGCATCATCGATGGTGGCGACGGTGGAGTTCATGAGGGACCATGCACCGGCGAGGATGGTGCCGTATTGATCGCCCTGCCGCTGAGAGTCGAAGCGATCGGCGGCAGCGCGACGGAAGGCGGCGACGGAATCGCGGATGATGGGGATGAGGCGAACGGAACGTAGGATGAGGCGATGACCGATCTCTGGCGTGATGATGTCGGTGAGATCACGGTCGAGGTTGTTCCAGTGGGCGATGCGTTCGGACTTGGGCAGGTGGTTGGGGTTGCGTAGTGTGAGCTGAGCGAAGCGTGACTGATCGGCGCCTTGCTTGAGGGCAGTGGAGACGGAGCAGAGGAGGAACATGGAGCGAATGGTGAAGCGTTGCGCTGCACCATCGGCTCCGCCTTTGCCGATGACACCACGACCGGAGGAGGAGGCGACGCGTGCTAGGGCGAGGATGTTCTGAATGCGCTGCTGGTCTGCCTTTTCGTTTGATTCGGCCTCGTCAAAGACGACGGGGATGGCGTCGGCGCGAAGTTCCTGGCGGATGAATGCTTCGGTGGTGGTGCCCTCAGGCCATAGGGCCATGGAATCAAGGAGGGTGCCGAGGAAGCGATCGAGGATGGCGGACTTACCGGAACCCGGGGAAGCGGTGAGCCAGGCGTGCGGGCGCCAAGAGAGGGCGCCGCAGATGGGGGCGAGGGCAGTCCAGCCGGCGAGGAGGAGCCCAGAGGCGGGGACTTCCCAGTGGAAGCGGGAAGCGATGTCGAGGAGTTCGGCGCCCTGCTGATCGGTGAGTGGAGCGAGGGTATCGGGGATGTCTACTGCGGCGAGACGTTGATAGGAGAACCGCGATGGCGGGGGAGCCATGACGGAATGTGTAGCGCCATCAACGATGAGACGATCGCCGAGGTGAAGGACGGAGCGACCTTGATCCCACCATGCCCCGCGGCCACGGATGCGATCGGGGGAGTAGATGCCGACAGCGGCTTGCTGAGCAAAGAGGTCAGAGACGGCGGAGTTCCATGAGACGCCGGTTTTGGCTGGGTAGAGGGTTTCCCAGTAGGCGATGGTGGCGAGGCGAAGGAGGTTGGTGGAGGAGTGGCCGGCGCCGGTGAGGCGCATGACCTGACCGGTGTTGGCGGGCTGGTAGTAGTAGGCGTCACCGTCGAAGCCGAGGCAGGTGAAGGGTGTGTACTTGGGCAGGTCGCCTATGACTCGATCTGTGTTGTCCGTCTCTGGCTCCGGTTCGGGTTTGGGTTCCGGCAGAGTGATGGGATCAGATCGATGCGCGGCGACGTGTGCGCGAGCGCGTTCGGTGTCCCAGTCGGTGGCATCGGCGAGATCCCAGCCTTTGGGGACGTCGGTGGGGGGTTGAACGATGCGGACCCGGGTGACACCTGCGGCGAGGAGGATGGGGGCGAGTTTGGCCATGCAGAGCCGGCCGGCGTCGTCGGCATCAGGCCAGAGGGTGACCTTGCGACCGGCGAGGGGTGTGAAGTCAACGCGATCGATGGCCTTCGATCCGTTGGGCCAGGCGAGGCAAAGAACGGAGGGGGAGAAGAGGCGAGCGGCAGCGTCGCAGGTTTGCTCGCCTTCGGTCAGCAGCACCGGGAGGTCTGGGTGCTGCTTGAGGAGGTGGAGGTTGTAGAGGGGGCGAGGTGAGGGCCATTCGGAGGTAAAGGGATCGCGCTTTGAGGGCCGATGCCAGCGGCCATCGATCCATGTGCGATGGATGAAGAGCTTGCCGCCGGTGGCGAGGTTGACACGCTGGATCCAGAAGAGCTGATCACCGTTGTCGTCGCGGTAGGGCCACTGCGCAACGGCGCCATCGAGGGTTGGGGGTGTTGCGTCGGCTGGGGGTTTGTCGGGGATGCGTGCCGGGCGCCTGGGCTTACGTGGTGGCGCAGGCGGTGGCGTGCTTGATGACGGCCGGGCCGGTGAGGGGAGACCTAAGTGCTGCTCAACAGCACGGGCGGCATCCTTGAAGGTCAAGTCCCGGGCTCGCATGAGGAGGGTGATACCGGAGATGCCGCCGCCTGATTGGTGGGGTCCGCCGCATTGGTTGCAGTAGCCGCCGCCTTTGCCGTCGAGGTCGTCCCATCGGAAGCGATCCTCACCGCCGCAGAGCGGGCAGGGCCCATGGCGATCCTGCAGATAGTCGGCATGGATTCCGCCGAGGGTGGTGAGGATGTCGAACCACCGGCCATCGGCTGCGTCGAGCGATCGGGAGGGAGGCATCAGGCCGCGGGTGAAGCGTCGGCCTGCATGGCGCGGGCGATGAGAACCCGGGCGAAGGCTGAGCGAGACATGACGTCGCCGGCTTGGGCGTCGAGCCAGTTGACCTGCTCATCGGGGAGGTCAAGGGTGATGGTGCGCCGTTGGGCCCGCTTGCGGACGGGTGCCGGTGAGGGAGCTGCGGACACAGGCGGTTGCGGTTTTGATCGCTACCGGGTTAGCCTATCCGAAGCACAGGAGACAGCAAGCGGCCGCCCATGGATACCCAAGCGCACAAGTGGGAATGACCGTCACGCTCCGCCCCCGGCAAGAGCAAGCACTGACCGACCTGCGGCGTGCGTATGCCGAGGGTGTGCGTGCGCCGATCCTGGTGGCACCAACTGGGTTTGGGAAAACAGCAACGGCGGCCGAGATCGTGCGGCAGGCAGTAGCGAAGGGCAGGAGCGTGTGGTTCCTGGCGCACCTGAAGGAGATCCTTGAGGACACCAGTGAGCGGCTGACGGCTGCGGGTATTCACCACGGACAGATCCGTGCGGGGCGATCAGCTAACTACCGGGTGCCGGTGCAGGTTGTTGCGGTGCAGACGGCGGTGCGGCGTGCGGGGTTGCCGCGGCCGGATCTGATCATCATCGATGAGTGCCACCTGGCGGTAGCGGACACGTACCGGAAGGTGATCGCTGCCGCAGGCAACCCGTCGCTGATGGGGTTGACCGGCACTCCGCAGCGGCTTGATGGGCGTGGTCTGGGTGAGGTGTTCGACCGGCTGGTGCCGACGTGCACGACGGCGGAGCTGATTGAGGAGGGATTGCTGGCACCGGTGCGGGTGTATGCGCCGCCTGGCGCTGATCTGTCGAAGGTGAACACCCGGGCGGGTGATTTTGACCAAGGACAGGCGGGGGCGATTTTGTCGAAGCCGACGGTGGTGGGCGATGCGCTGAGCCACTGGCAGCGGCTGTGTGTGGGTCGGCGTGGTGTGGCGTTTTGCACGACGGTGGCCCATGCGGAAGCGGTGGCGGAGCAGTGGCAGCGTGCGGGGTTCAGGGCCATGGCGGTGCATGGCGGGAGTGATGGCGTGGAGCGGCGTGAGGCGGTGTTGGGGTTGCGGGCCGGGCGATTGGATCTGGTGGCGTGTGCGCAGCTATGGATCGCTGGGGTTGATGTGCCAGAGATCGATGCGGTGATCTGGCTGCGGCCGACGCAGAGCCTAACGGCATGGCTGCAGGGAAACGGAAGGGGGTTGCGAATTGCACCGGGGAAGAGTGATCTGCTGGTGCTGGATCACGTGGGGAACTGCGGGCGGTTGGATCACCCGCTGGCGGTGCATGAGTGGAGCCTTGACGGACGGCGGAAGCGCACGAGAGAGAAAGCACTGAGCGTGAAGGTATGCCCAAAGTGTTTCGCCGCGATGAGCAGCCAGGCGAGCAAGTGCGGGGAATGCGGGCATCGGTTTGCGGTGGAGAGAAGGGAGCTGATGACGGTGGATGGAAACCTGGTGGAGGTTGACCGTGATGCGGTGGCGCGTGCGCGAAAGCGTGAACAGGGCAGTGCCCAGACGCTGGAGGAACTGATCGAGGTGGGGCGGCGAAGAGGGATGAAGTCGCCGCGCGGCTGGGCGCGTCATGTGCTGGCGGCGCGGCAGACGAAGGGGCAGTTTGAGAGGGCGCTGGTATGAGCAAATACGTGTTCAGCTGCGGCGGCGGTGTGCAGTCCACGGCTTGCCTTGTGCTCGCTGCGCAGGGGAAAATCCCCTACCGCACTTTTATATTCGCAAACGTCGGAGATAAGGCCGAGGATCCCCGGACGCTGCGGTACGTCGCCGAGGTACTGAAGCCCTACGCCGCGGCCCATGGCATCCGGTGGGTGGACATCCATCGCACCCGCCGTGATGGCACTCCGGTCGATCTCTACGCCGACCTGCACCGCCCGGTTCGATCCATCGACATCCCCGTGCGAATGGACAACGGCGCCCCAGGGAACAGGAACTGCACCCAGGAGTTCAAGATCAAACCCATCGCCCGGTGGATCAAGGCGAACGCACCCGGCTGCATCCTGGGCAAAGGCATCAGCACCGACGAACCACACCGGGCCACACCCTCCCGCGAATCCGACGGCTACAGCAGCGCCTATCCACTGATCGAGCTGGGCATTGATCGGCAAGAGTGCTTGCGACTGGTGGCCGCTGCTGGCTTGCCGCAGCCGCCGAAATCCTCCTGCTGGTTCTGCCCCTACAAGACGACAGACCAATGGGTGGCGATGCGTCAGGAACGGCCGATCCTGTTTGATCGTGTCGCAGCGCTTGAAAGGCACCTGAACGCCAAGCGTGAAGCGATCGGGAAGGATCCCGTGTTCATCTCCGGGATTGGGGCCAGGAAGCACCGGCCGATCGATCAAGCCATCCCCGACCAGCTGGGGCTGTTCCCCGAATGGATCGATGAGCAAGATGGATGTGAGTCTGGGTATTGCATGACATGACCTCCGCCCCCTTCTGGACCCCCGCCGAGACCGCCGCACTGGAGCAACTAGCCGGCGACGTGCCGCTGCTGGAGCTTGTGCGCCGGTATCGACGGATTGCGAACCCTGCAGGGTGGCCGCATCGAAGCCGTCATGCGATCCAACTGAAGATGGTGAAGATGGGGTTACCGGTGCGGGTGAATGCTGGCGAATGGGTGACTACGGGCGGCGCGGCCGAGATCCTGGGATGCCCTGGCTGCAGAGTTGAAGCATGGCTGCGAAGGCCGAAGACGGCGGCGATCCTGCAGCCGATCATTCGGGGCAAGAACCGGTACATCACCCGGGCAGCATGGCGGCGGCTGGCCAGGGAACGGCCGGCGGTGTTGGGCGGCTACGGAGCGGATCGGTTGTTCCTGCTGCTGGAGGATCGGGAGCTGGCCGAATCGGTGGCGGCACGGTATCCGCGACGGCGTGGCGACTGGCGGGTTAGGTGTTGCGAGACTGGGAAGGTGTGGCCGAGTGCGAGGCGTGCGGCGGCTGAGCTGCATGTGAGCAGGCAGGCGATCACGTTGGCGATTCGCGAACGGCGGCCGGTGATGGTGCTGGGGATGCGGTTTGAGGCGTTGCGGGAGGGTGTGGCGTGACCGAACAGCAGACCCAGCAGCAGATCCGCCTGGAGCTGTCGAGGGGCCCGGTCCGACTTTGGAGAAACAACACTGGCACGCTGCTGGACCGAAACGGGCGGCCGGTGCAGTTCGGGTTGTGCAAGGGCAGCAGCGACCTGATCGGCCTGCGCACGGTGACGGTGACGCCGGAGATGGTGGGTCAGCGGTTGGCGGTGTTCGCAGCGCTGGAGGTGAAGGCGCCCAAGGGCCGGCTGACGAGTGAGCAGCGGTCGTTTCTGGGGATGGTGGAGGAGATGGGCGGGTTTGCGGGGGAGGTGCGGAGCGTGGAGGACGGGCGGCGGGTGCTCAGGTTGTAGCGCGTGCGTTACGGTGTGTGAACTGGCCATGCCGGTGCACCCTGCCCCGTAACGGGCGGGCTACAGTGTGGACATCGGAGGGGGACCTCCACCGCACTGCCAATCATGCTCACCACCCAGGAACGCCTCCAGTTCGCCAACGAGTGGAGCCCCGCCCAGATTCAAGAGTTCGCCCAGCGCGCTGTCGCCTGCGCCACCCCCGAAGAGCGGAGAGCGATTCTGCGCGAGTTCAGCGCCAACCTCCCCAACCCTGAATACAACACTCACCCGCAAATCGTCAAACTTCAGGCCGCATGCTTTGCAGCATCCGCCAAGTGACCCACCCCAACCATTTGCACTGCATCCCATGAGCGCCCCCTACGAAATCCAGACACTGGCCAACGGCCAGTGGACGAACGACCCGACCCACCTCGGTCACGGCTGCACCAGCGACGACAACCGCTGGCCGACCAAAGCCGAGGCCCTAGCCGCCGTTGACGACCTGGCCGCGTGCGGTTTTGACCGGCGCGATCTGCGTGTTGTCCCCTGCGGCTGACCCCCACGGCCCGCCGGGAGCCAATCCCGGCCACAACCCCACCGCACCCATCGCCATGACCCAATCCGCCCCCGACGCCTACGGCGCAGCACATGCCGAGGCCCTGGCATTGATCGACAGCCTGCGCGACATGATTGAAGACATGCCAGCCCCCGACTCTGACTGCATCAACTGGGGAAACGTGGGCACCCTGCGCCACATCAATGCCCAGCTCCGTGAACTGCTCAGATTCGTGAAGGGCTGATCTGATGCCTGACCCCACGAACGCCGCCCGCCAGCGCCGGTTTCGCGAGCGCCAGGCGGGCCGGCTGGCTGAGGTGCTGACTTGCACCAGCTGCAGCAAACGCCACATCGGCGCCCATGGCGGCCTATGCCGTGACTGCTGGCGCCGCACGCCCGAGGGGCGGGAATGGCAACGACTGCGGATCGCCGCGTACCGGGCCCGGAACCGCCAGCCGTAACCCGTGCGTTACGGTGTGTGAACTGGCCACCTTGCTGCCGCCTATCCCGTAACGGGCGGGCTACAGTGTGGACATCGGAGGGGGACCTCCACCGCACTGCCAGACATGACCGCCACCATCCGCCAGCCCATCGCCACCCTCGTTTCCCCCGATGGCCACAGCAAGGTTCTTTTCTTCCAAGGCCTGATGACCTCCCCGAAAACAGCCGAAGGCCCCCACGTCAGCTACGTCTGCCAGGCCAGCAGCGCCAACCGCGCCGGCCAGTTCAACGACATGGGCACCTTCGCCGATTCGGTCGGCAACGTCCGGAACATGTGGCGCGGCCTGGTGAAGGTGGGCTGGGAGCCGGCCTGATCCGCCCACCCGCCCCGGCTACCGCCGGGGTTTTTTGATGCCCGTCTCCGGTTGCGATCCCAACCGTTCCCAGGATGAAAAATCCATGCTACGTTTGACGAGCGAGCCGGTAAGGATCCCGACCGCTACCACCCCCGACGCAAAAATGACCAGCTATTCCTCTGATGAGTTGAAGGAGATCCTTCGACTCCATGCGCTATGGCTTGACGGAAACGCTGAAGGCGCCCAAGCCAACCTCTGCGGCGCCGACCTCCGCGGCGCCGATTTCCGCGACGCCGATTTCCGCTACGCCAACCTCCGCGACGCCGATTTCCGCTACGCCGACCTCCGCGACGCCGATTTCCGCTACGCCGACCTCAGCGAAGCCGACCTCCGCGACGCCGACCTCCGCGGCGCCGATTTCCGCTACGCCAACCTCCGCGACGCCGATTTCCGCTACGCCGACCTCCGCTACGCCGATTTCCGCTACGCCGACCTCCGCTACGCCGATTTCCGCGACGCACTGGGGATTCCCATTGCTGAAGATGCCCCCGCCAGACTGCTCGCTGTTGCCCATGCAGCCCTGGCCGCTCCCGACGCGCTGGAGATGGGGACATGGCACACATGCGAGACGACCCATTGCATCTGCGGATGGGCTGAGCATCTGGGCGGCCCGCTGGCCAAGCTGATCATTCAACAAAACGGTAACGCAGTAGGCGGATTGATGCTGCTAGGCATCGATGCGCACGCGCATTTTTACGTGACCAATGAAAAGGCGCGTGAGTTTTTGCAGTCTGTTATTGACAACGCCAACACAACCATCATTGCAGGAGTGAGCGCATGAACTGCATTACCCTCGTCGGCAGAGCCGGCCGAGATCCTGAGGTCCGGTATTTTGAATCCGGCTCCATGGTCGCCAACCTTTCGATTGCGGTGAACCGCCGCCGGGACGAGGATCCCGAATGGTTCAACCTTGAGATCTGGGGCAAAGCCGCCCAGGTCGCTGCGGACTACGTGCGGAAGGGTTCGCTGATCGGCGTGATCGGTTCTGTGAAAACGGAAAAATGGACAGACCGCGCCACCGGCGAAGAGCGCAAAAAGACGGTCGTCCGGGTTGACAACCTGACACTGCTCAGCTCCAAACGCGACTCCGAGCCGTCGGACGGTGGTGGATTTGCGCCCAGCGAGGAAGAGGTGCCTTTCTGATGGATTCCCTCGGAACCTACCTGCACGAGATCGGCCGCGTACCGCTTCTCACCACGACCCAGGAGATCCAACTGGGGCGTCAGATCCAGGCGATGCAAGCACTCGAAGCCGAAGGCCGTACTGAGCTGACCCGTGATGAGCAACGGATCATGCGGAACGGCAAGCGTGCGATGGACAAGATGATAAAATCCAACCTCCGATTTGTGGTCACCATCGCCCGCAAATACCATTACGTCTGCCAGACACTGGAACTGGCGGATGTGATCAGCCTGGGAAACATCGGGCTAGCGACTGCTGCGCGTAAGTTCAGGCCAGAGCTTGGCTACAAGTTCTCGACCTATGCGTATTGGTGGATCCGGCAGAGCATCACACGCGGAATCAATAATGAAGATCGGTTGATCAGGCTTCCGGTACATCAGTTCGAGCGGATCGGCAAGATCCGCAACCTGCGGATGAAGCATCCGGGGATGACGATCGATGAAGCTGCTGCCAAGTTGAAGATTTCGATCCATGATCTACGGCCGGCATTGCTGGCGTGGACATTGGCGAGCCTGGATAAGGAGGCCGTCGAGGATGGCACAACGATCGGCAGCACAGTTTCGGATGTTACCCAGTGTCCGGATGATGAGTTGCTGCGGACAACAGCGAACGATGAGGTGCAGATGGCACTGAGTGCATTGAAGCCTGAAGACCGAAACGTGATCGAGTGGCGGTTTGGGTTCAAAGGGCAGATGGCGCTATCAGAGATCGGCAAAAGAACTGGAGTATGTCGGGAACGTGTGCGACAACGCGAGAAGCGTGCGCTGCTGCGGTTGCGGTCGTTATTGCAGGTGGCGGGATGACAGCCACCTATGACCAGCGCGGCATGAGCCTTCTCAACGATTACCCCCGGTGCGCCGGATGGGGCGATGGCCCCGAAGATTGGCTGGAGGAATGCTACGACTGTCAGCGCCGGACGGCGCCACCAGGTGGGCAGCAGCATCACCCGCCGCTGATCATTGCGTTCTGGTGTGAGGATTACATCCCGCCCGATCGGCCGGAGGATCAGCGGTTGCGCAACTGGCCCGGCAGCAAGGACTGGGTGGTGTAGAGGCATGAACGACCACTGCGTCCTCGATTACTCCAAGCACCCCCAGGTGCTCCGCTGCCTGGAGTGCGGCGACACTCAGGAACTGGTGCTGCCGATGGCTATCTCTGCGGTGGTGACGCAGACGAATCGGTTCATAGCTGATCACCGCAAGTGCCGGCCCCTTTTTACCTCCACTTCTTTCAAGTCATGACCTACGACGACCGACTCAACATCGCCAAATGTGCCCGGCAGCGTGGCCAACAGGCCGCCGCCGATGGCGACCCCGGGCGCTACTACCGGGAGACTGCCGCCAGCTTCCGGTTAGTGGGCCGGTATGGCAACGCCGCCACGTTTGACCGGCTCGCGGAGGGGGTGGGATGAGCCACTACCTGCGCAATCTCTCCCGCCATCCCGGCCTCCCGGTGACCGTGTTCTTTAGCGCTCTTGCTATGGCGGACAGCAGCCATTCATCACGCGGCGTCCTTTTTGGCGCGGTGGTCGCGAGCGTCTATTGGCTGCCGGTGCTGCTCACCACCCCACGGGGCCCGCAGCCATGACCACCCCCAACGCCATCGCCCTGGTCCGCGCGCGGCTGTCGTGTCAGCTCGAGGCCGCCGCCCGTGAAGTCGAGCAGGCCCTCACGGATGACGCCCCGATCCGGGCGGCCTACGACCAGGGCCGCGCCGACGAACGCCAGGACATGGTGGCCCGGCTCATGTGCTGGCACGAGTCCATCCCGCCCACTGCCGGCCGCCATGCCGCCCTCCTCCGTTCAACCCTTCACGACATCATCCGGAGCGTCACCACATGACCCGCATTGACCAGATCATCGGGTCGGGGAGATGAGCTACGCCTCTTTCCTCGACCAAAAAACCCATGCCGGCGCTCTCCAGGGCTTTGAACCGGTATGGATGCCCTCCTCCCTGTTTGATTTCCAGCAGTCTCTAGTGGGTTGGGCCATCCGCAAGGGTCGCGCTGCGATCTTTGCCGATTGCGGGCTGGGCAAGACGGCCATGCAGCTCACATGGGCTGAAAACGTCGCCCGGCACGCCGACAAGCCGGTGCTGATCCTCACCCCTCTCGCGGTAGCGGCTCAGACCGTGCGCGAGGGTGAGAAATTTGGAATCGAGTGCCATCGGTCCAGCGATGGGGTGATCGCCGGCCGAATCGTGATCACCAACTACGAACGGCTGGAGCACTTCAACCCTGCCGACTTTGCTGGGGTGGTCTGCGATGAGTCCAGCATCTTGAAGAGCTTCGACGGATCCCGCCGCAATGAGATCACCAACTTCATGCGGAAGGTGCCCTACCGGCTGCTGGCGACTGCTACGGCTGCCCCTAACGACTTCATCGAACTGGGGACCAGCTCCGAAGCGCTCGGATACATGGGGCACATGGACATGTTGGCTCGGTTCTTCAAGAACGATCAAAGCAACCTCACCAGCCGGCGGATGTACGGCGAGGCGCCGAAATGGCGTTTCAAGGGCCATGCCGAGACGCCTTTCTGGCAGTGGGTCACAAGCTGGGCCCGTGCCTGCCGTAAGCCCTCAGACCTCGGCTACGACGATGGCCGCTTTGTGCTCCCCCCATTGCGCGAAACCGACCACCTGATCGAAACCGACACCATACCGGAAGGTATGCTTTTCGCCCTCCCCGCCACCGATCTACGGGAACAACGGGCAGAGAAGAAGCGCACCGTCCGCGAGCGCTGTGAACAGGTGGCCGCCATGGTCGCCAACACCGGTCAGCCGGCCCTGGTCTGGTGTCACCTCAACGAGGAAGGCAACCTCCTCGAACAACTGATCCCGGACGCTATTCAGGTCTCAGGCTCCGACCGTGACGACCTGAAGGAACAGCGGCTGATCGACTTCGCCGAAGGTCGCAGCCGTGTCCTGATCACTAAGCCCAAGATCGGCGCATGGGGTCTCAACTTCCAGCGCTGCAGCCACATCACCTACTTCCCTTCCCATTCTTTCGAGCAGTATTACCAGTCGGTCCGGCGTTGCTGGCGTTTCGGGCAGGAAAACCCCGTCACAGTTGACATCGTGTTGACGGAAGGCGAGCGGCGCATCATGGACAACCTGCAGCGCAAGCGGCAGCAGGCTGAACAGATGTTTGCCAATCTCGTCGCCGAAATGAATCACTCGCTGGAGATCCAGCGCAAGCCCCACCAATCCACCACCATTACCCTCCCCTCATGGCTGTCCTCACCGACCGTTACGCCATCTACAACGGCGACTGCATCGAAGTAATGCAAGGGCTCCCGTCCGAGAGCATCCACTTCTCGATCTATAGCCCGCCGTTCGCCGGTCTCTACGTCTACAGCTCCGATGAACGGGACGTGAGTAACTGTGTGGACTATGCCCAGTTCATGGACCACTACGGCTACGTGGTTCGTGATCTTCACCGGTTGACGGTGCCAGGGCGGCTGACCGCTGTCCACTGCACCGACATTCCCTCTGGCAACAGCGGCCAGGATTCGCTGATGGACCTGCCGGGCAAGATCATCTCCCTGCACGAGGCCAACGGCTGGCACTACGTCGCCCGCCACACGATATGGAAGGAACCCCTATGGGTGCGCAACCGGACGATGGTGAAAAACCTGGCCCATAAGACGGTCGTGGACGATGCCGCCTTTGCTGGCGTCGCCTCAGCCGACTACCTGCTGATGTTCCGCCGCAGCGGCACCAACCCCATCCCGATCGCAAACCCCACCGGCCTTGACCACTACGCCGGGGAATGCCCGATCCCTCAGGAACTGCTGCGGTACAAGGGATGGAAGGGCAAGCAAACCGAGAATCGTTTCAGCCACTGGATCTGGCGCCGCTATGCCAGCTCGATATGGGACGACATCAACATGGGCCGTGTCCTGCCGTTCCGCGACAGCAAGGATCCCGACGATGAGAAGCACGTACACCCCTTGCAACTGGATGTGATCGACCGGGCGATCTGCCTTCGCTCCAACCCTGGCGAGACGGTGCTCACCCCGTTCATGGGTGTCGGCTCCGAAGTGTTCGGCGCCGTCTCTCTCGGCCGCCGTGGCATCGGAATCGAACTGAAGGAGAGCTATTTCCGGCAGGCGATCAAGAACATGGCGATCGCCGTGGAAGACACTCGCGAGCCGGACCAGTCCGCGCTGTTTTCTGACTCTGACCTTTTTGCTGAGGTTTCCGCATGACCATGATCACCAACGATTCCAACCGCAACCTGCCGCCATTCATCGGCTTGTGGAGCCCCGCACCAGGGTGCGGGAAGTCAACGGTCGCGCATTATCTGGGCGAACTGCAGCCGGGATACAGCGACGACAGCGGCCACCGATCAGAGGCCGGCTTGGGTGATATTCCTATCGCCCGGACGATCGTGAACGACGGCACGCTCAGCGAGCTGCGGCGCAAGGTGGGGGTGATGGCATGAAGGAACGTCCGATCCTGTTCTCTGGCCCGATGGTGCGGGCCATCCTCGAGGGACGGAAGACGCAGACGCGGAGGGTGGTAAAACGCCAGGGCGACATGGAGTTCGACCCTGCTGATCCTCACTTCGGACCTTACTGGCTGTCCTATGCCACCGAAGCGGATGGGGAAGACGCCAAAGTCCGCTGCCCCTACGGCGTGCCAGGCGACCGGCTCTGGGTGCGGGAGACGTTCGCGGAGAACGCGGGCACAGCCGGCGGCATCGTCTACCGCGCTGACGTCGGCGATTCATGCCATGGCGTCGCACGACTGGATCTGAAATGCCAGGAATGGACGCATCACGTTGACCGCTGGCGCCCGTCGATCTTCATGCCCCGGCGGTTCAGCCGCATCCTGCTGGAGATCACCGGCGTGCGGGTGGAGAGGCTGCAGGACATCAGCGATGACGACTGCCGAGCAGAGGGCTACGACCGATCACACGCTTTCCCCCGTGAATGGTTTGCCCGGCTTTGGGCATCTATTAACGGCCCCGGATCATGGGCCGCCAACCCGTGGGTGTGGGTGGTGAGCTTCCGGAGGGTGGAGGCGAAATGACGCTGCTCCCCTTCCTCCTGCACCTCCCCGACGGCAAGCGTCGCCGCGGTGCGGTCAGGGCCCGTGATTGGGCCACTGGCATGGATGCCTTGTGGACCCGCTACCCCGGGGCATCGGTCCAGCTCACCATGCTCGCCTCATCGCCACCCTCAAACACTGCCCCCGTCGCCGCCACTGAACGGCTCCCGCTGGCACAGGCTGAGGCCATCGCTGATTCGATGGGCACCGGCAGTCCCGCCCTGGATCGGATCGTGGAGAGGCTCGGCAGCACCGCCGACCCCAAACGCCGCTACGAGTACGTGCTGTGGCTGGCCAAGAAGCTGCCTCCCCTGCCGGAGGACTACCGGCAGGACGTGTTCAAGGTGCGGGGCTGCGTGTCGCAGGTGTATGTGGTGGGGCAGCTGCAGGAGGGGCGCCTGCATTGGCAGGGCGATTCGGATGCGGCAATCACCAAGGGGCTGATAGCGTTGCTGGTCGAGGGTCTGGAGGGCCTCACCCCCGCCCAGGTGGAAGCCCTCGATCCGGCCTTCCTGGCCGACACCGGGCTGCAGGCGAGCCTCACGCCCTCGCGCGCCAACGGCTTCCTGAACATCTTCCGGATGATGCAGGCCCAGGCCCGCTCCCTCAGCGCCGACATCCCGCGGTTCACATCTCGTCGCTGGTCCGCGGTGTCGGTGCCGGTGGCGACCGCCAGGAACAATTCCCGCACCAGCCCTTCAATCGGTGCGGCTGGTGCTGACTGCAGACACGCGGCGACGGCTGCTGCAGACTCCTGCCGGGCGGTGGCCGCCGCCGAGGCGTTCCTGAGGGCCTGAGGAAACACGGGACGAGAGCCAGGCAGCGGCACAGGGGACGGCGGGAGGTGGTCTGCATGGTACGTGGTTATTTGTGAACAACCGACCACTAGGCAGGACATGGGTTAGTATGTGGAAGTCCTGAGCGGCGGACGGGCAAACCCACCGACCGGGACACCCCAATCCACGCCTGCAGTCGAGCCTGAGCGCTCCTGCCGGTATTCCCCTTCTGAACCGATGAACTACCTGACTACTGACTGGGGCCCAGCAATCCGGCACGGTTGCCGCAGTGTTGCCCCTGTGCTCGTTCTGATCGCCTTGGCCGTGACGGTCGCTGTGGAGCGGACCTATGCCGCCGGGTTCCGGCTCGGCTGCTGGGTGCACGGCGCGAACGACTGGCTGGCGGCGCACTGGGTTGCGCTGTGGGTCGGTCCGCAGTCCGAACCCAAGCCGACTGCACCGCTGGCGCTGCCGCCTGCCCCTGCACCCATCGCCCTGCTGGCCCCTGCGCCGGTGCCGGTTGATGGCCTCGCGCTGGCGTTGCAGTTGATCGGTGCCGGTGTGAGCATCCGCCAGGCAGCCCGCACGGTCGGCATGGCCCGCACCACGTTGCAGCGCCGGCTGCGGGAGGTGGCTACGGCATGACCCCCACGGCCCGCCGGAGCCTATCCGGCACTCTCTACCGCACAGCACCGCACAACCATGGCAAAACTTCAAGAAGTGACGATAGAAGCCAACTTAGGCGCATCCCAGGATGGAAGCATTGCCAGAGCCTCGCTATCACCTGAAGGTTTACGCATCACGATCGCAAAGGGCGATTCTATTCAGGAAATTATTCTCAACAGCCGGGAGCAAATAGAGGCGTTATCTTGCATTTTTGAAACTCACCGCTACGCAAAAATTGGCTAGCTCCCCACGGCTCGCCGGGAGCCCATCCGGCAACCCATCCCATCACACCCCCATGAAAACCGAGTACCCCCTATTAGCCTCCATCGGCAAAACGCTTGCCGCCATTGAGATCTCTTGCCGCAACGCTCAGTGCGTCCTGGTGTTTGATGATGACACCTTCACGACGCTTAGGGCAAAGATGTATGGCGACGATCCCGAAATTGAGCCCGACATTCTTGACCGGAGCTCCTTTGGATATGAGGAGCTGATCCGCGCTGGAATCATGACCGAGGAAGAGGTGACGGCACTGCGAGCAGAGAAGGAGGCCAGAGCGCAGGCATATGCCGAGCGACGGGAACGAGAGACGTATGAACGGCTGAAACGGAAGTTTGGTTGACCCCACTGCACCGCATCCCATGACCCAGTTCCTCAGCATCACCGACACCGGAGGCCGGATTGGCCGGATCCGGTGGAGCAACACGTCCCCCCGATCCCGCCTGTGGGGCAACGTGTGGTGGGATCTGTCGTGGCCGCACCAGAGGCCGCCACTGAGCCGATTCGCTGCCTTGTTCGCCGAGATCGCCGACAACGCCGCCCTGGCCGCCCAGGTGCTGCAGTCCTCGGTTGAGCGGGCCACCGAGGCTGTGCGGGAGCTGGGCAAAGCCTTTGGGAGGCTGCAATGACCCGCCCCTACCTCGCCACCCTCGCCAACGGCACCACCGCCCGGCTGATGGCCGTGAGCCGTGCTGCAGCGATCCTCACGGCACGCGAGCTGTTTACCACCGTCGTCCGTGTCGTGGAGGATGGGGACTGGTGACTGCCTCCTCTCCGTCATCGTCCCAGCCTTCCTCCACCTCCAGCAGCGTTTCCGCCAACAGTTCCATATCGGCCGCCACGTCCGATAGGTCAAGGTCGATTTGCATGAAGGCCAACACAGCACAGCACCGCTCAAGGTAGCGACTGTCGGACAACACTACAAACGCTACCGCCTGTGGTCGGTATCATTACCACCGAGATGCACAATGCACATGATGGCGCTGACCGGTGACGAACTCCTGCGGCGGGTGAATGAACTGAATGCCGAAGGGGCGAACAAGACCAGGCTCGCCCGTGAGACGGGCTATATCACCCAGAAGAAGGACGGCACCGAACGGGTCAATTTCACCGGGTTCTATGAAGCCCTGCTGTCGGCCCAAGGCACGATCAGCAAACGACCGAAACGCAAGCCCGGTCGGCCCGGTCGCCCGCTGTCGTATCGAACCAGGGTGCTGAGCGGCGTGGGTCATGCCGTCGTCGGTGCCCGCTACCTGGATCAGATCGGAGTGAGCGAGGGGGACATGCTGCAGATCAGCGTCAGCCGCGGCCGGCTCACCCTGACCCCCATCCGTGGCGAGTCTCGCGGTAGCGATTAGTATTGATGCGGTAGGTCGGGGTTCCGGGGCTCTCTGAGGGGGGAGCCCTTTTTTGTGCGGTATGGTTTGCGGATCGGTCATCACCACCGCCACCGATCTAGACCACATGGTATGGGCTCCGCGATGCCCCTTGGCTGTAGCCGTGGGCACATCCGGCAGCGGCCGTGATGGAGGTTGCCAAACGGTAGGGAACGTGGTTAGGGTGTGTGCAGGTTCTTCATCAGGACCGCAATCACCCCTTACCTGAGTTTTTATGCCCCGAACAGCAGCGGCGCCCAGTCGAAACGGCGCCATTCAGCAAGTGCAGACCCGCCCGGCGGCGGGTGCGTTGCAGCCCGCGCAGGCCGGCACCGTCGAGGCAGCCCTCCAGGATCCCGCCGTTAAGGGCCAACTCGCTCGGGCCCTTCCCTCATTCATCACAGCCGATCGCTTCCTGCGGGTCGTGCAGACCGAGGTGAGGAAGACCCCGGAGCTTGCTCGCTGCAGCCCGGCGAGCTTCATGGCTTCCATGATGACCGCCGCGCAGCTTGGGCTGGAGATCGGCGTCAACGGTGGCGCATTCCTGGTGCCCTACAAGGGAATCTGCAGCTTCGTCCCCGGATGGAAAGGGCTGGTCGACCTTGTGTCTCGCACCGGCCGCGCCACGATCTGGACCGGCGCCGTGTTTGAAGGTGACGAGTTCGACTATGCCTTGGGCGATAGCCCATTCGTCACCCATCGCCCCGGCGATGAATCCGACCCTGAGCGGCTGACGCACGTCTATGCAATCGGCCGGGTTCGGGGCAGCGAGTTTCCGATCATTGAAGTCTGGACCGCAAACAAGATCTGGCAGCACCGCGACAAGCACAACAAGCAGGGCCAGAAGCATTACAGCTATCGCAACCCTGAGATGTATGCGCGGAAGGTGCCACTACTGCAGGTGATCAAGTATCTGCCGACTTCGACGGAGCTGGCGATTGCGCTCGACGCCAACGATCAGGCCGAGATCGCACCGGTGACGGTCACTGTGTCGCAGCCCAAAGCGCCGCAGTTGCCGGCCGATTCGCAGCCTGCTGCCGACGCCGTGGATGCCACCACGCCGCAGCCCCAATCCGACCCCCCCGCCCCGATCGCCACCATCAGCCAGGAGCAGTTGGAAACGATCATAGGCGCGATGGAAAACCGCCTCGGCGCCGTCGGATCCGAAGCGTTCGTCACTGAGGTCTGTGCAGTGATGCAGGTGGAGGATCTGAGCCAACTGCCCGCCGATGCGTTCTCCGCCGTCATGAAGTCCCTGGCCGATAATGCCGCGGTCGCCGCATGGGGCGAAGGCAAGAGCCGCCAGGGCCGGCAGTTGATCAGCCCGGAGCGGATCCAGGAACTGCTGAGCGACCCATCGCCTGAGCTGCCGCTGCAGCCGGCGGCCATGCCGGAGTTTGACTGATGGACAAGCCACTCGACATTCGCGTCGGCCAGCAATGGGAACGCCGCGACGGGCAGACTGTAACCATTAAGGAAAAAACGAAAACCGGTTACTTTTATTCCAAATGCGAAAAAGGGTTTGAATGGTATTACTTGCCAGACGGTCAACTCAACACATACGTCGATGAGTATGCGTTGGTCAAGCTCCTTCAAGATGTGCCGCCAAGCAAGCCAGAGCCCGACCCGGCCAAATCCGAGGCTCCCGATTCGATCCGCAGCGGCAGTGAGCCGTTCTATGTGGTGGTAGTGGACGACGATTCTGGTGGCCGCGCCACCAACGACAACCCTGGCCACTCCATCACGTGGGAGACACAGATCCCCGAGGGCAGCAACCTTCGCGCTGTCCTTCGCCAGCGTGCCGCAGTCGGCAACCGCTACGGCACCACCTACATCGCCGAGTGCCGCATCATTCCGGAGCTTACCCATGACCCGCTCTGAACTCCTCCCCCTGGAAGGCCAGTGGGTGCGGTGGCGGGGCCTCGTCGACTGCTGGAAATCACGTCCCAACGGTGACACCGACATCTGCATCAGGGCCGTCCGCATCTGGCCGTGGGCATTCACCGAACCGCTCGACACCCTGCGGCCATCGCTGCAGACTGATCACCTCTGGCTGCGGTGCCCTGCCGCCTTTGTTGCCACCCTCAACGTCGAGCGGCTGCAACCGGCGAACGGGATCGGCACCGTGGGATGGTATCGCCGGGCTGATGGGACCACGAACGTCGGCGTGCGGGCCCGGGTGCTGACGAACGCGGGCGAGCTACAGCGATTGGTCATCGACCACATGCGCCACGGCGAATGGCATCAGGCGATCGGCCTGATCGATGACTACCTGGCGCGGCACCGCAGGGGCGTGAGCATCCTGTGTGCGCCGAACCAGGCGCCGGAGGCGATCGTGGCGGACCTTAAATGGAGCCGGAAGCTGGCGGCCGACAACCTGAACCGGTTGCGATCGGCACCCAGGTATGGCCGGAGCCGTAGCGCCGGCCGATTTCGTGACCTATTGCAAACCCGCCAATGATCCCGATCGTTTCCGCCGGTCGTCGGTTTCTAATCGTGAACGGTTACCGCATTGTTATTGACCAATCCCCTGAGCAGTCCGATGATTTTCTCCCCCGCGAGCTTCTTTTCCCGCCTGGCAACGGTTGCGGTCGTGATCGCAGCCGGTCTGACGATCGCAACTGCCGGGCCGTCTGAGCGAGCGCTTGATGCTGCCTGTGCCCACTACGCCCCTTCTGCCGCCGCTTGTCTGCGGCTTTGAACCCATGACCGAACACACACCTCTGCCCCAGTGGCCAAATGGCATCACAGATCGCCCTCCCATCGCAAGCGATGCCGACAGTAACGGTCTGGTTCAAGTTATTAGGGAAAACAATACATGGCACACTCACACATGGGAAGACGCTGCCAGAGGGCGTTTTGTATGGATGCACACGCCTGCTTGGCGCCCTCGCATAGCCCCATCCGATGCGTCTGAAGCCCTGAAGTCCCTTATTTTTTGGGAGACTTCCGGTCAACAGAGATGGTACAAGGCAGCGGAAACCCTTGAAGCTTTCATCTCACAACACTCCAGCACGCCATGACCACAACCCCCACCGCGCCAGCCACGCTGAATGACGTAAAAGGCCACCCGCTGTGCCGCGTGGTCTACAGCGCCGACGAGTCAGACAGCCCCCACCGGTACCACTTCACGAACGGCTACTACGAGGAATACGCAACCGATGCCGACGTGGTTCATATCGCGTCGCTGTTCATCAGCGATGGCCTGCCTTTCACCCTCACCGTTTCGGAATACAACCCATGACTGCAACCCTCGTCGCAGCGCCGGTGCTGCACCTCACACCCCAGGCCCTGCCGATCCTCCCCCGGGAGGCCTACGACAACCTCCCCGGCTGGAACGCCAGCCTCCTCAAGCTGGCACTGAGCCGCACCCCAGCCCACGCATGGGCGGCATACCGGGATCCGAACCGGCCGCCGCAGTTGAACAAGCCAACCTTCCTCGTCGGCAGCGCATTGCACGCGATGTTGCTGGAGCCGGAGGACTGGCCGAATCAGTTCATCACGATCCCGGCTGATGCGCCGAAGCGGCCGACCGAGAAGCAGCTGCAGGATGGCGCCGAGTCGAAGCCCGGCACCAAGATCCGCGAGGCCTATGAGGATGCCCATCGCCGGCAGCGCTGGTGGCTGGAGTTCGATGCCAGGGCCGCCAGCGCCACGGTGCTGAGCCAGGGTGAATACGACCTCGCGCTCGCCCTGAGCCAGGCGGTGCAGTCTCACCCCGGACTGGCGCCGTTCTTCGGCTCGCAGTTCCGCCACCTGAACGAACTAACCCTGACGTGGTTCGATCCTGTGACGGGCCACCGGTGCAAGGTGCGGATCGACGCGCTCCGGTTCAACGGCAGCGAGCTGCGCGTCCTGGATCTCAAGAGCGCCGCGGATGCCGGCCCGGATCCGTTCGGGAAGTCGGCCGCGGGCTTCGGCTACGTGCTGCAGGGTTCGTTCTACACCGACGCCGTGGACCAATGCCGCGATGCGATCTGCGAACTGCTGGGACTGTTTACTGGTGCGCTGGACGGGATTCCGATCGTGTTTGAGTTCGTGGCGATCGAAAAGGAAGTGCCGGCGCCGCAGTTTATCGGCCGGTACTTCCTGACGGATGACCAATTGCTGATCGGCCGGCAGTTGTACCGGAAGGCGCTGCAGATGGTGGCCGCTGCCCAGGTGCTGGATTACTGGCCGGGTTACGACACAGCGCCGCAGCCGTTGCAGTTGCCGGCGTGGTGGGTGCGGCAGATGGAGGCAGCATGACCAGCCCCCAACTCCCCAAGTTCCGCCCCGACCCGCCGACCCGGCTGGTGTCGGTGTCATCCCTGCGGAAGCTGCACTGGCTGATGAATGTGGCGATTGCGCTACAGATTGTTCAGCTCTTTACCTACCTGATCCGATGACTCTATTCAAGGCCAAAGTGCAGCGGGATTATGACCCTCCCGCCCAGGAACTTATCGATGCGTATGAGGGCGCCGTGGGATCCACGGGGCCTGGTGCCAATCCGGCCAGTATCGCGGCGGTGCTGAGCAAGCTGGTCGGCAACCACACGACCTGCCACAAGTCATCGCCCGAGCCATTCATTCCGGTTCGCGCTGTGATCACACTTATCCAGGGGTTGAAATGAGCACACCAGACCAAGGGCCGCAGTGCCCGCCGGTGCCTGATTACGTGTCCCAGTTGTTCTGGACATCCTTCGAGGACAGGTCGACCCCCAACCAGCCGGCGTAGAGATGCTGAAGCTGCCGTTCATCCCGATCCCCACGGCAACCAACGGTTACAACGATCACACCTTTGTCTTCACCTGATGGCTTTCTACTTCACTACACCGCTCTACGAAAAGCGCGGCCGGCGGTATTACTTATGGGGCAATGGCGAGCACTGGGATACCCAAACCGACGCCATGCGGGCTGGCACCTGTCGTCTTGTCTATTGCCCCGAACCTGGTTTATATCGCTATCGCTACGACGTAAGTCCCGACACAGCAGCGTTTCTAGCTGCAGGTGAGATCGCCCGCCGTGCCATGGAGGAAGCGATGCACGAAAAAGCACGATCAGCCACGGCCATGTCTCGGGCGGTTCCATGGACGCCAGAACAGACGCGCTTGATTCAGCAGTTTGAGCGCGACATGAACGCCACAGGAGCGTTTCTCCCTACCCACTGGCTGCAAAGCACACCCCGCGACATTGCGCAGGCTGGAATTGACGCGGTGCGCCGTGTGCATGAAGAAATGGCGCCATGAGCCTGCTGAATGACGTGAGGCGGTGTGCAGGCAACTGGTACCTAAAACGTGCCGACCCCGTCTACCCACCGGTAAAGGTATATTCCAATCAGTGTTGCGACTGCCAACGCCGCACATCCCCCGGCGGTGAGGACACCCCCCACATGCCGCCGCCCGATTTCGTGGACGGCGTTTGCCCCTCTCGCATTGCACCATGACTGACACCCCCCGCTCCCTTTCGCCCGCCGCGCAGGCGGTCAGCGCCGCGATAGAGGCCAGCTACGAATACGGCGGCCTTTTGGACGCAAGCTGCGCAGCGCGGATCGCAGCAGCCGCCCTCCGCGCTGCGACGGATGCCACTGAGCAGCCCCAATACAACTTTTCCTACGTCTGCGACGCCAGCGAACTTCGCGCCATCGCCAACGAACTCGATCCTCACCCCCAATGAACACCACCTGGCAACTCACCGCCGCATCACCAGCGCTTCCGCGTGTGCAATGGCTATTTATCCCGGCTCGATCCGGCTCTCTGGCAGGGTTTTGGATCCTCGCAACTGTGATGGCATGACCACCCCACCCCTCGACCGTCCGCCGCTGTGGCGCCTCATGGCCGACGCCTATGCCGAGGCCACGGATTCCACCGTCCGCGATTTTGATGTCATCGCCACAGGCAACGCCGCCGAGATCCGCGCCTTGGCGGACGCCGTGGTGCCGGAGGAGCCGCTAGGCGAGTTCACCACTGCGCTGGCCACATTCAAAACGGTGGAGCGCAACCAACGCCAACGCATCCGCGCCCTGCTGATCGCCGAGGCCGAGCGGGCGGAGGAGGGGCGATGACCCCACGCATTGCTGCAGCCCTTGCACTGGTTCTTGCCCTTCAGATCACAGCCGCCGCTTGGTGGCTGCCGCAGAAGTGGCAAGCGTGCCAGAAGCTCTACGACAACCACCCAGCGCAAGTGTTCTGCCTCCTGTCCTCAAACTGAGTCCGTCATCTGGGAACCCTGAACCATGAACCTCGACACCCTCGCCCAGCTTCACGCGAACCACTGCGACCGCGCCGATGGTTATGCCACCTCGACACATGCCGGAGTTGCTGCAGTGCTGCGGGAGGTTGCGAATGATGCCCGGGACATGGCAGCCGGCGACCTGACCATGTTCGCCGCCAAGCTCGACAAACTCGCGATGGCCCCGATGACGTATCCCACGATCACCACGCTGCCGATCAGGGACGGCACCCAGGTCTATCGGGTTGAGATCCCGGGGCTGAGGATTGAGCACGGCCAGGCATGGCAGGCTGAGGCACTGTTTCAGCAGCAGGCCCATGCACTGGGGATTGAGTTGCCGGCGGAGTGGTTTGAGCGGCGGCTGGGGGAGCGGTCGAGGCCGGCGGCATGACCCGCGCCCGCTGGGAGGAAGCCGATGACGGCCAGCAGAAGCCGGTCATCGATCGGATCCACACCCTCCCCCTTGAGGACCGGCCCAGCCTTCTGCATTGCGCTCAGCTCACGTGCTGGTGCTCGCCACGGCTGGACCCTGACGACCCGGCCATCGTGCTGCACCAGGCGATGACGCCCGCCCAGCAGGGCTGGGTGCTGATCGGGAAACTGGACCCATGACCCCAACCGACTGGGAGAACGTCGCCCGCTGCGCCAAGGAACGATCGCTGAGCTGCTACGACATCCGCCGCAGCTGGGACGAGTGGGAGTCCTGGCAGGCGGCCCAAGCGCTCAGCGGCCGATCGCCGTTCTAAGCCTTCACCGCCGGGCACGTGCCCATCCCCCAGTCCACATACAGATCCCGAGGGTCAGTGTCCCGCAGCCACCTGATCAGGATCTGCAGATCGGAGATGGATCGCATCCCCACGCACCCCGCCGTGCCAGGGGTGGTGCCGTGGTTGGCGTCGTAGTGGGCCTCGATCGCGCTCCGCCGCGTCGTGCCCGGCGCCAGGTAGGTGAGCGGCACCGACGCCGGCCCCAGCCCTGCCCCCCAGCTCGCGCTGTAGTTGTCCTGGCCGCCGGCCCATGCGATGTTCTCGATCCGGTAAAGCCCTTCCGGTAGCGGCTCCAGGCTGCCGGCACGCGAGGCAGCACCGGTGCGGAACTCCTGGGCCCGGGGTGCGCCAGACACCACCAGCAGATGATCGACCACCCGGCCAGCCTTCACATAGGCGAGCTTCAGCAGCACCAGGCCGCGGCCATCCATCGTGCCGGTGCGGGTCAGTCGCAGATGTGGCGCACTGGTGGGCGACGCCACCAGCTGGCCGCTGCCGGTGTCCATGGGCGCCTTGCCGATGAACAGCGCCACCTCCGCCGCACGGCGCCGGGTCAGGCCCGGCAGCGGCTGATCCCCTGCCTTGTTCCAGCGGGCCAGTTCCTCCCTGGCCACGGTGTCGGGATCTTCGCCAGCGAGGATGCGACGGCGGAAGGTGCTGGTCTCGACGGCGCCGGTGCCGACGTTGAATGCCCAACTGATGACGGCAGCCTGCCGATTTGCCGGCCAGCCACGCATCGGCGGGAGCACTTCGAACAGGCGGAGGGCGATCTGCTCCACGTGGGTGCGCAGCAGTTGCTCGGCTTCGGCCGCATTGATCTGATCACCTTCCCGCACCGGGCGGCCCTCTATCCTGGTGGACCCGTAGCCGATGGTCCACACGCCAGCCGGGCAGCGGTAAGCCTCAAGGCGCAGTCCTTCAAACTCGCGGATGATCGCCAGTGCCGCCGGCATCCAGTCGGTCACCTTGCCGGATTGGGACCAGGTGACGAACCATGACCGGTCGCGCCGCATGGCGGCGGCGTAGCCGTTGGCCCGGAGGTCGGCCTCAAGCTCGCCGATTGCCGCGAGCTGGTGAGGCAGTCCGCGGTAGAACCGGAACAGTTGATCGAGAGTGATGGGCGCGGGGTTGCTCATCTCAGCGGTTCCGCAGGCTCACAGGCCGCGCCGCCCGGCGAGGATCAAACAGCCCCGCGATCGCATCGACCTCAGCAAGCGTCGGAGCGATGCCGGTCCGCTTGGTGACGGCTTGAACGATGAGCGCTTCGATCACCACCGGCGCCGACTGGCTGATCAATTCGCCAGGCAGCCGCCGATCGATCTCGCGGAAGATTTCAGGCAACACGCGCCGCAACACCGGCCGGATTGCCAGACGCAGCAGGAAACGGGCAACAGATGACAGGTTCATGTTCCAGCGGGGGCGAGGCCCATGTTGTGAAGGTGTGCGCGATAGCTGGCCAGGATTTGATCAACGTATGGCGCCAACTGATCCGGATTGGTGGCATCAATGGCGAGGATCGCCGGGGTGTCTTCCGGTTCAACGTCGAGGTCTGTTTTGAATCCACAGAACCCGTGAAGGCGTTGCTGAGCTTGGAATCCTGAAACCCCTTCGATCAGCTCAAACGGAAACCCCCACCAAGACTGATCGGGACAACCTGTGAGCTCCAGGATTTCGGATTCACCCCATGCGATCAGTACCGGCTGGGCCATGGCCTAGGAGCGGTTGTCTTCAGTGTTCCCATCGTCTCGAATAAACCTGCCGGATTCGTCACGCTTGCGCGGTGACTTCCGAGAACCATGCAGATGTGGGTTTTTTGTCCAGTAGCCGCCCCATGCGCTGAGCACTGACGCGAACCCTGCGACCACTGCGGGAACACCGATCTGCAGGGTTTCCCGGCACTCGCCACGCTTGATCCGAAAGCTGTAGCAGTCGCCGATCATGAACAGGGCAATGATCGCAGCGCTGATGCCGGCTACGACACCACCGCCTGCAGCAGCGGGCGCATAGCTTGGCGGAGTCCTGTCAGGAGTGTTCATGGCCGGCGTAGTGCGTCGCGGACTGGTGCGGCAGCCATGAGGAGCAGCTGCTGCTGTCGTGGTGTGGGCTGATAGCCCTGGACTGCCGCGAGCCGGCGGTTCATGCAGTCACTGCAGGCGGGTGAGCACTTGCCAAGACATGGGCCAGTGTGACGAATGACGTAGCCGAGGTGGAATGCCAGGCGGGGATCAGCAGCGATGACGCGGATCGTCGCGGCGACCGTGCCAACGGTGAGCCTGGCCAGCTTGAGTGCGTGGCGTGGTGTCATTTGGTCAGATCGTGATAGAGCCGCTTTTCAATGTCATCAACCCGGCGGTTGAGCCTCACATATTCGCCTTTGATCACCTCCTGATTGCTCAGGATCTGCTCCAGTGTTGGTGGCAACTTGAACACCATATAACCGACGCCGCCGAACATGCCGAGGACAGCGGCGCCAAGAACAAGGCCGGTGACGTTGGTAGTGACGGTCGCCCAGTTGATGAGGGCTTTGGAGTCGTCGGTCACGTCAAGATCGGACTGCATCGTTCTGTTGCAGTTTTCCGGGGTCGGTCATGGGATGGCAGCAGCGATGGCGTCTATCAGGGTGGTGACGCGGGAGTTAAGTGTCGCCAACGCCAGCGATTCCCCGATGCTGTAGAACGAGATGCGCGCGTTACTGAACACTGCCGTCCCGTCTTCGCAGGCTCAGGCTGGCGGCGGTCACGCGGAGGCCACATTGTCGTTTCGTCCGGCGGCACCGGGCCAGATGTGAACCCATTGTAAAGGCCGGGCGCGGTCGGGGAAACCATCAGGGTGGG
>Ga0315904_10000708_pt1 | contig 53500 bp, 28 predicted proteins | sample LakEriMetagenome_6_FD_203529 | JGI IMG/M metagenome (GOLD analysis project Ga0315904, IMG submission 203529) | Freshwater fungal communities from buoy surface, Lake Erie, Ohio, United States - Buoy 12 MA120 | ecosystem: Environmental > Aquatic > Freshwater > Lake | place: USA: Lake Erie, Ohio...
TATGTAGCTCAGTTTGAATTGCCTTTGAAAGAAGGTTCTAAGACTAAATTGTGGATGGATTACGAAGAGTACCGTCACATGATTAAGTTCAAGGAAGAGTGTGAAATGTACTACTGGTATGGCCAGAAGACTCACGATGCTAATGGTGTTAGCACTATGCTCGATGAGAATGGTCAACCTGTAATCTCTGGCCCAGGTTTGCTTGAGCAGATCATCAACAAAGACACTTACTCAACTCTTACTCAAGCTAAGATTGAAGAAGTAATTGGTGATTTGTTCTATGGTATGACTGATGCTACTGATAAGCAAGTTACTTTGTACACTGGTATCGGAGGTGCTCGTGAATTTGACCGTGCACTTAAGTCATACTACAGTGGTAATCAATATCTTCAAACTACTCAACCTACGTTCATTACTGGTAGCGGTCGTAACCTTGGTATTACTGGTTACTTCACTAGCTACGATCACGTTGATGGACATCGTGTTAATGTAGTTAAATCTCCTTTATTCGATCACGGTCCTGTAGCTCAAGCCTCTAAGAAGCACCCAGTTTCTGGTCTTCCACTTGAGTCTTATCGTATGGTGTTTGTTGACCAATCTACTTATGATGGTGAAAACAACCTCCAAATGGTAAATAAGAAAGGTCGTGAAATGATGCGTTGGTGCGTAGCTGGTTCTGTAGTTCCAAAAGGATTTACAGGAAATGACACTCGTGCTAGTGACATTGACGGTGCTTCAGTTCATATGTTGAAAACAGCTGGTATCTTACTTCGTCGTTTCGATACTAGTCTTGATCTTCAGTGTACTGCTAGTTAATTGTTTGGTTTGCAACAAAAAGGGGGAGGATAACCCTTCCCCCTTTTTAAACTATAAAATTGAAGGTTATTCTTTGTCCTTCAGTACTAACTAACAAAAAGAACTTATTATGGAAAGAAAAATTATTATTAGAAGAAAAGAGGTTCTTAACCATCTCCCAAAAGAGATTAGAGCAGGAGCCAAAGTGAAACTAGGGTCAATATTTGTTGACCGTCTCCCACTCAAAGGAGTTGATGGAGAAGAAGAAGGAAAACTCTTACGAAGAGTTATTGACATACCAGCAGGGCACCCTGAATTTGCAGCAAAAGCAAAAGACTTTTGGGCAAGTTTGACTCTTAGAGTCCCTTTTGAGGGAGTAGAATTGGATATCTCTATTGATGCAAATGGAGAACCAGTTAATGCCATAGATTACATCTACTGGAAATGGTGCATGAAACATAAGCATGTAGCCATCTCAGAAGAAGAGATGAATTCAAATGGGGTTAAAAGATTCTATATCTACGATCCTCACAAAGACTTGCTAAAGAGAAGTGAGAAAGTGCAAGTTAAGAAAGAGGCTGATAAAGAGTTTATTAAGGTGTCAGTAGATGAGAGTAAAATGAAAATGCTTCTTAGAATTCTTACAGGGGGAGACCCTGATAGGTTATCTAAGATAGAAATTGAGAATACTCTCTATGATTATAAAGAAAAGAATCCTGAGAGATTTTTGAAATACTCACTTGATACTAATCTTGAAATCAGATTTGAAATTGAGGAAATGGTTGCAAAATCAGTTCTTAGAAAAATCGGAAATCAGATTATCTATGAAGATGAGACAATTGGGGAAGATATGAAAGATACAATCACCTTCTTCAAGAACAAGAAAAACTCAGGTTTAGTAAATATATTAAGAGCTAAACTAAAAGAAGTATCATAGTGACTATAAATGAGATGCATATAGCCGTCAACCTGGGAGTGCAAAAGATTGCATCTTACCAGGTTGATGTCTTATTACCTGAGGAAATCGATCATGAGCTTAATCTAGCTGTTACTAGGTTTATTAAACAGAGGTACAACCCAACCTCTAATAGACTTAATAAAGGCTTTGAGCAATCTCAAAAACGGATCGATGACCTCAGGTCTCTCGTTGTAGACTCAAAGATATCTACTTATAATCACGGGGTATTAGCAGACAGCTTAGGAAAATATGTATATACTGCTAATAGAACTAATGTATATGTAGATAGGGTTACACTCCCACTAGATTATATGTTTCTAATTGGGGTTAGAGGTGTAGTTGATTATTCATGTAATAAAGTAATTACTTCTGCTACTACTATTAGTTATAATTTAACCCCAATTAGAAAATACATAGCTACTGTACCCTTATTCCCAAATGCTACTGTAGCTAATCCTGAGGATTATTATATAGCTAATATTACTTTTACAGATACTGGTGGAACTCCTTCTATCATGTTTCAAAATGGTGATGCTATTACTTTACCAGCATTACACGATTTACTTATAAATACCTCAAACTGGAATATAGGAACTCCTGTAATAAGTGAAGATACAGAGGAATCTTCTATAGGGACTACTCACCAAACCCCTACTGAAAACTCAAATAACTTATTGTTAGAGATATCTGAAGAGAGTTATGCTGAAATGTCTTCTATAACAGTTAATTGGTTTAATCCAAATAATCAAGATACATTTCAAACAATTTATTCTCTAGGTAACTTAAAAACTATTGAAATAACTAATAGAAAGTTTAATTCAGGTGGTGATAAAAGAATTTCTATTTGTAAATTTGCACAACACGATGACGTGTTAAATATGATGTTAGACCCATTTAATATCACTGATTATAGATCCCCTGTTTATACAATAGAGGAGAATTTCATTGATATTCATACAGATAATACTTTTATGGTTCCTGAAGTAATTATTAAATACATCAGAACCCCAAAAGCCATGTCTATTAAATCAGGGATAGGATGTGAACTAGCTGAGCATACTCACCCTGAGATTGTAGAGATGGCAATAAAGAGCATACTTGAGGGAATACAAGACCCCAGGTATCAAACTCAAACTTTAGAAAATCTAGAGAGTGAGTAAATAATTAAATCAATGTTTAACGCCTAAAATTTTAAAACAATGGCCCCTTCTAATTTAAATCAGGTATTTGTAGCTAATGATAATAGCGACACTACCAATGGTACGCTGATTACTGGTTCAACTTTTTCTGTAAATGCTGCTGCTAATGCATCTAAAGTTGGAGTTTGGAATTTAGCTGCTAATGCATACTTGACAACCTCATTGACAGCTGCTGTTGGTCCAATTCAAATTGTACAAACTATGCCTTCTGGAAATCCCATTGCTTCTCCTATTATTGATATTGCTGATATCAAGAGAATCAAATATGATATCTATACTGCATCTACTCGTCACAAAGTAACATTGAATGTTGGTAACCCATCAGGTAACGATGTAATGGTACGTATTGCACTTCGTAATGCACCAACTGCTTATGCTAACTACTATGAAAATGGTACTGCTCTTGATCTATCCTCTAGTCCTGGAACTGTAGATTTCCCACTTGTAGGTAATTTTGCAGCAGGTCGTATGATTTTTAACATCGATGTACCAGCAGGTTCTGGTTCTGGTCAACATAACAATACAGAAGCAACGCTTTATGATGTAATTGTTGCAAAACTGCAAGCAAATACTACTCTTAGTAAGCTTTTTACTGTTACTGACAATACTACAACTCTTGACATTGAAGCTCGCCATGCTGGAGTTGTATTCGATGTAACAGTTGCTTACACTAGTGGCACTGTAGCTGGTACAACAGTAGGATCTAGTTCTCTTATTACTACTACTGGTTTTGACGCTGGTGCTGGTAACTACTGGCAGGTATTATCTGATGAGAAATCACAACGTGCTCGTTATGGTAATTTCAACCGTATGTATTTCCCAATGGCTTTCCATGAGTTTGCTCAAAGTGGAAATACTTATGAAGTAGTTCAAATCCAATATGCTCACAACCATCCAGCTGATACAGGTATTGCCCGTGCCGCTGAGTTGAATAGCATTACAATCTACAGTAAAGTTACTGCAGAAGATTCTACTAAAGCTGACCTAGTATTCTTAGGTAGTGATACTTCTACCTGGGGATCTGCCGCAGTAGAACGTATTTTATAATTGAATTAATCATTAAAAAGTGGGGGAGCAATCCCCTACTTTTTCTTATCTTTACTACAATGAATATAGACTCTATAACTTTCTCCCCAAATTGTAAAAAGATTACAGTAGTAGTATCTGATTGTGTTAATAATATTACTATTAGCTATAATAATCTTATTACTAATGCTACTTATTCTGCTGGTAACTTAACTCCTAATGGAGATGATATAGTAGTATGGGAAGAGTATGTTACCGTTTTAGAGCCTACAGTTTCAGCAATTAATGGGGTTATTAATATCTCTGCTACAGATGTAAGTGATAGTAGCTCACAAGAGTTTTCATCAGCTGTAGCTTCTTGTGAGTTATATTGCTGTGTAGCTAAGTTAGTAGAGGAAGGAATAAATTGCACATGCAATTGTTCTAAATGTGATGATGATATTAAAACTGCAGAGAAAGTTCATTTACTTATTAAATCTGCAGAGGCATCAGCTAATCAAGGAAAAGATACAGATGCTGTAGATAAATATAATAAAGCTAAAAACTATTGCACATCTACTTGTGGGTGTGGATGCTAATATAAAACTATGCCATTAGTCTGTTTAAGTTGTACTCAAGATTTAGATAACCCATGCTATGGAGTATTATTCTATTTTGATATTCCTAGTGGTTCTACAATAACAGAAACAGATAATGTAAAAGTTGTAACTCAGGCTACTCAATCAACTATTGGAGAGATAGAAATAGCTCCATTCATAAATGAAAATTCTGTAGGAGATTTATACTATCAATTTAATATAATATTAAACGGGAGTACTTATAATTTTGTAGTATATAAAAATGGTGCTCAATGGATATTAGCAAAAAATGATGATAGTAACTATACAAATTGGGCAACATCTACAGGAGATATAAACGATACATGTGTATTTGATACAACACCTTTAACTTGGACACCATCATCTGGGGATGACATTCTCCCTAACTTTAATATTGACCGTGTAGAAAAAGCAGTATTATCTGCCCCATCTAATAACGAAGATACCTGCTCTCCCCCTATTAATGTTCCTATAAAAGTTAGTAATAAAACAATACCTTTAAGGATTGATGAATTATATAAATGTTTAGATGTTAAAGGGACAGAGTATTTAAATAAACTGAAAGGAGGCATCCCATGTTCTAATTTAGAGTTAACTAAATTAAGTCTGATAATAGAATTATTAAAAAAGAGGGATTGTGAGACTGCCTTACCATGTCTTTATAATAGAAGAGACTTTAATATTACATTATATAAAGGAGATTTTTGCTCAGATATAAATGCCATATCAGGAAATAGTGTTACAATACCAGGTAACTTTATAGGATATGCAGGAGCCAACTTTGTTACAAGCTGTGCCCCTATACCTGCTTACGACTATTTAACACCTGTAGGGGTATGTAATCAATGTCCTACAGGATATGCTTATGATCTTAACTCTATAAATTCCCAAGAAGTATGTATACAGTCAACTACAGCAAATGCTACTACTTCTCCTTTAACTCCAGCTAGTGCAACAATTGTAGCAGGAACTAACGATGGAGCTTATAATCAAGGAGGATTAAATTTATTACGTCCTATAAATGTAAATACAATAACACTTCCTATAACTTTTTCTGGAAATATTGGAGCGTATACTTTTAAAGACGGAAATGGTACCGTATTACAAGGGGACACTGGATTTTATACAGATCAATCAAATAGTACAAATTACGCATTATACTCTAGGCAGGGAACTGATGGATTTACAGCAACATATCAATTTGTACAAGCAAATAATCCATTATTTAGTAGTAGGTCTGATTGGAATACAACTGATACTTCATATGGTATGTTAAACTATAGTGGAGTATGGTTAAATAATACCAATGCTAATTGTACTGGAGCAAATCTAAATACTTGTGATCAGACTGGTAAAAACATAACTATATTTAAATGTTTATCCATTCCTCAATCTGAAGGAGAAGCACAATATCTTTTAGGACTGTCTGCAGATGATGCAATTAAAATAGATATAAAAGGCACTGGTTTTGGGGATGGGGAAACTTTTATAGAGTTGATAAGATTATCTACTACAACCCTTCAACATCACGATGGATTTACATGGTATCATGTTATCCCAATAACTATAAACCCAGGAAATTATACTCTTAGAATTAGAGGTTATAACTACAGTAATGATTCTGTTTCAGCAATATCTGTAGATATATTTAAAATGTCTATTATTGATTTTAAACTTAATTTTTGTAATAATAACTTACCAGCTTACAGCAATGTAGGTGTAGCTCAAGCTATAGTAGGTAATACATTTCCAACTGGAAATGTTACTCCAGCTAATCTAGCTAATAAAAGAGCTCAACTATTTAATTCTACTAACTGTATATTTAGTTTAGGGGCTCCAGATTTTGCTAATGATTTAATAGGAACTACAGTATTTACAGAAGCAGTTAACTTCTCATGTCCATTAGGGGCAGAAATAGATTATTGCTCAGGTAATGGAGCTGTTCCAGTATGTTCTACAATAACAAATACTATTCCTTACTATGACTGCTGTTATACAGGGGAATGTCAAGATAAATTTGAGGGGCTAAGTAATGAAATTATTAATGTAGAATATAACCCAGACTTAGATATAAGTACTTTATATTTAGCTGATGATTTCCCAATTGGGCCTGGAAATACATGTATTAATTACTGTATATCATATACCCCTACACCAGAAACCTATTTAGAAACCTTCCTTAATTATATAGGAAAAGAATGCTCTTCTTGTATAACTAAACTCCCACTAAATAATACTTACTCTAACTTTGATGAGATAGATGTAGTTCCTCCAGCCACAGAGCAAGGACTTACAGATCAAAGTGGGGGCCCAATTGCTCTTGAAAACGGACTTGATATAATATTATAACAATGGCTACAATTACTAGTTTAACATCCTTAGCAAAAAATAGTGTGACATCCTCTCACTATCTTTTAGTTGCTGCTACTAATAATAACTATAAGTTTTTGCTACAAGACTTATTCCCATCTCTATCTACATTAGGGAATGGTCAGCAAGTATATGTAGGAATTACTAATAAAAATGTGATCAACTTTAAAGGGATTGCATCTGTAAATAACCTGCTAACTGTAGCTACAGCTAGTAATAACATTACTCTACAGGTTAATCCTGCTAATATAAACTTAGCTAGTTGTGATAATACAACCTCTGCTTTCTTGAGTAGTGTGTCATTAACTGCAGGGTATGTTAGTGGAACATTAGCTGTAAACAGAGGAGGAACTGGTGCTACAACATTAACCTCAAATGGATTGTTATTAGGGAATGGAACTAGTGCTGTTACAGCATTAGGGGCTGCAACTAATGGTCAAATCCCAATTGGGAGTACAGGTAGCTCTCCTTCATTAGCAACATTAACTGCAGGCTCAGGGATTACAATTACTAATGGTCCTGGGGCTATTACTATTGCAAGCAGTGTTGGGACAGGGACATCTAACCTTAATTTAGGGATATACAATATCTATGGAACAGGTTGGTTTAGTGGAGATGGGGGTAACGAAGGAATTAAAGTTAATTCTTCAGGTCAGGTATTTGTAGGCTCTGGAACTCCTACAGCTTTTCATACATCTGACTTAAATGTAAATACTGGAATTACACTAAGAGGTTCTGTAACTAATGGGATAGATATGAGTTCTTCATCTACCCCAGGATTACTATACTTATACGGATGTCAAAAAACTGGGGGATCAGGAGGAGGTGGTAATGTAGAGATAGAAGCAGGTAAAAGCTCTGGTGCTACTCAAGGTGGGGATTTACTTTTAAATGGAGGTTCACACGATGGCTCAGGTACTGGAGGAAAGGTTATTATAGAAGGATATAATAGCTCAGCATCAGTATTTAAAATAGCAACATTTAACCCACAAGCTTCAGGATATGGATTTGTAGGGATAAATGAAAATGCTCCGTCAAGACCATTAGAAGTAAGTCAGACCAGTACTACAGCAGCAATAGAAGTATTAAAGTTATCTCAATCTGATACAGATGAGGCATTTATCTTATTCTCAGGAACTAGTGGAGCAGCTAGTGCTAACTCTATCTCTAGTTCAACTACTACTACTGGAACTAAGGTGGGAGCAATCAGAGTTAATATAAATGGTACCGATCGTTGGATAAGATTGTGGGATACTGCAGAATAATTAATAAATTAGCAAATTAAAACCAAACATTATATTTATGAGTAAAGTTTATGTAACTGCAACTAAGAGAGAATTCTTAAATATTTTTAAGACTCTTATGGACACTAAAAATGTAAAAGACACTACCTATGCTAAAGCAGTAGTAGATAATTCAGAATCTATTATAAAGCATTTAGAAGATTTAGAGGAAATGTCTAAGCCATCTCAAGAGTTTATTGATGTAGCTATTAAAGCTAATAAGATTATTGAGAGTGGTGACCAAGAGGCTCTTGCAAAATATGAAGAGGAAAACAAAGAAGTTGTAGAAGCAAGAAAGTCTCAATTAGATAAAGTGAATGCTAAATTAGAGGAGATTACATCATTAGAACTAGTTCTTCTTGAGGAGACAAATCTCCCATCTGATTTAGATGCAGATCAACTTGCTAGCTTAAAGCCTATAATTAAGAAATAAATGACTAAACAGCTGTTAATAGAGACACTAAAAGAGAAGAGAGGGTATCTTAAATATGGCCCTCAGAAACTCTCTATTCTCTACAATGTCTCTATTGACATTGCTGTTGAAGCTCTCGTAGAAGCTAAGAGACAAGTAAAGTTTGAAAATAGCAATAATAATGAGAGTAAGATTACAGAATTTGAAGACTATCTCGACAAAAACAAGATAGATTCTTCTGAAGTTAAATCAGTAAAATTTTGGCAAACTACTAAAGGGGAACAAAGGTTCTCTGTAGTAACAGCAGGTGGAGCCAATATAGAAGAGATTAAAAAAGAGATTGAGGAGTTTGCAGCTTCTTACAGTCCTGAGGTTAAAGATTATAAATACAAAAAGGTTAAAGATAAACCAACAGTAGCTCTTGAAATCTCTCTACCTGATATCCACTACGGCAAACTAACAGATTTATCTATAGTCGAAGCTGAAAAGCAATTCTTAACTACAATATTCGACTTAGTAGATAAAGCATCTGGGTTAAATATAGATTTAATCATTCTCCCAATAGGGAATGATGGTATGAACTCTGAAGGATTAAGACTTGCAACAACTAAAGGTACCCCACAACATGATTCTATCGGGTGGAGAGAAAGCTTTAGAGGATACTGCAAGCTTATGACTACTGCAATAAACTGGTTAAAGACTATTGCCCCTGTACATGTAATAGTTGTACAAGGTAATCATGACTTTGAAAGAATGTTTTATGCAGGAGACTTTTTAGATGGCTGGTATAGATTAGACAACAATGTTTTTATAGACAATAGTTTATCTTCTAGGAAATATATTAGGTATAAACAAAACCTAATAATGTTTACTCACGGAGATAAAGAAAAACCATCTGACCTCCCTTTAATAATGGCTACAGAAAATACTCTGGATTTTGCTCTGACAAAGTATAGAGAAGTTCACTGTGGTCACTATCATAAAGAGATGGTCAATGAGTATAGGGGAATTAAAGTAAGATTTATCCCCTCCATATGTGCTAATGACGATTGGCACAAACTAATGGGGTACGAAGCACTAAGAGCAGGACAAGCCTATATATGGGGCAATGGTCTTGAAGGCTTTTTGCAGAGTAATATTGATGATAGAATATAACTCAAGTTTTGAGCTTGATGACGAAGATTTTGAGAAGTATTTTGATAAACTTTGGAGCATCAAGAATGTATATTCTAATGGGTATGAGCTGTTAAAATCAGCTATAATAGACAACCCAACAGGATATAAAATCTCCGATATAATAGGGGACAAACTTGTAGCTATATTCCCATTCAATCCCAATAGATTGGAAGACTATTTGAATGTTGCAGATTTAATGATTAGCTATTATGAAAAGGAAGAAGAGTATGAAAAATGCCATACCCTAAAAAATATTAAGGAGAAAATGATTAAAGATAAAGAACATGACTCTAGATGAAATTGCATATAACCTATTAAATTCTTTCAGGGGAGGAAGGTCTTCTCAAGATGAGACTATTTCAATAGACCAGATTAAATTTAATGTCAAGCATTATCGTGCAGTATTTACTCGAAGAGACTTTGCACGAAATGGGTTAGTTACAAGACACCTTGAGCAAGACTTAAGGTGTGTTGAACTTGAAAGAGTAGATTTATCTAAATGTTGTGGTATTAATCTAAGCTGTCCTACCTATAAAAGTAAGAAGAGGATCCCAAGAACTATAAGATTCAATTTTGAAGAAGCTATAACTTATGTAGGGGATGTATCTGGATTAAGAAGATTCCAGATGATACGACCCTATGAGGTAAATTATTTATCAGCTGATAAGTTTACAGGGAAGAATACTAAAGCTTATATGCTTGAGGACTATCTATATATAATTAATTCAGATGCAGATTTTGTTAATGTTAGGGGGATCTTTGAAGACCCTGAAGAAGTTTCTAGATTTTCAGATTGCAATAATGCTCCTTGTTATACTGATGATTCTCAGTTCCCTATGCCGATGGATATGGTGCAAGCCATTACCTCAGGGATGATAAATGGGGAGTTAAGATTACTGGCTGGAACATTCTCAGATACATCTGCAGATAGAAGTCAAGATAACCCTAATTCTATCCCACAAATTAACCAACAGTCTAATAATAAACAAGAGCAATAATTAATTAAATTTGTACTATGGCAACTCCTGCATGGCAACGAAAAGAGGGCAAAAATCCAAAAGGGGGATTAAATGCAAAAGGAAGAGCTTCTTACAGAGCTGCTAATCCTGGTTCTAAACTAGGGGCCCCGCAACCTAAAGGTGGAAAGAGAAAGAATTCTTTCTGTAATAGGATGTGTGGTATGAAATCAAAATTAACATCATCTAAAACTGCCAATGACCCTAACTCAAGAATTAATAAATCACTAAGGATATGGAAATGCGGCAGCTGTTCAAACTGGAATTAAAAGAAAGTAAAATGAAAAATTTACCAAACTGGGAAAACTTTGAGTGGGTGAGTCTTAATGCAATATGGGCAGGTTGGACATGGGCCATGTTAACTAATTCGATAACTTGGATACTAGGAGTAGTTGGTGGTGTAACCCTTATATGGTTTAATATAGAAAGAGCCTTAACATCGAGAAAAGAAAGAGAACTTCTAAATAAGAGAGATAATGAAAAAGATGATAAAAAGAGCTGACGGCTCATACAGCCGAAGAGGTCTTTGGGATAATATCAGGGCAAACAAAGGCTCTGGTAAAAAGCCTACTAAAGAAATGCTTGAGCAAGAAAAGAAAATTAAAAATGAATCTAAAAAATCCAATAAAATGAATAATAAATATAAAAAAGGTGGTAATAAAAATACCATAAAAAAGTCTGAAAAAGATTCTTATATGCTTGAAAATATAGAGCTAGACTTTGAAAAAGAATCTATGGGGATGGGAGGTATGATGAAATATAAATCTGCTGGTTTCCCCGATCTTAATAATGATGGAAAAACTACTTTTGCTGATGTTCTTAAAGGCAGAGGTGTAGAAGAAAAAAAGACTGGTGGTAAGAAATCTATGGAACCAGGTGGTGGAGGAAGGTTTGCTAAAATGGTAAAAGGATTAAAAAAAGAAGGTAAATCTGAAGAGTCTGCTAAGGCTATTGCTGCATCTGTTGGAAGGAAGAAATATGGTAAATCTCGTTTCCAGGAGATGGCTGCTGCTGGAAAGCAAAAAAAGATGGGTGGAAAAAAGTGTTAATATAAATGCAAACCAAATCACACACTATTAGAACCATATATAAAGAATATTCAAAAGAAGTAAACGACGAAGTTAACATTAAGGTATTCTCTGATATATGCTCTGAATTCAATTTAGCTATAGTAGAAGAAATTCTAAATGGCTATGAATTTAATATGCAAAATAACTTAGGGACTTTATCTATCAGAAGGGTAGAAAGAGACCCAAGAACCCCTCAAATTAATTGGGGGGAAACCAGTAAGTATAAACAGGAGTTATTGGATAAAGGTGAAGATTTATTCGATATCTCTACTGGTAAAGGAACTAAGTGGCATATTTACTATGTAGATAAATACTATTATAAATACCATTGGACTAAAAGTAGGGCTAAGATTAAAAATAAAACTGCTTATAGATTTGATGCTACAAGAGGCATAAAGGGGAATAAAGAGAAGCTTACAGCATTATTGAAGAATGATGATATGGCTTATTTGAGATTTAAAAAATATGTCCCATCATATTATAAAAAATAAAGGTTATGATATATAAGTTGACTTCTAGTAAAAGCATTATCAGAAAGATAATGAGAGACTTGAAACCCCCTACAGATAACTGGATTGATGATTCAGTTGAGTGGATGGGGGAGGCACTTGAGCACATTGGCTCAGGTCCTCAACTTATTGATAAAACTAAAGTTTTAAGTGTCAGCAATTATAAAGTAGAGCTCCCTTCTGATTTATATCAGATTAATCAAGTGGCAATTAGTAATAATACTAACCCATCAATTACTACAGAACTTACTGAACTCCTCAATCAGGTTAAGGAATTAAATGCTCAGATAATATCTAACCCAAATGATGCTATTAGCTTTAATTATCAACTGAGGGAATTGAATGCTAGGATTCTAGTACTTGAAAATATCTATATGAATAGTGGGGAGCCTATGGCTGCACTTCAATATAATACAGGGACATTTCCTGCTACAGGGGATTGTGAAGAGTGTGAGAACAAATTTGGGAGTGTAAAACATACTTATTTTGTAGATGGGGGATATATTAAAACCTCATTTGAAACTGGAGCTATCTGCATAAGTTACAAAGCTTTTGAAACTGATGATGATTGCTTCCCTATGGTCCCAGATGATATCAGCTTTAAAGAGGCTATGTTCTGGTATATATACAAGCAAATGTTGTTAGGGGGATATACCCCAGCTATTAACGGGATTGACTACAACTTTGCAGATGCTAAATGGAAGTTTTACTGTACTCAGGCTAGAAACCAGTCTAAATACCCAAGTATAGATAAGTATGAATCATTCATGAATCAGTGGGTGAGACTAGTCCCTAACTTAAACAGACACTCAAACTTCTTTGAAAACCTGGGAACAAGAGAGACTTTAGATAGAGGAAGATATACTAATTACGGAATATTATAATGGGAGCAGAAGTTAACAAATTTCTAAAGGGGATGAGTAAAGACACCCCTCAGATTGATCAACCTGATAATACTTACAGGGATGCTGTTAATGCTGTCATAGATAGCAAAATAGGGGCAATATGCTCAGATATCGGGAATGAGTTAACTACAGAGTTGGTTTGGAGTTACCATAATAGAAACGAATCAGTAGTAGACATTAACTTTAGTGTAATAGGGAGTATCCCAATTCCTGGGGATGCTTTTATAGTATTTGGGGTTGGGAAAACCTCTTCTACTAACTTCTCAGGGATATTTTATGTATCTGATAAGACCACTCTTTTAGATATCCCAGGCTCTCAATTAGGGGTAGGAAATCAATGGGTTATAAGTGAATTTGCAATTATATCTAATACAAATATACCTGCTACAAATAATAAAGTAATCCCATTATTTATCTCTCCTGATAAAGATTATGTATTTACAGCTAACTCAAACTCAACTACAATAGAGTTTAATGATAAAGAAAATCCTCTAGGGTATCTAAACTTTGATAAATATCACCCAATATCAGGGGAGTTTAAAGTATTATCTAATGGTAATTTAGTAATTTATTTTACAGATAATAAGTATACTAAAGTAAACTTTGAAGATTATTTAACTGGGAATAAAAGCTCTATAGGGACTCCTACATCTGAATATGATTACATAATAGATTACAATCCCCCAAGAGCTTTCAATATCACAAGACAACTTAAAACTTTAGCCAGCAGACAGGCTGGGGAAGTATTTCTATACCCTAATAATATAAATACTAAAGGGATACATGTAGACAGACTTAACATGTTTACTGACTCTGGTCGTATCCCAATTATTGAATTAGATGGAATAAACTTAGGGGGAGGATTAAAGACTGGGGCATATTATTTAGGATTAGCTTACTCTGATGAAGAAGGCTTTGAAACTAATGTATTAACTCTAGCACCCCCTGTTTATATAGTCCCTACCCCAGATGATTCTTTCCCTATAGAAGCTATCACGGGGGCACCTGCAGGAACACAGACTAATAAATCAATTAGGTGGAAGATAAAGAACTCTAATATAGAGTACAAATATCTAGTCCCGTATATAGTTCAATTAATTGGGAATGATTTAAAAGCAGTTAAGTTAGAGGTAGTAGATACTTACTCGACTCTTGGGAATCCTATATATGTTACTTATACAGGTATAGAGAGGGTAGCAACAGAATCAGTAGATAAAATTATCTTAGATAAGGTAAGATACCTGACTAGTAAAGTAATGGCTCAACTTGATAATAAGTTGTATTTAGCCAATATGACTGCAAGGAAAGATATAGGATATCAAAGATTTGCTAATAATATTAAAGTAGAGCCTGTTGTAAGAGAGATTGATAATTTTGATAACAGGTATTATGATATATACAATATAAATGAGGGTTACTCTCAACTTATATTCCCCGATAATAATACAACTGACATTAATCTTTATCCTCCTGCTGTAGTTGGTGATGGAGATGGTTCTACAGCTCAGACTTTTACAAACTTTGTGGCAGCTACATATAATGACTGGCATGATAACGGGGAACAAAGAGATGGAACTGCCCCTTATGAGTATTTAGCTACAAGATTAGGGAGAGTAGATGCTAAATATCTACAGTCTTTAACAACTGTTCAAAATAAAGGAAAAAGAGGATATAGAGATCCATTCCTAAACTTCTCTTATAAATCATTTAGAAGACAAGAGGTTTATGCATTTTATATCTCATTAATACTAAAAGATGGGAGTGAGACATATGCTTACCACATCCCTGGTCAGGAAATTCCTGAGGAGTACATGACATGGGATGACTTAAGTTTAACAGGATTTAATAGTGGGGAGATAGTTGTATCAAGACCTAACTCTAAACCATACCAATACGTTGACTCATCATTAGAAAATAGTGTAACAGGAATGGGGCACTGGGAGAATGAATCAGAGATTTACCCAGATACTAATGATTTTGATATATGGAATGTTACTACTAATGGTAATGCTACAAATGGGATTGGGGAAACATTAAGAGGCAGAAATGTAAGACATCATAAAATGCCTGGAAATAAAGGGGATTTCTCTTCAGTTAAAAGAGGAAAATGCTCTACCCCTGATATAGATAGTGACTCAAATGATGAAAAAGAGAGTAGAAAAATAGAGGAGACAGTAAGGATATTAGGGGTTAGAATATCTAATATTAAAATCCCTAAGCTTATTTTAAATCAGATACAGGGTTATAAAATATACTTTGCTAAAAGAACTCAAGTAAATAAGACAATACTTGGGCAATCATTAATGCACCCTGCAAATCTGTATTTAGCTGCTAACTTCTCAGCTACTTTAGATATAGCTAAAGATGGTCCATACTTTAATGTATGGGCATTTGAAGGAAGACATTTAATAAGTGGGGTTCATACTAAAAGTGCATGGAGTGATAAAGCTTATTTAGGACAGCCTGTTTCAAAATTTCATGACTTTAACTTATTAAAGAATAAACATAGTTTAGCTGGGGCTACTCACATTGACCTGCAGTATATAGTTACTATGCACCACTGGAGAGGTGGGTATAAAAATGCTATCCCTTCAGAATTAAACTCAACATACCAAACTGACCCTTACTATAAAGGGACTTTATTCTATAAGTTATTCAGGGATGGATATGGGGAATCAGAGTACTCTTGGATACATGCAGATCTTGGGAACTTAACAAATGCTAATTATGATCTAACAGAACTTAATGAAGATGGTATCCCTACATATGAAGAGTTCTATAATGTACCAGGGGTAAGAATTCCTTGGGGACAAGTATTTGTAGCAGGAGCTTATTGGATTCCTGGACAATATATAAATAATAATCCTGCAGACCCTACTGATGTTGGGTCTAAGTTTACATACTATACTAATCATCCAGAAATTACTTACCCATTATTAGATGTAAACGAAACTAATAACATTTTTGGGGGATATCAAGTTTGGTTAAATGATAATAGTAATATAGGGGGAGGAGGATTATTTCAACAGCAGACAGTAAGAAGCAATAATGGGGTACCCTGGAATGACACTATAAATAGTCTTCAGAGATATCTGTTAAATCCAAGACAGACTATCTTTATGATAGAACCAAATGCTGCTTCATATATTAATGGGGTATCATTATTAAAACCTGCAGATGCATCTGCTTTTAAAGGGGCTAGCTATTTATCTAACTTATATGGGGAGACAGGAATAGCTTTAGGTATGGTATCTGGACCTCCAGTATTAGGAGGGTATAGGGATAACAGATGGACATTTGAAAATATAGTTTTAGATGCTGCTAGAAAAGTAGCTCAAGAAGGGATAGCTGCCTTTTTTGGGGGAACTACCCCTTATTTCGCAGGAGAATATCTTCCAGCTGGTGGAGGTAATGCAACAGGTCTTAATACAACATCCCAACAAAGTCAAATATCATCACCTAGAAATATATCTATATATGGATTTTTAAATAACCCTTATGGTACAGATTACTTTGAAGTAGTTAATGATCCAACTACACAGTCTATAGGTATAAACGGAGGAGATGTAGCAAAATATACAGGCCCTATAGGTTTAGATTTTACTTATACATACAACTTAAAATACGGTACTTATAGAAATAGTAATGAAGGAGCTTGTCCTGGTGGTTGTGGTGGAGCTACTCCTTGTGGTGACAGAGAGAATGCTAACTACCAAATAAAAACTTATAAAAAATCTGGAAACTCTTCTTGGCAAGTTATAGACACATTTGATAAAATTTTTTATGAAACTGATGCGGCATGTGCTGCATGGCCTACTCTACAAACTGCTGGAAGTTATGCTTCTGTTGGTAACACCCGTGTCATAACAGTAAATCTAGCTCCTCAGGATATGATTATGACTGCTATTTTCCCATTGTCTGCTACGGGGGATGAACGATATGCATATGAGGCACAGTTTATTTTAAGTATAGTACCAATAGGACTTAATTCTAATGACTCTACAACTAACAATGGCTATTGGTTAGAAACATTCTTATTAGATGAGAAATTAAAAACAGGATTAAAGAACTTAATACTTAGAACTGTTACTAAAAATCATCATGTATTAAGACAAGAGGAGGCTAGTAAAGGTCGTCCTAACATGTATCTGTCTAATTTATGTGCTGAAAAATCAGATGTATTCGAACCATTTGACCAGCAAAAATTAGTATGGACTGGAGTTTATAGAGATTTATCAGGTGTTGATATAGAGACTGGGGAAGTTGCAGCTTATAGTTATAGAGATATAGAAGAAGGTAATGGTAAAAAAGATCCCAATACCCCAAATAGAATTCCTGTAAGTACTGATTTCTTTACCCCTAATCCAGCATGTCCAGGAGATTGGGTTACTTTTACAACTGAGAATAGTTTATATGGTTCTACATTAGGAAATGTCACTCACTATTTTAGTTCAGATAATTCAGGGCCTATACTACAAACTAAAAATCCTACTGGAGGACTTGGGAGACAGTACACTATAGATATACAAATACCTGCAGGAACAAGTCCAGGTAATTACCCTATAAGTATATATAAAGGTGGTGACTTATTAGTCATCAATTATATTACAATATCAGATTGTGGGGGAGGTGCCCCTAAACAACCTAACAACAATTTATATAAAGATGGGGATGTAATAGATGTATTTGGGGGAGATACTTATATATGTAGATACTCCTACAGAACTACATCATTTGATTACCCTCTTAACAGGTTAATAAAAGGACCTAATGCTTTGTATAGTGATATCCCAGGATCATCAGATGACTACATATTTGGGGATACCCCATTAAATATGGGGACAGGAAGATCAGGGGAATACCCAATTATGTCTTTAGGGGGAGAAACTAATAACATAAGTTTAGAAGATAAGAGGAAACTTATAATTCAAAATAAGAGAAACTGGACATGGGGTAACTATGACTTATTCTCTACAGTATTTGAGGTTATGGTTGAGTCTGATGATAATCTTAATTACAGACATATTGGGGATACTGCAAAAGGAGTTACAGAATCATCAAGCCTATACTTTGATAAAGCCTTAGCTGCTGATATAGTATTCAAAACCCCATTAAAAGATTTAACTAAACAAGATAATCTTTTATATGAATCTCACTATTCTGCTTTACAAGATATAAGAGTTACAGTCCCATTCCCTAAACGTGGAAGAACAGTATCTCTATTCCCTAACAGAATAGTACGTTCTAACGTACAGACTGGATCGTTTGTAGATTCTTACAGAACATTCTTAGCTTTAGAGTATAAAGATATTGCCTTGAATAGAGGACCTATTAATAACATATTTGTTTTAGAGAATCTTTTATATATACATACAGAAAAGAGTTTATATAAAACTCAAGGAAAACAAACTGTAGAATTAAATGATTCTAGTGAAGCATTTGTAGGAAGTGGGGATATCTTCATAAGAGATGTAGTAGAATTATTATACCAATCTAATGATGGGTATATGGGATTGTATGATAAAAGTGGAAGTATACTGACTAAAGATGGTTATATATTCTTATCTTATAATGCAAGAAAGTTATTCTTGATTGGGGGAAAAGAAGATATTAAAGACCTGACATTAGCAGGAATGTCAAGATGGTTTATAGATAACATCCCATTTAAATACGACAAATACTATGGGATGAATTCAATTCTTCTTGCTAATTCTCCTAATATAGGATTTGGATTTACGTTAGGTTACGACCCTATTTATAAAAGAGTATTCTTAACTAAATTGGATTTAGAGACAAATTTTCAAATAAATAAAGTATAATGGCTTGTGGAACAAATTTAGTTAATCACCCTGGTTTAAATGGAAGTTTAACTTATGGACAAATAACCATTGATGGCTATACTTACCCTACAATAATTATAGGGTCTCAAGAATGGCTTGCAGTAAACCTACTTACAACATTAGGGATTACAGTAGTAGATAATGCAGCTACATGGATGGCAGCAACTACTCCTGCATGTTGTAAATATGATGGTGATGATACACTAAATATTAAATTAGATTGTGCAGCAGGATACTTATTTAATTGGTATGCAGTAGCTTCAATAAACTCTTGGCTTTCAAGTAACGGTTTTTCAGGGTGGGCTGTACCAACCTCTGCTGATGTAACAACATTAACTACTTATGTAGGAGCTAGTCCAGCTAATGCTTTAAGAGTTCCTGGAACTAGTTATTGGAGTTCAGAGATAAGTAATCCTAATAATAGTTCTGGTTTCTCTGCACTTCCAGCAGGGAATAGAGCATCAGGCTCAGGGGAGAATGGGGAATTTGTTTTTAAAAATCTAAATGGAGCATGGTGGACATCTACAAGTATTAGTTCAACAAATGCATCATTTTTTTCAATATTTCATACCTCTGCAAATGTAACTACAGGAAGTGAGGTAAAAAAAGAAGGTTTATCAATAAGGTTAGTAAGAGCAGCTCCAACCCCTACCCCAAGTTGTTTAATAAGTTGTTCTCCTAGAGCAATTACTACTGCACCTGACCCATTAATTTTAAACCCAGGAGTAGCTGCTAACTTTACTATATCTGTACCATATGTTAATGGTAATGGATTAGCTTTTACTATACCTTCAGTAAGTTCTACAGGGGCAACAGGATTAACAATAGCATCTTTATCTGGAACTTTAATTAATGGTTCAGGGACATTAGTATTTAGTGTAACAGGAACTCCCAGTGCATCAGGCACGGCTTTATTTAATTTAGACATTTTTGATAATGAGATATGTCCTTTAGCATATACTGTACAAGACATTATCCCAAATAATTTTAATAACTCAGATGGATGTCCTGGGCAAGAGGTAATATTCTACAATTATAATTGCGATATTGTAGAAGATGTAACTAATATAACTGTAGGTGGAATAGCTGTATCAGAATTTCAAGTGTCTACTGTAACTAATCCTTGTCAGATACAATTTACAATCCCATTAAATGTTTCAATAAATAGATCAGTTCAAGTTAAATTTTATGATGGTGCTTCAGAACTGGAATCTTTACCATTTTTTATAAAACCTTGTGGGGGAAATTATTTTAATCCAGATTCTACAACAGGTTCTCCAGGCTGCTCAAATATAACTTTTACTAATTCAGACTGTTCCATAATAGATAAATTAGACTCAATTACATTTGAAGGGGTAGAGGCAGAGTATTACATAATACAAAATAGTAGTCCATGTAAGATTGGGATAAGCATACCAGATTTCAAACCTAGAGCTGGTTTCCCTACTTATGCAACTGTCTCTTTTAATGGGGCAGACGGTAGAAGTATACTAACAGAATCTTATCTTGTAACTGCAGGATGTGATGGAAGAACAGATGATGTAACTGAACCTGACTTAACTTGTGGGGAAATACAACTATTATCTTCAGATAATCTGACATTTTTAGATTGTAATAATAACCCAATAAGATTTGAAGAAGGGGAACCATTTACTAAAACAGGGTGGACTATATCTTTCTCAACAGAGTTAGGGGTATGGAGTAGTAGACATACCTACCAACCATATATGTACATGTATAACTCTAAAGGTATGTATACACTTACTAAAATAGTTGATACAGACTCTTTATGGAAACACACTGAAAAGGCAACAAGATTATCATACTACGGAGATAACCAATCTAAATTTGAGGTAGACATGATATTCCCAGGGGAGGATAAAAGAACTACTACGGGAACTTCAACTACTAAAAATACAAATAAGATATTCTCAGCATTTGCTGTATCAAGTGATTCATTTGAGGAGGATTTAAATCTTATGAGAAATAAGTTTAATATCCCATTCAATCAGTTCTATGTTTACAACAGTTTTCAGATATCAGGGTTAGTAGATATAAACTATTTAGAGAATCTTAGAAGAGTAGATGGAAGCTGGGTTATTAATGAGTTTAGAGACCTGGCTAAGTATGGAAATATATCTGATGGTTTAGCACAATTAAGCCCTGGTTTAGGGGAGCAGATGTTCTTATCAGAGGGAGAAATAAATAATAATTATATAGACAATAATAAAAATTGGTATAATAAAAGGAAGTTTGTAGATAAATGGATTGGATTAAGATTAATTTATAATCCTGCTATTACTTCTAATGTAGATTTAGTATATTTGTATAATGTAGTCTTTAACTCTAGACCTTCGTTTAGATAACACTTAAATCAATGGCTAATAAAACTTACTTTAAGGGGAATAATAAAAAGAGAAAGAATACTAAAAAATATCAATTTGCAGGGTTTGATGAATCTATGCAAATAGATAATACGGGGTATTTAAATGCTCTATATAATCCTAACTATTATGATGCCCCTACAGTTAGTAATGAGGATATAAAACAAAATGTAACTGCAGATGTAGCAACTGGACAAAAACTTGCTATGGATGCAAAAGTTGCAAAAACTGGAACTGAGACTAGCCTTGAAAGATTACAAAGACTTAAAAAAGAAGCTGAAGAAAAAACTAAACAGCAATTTTCAGAAGCTAATCAGCAAAGTAAAGATCAGGCTATAATCTCTAGTGGTACAGATCTACTAACAAAAGGTTCTGATATTGCAAAACAATTCATGAAGCCTCTTGCTCCTGCAACAAATGCAGCTACAACTGGATCATTCTCATTACCATCAAATATAGGTACATTTTCAACTTCAGGGGTACAACCTGGTTTACAGTTAGGGAAACAAGGGATAAACTTAGGGAAAGGTACTTTTACCTCTCAGATGGGAACAGTTGGAGCAAAAACTGGAGCAGAAGTAGGTAAGCAGGGATTTATGTCTAGTTTAGGTTCTTCAACATGGGCAACTCCTGGTGCAGCAGCAACGGCAGGTGGAATTGGGGCAGGTTTAAGTATTGGGGGTAAACTTTGGGATACCTTATCAGAAGATGATAATCCATATGAATATACAAAAACAGAAAAATGGGGAGATTGGGGAGGTAACTTACTTTCTGATATTGGAACTTATGGTGGATTGGGGGCCTCATTCGGTCCTATTGGTGCTGGAATTGGAGCAGTAGTTGGGGCAGGTATAGGAACAGTTAAAGCTATAAGAGAATCTAAAAAAAATAAAAAACAAGCAGCTGATTTAAATGCTAAAAAAGCTGAAGAAGACAGATTATACCAAGAGCAAATAGCTAATTATAACAATGCCTTAGCTAGTCAACAAAGATTCTATGATTATACAAAAAGACAATTAAGAAGTAATGTATTAACTGGAGAAGAGCAAATGAGGCAGAATAGACTTATGCAATTAACTGAAGGTCAACTAGCAGGTAATACTAATATTGCTATGACTGGAGGAGGAAGAAAATACTTTGGAAAAGGTGGGGCAAAAGTTCCAGGGGGAAAGGTTGTCCCTATTGGACAAGGAGCTGTAGAGTTTGTTGGGAGGAAACATTCTCAAGGTGGAATTATGCTAGACTCTCAAACAGAAGTAGAAGGTGGGGAAACTATGGATAAAGTTATGATGACTGGAGGTGAATTTAGTGATTACTTCTTTTCTGACCATCTTAAAAATGGAGGTAAGTCCTTTGCTCAACATCATAAAGAATTAATTAAAAGAGGAGCCAGTCAAAAAGAGATTCAGGCTCTAGCTAAAAAACAAGAAGCCATGGCAAATAAAAGAGGAGAAAAAGATAGAAGCCCAAGTCAGGTTGCTGAGTATGGTGGAGTTAAAAAGTATTTTACTGGTGGAGTTAGAAAATATAAAACTGCAGGAGCTGTAGGAGATCCTCCAAATAAAAATATAAGTATAGAAGATTTTAAAAAATTAGATAAATATGATAGATGGGAGTTAGTTTATAATATAGCAAAGAATTTAGGGGATAAGTTTCCAGAGTTAGTTGCATCTCAATTTGCTTTAGAAAGTGCTTGGGGAACTAAACCAACAGGAACTTGGAATTTTTTCGGTCAAACTGGAAGATCAAATCAAAATACAAAAACTTTAGGAACTCCAAGAGACCCTGGAGGAGGAAGTAAGAAGTTTATAAATTTTAATAGTTTAGAAGAAGGGATTAAATACCGAGTAGACAATTGGAGTCCAATGTATAAAGATGCTGAAACTGTAGATGAAGCTATGAGCATTATACTAAAACTTCCAGGTAAAACAAAAAGTGGGAAAAATTTTGCAGACTTAAACACTAGAGGGATATATGCTTCAGGGTATCCTACAAGAGAACACCCAGAAGGAGATAGAGGAAAAGTAAAAGATAGTCTCAATAATATAATAGCTAATGCAAAAAAAGAGACAAACTATACAACTTTAGCTTCACCTTCACCTGTAAGTTCAAAAACAGAAATTCCTGGTCTTGATTTTTCTAGACCCCCACTTCCATCAGGGGCTGTTCAAAGTGTACCATTTTTAGAAGAAGCTAGTTCTCTAGCAGCTACAGCTAAAACCCTTCCTGCAAATAGTAAATTTGGGCCTTATACAAATCTTGCTGCTTATAAAATTCCAAATAATTTTGGGGCACTAGGTTTTAAATCAAATGCTGTTGATAATTCAAAGGGTAAAGAAAAAGAAAAAGATAAAGAAGATAAATATTCCAAAATGTATACTCCTGAACAAATAAAAGCTGCTAAAATTTTATTTGGGATTGGAGCTGGGGCTCAGTTTGTCTCACCAATAGCTTCGTACTTTATGAAGCCTAAATTAATCTCTGAGCCTGAAAGAGTTAAAGCAAGTATGATTGATGAAGCTTCAGCAAGAGCTCTTCCAAAAATGATTAGTGCTGGAAGTATTGCTGCTCCAAGACTAGGAAGAGTTGCTCCAGACACTGAGCCCATCCTAGATAGAGATACTGCTAACAGACAGTTCTATGCTAACATGGGGGATCCTTCTTCAATGATAGCAATGATAGCAAGTACTAGCAAAACAAATGAAGCTGAAAGAAAAGCTATAGCTGATGCTCAAAGAACTAATGTTGAGTTAGCTGGTAAAGAAGGAATGCTTAAATTTGAGGCTAGCAAAGCAAATGTAGCATCTAGTCTTGAGGCTCAAAAAGCTAACCAAGCTGCTGTTAGTGAGGCTCAAGGAAGATATTTAAATATACTGGCAAAAAATAGAGAGATGGAGAATCAAGCTTATTTAGCTAAGCTTGATGCACAAACCAGAACAAGGTTAGCTAATGCTCAACTATTAGCTGATAAGCAAAATAGAGATATTAGAGCTACTACTGCTTTTGGAAGTAATATTGCTGGAGTTGTTGGGGATATCTTAGGTTACGGTATGGAGGGATCAAAAGCTGGTGTAATTTCTGGGGATACTGAAGTTTATGAAACAAACTTTATCCCATTATTTGGAACTAATAAATCTAAAACAGGGGAAGTTAAAAAGAAAATGTATGGAGGTACTAATTCTTATACTTCAAGACTAGGAGAATTAAAATTTAAAAGACCTTTAAAAGCTAAATAATATGGAGTTGTTTGCACCTTACAAAAGTTTATTTGTAGATCCAGGTATTGATGAAGCTACCAAACAACTGGTAGAAAGATATTATAAAAACATGGAGTATAGTGATACTCTAGGTCAGAAGCTTAACGAGCTGCAGAATGCCCCATTCTCTGGGGATGCTGCTATTAATAAAGAACTTAAGACATTAGTAAATAGTGGGTTGGAGGGGCTAGCAGCTGAAGGAAGATACGAACACTCTGAGAAAGAGTTAAGAAAGCTTGCTACTAGATTCAATACTATTGCTCCTGCTATTTCACAAAACTACGATGCTTATACTAAAGCTAATCAAGACTTAAAAGAAAGACTTGAGAAGGAAGAGATTAATGCTCAGCAGTATGAGTTAGCACCAGTATACAATACGTATGGATATGAAGGTCTAAAATTAGATCAAACAGGAAGAGTAGATCAGAATACTTACTTCTCCCCTAAAACTATTTACAATGATCCTAAGCCTATTGATATGCTTAGTGGTAGATTTAAAGATCTTCTTAAAAGACAATATGGTGTGGAGGATGCTAGTGTAGGTCAAAATGATCAAGGCAAATGGACATATACAGTTGGGAAAGATACAATAGATTTTAAAGATGAGGATGTAACTGCAGTTGTTAATAGTGTTAAAAAAGATGAGAATGTAGCTAGATACATAAATCAAATGGGAGACATGGTAAGTGTTAACTCATTAGCTGGAGGTAGCACTGCTGATGCTTTAAATAGTGCTGCAGAAGGATATAAAGATTATGTTGCACAGTTAGAAACTGCAAAAGGCTCTGCTAAAACTCCAGAAGAAATAAAACAATATGATGATCTTATAGCAAGTACTTCAAAAAGAATGACTGAACTTCAACAAGTTATTAATTCTGGAGATATTAATAAAATGGCTCAAACTCTTAAGGAAGAGTATGTACAAGAAAAATACAATGAAATAGATGCTTATGGAAATACTCAGAGAGGTATTCAAACTTATAAGACATCTGAAAAACGAGATCAAGACTATGCTAGGGCTAATGAAAGATATAAAGCATATCTGAATCTAGGAATGATGACTACAACTCCTGGAGAAGTTACTGCTGCCACTGATGGAACAGGTAAAACATTTGATGAAAAGAAAAATTTCTTAGTTAATGCTCAATCTGAGAGTGATAGATATTCTAAGTTGTTAGAGGATAAAACACTATCAGACGATCTTAGGGGAACATATGAAGGCTTGAAACGTGCAGCAGATCTTAAAGTTCAACAAGTAGCACATACTTTAAAAGTAGCCTCAGATAAAGCTATTAGTATGACAACTCTTGAAAAAGCTGATCCTAAAATAATAGGTGTATTTAAAGACCTAATGCCTAATGCTACAGCAGGGGATATATATCAACAACTTCAAAGAACATTTGATAATACTAGTGATCAAGATTATAAGGATTATAAAGCTGCATTTGATGCTAAATATGGACAAGGAGAATTTGATAAATATGCAAATTCTAGTAAATTTGAAAAAACAGGTATAACATCAAAGTTTTCTGGAGATGAAAAAGCTATGGCAGCAGGAATGGCTTTAGCAGGAAATGAGTATACTTATAATGAGGGATATAAAGGAATAGGAGAGTTTTTTAATGATGCTTTTAATGATAAAGTAAATGATGCTTTTAAAGAAATTAAAACATCATCAGAGTTTACCAACCAGATAACAATGCCTACTCAAGAGGAAACAGTTAGAGCTACTACTGGGGTGAATTCATTCTTTGGAATTATGGGAGGTAATACTGGAAGACCTTTAAGAGACACAGAAGAAGTTATAATCGATGGAGAAGTTAAGTACGGAAAAGACCTACCAGGATATAATATTGTAAAGTGGCTGTACAGTCCTAATGCAAACATGTTTGAAATACAAGTAAAAGATGGGGATGGAAATACTAAAACCGTACAAATGACAGGAGAACAGGTTAGTCAACCTATGGGTAAAGACGCTGTACTAAATAGTCCAGTTCAAAAGTTTGCAACAGAGATAAATCAAAACTCTTACGGACTGGACGAAGGTAAGTCTCAGAGAGTAAATGGCCTATGGCAGATTGATGGTCAGACATATGATTATGAAATCAAAAAAGTAGGTGGAGTAAACACTGTTACATTCTATACTGAAGGATCTAGTACTCCATATCCTATTAGTGGTTATGGAAAAACTAGTTATACTATGTCTGATAAAGAGATCACAAGCTTATTTGAAAATCCTAAAATTGAGATTAAGCCTATTCCTAGAAAATCTAGTGGTCCTAAAACTTATTATTTTCAATTCTAAAATATGGCTGAAGAAACACCACAGACTGGCTCAATACTAGGGGACTACTATAAAAGAGTATCCTCTGAAACAGGACTTCCTGAAAAAACTATAGAAGATGTAAATCCTAATAGTATACTAGGTGCAGCATTTTTAAGAACTAAAGATCCTGGATATCTAACAGACCCTCCTAAAGGTACACCAAATCCTGAATTTAATCCACTTAGATCTGCTGCAGCTACTATAGATTTAACTAATGCTTATCCAGAGCCATTAGCTAACTACAGAGACTATGATGTTCCACTGAGTCCATTTGCAGATCTTAATGATGAACGTGCAAAAAGACAGTGGACAGTTGAAAAATGGGCTCATGGATTAACTAAAGCAGGGATAACTGTAGGTACTGCATTTGCTGAGAACACAGTAGGATTAATAGCTGGACTTGGTAACCTAGCCTTTGGGGAGAATCATAGCTTTTATGACAATCCATTTGGAAGAGCAATGGATCAAATCAATGAAGCTGCTAGAGAAGCTCTCCCTAACTACTATACTAAGGCTGAACAAGAAGCTAGCATAGTTGGGGATGGATGGGGAAGTGGATTACTAAGTGCTAACTTCTGGGCTGATAAAGTTGCAGGAGGTGCAGCATATACTGTAGGTTCTATAGCTTCTATGTTCGTAGGGACAGGGGAAGCTGCATTAGTAGCAAAGTTAGCTGGAGCTGGAAAGTATGCTAAGTTAACTGGGGTATTAAATAAACTTGATAAAGTAGATGAATTAGCTGATGGTATTGGGGTAGGAGTTAGAAGTAACAAGTCTGCTGCTTACCAAGCTGCTAAACTTGTATCTACTGGAGGAGATGCTGCTGATGTAGTAGCTCAGACTGGTAAGTTGTCAAGAGTAGCAAACATGAAAGTTGGGGCTAGAAACCTAACTATTGCTACACAGATGTCTTTAGCTGAAGCTTCTATGGAGGCTAGAGAATCTAAAAATAGATTTAAAGAAGAAAGAATTGCTGAATGGGAACAAGCAACTGGTTTAGATAGAAACCAGATGGACTTGGATACCTTAAATGCTATTGAAGCATCAGCCTCTGCAGCAGGTAACTTGACATTTGGGATAAACCTCCCAATACTTATGGCCAGTAATGCTATTCTGTTTAAGAATATGTTTAAGACTGGAAAGCCTATAGCAGAGTCTGTATCTGGAAAAGTAACTAGAGATGTATCAGGTAAATGGGTAGAAGAAGCAGCTAGAACTGGATTTGGGAAAGCATATGCAAAAGCAGATAAATTATTTGGGAAGACTGTAAGTGGAATAATGACTGAAGGTTTTCAGGAAGGAACTCAATTCTTAGCATCTGAGATGTCTAGAAGATACTATGCCGATAAATACCAAGATGGTGTTGGGGATATGGTAGCTGCATTTAACTATGGATTAGCTGAAACAGTTGGAACTAAAGAAGGTCTGGAAAATATATTTATTGGGGCTCTCATCGGGGGAGGAACTGGAACTATATCTAGAATGTTTGGGGCAGATAAGAAATTCCAGAATGAAAAAGATGCTAATACTCAAAAGCTTTTGACTCTATTAAACAATGGGGGATTAACAAAAGCATTAGAAAACTTAGATGCTACAGAGCAAGTTCTTAGTACTAATTTGTTAGCTGAAGCTGCTACTAAAGGTAACTATATGCTTGCTGAAAGAATAAGAAATAGACTTATTCTTAGTGTTACAAATCAGTTCAGAAAACTTGGGGGATTAGATGCTGCATTTGAACAGCTAGAAGACATGAAAGGTTTTACTGAACAGGAGTTCAAAGAGAGATGGGGATACGACATGTCTAAAAGTCTAAAAGATCAGACTGGAAAGACTCAGCTTGAGCTTATAGAAGAAGTAAAAACTAAGATGGAGAACTTCACTAAAGTCTCCGAGAATATAGAAAGCATTATAGCTGAAAGACAAATTCCTCAGCAAGTTATTCCACGAGTTATAGATAGTTTATTTCAGACTCCTGAGATTAAGAATGCTAAAGTTCTACAGGATAAAGTATTTAGTACTTATGCTAATATGCTCTTAAATAGAATCATTGATATAGATTCTATTGATGAGAGTATTTCTGATAGATATGAGAAGTTAGTACAGTTAATTCCAGGTCTTGGGGCATTTAGTAAAGAAGACTTTGAGTTTGGGGTTAAAGTTGGGGAATTCACATTTAAAGATGGGAAGGTTGAACTTTCTAGAAATATAACAAGAGAGGGAGAGGATAAACAATCTGAACAAAATAAAAGAGTAAAGAAGTTACAAGAAATAAAAGAAGTCATAAATGGCTTCATGGAAATAGGGAGAGCTGACTTAGCAGGACAAGCTACACAGATATTCAATGAACTTCAAGTATTAATGTCTGATAGGACTGTAGTTAACACAGCACTCAAGAGAATGAATGCTAGTCCTAATGAGATAGCTGCTATTCTTGAAGAGGAGTTACTACAACAATACACTGAGTCTATATCTGCTGAAATCACTAATGCTAATACAGTATTAGAAAATGCAGAGTCTAGTGCAGATATAGATTCTGGAATCCCTAATATTGATAACCTTCCTTCTAATATAAGGAATAAGGTAAAAAAGAAATGGTTAGAACTTTGGAATGAAGAAACAAAATTAGTCAGTAGATATTTATCCCTTAGTGAAGAAGATTTTAATGCTATTGATGTAGATAAATTATCTTCTAAAGAGAAAGCAGCTTATGATAGAGCTAAATCTAGAAAAGATGTAACTGCTGAAGTACTAAAAGCTGAGCAAGCTGAATCTAAAACTATCCCAATATCTGAAGAAAATCCTACAGAGGTTAATGGGAATACTGTTAGTTATGAAGATGTTCTTACAGATGCTGAAATGCAGGCATTTGGGGATATAGTATTTGTTAGATCTAACAATAACACAGCTGTTAAAGTAGGGGAGAATCAATTTGCATGGGTAGATCCAGGGATATATTTTAAAATAGATGGGAAGGAATATGCTAATCTTGAGGAGGATTCTTTAGATGCAATTAGATATAATCCTGAAACTGGGGAACCCGTATCCATAACTCTTACAGATATGTCCACTGGTAATAAAGTTACCTGGTCAATACAAGAAGGGGAGGATTTAAATGCAACTCAGATAAAAGATAATGCTAGAGCTAATGCATTAATATATTTTACTTATGCAAAAGCTGCATCTGTAATCCCAATTGTTTCTACAGAGCAGGCTACTCAAATACAAGAAAACTTAAAGACAAGCCAGCAGGTTATAACAGAAGAGTTTACTGAATTAACAGGGGAGAAAGTAACCCCTTCCAAAGAAGAGTTAAATCAATATGCTCTCGATAATATAGAGAAGACTAAGAATCTATCAGATGGACAACTCCGAGTACAGATAGAAGAGTTAAAAACAATGATTGCAGAAATCTCTAGTCAAATAGAAGGATTTATTAAACTTGGGGAGAGTCAGTTTGGGGATAGGAAATCTGCTGAGCAATACTATGCAGGAGATCTTAGAGATCTAAGAGCTCTTAACAAAAGACTTAAGAATTATCTTGCAAACAAAATAAATGTTTTAAAGAGTAGAAAGAGTATTCAAAAAGCAGCTGTAGTAGGTGGGGAGAATGTAAAAACTGAAACTGAAGAAATATCAGAACTAACTACTGATGACATAGACTATTTAATTCAGAATACTCAGAATGAAATCAATGATCTTAATGAAGAATTAACTAAATTAAATAAGAGAATAGATAATTATGAGTTAATACAAGGATCTCTAAAAAGCCTTAACAGTTTTAATAAGTTAAAGAAAGATGTTCAAGTTATAGAGGCCAAAATAAAGAAACGTGAAAACCTTATATCCAATCTAAATGAAACAAGAGAATCTCAGAAACGTCCTAAAGACAGTGACACTACCGAAGGACCTGGCCAACCTACTGAAGGGGAAAGACCTGAAGCAGCGGATCTCCCTACTGCAGAAGCACCTAAAACAGAAGGGGTACCTATCACCTCAGTAAATTTAAATGAAATACAAACTGTCGTAGCTCAGGCAGCAGAAGCAGCTGAAGTTATTGTAGTTACCCCAACCCCACAACTCCCTGTAATTCCTCGTGAAGATGAATCTACAGGGGAAGTTATGCTATCCCCTGAAAATTTAGATATAACTATAGCAAAGACTACTACTAAGGGGACATTAGAGTTCAAGGATATTGTTAGACAAACTCAGACAGTAAATGGGGAGGAAATACCAATTATCCCAGATTACGAAGCACTTGCAAGCTCGGATGTAACCCCATCTAATCCTGATATGAAGGTTAGATTTGAGGTTAGAGAGGATACTGATTACTGGAAAGAACAAAGAGCTGCTCAGAACTTTAAAACTGAGGAGGAGTACAATACATGGATGATGACTGAGGGATGGAAAAATGTCCCTATCTATGTAATGACTGAGGATGGGAGGAGACTTCCACTTGTCAATGCTTTTAAAGATGGGAAGAATGCATCCAGAGAACTTATCTATAAGATCTATAAGTCTGGACTGACCCCTGTAGCTAGAGCTGAAAAAAATTTTGATAATGGGGATATCAGGTTTAAAAAGGATTCAGCAGGAAAACCTGTATTCTACGATTTACAAACTTTATTCTCTGGAACAGAAGAGGAAATCATGCAGAAGATACGTAACAGTATCGTGTATGCTGGATTTAAAGATAATACTTTTGTATGGAAAACTGACAAACTTACTGCAGTTAAAGATATTAAAGGGGGAGAAGCCACAATAGGTCAGATAGGTATAATGCTTAAAGACCCTAATGGAGGTCTTAAAATAGTCACATTATCAACTAGAAACTTAAGTGATGTTCAATCAGCTGTAGAAGCTGCTATGAAATCATTAAAGACTGAAGGATTAGGATTCGAAAACTTCAGGAAAATAGTAGGTACCAATGAAATAGAGTTACTTGATGAGACACAAATAACTGAAGGGATAGAAGATGAAGATCTTAAAAAACAATTAGAAAGTAATAAAGAAGAAGATAGAGAAAAGTTTTTGATGATAGAAACTCTAGGTAGTACTAGAGTTAAAGTCCTTACTTTCTATTCTAAAAGTACTAAAAGATTTGTAAGGGTAAATGAAGAAGAACTGAGAGCAGGTCTAGCAGGTTTAGCTGGATTTAGAATGCAATTTATACAGTTCGTAATGACTGAGAAAGGTGTTAGAGCTGAGACTGTTATAAGTCCTGATGATGCTAGCAATAAGAAAATCTTATTCGAGAATCTAGAAAAAGAACTTAGAGAAATTATTAATAAGAAAAAGTTCCAAGTAGATATCAATACAATTAAATCTGACAATTCAGACTTTGGATTTAGCATCTCTTTGAATGGACAGGATGAGGTAGAGTTCCAAAGTTACTTACACTATCTGATTAGTGATAATGCACTGGGAACCCCTAGATCGGAAGGAAGTGGCACATCGTCTGTATTAGCAACTGACATAGAAGTGGATGATAACAAATCTATCTACTTTGATACAGGGTTAAAGTTCAGACAACTTGGTAGTGAAGAGAATGGCCCTCTCCCATTAAAAGAAAGCATAGGGAATATCATGCCAGGTAAGAGAGGAGATGCAACTCCTGTTACAACTACTCCAGCAGCTCCTGTTTCTACAAATATATCAAAAACTAAAGATAACGTTAATGATACACCTATTTTAAAAAGTGCTGCATCTAATTTTGAAACATTATACATTCCAAGAAGTATATATGAACTTGCTTATAAAAATGATGAAATAAATAAAACAAGAACAGGAGGTGCTCAAACTTTAGATACAATTATTAAAAGAGGTGGATACACAATTGAAGAATTAAATAAATTACTACCTAATTGGAAAGAGCTCTTAGCTCCTGTTTCTACAGATGCTAAAGCTGATATAGAAAGAAGAAGACAGGAAGAATTAATATCTGCTGTAACAACTCCTATATCTTATGAGGATTTTGTAAAAACCAAACCTAAAGAGATTATAGTTAATGATTATAATGTTTATCAATATGATAATAGTTTAAAAAAGTATGTATTAGTTGGAGCAGCTTCTTCAACTGATACAAGTTTAGAAAGTATTGCTGCAAGAGAAGAAGGAGCTAAAGATGTAGAGTTTTTTAAAGATAAGTCTTTAAAGCTTGATACAGTAAACTTCTTTTGGTCTGAAAGAATTACTGGTAGAAGTCCAATTACTAAATTACTTGAGTATAAAAAACGTACAAAGCAGGGAAGAATAGATGAAAGAGTTGGTCAAGCATTGGTAGATATCAATGCTAAATATGATGCAGAACTAGCTGCTTTAGGACAGCCTGCTCCTCAAGTAACTACTATAGATGAGTTTGGATTTTCTAACTTAGGTAATATTGGTAACCAAGGATTAGCCATCATGGAGGCAGATCTTAACAAAAATGGCATTCATACTATTTACAGTAAAGGAGCTACAGATGCTCAATTAGCAAAGATTGAGAATGATATAAAACTTTTGCAGTCTAAGTACAATATTAGAGTAGTCAGGGGGACTTCAGGTAGAGGGCCAAGGATAGATATTAAACTATCTCCTCAAATTGGAATAGCATATACTTTAAGAAATCAACAGATATCTATAGATCATCCAGAAGGAGAAACTTCAGTGCCTATAATAGATTACCAAAATGCTACTGCAGAATCTTATGAAGGAACAAAAATTAAAGTAACTGCTACAACTACAAATACTGTTACTGCTGAAATAACATATCCTGATGGAGAAAGTTTTACAGATACTTTTGATAAAAAAGATTTTGAGACTAAAATTATTGTTTTACCTTCTGCTCCTCAAGTAACTACTACTCAACCTACTACTCAACCTGCTGCTACAACTCCTAAAGTTATTGACATCGTTGAGCAGCCAGCAGAGAACTCTAATGCAGATGCATTAAAAGATACTGAGACTATTATGAATGACGTACTTAGTGATATCTTTGGCATTGAAACACAAGTTGAACCTATAGCTGAGACTAAAACTGAGAGAAAAGTAACTGAAGAACCTACACAAGGCTCCTTAGGATTTTTAGATAAATATAAAGTAGTTCCAGGATCAGAACAAGAAAAAAAGTTAAATGAAGAGTATCTAAATAATCCTGAATATCAAAAGGCTGCAGAAGAGATACAAAAGAGATGTAATAAAATATAAAAGATTTAATTTAAAAAGATGATTTGTCCAAACCTATCAGACCCTCAAATAAAGAAACAGTTCTCAGATCTAGTAGCTAAGTATGGTGAGAAGCCAGCTTATTGGATATGGAATAAGATGGAGGGTATATCTACTGCTGCAGAGAATGAAGTAGAATACAACCTAAAGTCTTTTGATATACTAAACTCTGAGTTAGGTAAGAAGACATTTGCTAAAGGTAAAAAGGCAAATTGGTCACTAGAGAAAACTTTAGATGAGCTACAGATACCTAAAGAACAGAAGCAACTTATCATTGGGTTAGGTAAAACTGATAGAGAAGAGATCATAACAGACTTGTTATCTGCTTATAGTTATACTGTTGAGATTAATACTGCTTTAAATAAAGACACAACTTTAGACTTTAACGATCCTAGAATAGAATTTAAAGATACTTCTTCTTATTATTCTAACCTAACAGTTCCAGGTGGAACTAACTATACAGAACAAGAACTAGCTACACCAGCTATTACTCCTAATATTAAAGGACATGCTCAGTTTGCTACAGATCAAGGTATAGGATGGTTTAGAAGTGATGATAAAGGAAAACAAATTTCTAATATAAAAGATTATGAAGAATATATTAAATATTTACAATCTAAACCTTTAAATCAATTATCAGAAAACGATAAAAAAGAACTTGATTTATATAACGATAAAACCAAAACCCGTAGAATACTAGAAGTACAATCTGATCTGTTTCAGAAGGGTAGGGATAAAAGATTATTAGCTAAAGACGATACTCAAAGTGAAGTTTGGAAATGGTTTGATTTAGATGGTTATAGATATAGACCTTATAATATAGATTTAAAAAAATATATTAGAGAAGATATTAACAATCTACACAGAACTGAATACATTACTAAAGAACAACATGATGAAGCAGTAGCTAAATATTTTTCAAAACAAAGACCTGAAAATCAATTCCTACAACTCCTAAACAAAGACAATAACTGGGTAACATTCTTTACTAAATCTATTATTCAAGACTCTGCTAAGAAAGGATATGAGAAAGTATTGTTTCCTTCTGGTAATACAGCTAGTAAAGTAGAAGGTCATACAACATTAGAAGAGTTTAAGAAGCAGAAAGAAGATAGAATTAAAGAGCTTGAAAGAAATAAAGAATTTGCTATTTTAGAAGATGGAGATAATTATGAAGTATTAAGACCTAATTCTGGAGCAACAGATTCTATATTTAAAACTAAAAAAGAAGCTCAAGAATTTTGGGATAATAAATATGGAAATGCTATTAACAACGAAATAAATCAACTTAAACAAGAACTTGAAAGAGTAGAAGGACCAGAAGGATTTGGTGCTCTTAAACCTATTTACAACTTCTATGAAAACACTGTAGCTAATGTTTTAAAGAAGCAGGGATATAGTCCTAAGGTGATAACAGATGAGTATGGCAATACTTGGAATGAGATTGATTTAACTGCTCCAAAGATTGCAGAGAAAGCTCTTGCTCCTGTTGCATTTAGACTAGCACAACCTTCTAATAAAACTATCAATGAGCAAAAAGCTAAAGCTTGGTTGACTGCAAGATTTGGAGAAGATGCTATTAACATCTTCGAGACTGCTAAGAATGTAGGTAATGCAGAGGTTCATGGATATGTAGAGGGAGCTGCACTGTTTTTATGGAGTCAAGCAGAAGTTGGAACGGAATATCACGAAGCATTCCACTTGACTTTTAGAAGCATGCTGAGTGAAGCTCAGAGAGATAGACTGTATAGAGATGCAGTTAAGCAGTTTGGGGAACCTTCTGCTAAAGAGATTGCTGATATAAAAAAGCAATTTCCTGATAGAGAAATGTCTGATACTGATGCTAGAAACCTAGTATTAGAAGAAAAGATGTCCGAGGAGTTTAGAGAGTATGTACTCTCTGAGGAAGCATCTGGTAAAGGATTACTTGCTAGCATTGCTAAGTTCTTCAAAGACTTGTTCACTTACATTAAAGCAATCTTCAGTGATAACGTAGGATTGAGAGATGTGTACTCTTTAATAGAGAGTAACAACATGTCTAGAACCATAGGAGGTAGAGGAGTATTCAGAAATGCTGAAAAGTTTACAGGCTTTAATAAAGCCTATATGATGAGAGAAGATTTGTCTGAAAAGGATTTTAAAACAATGTCTTCTACTCTTTATACAATGTTTATAGACATTAAGAATCAACTAGGTAATAACTTTGTACCTACAGAAGCTTTAGGGGGAGTAGTAGATGGAAATAAAATACCTAGTGCTATTCTTACTGAGTTTGCTACTAGAATATATAAGAAAAAATCTGGGGGTAAACTAAGTTCAGAGGATTCAGTTAAGCTTATGGAGATGGAGATTGCTCTTTTAAAGGCTAAAGAGAATAGAGATCAAAAAGCAATAACTGAAATCAGTACTAAATTTAAACAAGCTGTTGTTGAACTAGATGCTACAGCTGATTTAGCTGGAGATAAAACTAGAGCTGCTTATATCGACTTCTATAGAAACTGGGATACAACGGTTAGTAAAGACGATGCACAAAATATAGTGACTTGGGGATGGAGAGATATTCTTAAGTTCAAATTAGAAGCAAATGGATATAAGCTTAAGGTTGTAGACAAAGGATTCCAGGTAGAAAATTTGGAATTGAATGACTATGATAAAGAGATAACTGCAGAGTTAGAAGAAGAGTTTGAACGTACAGATGAGGTTATGGGGAAACTATATGGGGAGTCAAGTCTTAATAAGTCTCACTCAAAAAGATTGTCACAAGAAATTAAACTCCTCTTATCTACTATCAAGAAAGAAGAAGTTAATGAGTTTGGGGTAAATGAATTCTTAGATAAAGATGAGGTATACTTTGAATTGCTAAATGTAGTATCTGACAAAGCCAGATTTGCAGATATGATTGATGCAATTAATAATCACGCTATATACAGACCTGAGATATTTAAACCTATAAAAGAGTTTATAGAGAAATTATCTCCAAAGGATAAAGCTTTATTTTATCATTCATTCAATCTGTCTACTACAGAGTTTGTAATGATAAAGGCATCTTTAGATGACAAGGGATTCCTGGATCAGTTAAGTATCTTTAACCCTAATAGAAAAGGGAAGGTAGAGAAGACGACAGATAAATGGAGGAAAGATCTTACATCAGGTATAGTAGAAACTGATAGAGCTCTTATACTAACTAAGCAAGAGAAGAAAGAAGATGTAGTTGAGGTAATTAGTACTACTAATACTGCACAAGTAGAGAAAATTAGTAAACTAATTGAAGAGGCTACTAAATGGGGTAAGGATAGTGTTAACTCAAATCCTATCTTTTATGCTACTAATTTAGAAGCAAAAGCTAAATCTGTAAACTTAATTGCAGATATAATGTGGGAGATGGGAATAAATATAGATAACTCTACATCTAAATTACATAATATCAATCTCATAAAAACTGTATTAGATAATGGATTTTCTTCTGATAATAAGAGTTATTCAGGAATTGGGGCATTTAATTTCTTAGTTTCTAATTTAGGGAAAATTCTTAATAAAGCTAAATCACCTGCCTCTTTTGATAGAGAGACTGTTGAACCCATGATGTTAATAGCAGATGTATTCTCCCCAGTAATGAGTGTGATTGGGGAATCATTTATTGGGGGAGATTTAAAAGCTAAGTATCCTACTAATATGCATACCCATATGTCTGAGATAATGGCAGACTTAAAAGATAGGAGAGATGAAACCTTAGCTAATTTATATTTAAAAGATCCTTTTATATCAGGGAATATGAAGGGGGAGGCAAAGCTGCAAAAATTCGGATCAATAGTTATGCAGCTATTGGCTAGCAGCAATAATACCGAGATGAGTAAAATGTTTAAAGAAAACTTTAAGATAGAAGACTTTGACTCATCTAAAATGGGGGATAAATTTGACGATATTGTTGTTTATGATGACTTTACTAAAACAAGTAGTTTAGCTAATAGAATAAATTTATTTTTAAATAAAGGGAATAAAAGTCTTAGAAGAATTGCAATCCCTATTCAAGCTGATAGAGGGAAGTATACAATAATAACTCTCCCCAGATTGGATATGATGACTAGTCACAATGCAGCTTTGACAATGGACTTTCTGATTAAAGCTCAAATCATACAAGACTTTATCAGGATTGCAGAGGCTAAGAAAACTGTAAATCAATACTTAGATGATAAGAATAGTTCTAACATTATATTAGGGTATCATCTTAAAAGCCTGACTGATGAAAGCTATACAGGGAGAGCTTTTGATCCAAACTTCTTACAATTTACTGCTAAGGACAAGAATGGGGAGTTCATAGTAACTGACAGAAAGATGGTAAAGGGTAATAAAACCACTGGAGTTAAAAATGATTTGGTCATATCTGACTTTATTGAGGATTATCTTATTAACGGTAAAAATTCAGAAAGCTATGCAGAGATAGAAAATGCACTTTCTGAAATGGTTTCAGGGCTAAAGCAATACTTTGAAAATCAGGCAGAAGACTTATTACAAGATTTGTACTCTGTTGATGACTCTATATCTGAAAATCAAATAGGTAAAGATGCCCCACTAAGAAGTAAAATTGCTTGGGGATCTTCTAAAATAGAGGATGTAAAGAAGACACTTATAACTTTTGTTACTGAGGAAGCTATGCTCAGAAATGAGATAGTAAAAATATTCAGAGGTAACAGGGCTATGAGTAAAAACTTAGAAGACTTCTACAAACGTATGGGGCATTTAAGTACCCCAGGCCTTAAACTTGTTTTAAAGAGTGACATGGTAGGGGATAGTAAATATGATCCAGGTGAACAGTATGGGATGATGGATAAGTATAATGAACTTACCATCTCCGATCCTAACATGACTACATTTACTGAGATTTATTCAAAATATGAAGAGCAGTATAAAAATCTGTCAGAAGGGTTAAAAGAATTTGGGTTAGAGGATATAGCAGAAAACTATAACCCAGATTCTAAAGAAGGAAAATTTGATATTACTGATGCCCAGGGTATTATTAGTATAGACATGTACAAGTCTATCCTAGAAGGAGAAGGTAAGTGGGGAGATGAATTAGAAGCTGCATATAGAAATTATAAAGCAGGGGGAAAATTTGCATGGGTTGAAGGTTTTGTCCCACAAGGTAAAAGAGTTGGGGAGCCAGCCCCTGTTAAACCTATGAAGTTCTACTATGAGAAACTTGAGGTTGTAGGGGGAGTATTAGGAGCTAACTCTGAGAAGAACTCTTACATGGTAATGCTGAGAGAGATGACTCAGAATTTCCCAGAAAAAGAAAAACTTCGTAGAAGAATGGAAGCAGAAGGAGAGTTTGCTGGAAGAAAGCCTATCCATGTAGTAAACTTTGTATCTGGTAAAAAGATTATAAAAAAGAATGTATACTTTATCAATGATCTTACAGACTACTCTGATGTAGATAATTTTATTAATTCAAACGATTCAAGAGGCCTTAGAAAGCCACAGGTTATCCCTGATATGAAGGATAATATGGAGGTTACATTAAATAGGCAGATTAAAAAAAATATGCTTGCCAATGTTAAAGACGGCACTAGCTATCAGATTAATCCAGGATTAAATAATGAATTTGATTTAGATGGAAGTCAGCTTAAGAATCTATTACACGGAGCTATTGAGAGAAAACTTGAGATAGATATAAATAATACATTCAAAGAGTTAAATATTAAAGATGTCAATAACATCTCTAATCAGGATAGACTGACTATTCTGAAGACTGTTAGGGATATCATTATGGATCAGATAGTTGATAAGGATATGCATAGTAATTATACTAAGGCATTGAACATAAAACTAGATGAAACAGGTATGCCTATTTTTTCTATTCCTTTAGATATCCCACTGTTTGCAAATAAGTATGAGTCTGTAATAATGTCTATACTTAATAACAGGGCATTTAAGCAAAAGATTAAAGGTTATGAAGGGGTTCAGATAGCTGAACTTGGTGGAGTAGGAGAAGATGGAAATGATGTCCTCAAGTTTTACCAGATTGGGAATAATAAGAAGGGAGATAAAATGCTGATGCATGCTGAGATCATGATCAGAGAGGATATTGCTATAAGATTTGGATTACAGGCTGGGAAAACAATAGACTTAAAAAATGCCCCAGAAGAATTACTAAGAGCTATTGGATATCGTATCCCTAACCAGGATAAAGCTTCTACTGTTGCTTTGAAGATAAAAGGCTTCCTCCCTTATAACTATGAGAAAGCTGTAATGGTTCCTGCTCAGCTTGTTAAGTTAATGGGATCTGACTTCGACGTCGATAAACTCTTCTTGATGTTCCCTGAAACAAGGGTGGATAAGAAGACTGGTAAGACATATAAGGTAGCCCCTAGATATAAAGAACTCTTAAATAAAACTCTTAAGATGTCTGACATTACAGATGTTAAAGAGTTGAATAATATCATCTTAGATACTATGGAGGCTGTGATGGTTAACAAAGCACACTTCATAGAAACACTTAGTCCTCTTGATGACTTGAAATCTGAAAGAGAGAGAATCAGACAAGCTATCCCTGAACTTGCAGAAGAGCAAGATTGGAATAGCTATAAGACTGAGTTGGATGCTATGATGAGGAATCAGGCAGGTAACAAACTCAGAGGTATTTATGCTAATCTTATAGCAGGTAGGAATGTTGTACATCATGGGGTACTTAATGTGAATAATAGATATGCAATAAAGATTGATGGTAAAAGCTTTATTGAATATCAGAGTGAGACTAAAGAAGGAATGCCTACTGATAAGACTGGTTCATTATTCTTATCTGGGGCTGTGGATGCTGGTAAAGATCCAGTTCAGCTTGAGCTTAATGATAATGTAACCACCTCTAAAGTAAGAGCATTCTTCATTGCCTATCACAACGAGTATAAGTCTCAGACTTGCACTAACTTCCTGAATCAGCCACTGATCAGAGACTTTATTAATTTCTTCTATGAAAGATATGATGGTAATGCAAAAGACCTCTTAAATGCTCATAGAGCTTTTATCAGTAATAATAAATCATTGTCAGTAGAAGCAAAAAATTTAGCTAGGGTAGAAAGTATATCAGATGCTAAATCCTACGATATGAAGTCTGAGGAACTGGTTAATCTTAATCAGTTTGATAGAGATATGAATGAGCAGGCTAAGATGTTGTATAACTTTTATGTATTTTATAGATTAGGGAATGAACTTATGAAATTTTATAAAAGAGTTACCCCTGACTCTATGGATGGATTAAATATGATTGGGAATATCCAGTCTTATTCAGACAAGATAGAAACTTTTAATGCAGTTTATGATGATTCTGTAGAAGGGGATGAAGATTCTTTGACTACATTTTTCTTCGGACCAGACCCATCTATAAATCCTGCTGATCAATTTGTTGGGGAGAGCTCTATATTCGGATTAGAGAGGGGGTATGAAAAGTTAATGAATAAAGCTTTAGACATAGCAAATATATATTTCCCTATAAGACTTAGCCCAGGTTTTAAAAACTTTAAAAAAGCTATAAGGGAGTCTACTGGAAAAACTGAGTTATCTTCAAGCATGCATAGGCAAATAGATGCTAACATAATGTTTTTACTTATGTCATTCCCTGGATCCCCTATGCATAAATACTTTAAGGAAGAAAATTCTGATAGACTCTATTCAAATGCAGTAACTAATATTTATACAAGAATGGAGAATTTAAAACAAAAGCTCCCATTACTGCAAAATAATAAATTCTTAAATAATTTTACAGCAGATTATGATATTGAAAATGGGTTCTATGGAGTAAAGTTTGAGGGAACATCTATGGTTAATTCCAGAGCTAAAGAAGACTTTACAAAAGATATAGAAAGATTATTATATAGTCCTGAAATTTATATTGATGGATATAACTACTCTAATCCTACTGAGGAGCATAAAAAATTAGTTAACAATATTAAATCTATCGGGATAGATTTAGTTATGAATAACTTCTTAATTAGTGGATTTAACATTACCCCTCAATCTTATCATGACATTATCCCAGCCAGATATTTAAATCAGAAGCAAGATGTTGAGGGTAATAAAATTAGTATTAGTGAGTATCTTCAAAACATGCAAGTTAAAATGCAAGATGAAAACTTCTTTAATGGGTTTAATTTGATACAATATATGTCTGCTTTTGGGGGAATGAAATCAGAAGGTATACCTTTAGTTAATAGAGTTAAATCAAAATTGATTACAGGAAAAACTTTTACAATTACTTCTAAAAATAGTTCTAAGTTTATATTTGCATACAATCCAAAGACTTATGAATCTTCTACATTTGTAAAACTTTCTGAAACATATGGAGATAAAAATGTCTTTTTAAGATTAAAATCAATGTTTAAATCTAAAAAAGTATATACGATACCTTCTATGCAGGATAAGTTTATGGAACAAAAGCCTTATGATAATGCACCAGGAACATATAGAGATATGCTATTAGAATCTGCAAAAGGATTATCAATAAAAGCATATGATGATTATAGAGATGAAGATGATACAGATACAAATACAATAGAAAGCTGCACAAAATGAGTACTAATTGCCAATTAAGTTCAGTAAATATAAATAGGGAGACTATTAAATCTCCCTCACAGAATAGGGTATTAAATATTATCGAGAATAAATTATCTAATAATGAACCTATACCTGCAAAAGATATAATAAAAACTTTAGTAGATGTAGGTATTATGCAGAAAGATGGGAAGCTAATAAGCATAGCTATCCCAACTGGGGATAATAGACAGAATACCAAATTCGATAACTCTTCTGCTAAAGCATTAATAGAACTTAATCACTATTTTGCAATTAACTATGGGGCTGTAAAACCTGTATTTGATATAAGAGGGTATTCTAATACCAGTAAAATAAATAATCAACCTGACACCAGAACATCTGCTATTCTCCCAAAATATACATACTATGTAAGTATAGATGAGACTCAGTTAAACTCATTACAAAGAGTTACAACCCCTATAGTATTAGATGAGTATGATGCCAGTCAATTTAAAATATTACTTGCTAACTCAAAGTCTGCTGATGCATATATAAAATATGCTCAAGTAATAAATCCTATGATTGGGACTACTGCTGCCCCAATAGTACAGGCAGAGATGATTAAGTCTGAGGCAATTAAAAGTGCTACTAACTCTCAAATGTCAGTATTTAATTCTAAAGAGAGTAGGCCCTTAAATTTTGCTGAAGAGAACACAGCCCCTACGATGGATAACTTTGTTAACCAATTAGAGAGGTTAAAGAAATCTTTTTTAGAGGCTGGTGTAGATGTTACTGTTGAGTTAGATGCAGACTTAGATGTAAAAGGAAAAGCAATTAGTATGCCTGATGGGACTAAAAAGATATTGCTTAACCCACTAAAGATAACTGAAGATACAATTATTCATGAATTTGGGCACTTCTTTGTAGAAATGCTAGACGGGGATCCTATCTTAGAAAGGGCTTATGAAGAACTTAAGAATACTAATCTTGCTAAATCTGTAAGAGAAAAGTATCCTGAATACTCTGAAGAAGATTATAGGAGAGAGCTTATTACTACAGCTATTGGATTGGCTGGAGCTAAAATTGAGAGGAATAAACCTAATCTATTTCAAAGAATCTTTAACAGAATAGTAAGAGCTTTAGCAAAGAAACTGGGACTTGGGGATACTCTTAGCACAGTAGAAAAATTGGCTCAGATGATGCTTGATAATAAGATCAAGTCTCTAAACTATAATGGGACTATGAGATTTTTTGAGATGGATAGCAGGGAGGAAAGAAAAAAACAAGCATTCGATGAACTTGTAGTTGATATAAGGATAAAACTTATGGAGTCTCTATCAAAACTTAGAGCTCAACAAGTAGCTGAAGAAGATAATTTAAAGAATGAAAAAGCAGCTGTAAGAATAGAAGAATTAAATGCAGCATTAGAAACTGTAAATGATGTAATAGGGTTATCTAAATTTACAAACTATATTAATTCTCTGGCTAATAGAGCAGAAGATTTAATTAGTCAGGTAGATCTTGAGTATGATGAGAACAATAGTACAGTTGCTCAGAACTTAGAGCTACTTAAAAAAATGCATACGATATATAGCTATATATCCGATTTCTATGGGGGTATGGATGCTAATAAGAGTCTTGCACAGAAGATTAGCAACTTTGTACAAGACAGAATTAAAACTCTGAATAGGCAATTAAAGCCAGAAGATAGAGGAACTAATGCAGAATATAAACAAATTACTGCTATGGAAGAAACTCTTAATAAGGCTATAATTAAAATGCAGAGAGTTTATAACGAGTATAGAGAAAATATAATCCCTATACAAGTAGATGTTATACAAAATAGAGATGAGTTTGATGAAATTAATTCACAGATAAACTCTGTAATAAATAATATTACTACTAATAGAAGATTGATAGCTATTAATAAAGATGAAGAGTATCAAGAGATAACTAAAGAGTATAATAAAGCTAAGAAAGAGGCTACTACTGAAGATGAGAAAAAAGAATTAGATAAAAAATATAAAGAAAATTTGCTTGAGTTAAATGTTAAGCAAATGAAGAACAAGAAGATTGGGAGAGAAACTTTAATAAAAGAATTAAGAGATCAAGCTTCCGATAAGTCTGGGTTTAGTTATATGTTTGACCCACTAGTTTACTCCTCTGAAGCAGGGATACAGCTGTTTGCATTAACTGTAAAGAATAAAATTATGCAGGCTAATGATGACACTGTAGATACAATCTATAAGTTACAAGATGCCCTTAAAAAATTTAAAGAGAGCAAGGGATCTGATTTTAATATTAACTCTTTTAATGATGATTTATTAGAGATAGTGGAATATGAAGTAGCAGATACAAGTTCTAGAGAAGTTGGGAAAAAGAAAAAAATGAATCTTCTGTCTTTTGTACAGAAGTATGACGTTAATAAGTATTATACAGCTTTAAAAGAATTTGAGAAATCTTTAAATGTTAAGTATAAAATTCCTGAAGATCCAAAAGACAGAAAAGCTTGGTTTGAAGATGAAACCAAAGTAAAAGATAAAAGAGCTTTTTATAGAGAACTTGGGGAATGGTATAGAAAGAATGGGCAGCTGAATAAAGATGCTATGGATTCTTTAGGGAAACTAGAGACTGACTTAAAGGCTAGAGAAAAATCTCTTAAACAAGCTCAAGCTCAGAATAATAGTGACCTCATGGCTAAGATTTATGCCGATATAAAAGATATAGAAACCCTTATAAAAAGATATAAAATTACAGTAGGGAATACCCCAGATGCTTTTATATATACTAAGTATATGTATGAGCCATCTAATGAATATATAAACCCTAAGTATAAGACTTTAGAAAATAATAAACCTGCATTTGAGTATTACATGGCTTTATTGAAACAGTATCAGGAAGACCAAGGTACTGTAGGGACTCACAGAATGATTAAGAATCACTGGGATAAGTATAGTTATATAGCCCCGTCTATATTAAGTGATGGTTTAGAGAAGGTACAAAGAAATGGGGCTATCAGTGCTGCTAAGATGGAGGCACAAGATAAATTTAACTTTCTTGAGACTGATATAAATTATGGGGACAGTATTAATGCTAATAAAGAAAATAAAAATAAACTTATCCCAATATTTTATATTACCCCTACAGATGAGAAGCTTGTAACAAGAGATATGATATCAGCTATTATCCAATTTAACGGGATGGCTAATATGTATAAAAGAAAGTCTGAGATTTCAGGGGCAGTGATGGCTATGAGTCATATTATAGAAACTAGAGAGACACTAGCTGTAAATGCTTCTAATAACCCGATAGTAAATACTTTCTCAAAAATAATGGGGAGATCAAGATATGAGACAAAGAATGAAAAGTCTAATACATTCAAACATTTAGATGAGTGGATTAGCTCTATATTCTTTGGGGAAACAGATATGAAAAAAGCTATCTCTTTAGGGGGAAAAGAAATATCTACTGCTAAATTAGTAAACACTCTCAATTCTTATACAGCCCTTAACAGTCTTGCATTTAACTTTCTTCAAGCTGGGAATCAATTTATACTTGATAACTTTAGAGCTTTAGAAGAAGGGGTGTCTAATCAATTTTATGATACTAAAAATTTAGCTTGGGCTAAAGCTACTTATTATTCAAGTATTACAGATCAAACTGGGGATTCATTAAAGTTTGCCCCTGAATCTAAAATATCTCAGGCAATAGTAATGTTCGATGCTTTAGGGAAAAACTTATCTATCCCAAGAGATGCTAGAACTGGATCAAAAGCATTAAGATTGGCTAGTGAAACACCTATGGCTTTGCAGTCAGGTATAGAGAATGAAACAGCTGTTACTAGAATGCTTGCAGTATTAGACTCATTTAAAGGGAAACTAAAAGATGATAAAGGGAATGTAATTAAGAATGATAAAGGGGAGGATGCTAATTTATATGACCTTTTAGTTCTTAATCAAAATACTGGGAGGTATGAACTTGATAGCAGAATACAGAATGCTGAAGCTTTAAAAGTAAAGATAAGAAATAGACTATCAGGATTAACTAAAAAAACTAACCAGGTAACAACTAAGTTTGATGATGCTATTATACAGAGAAGAGAGTATGGGAAAATGATTATGCTGTTCAGAAGATACTTTATCCCATCTCTTAGAAAACACTGGGGGCATGGGGATGTATCTAGTTTTGGGGGAGGATTAAGAAGAGACTTAGAGCTTAATACAATCTCTGAAGGAATGTTACATTCATTTGCAAGATATATTAGAGACATAAAAGCTAATAACGGAAACATCTCAACTGTATGGGCTATGATGGAGCCATTTGAAAGGGAGAATGTAAAAAGAGTTCTTCTTAATTTAGGGTTTATAGGAATAGCATTGTTATTATCATATGGAGTCTTTGGTGATGATGACGAAGAGGAACAAGGTTATGCAAGTCAGTTTTTAATGTATCAGTCTAAAAGATTAGTTACAGAATTAACTCAATTTATAAATCCTATAGAATTAGGGAAAACAATATTCTCCCCAATGGCTGCTGTAAGAACTTATCAAAATGGGGTAGACCTTATACAGCACATAATTTTCCAAGAAATCCCTTATGGGTTATGGGGAGATACAGAAGGATTATACTACGAGAGAAAAACAGGGAGTCATGAAAAAGGGGATAGTAAGTTTATGGCTAAGTTAGAGAAACTCTTCCCAATAGTATCTGGACTGGAGAAATCATCGACTCCTGAGGAGGCTGCTAAGTGGTTTAATCTAGGTCCTACGGCATTTAAATAAAATGGGGCATTAAAAAAGGGGGCGTCAGCCCCCTTTCTTTTTAACCTAATTAATGCACATCACCACCAAGATGAATAGAACACCTTGTTTCCTTCAATAATACTATTTCTAGCAGTATTGATAAATTCTAAATCTTTTACAACTTGCTCCTCTTTATCATCATAACTGTATGAGTCATCCCCAAAGAAGAATCCCCCAGTTTGTGGGAGATTAAAAGATTTTACATCCTCCTCTAATTTGTCTAAATCTTCTAAAGTTAATTCCAGATCTACACAATTAAAGGTTTCTGTCCCACCTTTTATCCTGTATAAATTTTCCATCCATCCTTGAAGACGGTTATGCTTTCTCCAATAGGCAATGTCTTCATGATTTTTATCCTCCTCTATAACCTCATGTTCAGAGACAGGATAAACAATAAATGCATATTGATCTAATCCCATAAAGTTTAATTTTTATTTTAATTATTCTTCTCTATAATGATACTTAACTTTAGATATAGGTAACTCATTCTCAATAGTCATAAGCTTCTTAAGATATAAAGCTAAATCTAAAGCTTCTTCATAAGCATGCTGTAACCACTCTTTCTGAGTCAAGTCTGTTCTATCCATAGTTGTACCATAGGTTTTTAAACCTCTTTCTTCACGGACTCTTAAATCCATGATTACTGACTGTAATAAATTACTTGGCTTTTTCATACAAACCCCCCAATATTATCAGAGTCATCATCTGACTTGTTTCTAAAACTATCGAAGGCTATAAAAGCTAGCCCAATTGCTGCAAATAATCCAATTAGATATGCCATAATAATTAATTTTTAAATCCATTTAATTGTGTCTGGTAAATAACTATTTACCTTAGTAAAGCAATAACTCCCTAAAAATCCTGCTTTCATACTCCCATAGACTTCAGCTGCAGGATGTGGGGCAGCTATAACAACATGAGATTTACCCTCCATATTTGATTCCTTAATCATAGCATCGAATCTGGATTGAGAGTATTTACCCCATAGTAGAAATACTACATTATCTTTTTCTTTGAGCATCTCTCTTACCATCCCATCTACAAAGCCTCTCCACAAGCTTTCATGGGAATTTGGATGCCCTTTTACAACAGTTAAAGTAGTATTAAGAAGAAGTACCCCTTGTTTTGCCCAACTTTCTAATGTGTAGTCAAATCCTTCAAGCTCTTCTTCTTCGTGTTCCATACATAGCTCTTTATAAATAACTCTAAGACTTGGGTTAATCTTAAACCCATTTCTGACAGAAAAGGCTAAACCTGTAGCTGCCCCATTATGATAGGGGTCTTGCCCTATAATAACAGCTTTTAAGTCTTTGAGTTGAGTAACCTCAAAAGCTCGGAGAACCTCTGAACTGCTTGGATATACAGTCTTCGAGGCTCTCTCTGCTTTTAAAGTTGATAAGAGCAATTGATAACTGGGTCCCATATCTGTGGTTACTTTCTCAAAGATTGGGTACCAGTCCCCTAATTGTTCAATCAATTTTGACATTAAATTTTGATCTTGATTCTAATAAATTCTTTGGGGTATAGTAATAGTCTTCATTAAAGATTTCTAACTCAGGCCTAATTTTAGAATGTAGCTCTTGTTCTGTAGGAATGCTGCAATCAAGTTTATTCTCTAGCTCTTGCTTTAGAGCAGTTGATTTATATAATACTTTCGCAGTTTGTCCATCCATACTAAAGCCATGATAATCTAAAATCTTCAGCTTAATTATGTCATCAATCTTTGAATACTCACTGTTTATAAACTTCTCATACGAACTTTTAGAGGTCTCAGGGATATTAAATACATATAGAGTATGATAAGAATCAGTATCTATTTTATACTTAAATGTCCTAAAAGACTCTAAAGCATTCTCAAACTTCTGAAATAGAGGTTCTGGGGAGAATCTATAAAGCAGGCATATAACATCTTGGTCTTCTTTGGTACCTATGAAAGCATTAACAAAGTTACTATCCCATAAAAATAGTTTCCTATTCCCCCCAAGCATAGGGGCAGCAAAAATAGAAGACAGATTTAGTTGAGCAAGTGATAGATCATACCCAACTACCATCCCGTTAGATCCGAATAATTTGCTAATAATATTAACTTTATAAGGGGTTTTGGCTTTTGGTCTAAGAATAGACCCTACACTAAATGTTGCATCTTCCCCTGCAAGTACTATAATATCTGCATCTTTATACTCTGGGATAAATTGAGAAATCTGTCCTGACAATCTTACTGTTCTGGGATTTTGTACGTTTAAATAATACTTACCAAGTTTCCCACTCTGGTTTTGTTGGTTCAACATCTGTTTTAGATTTAGGGGTGATACATAAAAGGTCATTTATAATTGGGAGGTCTCGTCCTGTCTCCCTCAAGACATCAGACTTTGTCCTCAACAAATATACTAATTTGAAATTAATATAGAACTGTATTAGCCCTTCAACAACCCCAAATTTCTCAACGTATTTCTTAAATACAAAACCCCCTATATCACTCTCACGATTAAGAAGCCAATTCTCAGCTGTCTTAACCCCAACACCAGGAATACCCTGAATATTATCAGTACTATCCCCCATTAACATTTGTTTCCATAAAAATCTTTCAGCATCCGTTTCACTAGTTTCTATGAATTCTAATTTTTGATAATTGAAATGTCTCCCCACACATTGATATAGTACATCTTTGTCAGGAGAGCAAATGATAGTCTTTACCCCATTAGAATTATTACTGTAATAGCTCACAAGGTCATCAGCTTCTAACCCTGCAAATTCTGTAAACCCATAATTCTGTTTGAGGTACTCTCTTAAAGCATAGAAAATAATTGGTTTAGGACGATGTTTTCTGTTCCCTTTATAAGTTGGGGATACAGTATATCTATACCCATCCTTCCCTGTAAGGAAACCTACAAAAACACTAACATTACAATTAGACAGTATGGTAGAGATTCTTGAGTCAAGATCTTTCATCCCTTTCTCAAGAGTCTCTTCCCCCATACTGTAATAAAGTAAACTATCCCCATCAATTAGACTAACACCTCCACTAAAATCTATTTCTTGGCTAATTGTGGAGCTATCAATCATAAAGCTTTCAGTTCTTCAGTATCAGAATTTAGTTTCTTCTTCAACTCATTAATCTCATTAATAGCCTGCTCTCTCATCTTATCCCACTCAGCATCTGTCATAGCTGCATAAGAGGAAGAATGATAAATAGAACCATTAACACCTACAAGAGAAGAGTGTACAAAGTACTGCAAACAACGAATAGCACCTGTCTCATCATCTGGGACTGCCCCGATATGCATAGGATCTACAAAGATGTTATGTATCTCCCCACTATACCCAGAGATATACTTCAATCCCCCGATATGAAGACCAGGGACACAAGAGATATTGTCATTAGTATTGACTTTATCCCAAGAATCTAAACGATGTACACAACCTACTTTAATGAAATGACATGGGGTAGCATAACCATTAGTCCCCTCACAATAGAATGCATCTCCTCCACTCCCCATAACTGCAGGCTGGAACAGTCTGTCTTCTACATGCTCAGGTAATCCTTCAGATACAATCTCCCCTGTATCTACATTAAAAGTTCTTACATACCTTGGGACTTCTTCCCCAGTCTCAGAGTCATACTTATGAAGAATCTCTCTTGACACCTTATAGCCATTAAGAAGACCCTCTTTAGTAATCTTCATTTGATACATAGTGGCAAGTTTCTCTGCCTTCTCCTCAGTAAATCCATGATCTTCTACATACTTCTTATATAGAACAGGGTGAACATACTTAAGATTAACAAAGTTGAAGAATCTCTCAGAGAAATCTTTCCCATTCCCAGATTTCATCTTCTTCTTAAGAATAGGGTTTCTGAGCCATCTAGTCCACATCTTAACAAGTGGGAGGAAATCAATCCCCTTATCCATAGACTCATAAATCCTCTCAACAAGAGCCTCAGGCATAGGGACAGATGATACTACCCCATTATGCTTCAAGAAGAACTCCCCAGAATGCTCATTTACATAAATGAAATCACACTTATCCTGTATAAGAGAATTCAAATCCTCTACAGTATTAGTTTGAAATACATTTAAGAAATGCTGATACTCCTCAATAGTCTCTGCATTATTAGCTTTATCAGCTAATTCAGATAACTTATTGTAAAGCTCAGTAGTGAACTTGACAGAAAATGGGACATCCCCTACAGAGCCACAAATTCTGTCATCAATAACATTAATAGTTACCATAAATTTAATTTTGATTTTAGTTTAACAACGATGGGATTGTAATTGATGTAGCTTTAACAGCCTTTAGATATGTCTCTATTTGTTTCTTGTTGATCATGTTTAAATTCCACCAATTATCTACTAATGGCAGAAGATATTGAGAATCTGAACAAAATTCTATAATAAACATAACTAACTCCTCAAGCTTAGCATCATAGACATCTACCCCTGGAATGTCTGAATACACGAATAATTTAGATGATAATTTTTCAAGTTCTGCTTTATCTAAAACTTTATAAACTTTAGAGAATGATATGTACTTATTAACTTCTTCTATTATCTCTTTTACTTTCTCAGATTGCTTGTCAGGTTCAGTTAAATGTAGTTTATGTATATAAGTGTTATCAAATTTAGTGAATAATTTCTTAACTTCAGAATATATTTCATAGTATTTTTTATCAACAAAATCAAGGTTAAAACAGTTTTCTATAGTATTATTTTGGATTTGAGTTACAGTATGTGGATATTTATTTTTGATGTATACGTAATTACAGAACTCTTTAAAAACATTACTGCATGTATATCCCCCGTTATCATCAACATCTCTATAGAATAAATCTATATGTTTGTAATTAGGGTTAGATGTTACATACTTTAAGTTAGATTCACTAATCTTAATAAGCTGTATCTTATCAGTTTTATCGACTATCTTGACATTCCAACTATTAGAATACCTGGATGGGATACAAGAGAAATAGAAGCTGGCATCATCATCATTAGCATAAGGATGCCAATGAGAGTATGTTCTATTACTATCTGTAAAGACATCTTTTAGTCTAAATGCACACCCTTTAGATAATACAGCTGCAAATCTCAACTTATCCTCATCTTGTTCTGTCCCATAATAAGTGATAGTATCCTCTGCCAAGAATGAAGATAATACAGGCTCTACCTTATCCCATATAAAAGAATCAGGGGTAAAAGTACATCTCCTTGAATTATCCTCTCTTAGAGTATGAATTACAATCTCTTTATTAAGTTTACGTCTCTCCTCAGGGGTAAGATGGTTACTGTATCTAGTGTTACTCTCAATATCCCTAATCTCCTGCCCATCAAATAAAGCCTTAATATTATCAGGGAGAACGACATTGTCGTAATCTTCAAATGCAGAAGACTCTTTAATTAACGGGAGAAGTAAATCTTGATTGGCTGTATAAGATATGAAGACATCAGAGTCAGGATCTAAGTTATCTTTCCTGATAGAAATAAAATCCCCATACAGATTATGAAAGTAGAAATCTTTATACTGATCTCTTCTCCCCTCTCTATACAGAATCTTCTTCCCAGCTACTTCCCCCCAATTCTGAATATCAACTTTAATAAAAGATGAGTCCTCTTTAGTTTTCTTGACATTCTTCCTATGCATACTTATAGAGAAGCCTTTAAATAGCATTGAAGGGGACTTAAACCTAATAGCTTTATTCTTAGAGTAAGTAGGGGATATGGTTGTAGTATCTACGATATTAGATAGTGTAGATATTGCACTATTCCCAGTAGACAATCTGCTGTTTGTGACATCTATACATTTACTAACCCATAATAAGAAATCCTCCTCCTTCAATTCCTCTTCGAAAGAACT